>Ga0208492_1000453_pt1 | contig 34738 bp, 32 predicted proteins | sample Subbioar_CSW14AB_FD_184820 | JGI IMG/M metagenome (GOLD analysis project Ga0208492, IMG submission 184820) | Serpentinite rock and fluid subsurface biosphere microbial communities from McLaughlin Reserve, California, USA - CR12Mar_CSW14AB (SPAdes) | ecosystem: Environmental > Terrestrial > Deep... | reverse complement strand
GCATCGACCTCACCGTGACCCACGCCGGCACCTCCGTGCTCGGCAAGGCGCAGGTGCGGGTCCGCACCGCGTGACGTCGATGCCCGAGATCGAGCCGATCCCGCTGCGCAGCCTCACCACCCTGCGCGTCGGCGCTACGCCCGCGCGCATGATCGACGCTCGCACGCAGGACGAGCTCGTCGCGGCCCTCCGCGACGTGTGGGCCGACGGCGGCCCGTGGTTCGTGCTCGGCGGCGGATCCAACCTTCTGCCGGGCGACGAGCCGTTCCCCGGCACGGTGATCCGGATCCTCACCTCGGGCTTCGAGGTCGTCCCCGGCGCACCGGCCGGCTCCGTGCGCCTGCGCGTGCAGGCCGGCCAGAACTGGGACGAGCTCGTCGCCTGGACCGTCGCGCAGGGGCTGTCGGGCATCGAGGCGATGTCGGGCATCCCGGGCACCGCCGGCGCGGCGCCCATCCAGAACGTGGGCGCGTACGGCCAGGAGATCGTCCAGACGCTCGTCGAGGTGGAGCTGATCGACGAGGAGACCGGCGAGGTCTCCACCGTGCCGGCGTCCGAGCTGGGCCTCGGCCCGCGGACCTCGGTGCTGAAGCAGCACTACGGCTCCACCGCCGAGCGCTCCGCCGTCGTCCTGTCGCTCACGCTCGACCTGGTGCACGTCGGTCACGGGCCGCGCCCGATCGAGGACGCGCGCCTGCGCTCGGCGCTCGGTCTGTCGACCGACGACGCGGTGTCCGTGCAGTGGATCCGCGACACCGTGATCACGACCCGCCGCGGCAAGGGCATGGTGCTCGACGACCCGGATCCCGACACGCACAGCGCCGGGTCGTTCTTCAACAACCCGATCGTGGACGAGCACGTCGCGCGCACGCTCCCCGCGGAGTGCCCGCGGTGGCCCATGACGCCGCAGCTCGACACGGTCGCGGTCATCCCGCTGTCCGCGTACGAGGGCTTCGTGCCGCCTCGTCCGCCGCAGGAGACGCTCGTCAAGGTCAGCGCCGCCTGGCTGATCGAGCACTCGGGGCTCGGCAAGGGCTTCCACCTGCCGCGCTCGCGCGCCTCGCTCTCGACCAAGCACACGCTCGCGCTCACCAACCGGGGCGGCGCGACCGCCGGCGAGATCGCGGAGCTGGCGCGCTTCGTGCAGAGCCGGGTGGCAGCGGAGTACGGCATCGTCCTGCAGCCGGAGCCGGTGCTCGTCGGCGTCGAGCTCTGACGGCCATGGCGAAGGTGTCCCGCACGCGCGAGGTGGTCGACCGGCTGCTCGACGCGATCATCGCGGGCGAGCTCCGGGCCAGCGAGCAGCTGCCGCCGGAGGGCGACATCGCGGCGCAGCTCGGGGTGTCGCGGCTCACCGTGCGGGAGGCCGTGCGCCTGCTGCAGGCGCAGGGCGTGATCGTTCAGGTGCCGGGCAGCAGGCACCGGATCGCTCCGGCGTCGGAGTGGACCGGACTGGAGGCCGTCGTGCGGCACGCCCGCACGGAGGGCGCGCGCGAGCGCTCCTCGCTCGAGCTGCTCGAGGTGCGCGTCATGATCGAGACGGGCGCGGCGCAGCTCGCCGCGGAGCGCCGTTCGGCGGACGATCTCGAGGCGCTGCGCGCCGACCTCGAGCGGATGCGGCGGGCCCACGCGGACGGGGACGTCGACGCGTTCGTGGCGGCCGATCTCGACTTCCACGACGTCATCCTGCGCGCCGCCGACAACCGCATCCTGCTGGCCACCATGCGCCCGCTCACCTCGATGCTCGAGGCCACGCGCGCTGAGACCAGCGCCGTGCTCGACATCCGCGAGCACGCGATCGCCGAGCACGCCGCCGTGCTCGACGCGCTCGAGACCGGCGACCCGCTGGCCGCCCGGGATGCGATGGCGAGCCACATGCGCCAGACGCGCGACGATCTGCTGCGTTTCGTGCACCAGCACTGACACGGCCCGGGCCGCTCGGCCGGTCGCTCGTGTGGCGGAGAGCGCGGTCTGGGCGTACAGTCGGTATCTGATATCTGATACCTCGGTTTCCGCCGCACCGCCGCGCGGATCCCATCCGTGAACGAAGGAGTTCTCGTGTCCCCCGAGAACCTGCCCGCCGGCAGCCTGCCCGTCGCGACCCTGCTCGCGGACCTGCCCGCCCCGCTCGACATCCGCGCGGACCACGTGCGCGCCGCGCTCGACCCGGCCTCGGTCTTCATCGTGCTGGACGACGACCCCACCGGCACACAGTCGGTCGCGGATCTTCCGGTGCTCACGCGCTGGGAGCGCGAGGACCTGGATGCCGCGCTCGCCACCGGCGCGCCGGCGGTCTACGTGCTCACGAACACGCGCTCGCTCGACGAGGACACGGCGGCGGAGCGCAACCGCGAGATCGTCGCCGTATCGCTCGCCGCCGCGCGCGCCGCCGGCCGCCGCGTCACGTTCGTGTCGCGCAGCGACTCGACGCTGCGCGGGCACTTCCCGCTCGAGACCGACGTCCTCGCGGCCGAGGTCGCCGCGCACGGCGAGACCGCCCCCGCGCTGACTCTGCTGGTCCCCGCGTTCCCCGATGCCGGTCGCCTCACGGTGCGCTCGGTGCACTACTGGGTCGTGGACGATGTCGCGACGCCCGTCGGGCGGACGCCCTTCGCGCAGGATGCGACGTTCGGCTTCGCGTCGTCGGACCTGCGCGACTGGGTAGAAGAGAAGACGGACGGGCGCGTGCCCGCCGAGGCGGTCGCGGCGCTCACGATCGACGTGATCCGCCGTGGCCCCGACGCGGTGGGGGAGTTCCTGGCGGCCCTTCCCGACGGCACGGTCGTGGCGGTCGACGTGGTCGACGAGGCAGACATGCGCGCGGTCGCCCTGGCGCTCCACCGCCTGCAGCGCGACGTGCTGCTGCGCGTGGGCCCGCCGTACCTGCGCGCGCACATCGGCCAGGAGATCGCCGAGCCCGTGCAGGCGTCGCAGCTGGACCTCGCCGAGGGGCGCGGCGGGCTCGTCGTCGTGGGCAGCCACGTCCCCCTCACCACCGCGCAGCTGGAGCACCTGCGCGCGGAGCGCCCGGACACCGCCACGGTCGAGCTGGACGTGCGCCGCCTGATCGACGAGCGCCGCGAGGCTCACCTCGACGAGAGCGCCGCGCGAGTCTCCGAGGCCCTCGCGCACGGCACCGTGATCGTCCACACCACGCGCGACCTCGTGACGGGCGGATCGCCCGACCAGAGCCTCGAGATCGCCCGGCAGGTGTCCAGCGGCGTGGTCGAGCTCGTGCGCCGCGTGCTGCGCATCGCGCCGCCCCGCTTCGTGATCGCCAAGGGCGGCATCACCTCGAGCGACGTCGCGAGCGAGGCGCTCGAGATCCGTCGCGCGACGGTGGTGGGCCCCATGCTGCCCGGCATCGTGTCGCTGTGGCGGCCCGAGAGCGGCCCCGCCGTGGGCATCCCGTACGTCGTCTTCGCCGGAAACGTCGGCGGCCCCGACTCGCTCTCCCGCGTCGTCGCGACGCTCGCGGACGAGCACCGACCTCCCCGTCGAAAGGACATCGCATGACCAGCACCGTCGCCGTCATCGGCCTGGGGGCCATGGGCCTTCCCATGGCCGCCCGTCTCGCACAGCGCTTCGAGGTGCGCGGCTACGACCTCGCCGCCGAGCGCCTCGCCCTCGCCGCCGACCAGGGCGTCGCGCCCGCGGACTCGGCCGCGGCCGCGGTGACGGGCGCGGATGCCGTGCTCGTCGCCGTGCGCACGGGCGAGCAGCTGAACGACCTCCTGTTCGGCGAGGCGGGGCTCTCGGCCCACCTCGGCGAGGGGAGCGTCGTCATCCTGACCAGCACGGTCGGCACCGAGGGCATCGCCGACATCGCGGCACGGCTCGCCGAGCGCGGCGCCGGCCTCGTCGACGCGCCGCTCTCGGGCGGACCCGTGCGCGCCGGCGAGGGCGACCTGCTGATCGTCGTCGGCGCGGAGCCCGCGGCCCTCGAGACGGCGCGCCCGGTGCTCGAGCAGCTCGCGTCCACGCTGACGGTGGTGGGCGACAAGCCCGGCGACGGCCAGGCGCTCAAGACCGTCAACCAGCTGCTGTGCGGCGTCCACATCGCCGCCGCCGCCGAGGCGCTCGCGCTCGCCGACGCGCTCGGCCTCGACCGCGCCCGAACGCTCGAGGCGCTCACGGCCGGTGCGGCCGACTCGTTCATGCTCGGCAACCGCGGCCCCCGCGCGCTGCAGGCGTACGACGAGGGTGGCGCCGAGGTGCTCAGCCGCCTCGACATCTTCGTGAAAGACCTCGGGATCGTGGGGCAGGCCGCGCGCAAGGCGCACCTGTCCACCCCCGTGGCAGCTGCCGCGGAGCAGCTGTTCCTGCTCGGCGAGGCGCAGGGCCTGGGGGCCCTCGACGACTCCGCCGTGATCCGTGTCGTCGCACCCGAACTCAGGAAGTGAGCCCCACCGTCCCCGTCGGCTGAGCCGCCGCGGAGAAGCACGAGACCTCACCACACGCACGAGACCGCAGCGGATCGCTGCGGTCTCGTGTCGTCGATGAGGTCTCGCGCTCGATGCGCCTCGCGTCAGGAGAACAGCTTCTGCAGACGCTGGATGCCCTCGAGCAGCGCGTCGTCACCGAGCGCGTACGACAGGCGCAGGTAGCCGCTGGGGCCGAAGGCCTCGCCCGGCACGACCGCGACCTCGGCCAGGTCCAGGATGAGATCTGCCAGCTCGAGCGACGTGGTCGGCGTGCGACCGGCCCACTCGCGGCCCAGCAGGCCGCGCACGTCGGGGTACGCGTAGAACGCGCCGAGCGGGTTGGGGACCTCGACGCCGTCGATCTTCGACAGCTCCTCGACGATCAGACGGCGGCGGCGGTCGAATGCCTCGCGCATCTTCAGCGCCTCATCCTGCGGTCCGTTCAGCGCCGCGGCGGCGGCGATCTGCGCGACGTTGTTGACGTTGCTCGACAGGTGCGACTGCAGGTTGGCCGCCAGCTTGATCGCGTCGGCGGGGCCGGCCATCCAGCCCACGCGCCATCCGGTCATGGCGTACGTCTTGGCGACGCCGTTGAGCAGGATGGTCTGCTCGGCGAGCTCGGGCACGGCCTCGACGATCGACACCGCGCGGGCACCCTCGTAGACGAGGTTCTGGTAGATCTCGTCGCTGATGACCCAGATGCCGTGCGCGAGCGCCCACTCGCCGATCGCCTTCGTCTCCTCGGGCGTGTACACGGATCCGGTCGGGTTGGACGGCGAGACGAACACGAGCACGGTGGTGCGGTCGGTGCGGGCGGCCTCGAGCTGCTCGACCGTCACCTTGTAGTCCTGGTCGGCGCCGGCGAACACCTCGACGGGCACGCCGTCGGCGAGGCGGATGGCCTCGGGGTAGGTGGTCCAGTACGGCGCCGGCAGCAGCACCTCGTCGCCCGGGTTCACGACGGCCTGGAACGCCTGGTACACGGCCTGCTTGCCGCCGTTGGTCACGACCACGCGCGAGGCGGGCACCTCGAGGCCCGAGTCGCGAAGGGTCTTCGCCGCGATCGCCTCGCGCAGCACGGGAAGACCGGCGGCGGGCGTGTAACGGAAGTTCGCGGGGTCGCGGAGGGCCTCGGCGGCGGCGTCGACGACGAACTGCGGCGTCGAGAAGTCGGGCTCGCCGGCGGCGTACGAGATGACGGGCTTGCCCTCGGCCTTGAGGGCCTTGGCCTTGGCGTCGACCTTCAGGGTGGCGGATTCGGCGATGGCGGAGAGCTTGCGGGAGAGCGGGGCGCGGTCGGTCACACCGATCAGCGTAGCCGCCGGATCCGCGGTCCGAGAGGTCGATGACACGCCCCGCGCACCGGATGACGACGTCCGGATCAGGACGCCGAGACCAGCGCGAGCCAGACCTCCGCGCGCGACGCGAAGGACGACAGGTCGCGGCCCAGGAGCTGCTCGGCGAGCCCGATGCGCGAGCGCACCGTGTGGCGGTGCACGCCGAGGGCGCGCGCGGTGTCCTCGAACCGGGCGTCGTGCTCCAGCCACGTCCGCAGCGAGCCGAGCAGCGCGGTCCCGTGCGTCTCGTCGTAGCGGACCAGCGGGGCGAGCAGGGCACGCGCCGCCGTGCGCGCGCCCTCGCCCAGCGAGCTCAGCAGCGCGTCCGGCACGTCGTCGATGCCGGTGACGCCCTCCGCCGAACGCGCCCGCGCGACCTGGGCCTCCTCGATCGCCGCCGCGAGGCGCGCGTACGTCGTGGGGCGCGAGACCCCCACCGCGCCGCCGCCGCGTGCGGCGGCCTCGGCGAACGGCGCGTCCGCGTCGCGCGCTGCGAGCAGCAGGAGGCCGTCGCCATCCGGGAGCGCCCCGAAGAAGAACCGGCCGCGGAGCTGCGCGGCGCGCAGCTCCAGGAAGGCGGCGAGCTGCTCGGGGGCGGCCGACGTCACGGCCGCGACGGCGGGCTCGTCCGGCAGGCCGCCCCAGGATGAGGCCGCGACGTCGTGCGCGAGCGCGGCGTCTCCCGCCAGCAGCGCGCGCACCACTCCGGCGCGCAGGGCGCCGCGGGCGCGGATGAGCGCCTGGTTCTGCTCGAGCGCAAACCCCGCCATCGCGACGACGCTGGTCACGACGCCCCGGGCGTCCTGGTCGAGTCCCTCCGCCTCGACCGCGAGCACGCCGCGCAGCTCTCCGCCGCGGCCGAGCGTCTGGAGCGCGAACGTGCGCCCCGAGATCCGCGCAGTGTCGGCCGCACGGACGCCCTTGGCGAGCAGGGCCTCGGCCTCGGCGCGGAGAGCGTCGCCGACCTCGTTCGGAAGCCGAGCGGGGCGGGCATGCAGCAGGGTGCCCGCGGCGTCGTACAGGCCGGCCCAGCTGCCCAGCTGGCGGGCGAGCTCCGCGAGCGCCGCATCCAGGGCGTCCGGACGCAGCGCGGCGAGCGAGATCGCCCGCTGGGCCGCGAGCGCCCAGCTGCGCCGCGCATACGACTCCGCGGCGATCGCCTCCGCGTTCGCGCGAGCGATCGCGATGAACGGGATCCGGAAGGGCACCTCGAACAGCGGCAGACCCGCCGACTCGCACGCCGCGATCAGTCCGGCCGGAACGCCCGCGCGGACGACCTCGGTGCCGAACCCGACGGCCGTCACTCCCCGGCGCGCGAGGCGCTCCACGTACGCGCCGTACTGTGCGGGGTCCTCGCCGCGGAACTGGGTGCCCGTCGTCAGCAGGACGACGTCCTCGGCGAGGAACGGGGTCGGATCCTCGAGGTCGGAGCTGTGCACCCAGCGCACGGGGCGACCCCCGTCCGCGAGCGGCGTGACGAGCCTCAGGGCGAGGTCGGGGCGGTCGAGGAGCGCGCCGAGCGTAGGCGGGGTGATCGCGGCCATGGGCGCCTCCGGTGTACGCGCGGGCGAATCCCGCCTTTCGCATTGTACGGGCGGGACAGTGACCGGCGGATGGCGCGGTCGTACGCTCGCGGCATGACCGACGCCACGCTCACCACCCCCGCGATCACCGGCGGCCCCTCGCTGCCGCAGGAACGACGCCTCGTCACGTCCATCCCCGGGCCCCGCTCGGCCGAGATCCTCGCCCGCAAGGCCGCCGCGGTGGCGCCCGGCGTCGCGCACAGCGTGCCGATCGCCACGGTCGCGGCCGGCGGGGGAGTCATCGTCGACATCGACGGCAACTCCCTCATCGACCTCGGCTCGGGCATCGCCGTGACCACCGTGGGCAACGCCCACCCGGCGGTCGTCGCCGCGGTCGCCGAGCAGACCGCGCGCTTCACCCACACCTGCTTCATGGTCTCGCCGTACGAGGAGTACGTCGCGGTCGCCGAGGCGCTCAACCGCCTCACCCCGGGCGACCACGAGAAGCGCAGCGCCCTGTTCAACACCGGCGCCGAGGCCGTCGAGAACGCCGTCAAGATCGCGCGCAAGCACACGGGCCGCCAGGCCGTCGTCGCGTTCGAGCACGGTTACCACGGCCGCACCAACCTGACCATGGCGCTGACCGCCAAGAGCATGCCCTACAAGAGCGGGTTCGGCCCGTTCGCCCCCGAGGTGTACCGCGCGCCGCTGTCCTACCCGTTCCGCGACGGGCTCTCGGGCCCCGAGGCCGCCAAGCGCGCCATCACCCTGATCGAGAAGCAGATCGGCGCGGACAACCTGGCGGCGATCATCATCGAGCCGATCCAGGGCGAGGGCGGGTTCATCGTCCCGGCCGACGGCTTCCTGCCGGCCCTCGTCGAGTGGGCCCGCACCAACGGCGTGGTGTTCATCGCGGACGAGGTGCAGACCGGCTTCGCCCGCACCGGCGCGATGTTCGCCAGCGAGCACTTCGGCATCGTCCCCGACCTGATCACCACCGCGAAGGGGATCGCCGGCGGCATGCCGCTCGCGGCCGTCACGGGCCGCGCCGAGATCATGGACGCCGCGCACGCCGGCGGCCTCGGCGGCACCTACGGCGGCAACCCCGTGGCCTGCGCGGCGGCCCTGGCCGCGATCCACGCGTACGAGAACGACGGCCTGATCGAGCGCGCGAACGAGATCGGCGCGATCCTGCGCGAGCGACTGACCGCGCTGCAGGTCTCCGACGCCCGCGTCGGCGACGTGCGCGGCCTGGGCGCGATGATGGCGGTCGAGTTCGTCGACCCCGCCACGAGCGAGCCGGACGCGGCGCTGGCCGGCGCGGTCGCGCGCGCCGCGATCGCGGCGGGCGTCGTGACGCTCACCTGCGGCACGTACGGCAACGTCATCCGCTTCCTGCCCCCGCTGGCCATCGGCGACGAGCTGCTCCACGAGGGGCTCGACGTCATCGCGCAGGCGCTCGCCGAGGCGTGAGCCCGGCGGCACAGACCACCCCATCCCACGTCCCCCGAGATCCCAGGAGAACCCATGAACGACCGTGAGAGGGCGCTGCTCGCGTCCGTCCCCACCCAGCTGTTCATCGGCGGCGAGTGGGTCGACTCGTCGTCGGCGAAGACCTTCGACGTGCGCGACCCGGCCACGAACGAGGTCGTCGCCTCGGTCGCCGACGCCACCGCCGAGGACGGCGTCAAGGCGCTCGACGCCGCGGCCGCCGTGCAGGACGAGTGGGCGGCCACCCCGCCGCGCACCCGCAGCGACATCCTGCGTCGCGCGTTCGAGCTGGTGCGCGAGCGGGCCGACGACCTGGCGCTGCTCATGACGATCGAGATGGGCAAGCCGCTCGCCGAGGCCAAGGGCGAGGTGGCGTACGGCAACGAGTTCAACCGCTGGTTCAGCGAGGAGGCCGTGCGCATCACGGGCCGCTACGGCTCGAACCCCGAGGGCACGGGCCGGATGATCGTGTCGCAGCGCCCGGTGGGCCCGTCGTTCTTCATCACGCCGTGGAACTTCCCGTTCGCGATGGCGACCCGCAAGATCGCTCCGGCGCTCGCCGCGGGCTGCACGGTCGTGATCAAGCCCCCGCAGCTGACGCCGCTCACCACGCTGTTCTTCGTGAGCCTGCTCGTCGAGGCCGGCCTGCCGAAGGGCGTCGTGAACGTCGTCACGTCGGCGTCGTCCGGCCGCGTGTCGGCCCCGATCATCGCCGACCCCCGCCTGCGCAAGCTCTCCTTCACGGGGTCGACCGAGGTGGGCCGCAAGCTCATCGCGCAGGCCGCGGAGGGCGTGCTCCGTGTCTCGATGGAGCTCGGCGGCAACGCCCCGTTCGTCGTGTTCGAGGACGCCGACCTCGACAAGGCCGTCACCGGTGCGCTGCAGGCCAAGTTCCGCAACATCGGGCAGGCATGCACGGCCGCGAACCGCTTCATCGTGCACGAGTCGGTCGCCGAGGAGTTCGGCCGGCGGATCACCGAGCGGGTGTCGGAGATGAAGATCGGCCGCGGCACCGAGGAGGGCGTCGAGATCGGCCCGCTGATCGACGAGGACGCGGTCGACAAGGCCGCCGAGCTGGTCGCCGACGCGACCGGGCGCGGTGCGACCATCCTGACCGGCGGCGAGAAGCTCGACGGGCCCGGCACGTTCTACCAGCCGACCGTTGTCACCGGCGTGCAGGCGGGCAGCGCGATCCTGCGCGAGGAGATCTTCGGTCCGGTGCTCGCGATCGCCACGTTCTCGACCGAGGACGAGGCCGTCGCCATGGCGAACGACACCGAGTACGGCCTCGTCTCGTACGTCTACACGGAGGACCTGCAGCGCGGGCACCGGATGATCGAGCGCCTCGAGACCGGCATGATGGGCCTCAACGCGGGCGTCGTGTCCAACGCCGCCGCTCCGTTCGGCGGCGTCAAGCAGTCCGGCGTGGGCCGCGAGGGCGGCTTCGAGGGCATCCACGAGTACCTCTCGACGAAGTACACGCTGCTGCCGAACGCCTGAGGCCCCGCGCGGGAGACGCGAGAGGGGGATCCGCGTGCGCGGATCCCCCTCTCGCCGATCCGGGATCAGCGCGCGACCGCGATCGTGCCGGTCGCTCCGCTCACAGGGGTCTCGGACGCAGCGGGGATCCGGCGCGCCGCACTCGCGGCGGCCGCGATCATCACGACCAGCGCGATCGCCGTGATCGCGGCGCCGATCCAGATGGGGGAGGTGTAGCCGAGCCCGGCCGAGATCCCGACGCCGCCGGCCCAGGCGCCCAGGGCGTTGCCCACGTTGAACGCCCCGATGTTGGCGCCCGACGCCAGGGTCGGCGCCTGCCCGGCGTAGCCCATGATCCGGCTCTGCAGCCCGGGCACCGTGCCGAACCCGAAGCCGCCCATCAGGAACAGCGCGACGATCGTGGCGGCTCCCGATCCGGCGAGCAGGGCGAACAGCGCCAGGATGACGGCGAGCGCGGCGATGAATCCGATGAGCGTGGCGTCGATCGACCGGTCGGCGAGACGTCCGCCGAGCCAGTTGCCGACGACGAGGCCGGCACCGAAGAGCACGAGCAGCCACGGGACGTCGCCCGTCGCGAAGCCGCTCACCTCGGTGAGCGTGTAGGCGATGTACGTGAAGGCGCCGAACATCCCGCCGTAGGCGAGCACGGTGACCAGGAGGGACAGCCACACCTGCGTGGAGCGGAACGCCGAGAGCTCGCCGCGGAGGCTCACGCGCTCGGTCACGGAGCGGTCGGCCGGCACCAGGGCGGCGATGCCCGCGAAGGCGATGACGCCGATCGCGGAGATGGCCCAGAACGTGGCGCGCCAGCCCAGCTGCTGGCCGAGGAACGTGCCGAACGGCACGCCGAGGACGTTCGCGGCGGTCAGGCCGGTGAACATGAGGGCGATCGCGCCGCCCTTCCGCTCCGGTGCCACCAGTCCGGCGGCGACCACGGATCCGATCCCGAAGAACGCGCCGTGGCTGAGCGCCGCCAGGATCCTTCCGATCATGGCGAGGGCGTACGCGTCGGCGAGCGCCGTCAGGACGTTCCCGGCGACGAACAGGATCAGCAGGCCGAGCAGCACGCGCTTACGGGGAAGGTGGGTGGTGGCCGCCGTCAGGACGAGCGCCCCGACGACCACCGCGAGCGCGTATCCGGAGATGAGCCAGCCGGCGGTCGCCTCCGCGACGGCGAAGTCGCGCGCGACCTCGGGCAGCAGGCCCATGATCACGAACTCAGTGAGGCCGATGCCGAAGGCGCCGACGGCCAGGGCGATCAATCCGATGGGCATGGAGGGCTCCTGTAGTCTTGAGTAGTTGCACACGCGGGTTATTGCGAGCGACGAAGGAAGATCATTGCACACGCAACTATCCCGCGCAAGCAAGTATCGAGAGGAGCCCTCATGGGGATCGGCGACGACGCCGTCCAGGTGCGCGCGCAGGGGTGGCGCACGCTGGCCGCACTGCACTCCCTGATCGAGGCGGAGCTGGAGCGGTCGCTGCAGGCCGCCGCCGGTCTGTCGGTGGTGGAGTACACGGTGCTGGACGCCCTCGACAGGCAGGACGGCTGGCACATGCGCATGCAGCAGCTCGCGCGAGCGGCCGCGCTGAGCCCCAGCGCCACGACCCGGCTGGTCACCCGTCTCGAGGATCGGGGGCTGCTCTCTCGTGTGCTGTGTGCGGACGACCGGCGAGGCATCTACACCGAGCTGACGCGCCGCGGCCGCGAGCTGTACCTCAGCGCCCGGCCGGTGCACGACGAGACGCTCGAGCGCGCCCTGGGCGAGGCGGAGGGGCGTCCCGAGCTGGCCCCGCTCGTCGAGGCGCTGCACGGCGTCGCCCTTCCCGGGCCGGCCCGCTGATCCGGCCCCGGAGGTCCGCTCGTGGCCGGGCATCGGGCACCCCGCGCCACGCGCGGGATCCCGCCCCGGTTCGCGGCCCATTCGGGCATGCCGTATGCTTGGTACGCAGTTGTCGTCTGCATTCTTTCGCTGTGCCCGGGTTCCGGAAGCGGCTGGAGGATCGGATGATCCCGGGGTCTTCGGACCTCTAGGGCGGTAGCTCAATTGGCAGAGCAGCGGTCTCCAAAACCGCAGGTTGCAGGTTCGATTCCTGTCCGCCCTGCGCGTCAGCGTCAGCTGACTCACGAAAGGCAGCGAATGGTCCAGGACGCAGCGAACGGCGAGATCGTCGCGGCAGGCGCGAACGGCGAGAAGAAGCCCGGCTTCTTCTCGCGGATCGTGATCTTCTTCCGCCAGGTCATCGCCGAGCTCCGCAAGGTCGTCACGCCGACCCGCTCGGAGCTGCTGAAGTTCACGGCCGTCGTGCTCGGCTTCGTGGTCGTCATGATGGGGTTCGTCTACGGGCTCGACTACCTCTTCTCGTGGGTCGCGACGGTCGTCTTCGGAGTCCCGGCCTGATCGACTGACGCACGGCCCGTCGGGCCGGGTGGACGTGCCCTCTGCACATCCGCCGCGTAATGGAAGAGACTCTGGTTATGGATAGGACTGTCAGTGTCTGAAAAGCATGTCGATGACGCCGACTGGGCCCCGGCAGCCGAGCAGTCGAGCGAAGAGGACGAGGCCCAGGAGGGCAACGTGCTCTACGCCGAGGCGCACGCCAGCGAGGCCGCCGAGCATCTCGCCATGCACATCGACGACGGAGCCGCGGACGAGGACGACGCGAGCGACGAAGACATCGACATCGACGACCCGGAGGCCGACGCGATCGTGAACGACGCACTGAACATCGACGAGACCAGCGAGGTCGAGGCCGCGGCCGAGGTTCTCTCCGACTCCGCCGCGGAGGAGGCCCAGGAGGCCGCTGCGCTGGCCGCCGACGAGGTGACCCCCTACGACGGCCCCGACGTGAACGGCGACGAGGACGAGGACGGCGAGACCTCCGAGTCGGACGACCCGTATGAGGCATTCCGTCAGGAGCTGCGTGCCCAGGAGGGCAAGTGGTACGTCATCCACTCGTACGCGGGCTTCGAGCGCAAGGTCAAGGCCAACATCGAGCAGCGCAAGTCGACGCTCGAGGTCGAGGACGACATCTACCAGGTCGAGGTCCCGATGGAGGACGTCGTCGAGATCAAGAACGGCCAGCGCAAGATGGTCACGCGCGTGCGCATCCCCGGCTACGTGCTGGTGCGCATGGAGCTCAACGAGGACACCTGGTCGGTTGTGCGCCACACCCCGGGCGTCACCGGCTTCGTGGGCAACGCCCACAACCCGACCCCGCTGCGCTTCGAGGAGGCCTTCAACATGCTGAAGCCCCTCGTCGAGATCAAGGAGGCGCAGGCTCAGGCCAAGAGCGGCGCGCCCAAGGGTCAGGCCGCGCAGGCCCGCGTGCTTCCCGCCGAGGTCGACTTCGAGGCCGGCGAGACGATCACGATCAAGGAGGGCTCGTTCGCGGGTCTTCCCGGCACGATCAGCGAGATCAAGCCGGAGAGCGGCAAGCTCACCGTGCTGGTGTCGCTCTTCGAGCGCGAGACCCCGGTCGAGCTGTCGTTCGACCAGGTCACCAAGATGGTGTGAGATGAGTTTCTGAAGAGCCGGTCCCTCGCGGGGCCGGCTCTTCTGTTTCTGGTAGGATCTACTGGTTTGCGCCCTGTCTGCGCAGGCATCCCACCGCTCGCAGGATCCTCCGGGATCGCGCTGTGTGCGGGAGAGCGGATCGCAACCGGCATCCGCTCGATGAAAGGAAGAGGAAATGGCACCGAAGAAGAAGGTGACCGGCCTGATCAAGCTTCAGATCAACGCCGGTGCAGCCAACCCGGCGCCGCCGATCGGCCCGGCCCTGGGTCAGCACGGCGTCAACATCATGGAGTTCTGCAAGGCGTACAACGCCGCGACCGAGTCGCAGCGCGGCAACGTCATCCCCGTGGAGATCACCGTCTACGAGGACCGCAGCTTCACGTTCGTCCTGAAGACCCCGCCGGCCGCGGAGCTCATCAAGAAGGCCGCCGGCCTGCAGAAGGGCTCGGCGACGCCGCACACGGTCAAGGTCGGCAAGCTCACCAAGGAGCAGGTCACCGAGATCGCCAAGACGAAGCAGCCCGACCTGAACGCGAACGACCTCGAGGCCGCCTCGAAGATCATCGCCGGCACCGCCCGCTCCATGGGCATCACGGTCGAGGACTGAGGGGGATCACGATAATGGCTACCAAGTCCAAGGCTTACGCCGCCGCCGCCGAGAAGATCGAGGCCGGCAAGTACTACACGCCCACCGAGGCCGTCGCGCTCGCGAAGGAGACGGGCTCGAAGAATTTCGACTCGACCGTCGAGGTCGCGCTGAAGCTCTCGGTCGACCCGCGCAAGGCGGACCAGATGGTGCGCGGCACCGTCATGCTCCCGCACGGCACGGGCAAGACCGCCCGCGTCATCGTCTTCGCCAACGGCCCCGCGGCCGAGGCCGCCATCGCGGCCGGTGCGGATGAGGTCGGCGGCGCCGAGCTCATCGAGAAGGTCGCCGGCGGCTGGACCGACTTCGACGCGGCCGTCGCCGTGCCGGAGCTCATGGGCCAGGTCGGTCGTCTGGGTAAGGTCCTCGGCCCCCGCGGCCTGATGCCGAACCCCAAGACCGGCACCGTCACCCCGAACCCGGCCAAGGCGGTCGAGGAGATCAAGGGCGGCAAGATCGAGTTCCGCGTCGACAAGCACGCCAACGTGCACTTCATCGTCGGCAAGGCCTCGTTCTCGGCCGAGCAGCTGGACGCGAACCTGCAGGCCGCACTCGACGAGATCGTGCGCCTGAAGCCGTCGAGCTCGAAGGGCCGCTACATCCAGAAGGGCGCCGTGTCGACCACTTTCGGCCCCGGCATCCCGCTGGACGTCAACGCCATCGCGTGACGCACAGCGTCAGTTAGCTGAGCGACCCCGTCCGGAAGGGCGGGGTCGTTCCGCTTTCCGGGGCCGCGTCAGGCGCTGCGGCGGATCTCGAAGCCGCCGTCCTCCGGCACCGCGAAGGCCGCCCCGCCGGAGGTCTCGAGCGACTGCACCTCGGCGCCCTCGGGACCGTGCTCCACCCACGCCAGCGCCGCCTCGACGGCGCCGGCGTCGCCCGCCAGCACCGCCTCGACGGCGTCGCCGTGGCGGTTGCGCACCCACCCCGCGAGTCCGAGCCGCTGGGCCTGCTCGCGCAATCCGTAGCGGTAGCCGATGCCCTGCACCCGGCCATGGACGATCACGTGCACATGCCTCATGGATCCATGGTGGCGCGACCGGATCGCGCGCGGAAGGGCCCTTGCTTCGCGCCGTGCGCGCGGGTCAGGAGAACGCCAGGCCAGCAGCGAGAGCGAGCATCGCCACCGCGATGAGGCCGTCCAGGATGCGCCACGCGCGCGGGGAGCGGAGCCGGCGGGCGGCGAAGCGGGCGGCGACCGTGAGGAACGAGAACCAGATGGCGCTGCCGAGGATCGCGCCGAGCCCGAACGCCCAGCGCAGGTCGCCGTAGCTGGCGGACACCGACCCGACGAGGAACACCGTGTCCAGGTAGGCGTGCGGGTTCAGCCACGTGATCGCCAGGCAGGCGAGGACGGCGGGCAGCAGCGTGCCGGTCGCGGTGCGGGCCGGGCGCGTCAGCGTGGCGGTGCCGCCCCTGCCGGAGGGGGCGGGCGCGATGGCCGCCTCGGGTTCGATCTCGTCGAGGCGGATGGACTCGCGCTTGGGGCGCAGCGCGCGCCACGCGGCCGACAGCCCGTAGACGGCGAGGAACACCACGCCCGCCCAGCGGACCAGCTCGAACAGCCAGGGCAGGTGCTCGACGACGACGCCGAACCCGGCCACGCCGGCCGTGAAGAGGACGGCGTCGCTGACGAGGCACGTGATCGCCAGCGCCACGGCGTGCCGCCGCTGGACGCCCATGCGCAGCAGGAACACGTTCTGCGCGCCCGGGGCGATGATGAGCGACAGACAGAGGCCCAGGCCGGCCGCGAGCGCGGCGAGCACGGAGGAGGACGAAGCGGCGAGCACGCCTCCACGCTAGGGAGCGCGCGGGCATAATCAAAAGCGACGTTCACGATTCTGCACCAACCTAAGGAATGCTTCATGTGGATCGCCCCGGATCTCGCCGAGACGGTCGCGGCCGTCGTCGACGAGGGCAGCCTCGAGGGCGCCGCCCGCGCCCTGCGCATCACGCCGTCGGCCGTGAGCCAGCGGCTGCGGACGCTCGAAGGACAGCTCGGTCGCGTCCTCGTGGTGCGGTCGAAGCCCGCGCGGGTCACGGAGGCGGGCGCGGTCGTGGTCCGTCTGGCGCGGCAGTACGCCCTGCTGGGGCACGACGCGGGGGTCGAGCTCGGCCTGGAGGGCCCGCGGCGGATGCGCGTGCCGATCGCGGTCAACGCGGACTCCCTCGCCACCTGGTTCCTGCCGGCGCTGCAGCCCGTCCTGCGGACGCACGAGGTCGGCTTCGAGCTGCATCGCGACGATCAGGACCGAACGGCCGCGCTGCTCGAGGCCGGCACCGTGACCGCCGCCGTCACCTCCCAGCGGACGCCTATCGGCGGATGCGTCGTGACGCCGCTCGGGGTCATGACCTACGACCCGGTCGCCTCGCCCGCGTACGTGGAGCGGTGGCTGCCCGCGGGCTCGACGCTCGACGCCCTGGCGTCCGCGCCCGTGGTCGAGTTCGATCGCGGCGACGACCTGCAGCGACGGTGGCTGCAGGAGCGCGGGGTCGACCCGTCGCGTCCGCCGCGGCACTACGTGCCCGCGTCGGACGACTACGCCACGGCGATCAAGCTCGGGTTCGGATGGGGGCTGCTGCCGCCGCTGCAGGCGCAGACCGCGCTGGAGGACGGCCGGCTCGTGCGCCTCGACGGTCCGACGATCACCGTGCCCCTGTACTGGCAGCAGTGGAACCTGCGCTCGCCGCTGCTGTCGGACATCCGGGACGCGGTGGTCGTCGGCGCGAGGGCCGCGCTCGCGCCCGCCTGAGCTCGGCGATCAGCCGTCCGAGACCTGCAGCACGAGCTTGCCTCGCGTGCGCCCCGTCTCGAGGTGGCGGTGCGCGTCGGCGGCGTCCTCGAGGTCGAACACGTCCTCGATGTACACCTGGATGGCGCCGGAGTCGAGGAGCCGGCCGATCGTGCTGAGCGCGACCCCGTCCGGCACGACCTTGAACCGCGTCGCGCGCACGCCCGCGTCCGCGGCCGCCTCCGCGTAGCCGGGCCATCCGCTCGACGGCACGACCACGAGCAGGCCGCCCGGGCGGAGCACCTGGAGCGAGCGCGTCACGGTGCTCTCGTCGCCCAGCAGCGCGATCACCACGTCGACGTCGGTGGCGACCTCCTCGAACCGGGTCGTGGTGTGGTCGATCACGACGTGAGCGCCGAGCTCGCGGAGCCACGAGGCGTTGGCCGCGGACGCCGTCGCGGTCACATGAGCGCCGAAGTACGACGCGAACTGCACCGCGAAGTGGCCGACCCCGCCGGCGCCCGCGTGGATCAGGATGCGCTGGCCCTCGTGCGCGTGCGCCGTCTCGACGATGAGCTGCCAGGCGGTGAGCGCCGCCAGCGGCACGCCGGCGGCCTCGACGTGCGAGAGGGACGACGGCTTGCGGGCGAGGGAGGTCGAGGGCACCACCGCGTACTCCGCGTAGGCTCCCGCGGTGCGCGGCACGGCGGCCATCCCGAACACGGGTGTGCCGGGCGGGAGCGGGTGCGCCTCGAACGGGGACGCCACGACGACGCCGGATAGGTCGAAGCCGGGAACGACGGGGTATGAGGCGATCCCGGCGGTGACCCCGCCGCCCGCGCGCGTCTTCGCGTCGATCGGGTTCACGCCGGCGGCGACGACGCGGACGAGCACCTCGTCCATGACGGGGGAGGGGACGGGGATCGTGTCGACCCGCAGCGCGGAGGGATCGCCGGGCCCGTCGAACAGGACCGCGCGCATGTGCTCGGGCGGCGCCTCCACCGTCTCGGCGAGTGCGCCGCGCGGCGCGCGGGCGGTGGTGGTGCGTGCGGCGGAGCGCGGCGGCCGGAATCTCATCGTTTCCCCTCTTCCGAGCGTCGGGGGGATCGCGCGCCGTCGCGGATCCCGTGCCCACAGTCAATCCGGCCTTCGTCACGCCGGTGTTTCCTGGGTGCTACGGGATGCGACGGGGTCCGTCAGGCGTCTGCGGCTCCGTCTCGGTCCGGCACCTCGTCGTGGCTCAGCGCGTGCAGCAGGGCGGCGAGCCGCCGCACGTCGGCGAGGTCCCAGTGCTCGAGCGCACGGGACAGCCCGGGCTCCTCGGGCGCGCGCGCCTGCTCGAGACGGCCGCGACCGAGATCGGTCGCCTCGAGCAGGTGCGCGCGGCGGTCAGCCGGATCCGGCGTGCGCGCCACGAGCCCGAGGTCCTCCAGCTCGCGCACCGTTCGGCTGAGCTGACCCTTGTCGATCATCAGGCGCTCGGCGATGGCCGACGCCGTGACGGGGCCGGTGTCGGCGATGGCCGTGAACACCTTGTAGGCACCCGGGAGCATTCCCGGGCTCACGCGCTCGGCGCGGCGTGAGATCAGCCGCCGGACGTGGGCCATGAGCTCCGAGAACTCGAGCTCGACGGAGCGCACCGCGCTCGCGCGCTCCGACGGGTCCTCCGTCGCGCGGTCGTGCCTCCCGGCGTTCATGACCGCCGCCCGCCGCGGGGAGCGTCCGCGTCCTGAGTGGCCCGGCTCTGATCATCCGTCACCGGGATGGCGCCGGTCGCCAGCGGGACTCCCGCCTGGGCGAGCGCATCGTCGACGATCTCCTCGCCGATCCCCGCTGCGGCCTGCTCGCGCATCCGCTCCGCGTTGTTCTTGCGACCGAGCGGGATGTTGGGCAGGAACACGATGCAGAGGATGCTGAGCACGCCGAGGGGGACGCCGACAAGGAACGCATGGGCGATCGACGTGGCCGCGACCTGCTCGACGATGACGCGCACCGGCTCGGGGAGGTCGCGCGCGACCGGCATGGTGCCCGAGCGGAACTGCTCGGCGACCTCGGCGCCCCGTGCGCCGAGCCCCGCGATCGCGGTCATCAGCTCATCCCGGCGCTGGGCCAGCAGGTCGGTCATGGTGGATGCCAGGACCGACCCGATCACCGCGACGCCGGCGGTGCCGCCGATCGTGCGGAAGAAGTTGACCCCCGAGCTCGCGACGCCCATCTCCTGGGGGCGGGCGGTGTTCTGGACGACCAGCACGAGGTTCTGCATGGTCATGCCCATCCCGGCGCCGAGCAGGAACATGTAGAGGCCGACCAGTGCCAGATGGGTGTCGGCCGTCAGGGTGGCCAGCAGGCCGTTGCCGATCGTCATGACGACGGCGCCGATCACGAGGTAGCGCTTCCACGCGCCGAAGCGGGTCACGAGCTGGCCCACGACCGTCGAGCAGATCAGCATGCCGGCGGCCATCGGGATGGTCATCAGCCCCGCGCCGGTCGGGTCGAAGCCGCGCGCCATCTGGAAGTACTGGCCCAGGTACACCGCCGTGCCGAACATCGCGACGCCGATCGAGATGGATGCCAGCACCGCCAGCGTGAACGTGCGGTTGCGGAAGAGGCTCAGGGGCACGAGAGGCTCCGCGGCACGGGTCTCCACCCAGATGAACAGCGCCGTCGCGACGATCGCGCCGCCCACCATGACGTACGTCTCGGTGCTCAGCCAGCCGTAGTCCTTGACGTTCGTCACCCAGATGAGCAGCAGGCTGGAGGCGACCGAGAGCAGCACGATGCCGAGGTAGTCGATGCGGACGCGGCGGTTGGCGCGCGGCGCCAGCGTGAGCGTCTTCACGATCACCGCGAAGGCGATGAGGCCCAGCGGGATGCCGACGAAGAAGTTCCAGTGCCAGCCGACCGTGTCGGTGAGCACGCCGCCGATGATCGGGCCGCCGACCGTGGAGACGCCCATCACGACGCCGAACAGTCCCATGTACTTGCCGCGCTCGCGCGGGCTGATGATGTCGGCCATGATGACCTGGCTCAGCGCGGCGACGCCGCCGGCGCCGACGCCCTGGAAGGCGCGCGCTGCGATGAGCATCCCGGGGCTCTGGGCGAAGCCCGCCACGGCGCTCGCCGCGAGGAACAGTGTGAGCGCGACGAGGACGAGGACCTTGCGGTTCGTGAGATCCGCGAGCTTGCCCCAGATGGGCGTCGAGATCGCGGTCGTGAGCAGCGATGCGGTGACCACCCACGTGTAGTCGGTCTGCGTCCCGCCCAGGTCGGGGACGATGATCGGCAGCGAGGTGCCGACGATGGTGTTGGCCATCATCGACGCGAACATCGCCAGCAGGAGGCCGGAGATGGCCTCGAGGACCTGGCGATGGGACATGCGGGGGGATGCGTCGGTCATGCGACCCTTTCCTGCGATTCCAACGGAGAGGCGCGGCGACGTCGGCGCACAGAAAGTTGCGAGAGGTCAACTATAGGCGTGTTCGTTGACTTTTCGCAACCATTCGGTCTGCGGGCTCCAGGTCGCTCGGCGTTGCGGTCGAGGGGTGTCGCTGGGCGGGGTTAGGGTCGTCGGGTGACACCCGAACTGCAGGCCCGGATCCTCGCGGACTCCCGCGACCGGGTGGGGTGGCTGCGCGCGCGTTCGCGTGGCATCACGGCGACGGATGTCGCGATGCTCACGGCGAGCGAGGTCTCCATCAAGCGCGCGGCGGACCAGAAGCTGATGGGTTCGCGCTTCTCGGGCAATGCGTACACCGACCACGGGCGGCGCCGCGAGCCCGAGATCGCCGCGTGGATCGCGGCCACCCACGGCATCCAGCCCTCGAGCGCGCTGTTCCATGCGGTGGTCGAGAAGCGGCACCTGGCGACCCCGGACGGCATCGGCGTCGACGGGCAGGGTCGCGTCTCGCTCGCCGAGATCAAGACCACGAACAAGTCGTGGCGCTCCATCCCGCGCAGCTATCTGCGCCAGGTCTGGTGGCAGCAGCACGTGCTGGGCGCGGAGCGGACCCTGTTCGTCTGGGAGGAGCACCGCGACTTCCAGCCGCTGCACGACGAGCCGCGCTGCACCTGGATCGACCGTGACGACCGCGAGATCGCGCAGCTCGTGCGCCTCGCCACGCGCCTGATCGACGAGCTCTACCAGCGCACCACGGGACGCCGGGTCACGCCGGCGCCGCTCGACGGCCCGGCCGCGCCGCCGTCGAACCGCGAGGCGCTCCGCGAGCGCGACATGTTCCGCGCCCTCGCCCTCTCCGACTGACCCGAGTGCGGCAGGCGCCGGGCGGCGTCGGGAGCGGTGCGTGCGGTGTGGTAGCCTTGGGGAAGCCGAAGACCGCCGGTCATCGTGATGCGCGCAAGCGCGGAGCGATCGAAGCACTGCTATGCAGGGGCCCGCGCAGGTGTCACGAACGATACATCCGGATTCCGGATCCACGCTCCGTGCGCTTGCGCCGGAGCGTTTCTGCGTTTCGGGGCGGGCTCGGTCGGTTCCCCACCACCGTGGGGCACCTCGTTCACATCAAGGAGTGGCCATGGCGCAGAAGGAAGCATCGGTCGCCGAGCTCACGAAGTCTTTCGAGAACTCGAGCGCCGTCCTGCTGACCGAGTACCGCGGTCTGACGGTTGCCCAGCTCAAGGAGCTGCGCAACAGCATCCGTCAGGACGCGGAGTTCGCCGTGGTGAAGAACACGCTGACCAAGATCGCCGCGAACAACGTGGGGATCTCGGCGCTGGACGACGAGCTCAAGGGCCCGTCCGCCATCGCCTTCGTGCACGGTGACCCTGTCGCCGTCGCCAAGGGTCTGCGCGCCTTCGCCAAGGCACACCCTCTTCTGGTGATCAAGGGCGGCTACTTCGATGGCAAGCCCCTGACCGCCGAGGAGGTCGGCAAGCTCGCCGACCTCGAGAGCCGTGAGGTTCTGCTCGCCAAGACGGCGGGCCTCCTCAAGGCCTCGATGGCGAAGGCTGCCGCCCTCTTCCAGGCACCGCTCTCGAAGACCGTGCGCACGGTCGAGGCGCTGCGTGAGAAGCAGGAGACCGCGGCCTGACAGGCCGTGCGATAAGCACCCCCGAAACCCCGAATAACTAGGAGATACATCATGGCGAAGCTCAGCACCGAGGAGCTGCTCGACGCGTTCAAGGAGCTCACGCTCATCGAGCTCAGCGAGTTCGTGAAGGCCTTCGAGGAGACCTTCGACGTCACCGCCGCCGCGCCCGTCGCGGTTGCCGCCGCGGGCCCCGCCGGGGGCGCCCCCGCCGAGGAGGCCGAGGAGAAGGACTCGTTCGACGTGGTCCTCGAGGCCGCCGGTGACAAGAAGATCCAGGTCATCAAGGTCGTCCGCGAGCTCACCTCGCTCGGCCTCGGCGAGGCGAAGGCCGTCGTCGACGGCGCCCCCAAGGCTGTCATCGAGGGCGCGAACAAGGAGACCGCCGAGAAGGCGAAGGCCGCCCTCGAGGAGGCCGGCGCGACGGTCACCCTCAAGTAATCCGATTCGGATCCACTTCTTCGAAGGCCCCGGGACATCCCGGGGCCTTCGTCGTTCCCCGGCACCGGTGTGACGGCGCTTTCGGTATATCCGCCACGGTTATGTATCGGTTCGCGCGTCGGACGTTGTGCTCCCCGGACGGTGCTCCTAGTTTTGGGGTCTACGGTCCGTTTTGATCGTGACAAACACGACGGGAGCAGACGATGTTGACTGCAGTTCGAAAGAGGGCGATCCTCTCCACCGCGGGGATCGGGTTCACCGCGCTCACGCTGGCCGCGTGCACCAGCGGCCCGGGCGTCTCCAACGGCGGCGGCGGTGGGGGCGGCGACGGCGAGAGCGCCGAGGTGACCGTCTACGGCACGATCGTCGATGCCGAGGCGGAGCTCCTCGAGCAGTCCTGGGCGGACTGGGAGGAGGAGAACGGCATCGACATCGTCTACGAGGGCTCGCAGGAGTTCGAGGCGCAGATCGCCGTGCGCGCGCAGGGCGGCAACCCGCCGGACCTCGCGATCTTCCCGCAGCCGGGCCTCCTGGCCGACATGGCCAGCCGCGGCTACCTGCTCGAGGCGCCCGAGGGCGTCGTCTCCAACCTCCGCGAGCACTGGGCCGAGGACTGGGAGGGCTACGCGTCCTTCGACGGCACGGTCTACGGCGCGCCGCTGATGGCCAACGTGAAGGGCTGGATCTGGTACCAGCCGGCGTTCTTCGAGGAGAACGGCTACGAGGTCCCGACCGACTGGCAGGGTCTTCTCGACCTGACCCAGCAGATGGTCGACGACCACGGTCAGCCGCCGTGGTGCGCCGGCTTCGGCTCGGACGCCGCGACCGGATGGCCCGGCACCGACTGGATCGAGGACCTCGTCCTGCGCCAGGCCGGACCGGACGTGTACGACCAGTGGGTCGCGCACGAGGTGCCCTTCACCGACCCGCAGATCCAGGCCGCGTTCGACGAGACGGCGAAGATCCTGCTCAACCCGGAGTACGTCAACGCGGGCTTCGGCGACGTCTCCTCGATCGGCTCCACGCCGTTCGGCGACGTGGCGAACGCGCTCGTGTCGGGTGACTGCAAGCTGACGCACCAGGCGTCGTTCCTCGACGGCTTCATCGTGGACGCCGGCGGCGAGGTGGGCGAGGACGGCGACGTCTGGGCCTTCATGCTGCCGCCGTTCGAGTCGGGTGCCGAGGGCGAGGTCGTCACCGGTGGCGGCGAGATCGTCGGCGCGTTCAGCGACGACGAGGCGACCGTCAAGGTGCAGGAGTACCTGTCGAGCCCCGAGTGGGCCAACTCGCGCGTCTCGCTCGGCGGCGTGATCAGCGCCAACAAGGGCCTCGACCCCGCCAACGCGCAGAGCGCCATCCTGCAGGCGGCGATCGAGATCCTGCAGAACGAGGAGACCACGTTCCGCTTCGACGGCTCCGACCTGATGCCTTCGGCCGTGGGTGCGGGCTCGTTCTGGCAGGGCATGCGCGACTGGGTGAACGGCACGCCCACGGATCAGGTGCTCGAGCAGATCGAGTCGGGCTGGCCGGCTGAATAGCCCGACATGGCCGACTTCTTCGGATGGCTGAGCACGCTCTCGCCGTGGCTCGAGATCCCGATCATCATCGGGGTGTTCGTGTTCGCGGTGGGTGTGCTGCTCTTCTTCATCGAGATCGCGCCGCGCGCGGGCCGGGCGTACACCATCGCCCGGCTCGCCGCCTGCGTCCTGATCCCGCTCGGGATCATGTGGGCGCTGCAGTCGTGGTGGTGGGCGATCGCCGCCGCGGGAGTGCTGGGTCTGCTGTTCTTCTGGCTCGACCAGCGCTCCCGCGGGGGCGTCGGCTCGCTGTTCCAGCTGTTCGGCTTCCTCGCCCCTGCGCTCGCCCTGCTGCTGGTAGGCCTCGTCCTGCCGGTGATCCAGACCCTCGTCGCCTCGACCATGAACTCCCGGGGAACCGCGTTCGTGGGGCTCGACAACTTCGTGTGGATCCTCACGCAGCCGCAGGGCATCCGGACGATCGTGAACACGATCGTGTGGGTGCTGATCGCGCCCGTGGTCTCGACCGTGATCGGGCTCGTGTACGCGTACTTCATCGACAAGACACGGGGTGAGAAGGTCTACAAGATCCTCGTGTTCCTGCCGATGGCGATCTCGTTCGTGGGCGCGTCGATCATCTGGCGCTTCATGTACACGGCGCGTCCGGTGGATGCGGAGCAGATCGGCTTCGTGAATCAGATCATCGTCTGGCTCGGAGGCAGTCCGGTGCCGTTCCTGCAGGTGCAGCCCTGGAACACGCTCGCGCTCATCGTCGTGTTCGTCTGGATCTACACCGGGTTCGCCATGGTGGTGCTCTCGGCGGCGATCAAGGGCGTGCCCACGGAGCAGCTGGAGGCCGCCGAGCTCGATGGCGCCAACGGGTTCGAGCGGTTCATGAACGTCGTGGTGCCGGGGATCCGGCCGTCGCTGATCGTCGTGCTGACGACCATCGCGATCGCGTCGATGAAGATCTTCGACATCGTCCGAACGATGACCGCAGGCGCGAACAACACGTCCGTGCTGGCGAACGAGATGTACCAGCAGTTCCGCAGCTTCGAGCCGGGCAGGTCGGCGGCGTACGCCGTGATCCTGTTCATCCTCGTGCTGCCGCTGGTCATCTACAACGCCAGGCAGCTCAAGGCCCAGAGGGAGGTGCGCTGATGACCGCGACCGAGCTGATCACGACCGGCCGCAAGGCGAAGGCGCCCGCCTTCGGGGAAGCCAAGCGGCGGCTGACGTCGCCGTGGGCGACGCTCGCGGCGATCATCATCGCGGCGATCTGGACGATCCCGACCTTCGGAATCCTGGTCTCCTCGTTCCGCCCGCGGGTGGAGATCCAGACCACCGGATGGTGGACGGCCCTGCAGAACTGGGGCTGGACGACGGAGAACTACGTCGAGGCGCTCAACACCTCGACGGGCGGGCTCAGCCTGCTGGGCGCGTTCGTGAACTCGTTCGCGATCACGCTGCCGTCGGCGATCATCCCGCTGATCCTGGCGACGTTGGCCGCGTACGGCTTCGCGTGGATGGAGTTCCGCGGCAAGAACCTGCTGTTCGTGCTGGTGTTCGCCCTCCAGATCGTCCCGATCCAGATGGCATTCATCCCGCTGCTGCAGCTGTTCTCGCAGGGCGAGCTGTTCGGCTTCCCGATCATCCAGGCGTTCTCGGATCAGGCCGGCTACGCGCAGGTCTGGATCGCGCACACGATCTTCGGACTGCCGCTGGCGATCTTCCTGCTGCACAACTTCATCGCGCAGATCCCGGGGGAGGTGATCGAGGCGGCCCGCGTGGACGGCGCCGGGCACGGGCAGATCTTCTTCCGCATCGTGCTCCCGCTGAGCATGCCGGCCATCGCCTCGTTCGCGATCTTCCAGTTCCTGTGGGTCTGGAACGACCTGCTGGTGGCGTTGATCTTCGCCGACGGCAACGTGGCTCCGATCACGAAGCTGCTGGCGCAGATGGTGGGTCAGCGCGGCGAGGACTGGCACCTGCTCACGGCCGGCGCGTTCATCGCGATCATCGTGCCGCTGCTGGTGTTCCTGTTCCTGCAGCGCTACTTCGTTCGCGGCCTGCTGGCGGGTTCCGCCAAGGGGTGAGCGCGAAGGGCTGACGAGACGGAAGGCCCCCGGGATCCGCGCGGAGCGCACGGGTCCCGGGGGCCTTCTTCATGCGCCGGATGCGCCGGAGCGCGTCAGTCGCAGGCGAGGCGGGCGCGTACCGACTCCAGTGCCTGGATCTCGCGCTCCTGCGACTCGGCCATGCCCTCGGCGGTGCGCAGCACGATCGGGTCGCCGCCGAGGCGCTGGATGGCGTCCACCATCTCGATCGCGCCCGTGTGGTGCCGGATCATCAGCTCCGTGAAGAGGCAGTCCTGCTCGGCGCCGGTCGCGGCCCGCAGCTCGTCGAGCTCGGCGTCGCTCGCCATGCCCATCTCGGCTCGCAGCTCGTCCTCGCTCGCCGGCTCGCCCGTCGATCCGCCGTGGTCGTGGCCGCCGTCCTCGGCCATCCACGCCATGAGCGGATCCGAGCCGCGCTGGGGGAGACCCCAGTTGACGATCCAGCCGAACATCTGGCCGGACTGCTGCGCCTGCGCGGTCGCGATGTCGTACGAGATGAGGCGCAGCTCCTCGTCCGAGGTGGCGCGGTACTCGATCATCGCCATCTCGACCGCCTGGGCGTGGTGCACCTGCATGTCGCGCGCGAAGCCGACGTCGGCCGCGTTCGGGCCCGGCTCGGCGCCGCCGAAGGTCGAGAACCGGCCGATCGCGAAGGCGGTGCCGCCGACGAGCAGGATGCCGAGCGCGATCAGCGCCCAGGGACGCGGCCGGTACGGCGCGGACTCCTCATCCGACATGGGTCAGATCTTGCCGGGGCCCTCGATGCCCGTGCACGAGGCGCCCAGCTCGGGGGCCGTGCCGCCCTGCCAGTACTCCTCGATGAACTGGGCGATGCGCGGGTCGTCGACCGAGTCGACCTTGAGCTGGTGCTCCCAGGCGCTGACGGCGATGGGGGTGTCGAGCCCCTCGTAGGGCGAGACGATCGCGTAGGTGCGCGGCGCCAGGGCCCGCAGCGCGTCGAGGTCGGCGCCCTGCACGACCGCGGGGTCGTAGGTGATCCACACCGCGCCGTGCTCGAGCGAGTGCACCGCGTTCTCGTTCGGCTGCGGCTCCGTGTACACGCCGCAGCTCAGCCACGCGCTGTTGTGCGGGCCGCCCGCGGGCGGGTTCTGCTCGTAGTCGACGACGCCGTCGACGTGGTCGGACTCGAGCTCGAACGTCTCGACGCCCTCGATCTCCACGCCTTCGCTGCCGGCCGTGTAGCTGCGCGGGGCGGTGACGAGCGAGGCCACGACGATCGCGGCCACGGCGAGGACCGCCGTGCCGCCGACGATCCACCACACGAGCTTGCCGCGCTGGCGCTTCTTCAGCTGACGCTGGTACTCGGCCAGCTTCTCCTGACGCTTCGCCTCACGCTGCTGCTTGGCGGTCTGCTGGAGCTGAGCCTGCTTGGCCGGATTGCCGGAACGCGGGGTGGAGGGCATAACAGAATCGTATGCGGTGCCGCTTGGGATCCGCTCAGTGGGACCGGTCCCCGGGGCGCCACCGCGGGCGTAGCATGTATGTTTCCGCCGCCGACGAAAGCCTGCCGTGCCTGACGCCTCGAACCCGCGCACCGATTCGATCTCCCTCCCCTTCACCGGCCCCATCCCGATCCCGCCCGCCACCGGCGCGATCCGCACGCTCGGACCCGATCCGGCGACCGCGCCGATCGTCCTGCACCCGGGCGATGCGATCCCGGCGTCGCGCCGTCTCCTGTACGTGCTGCTGCTCGGCGCGCTGACCGCCCTCGGGCCCTTCACGGTGGACCTGTACCTGCCGGCGTTCCCCCTGCTGCAGGACGCGTTCGCGACGGACGAGGCGGCCATCCAGCTCACCCTGACCGGCACGATGATCGGCTTCGCCTTCGGGCAGCTGCTGGTCGGGCCGCTCAGCGACACGGTCGGGCGGCGGCTGCCGCTGCTGCTCGCCACCGCGCTCCATGTCGTGGCGAGCATGACCGCGGCGGTCGCGCCGAACCTGGCGCTGCTCGGGGCGTCGCGAGTCGCGATGGGCTTCGGCGCGGCCGCGGGCGCGGTCGCGGCCATGGCGATCGTGCGCGACCTGTTCGGCGGCAAGCGCCTGGTCGTCATGCTGTCGCGGCTCGCGCTCGTGACCGGCGTCGCGCCCGTGGTCGCCCCGCTCATCGGCTCGATGCTGCTCGGGGTGATGCCCTGGGAGGGCATCTTCTGGGTGCTCGCCGCCTACGGCGCGCTCATGCTCCTCGCGGCCCTGTTCGTGATCCCGGAGACCCTGCCGCGCGAGCGACGGCACGAGCGCGGCGCGAGCACCGTGTGGCAGCGCTATCGCTCGGTGCTGACGGACCGCGTGTACGTCGGCCTGCTGATCATCGGAGGCCTGACCTTCGCGGGGCTGTTCTCGTACCTGTCGGCCTCGCCGTTCCTGTTCCAGGAGAGCTACGGCTTCGACGAGGTGCAGTACGGGCTGCTGTTCGCGAGCAACTCCCTGGGCCTCGTGGTCGGCAACCAGGTCGCCGCCCGCCTCGCGGCGCGCTTCGGGCCGCAGTGGGTGCTTGCGTTCTCGACCGTCGTGCTCGTCGTCTCGGCGACGCTGATCGTGGTCTTCGACCAGCTGGGACTGGGGCTGTGGGGCACCGCGATCCCGCTGTGGTTCTTCATGACCGCGTGCGGGTTCACGTTCCCGTGCGTGCAGGTGCTGGCGCTGGACCGCCACGGCAAGGCCGCGGGCACGGCGGCCTCGCTGCTCGGCGCGAGCAACGCGGGCGTCGCGGGGCTCATCTCGCCGATCGTCGGCGCGGTCGCCGGGCCCGAGGGCATCACGGGCACGTCCATGGCCGTCGTCATGATCGGATGCGCGCTCGTCGCCGTGATCACGCTCTGGGCAGTCGTGCGGCCGCGTACGGTCGAGATGCTGAACCCCTGACCTGAACCCTGACGCGATCGAGGAGGAGGGCGCCATGAGCGGCGGCCAAGCGCGCACCCGACGCACGTGGATGTGGTGGGGCCTGGGTCTGCTCGCGGGCGGTCTGGCGGTCGGCGCCGTCCTGCAGATCCCCGGCATGGACCCGACGCCGGTCGACATCTGGTGGGACGCCGTCCTGTCGGCCACCCCGGACGGACCCGCGCTCCGGCTCTCGCTCCTTATGGACACCGTGGGAGGCGGGCGCTACGCCATCCTGTGGGTGCCGCTGGCGATCCTCGCACTGCTGCTCGCGCTGAAGCGGCCCTGGGCCGCGGGGTACTTCGCCGTCGCGCTCCTCGTGAGCGCCGGGCTCGTGCAGGTGCTCAAGCACGTGCTGGGGCGCGCCCGGCCCGAGGACATCCTGGTGACCGTGGATGTCGGGTCGTTCCCGTCTGGCCACGTCGCCAACGCCGCCACGCTGGGTATCGCGCTGTGGGTCATCCTGCCCCGGCCGTGGATGGCGGCGATCGCGGGCGTCTGGATAGCCGTCATGGCGTTCTCGCGCACGTACCTGTCGGCGCACTGGCTCACCGACACGGTCGGCGGCGCGCTGATCGGCGCCGGAGCCGCGCTGCTGGTCGCCGTCGCGTTCTCGCGGGGCCTGGTCGTGGAGCGGCGCGCTCGCCGCGGACGGGGCTGACGCGCCCTCTCACCGCGCGGCCGGCCGTCGCTAGGCTGGCGGCATGACCGCCGAGAAGGATCCCGCCGTCCTCGCCGCCGAGGCCGAGCTCGCCCGCCTGCAGGCCGAAGCCGAGGCCGCTGAAGCCGCCCTGCGCGCCGCCGAGGCGAAAGCGAGGCTCGCCGCCGCCCAGGCCGCCGCTGCGCAGGGGGAGGCAGGGGAGGCCGCGGATCCGGAGACCGCTCCGGCCGATCCCGTGCCCGGGGCGGAGACCGCCGCGGGGGACGCTCCCGAAGCCGTGGAGCAGGCTCCGGCGGACACGGCCTCGTCCGAGCCGGCGGAACGCGCTGCGAAGACCGAGGGCCCGCTCGATGCGGACGCCGTGCGGGCGATCGTCGACGGGTACACGTTCGAGACCACGACGCTCGACATCGGCGCGCTCGTCAACGGGGAGCCGCTGCCCGAGGCCCAGATCCGGATCCCGCTCGGCATGCTGAACCGCCACGGGCTGGTGGCGGGCGCCACCGGCACGGGCAAGACCCGGACCCTCCAGGGGCTCGCCGAGCAGCTGGCGGCCAAGGGCGTGCCGGTGTTCGCCGCCGACATCAAGGGCGATCTGTCGGGCATGGCCACGCCGGGCCAGCCGAGCGAGAAGCTCCTGGCCCGCACGAAGGGCATCGGGCAGGACTGGAAGCCCGAGGCGGCCGCGGTCGAGTACTTCGCGCTGGGCGGCATCGGCAAGGGCGTGCCGGTGCGCGCGACCGTGACCGGCTTCGGCCCGCTGCTGCTGTCGAAGGTCCTCGGGCTCAACGACACGCAGGAGTCGAGCCTGGGGCTCGTCTTCCACTACGCCGACAAGAAGGGGCTGCCGCTCGTCGACCTCGAGGACCTTCGGTCGGTGCTGACGTACCTGACCAGCGACGAGGGCAAGACCGAGCTGAAGGAGCTCGGCGGGCTCTCGAGCGCGACCGCGGGCGTCATTCTGCGCGAGCTCATCACGTTCGCCGAGGGCGGCGCCGACGTGTTCTTCGGCGAGCCGGAGTTCGACGTCGCCGACTTCCTGCGGATGGCGCCCGACGGGCGGGGATTCGTGTCGCTGCTCGAGGTGCCGGGCGTCGCGGACCGGCCTGAACTGTTCTCGACCTTCCTGATGTATCTGCTGGCCGAGCTGTTCGAGATCCTCCCCGAGGTCGGCGACCCCGAGAAGCCGAAGCTCGTGTTCTTCTTCGACGAGGCGCACCTGCTCTTCAAGGACGCGTCCAAGGACTTCCTCGCGGCCATCACCCAGACCGTGCGCCTGATCCGCTCGAAGGGCGTCGGGGTGTTCTTCGTGACGCAGACGCCCAAGGACGTGCATCCGGATGTGCTCGCGCAGCTGGGGTCGCGCGTGCAGCACCAGCTGCGGGCGTTCACACCGGACGATGCCAAGGCGCTGCGCGCGACCGTGGGGACGTACCCGAAGTCGGGATACGACCTCGAGCGCGTGCTCCAGGAACTCGGCACCGGCGAGGCGATCGTGACCGTGATGAGCGAGAAGGGCGCGCCGACACCGGTCGCGTGGACGCGCGTGCGCGCGCCGCAGGGCCTCATGGAGCCGACGCCCGAGGCGCAGATCGACGCGGCCGTGGCCGCGTCGCCGCTCACGCCCAAGTACGGGGAGCGGGTCGACCGCGAGTCGGCGTACGAGATCCTGACGGCCAAGATGAACGCGGCCGACGCCGCGGCTCGGCAGGCCGAGGTCGACGCCGAGCTGGCGAAGCAGCAGGCCGAGCTCGCGAAGGCGAACGCCGCCGCCGAGCGGAAGGCGCAGCAGGAGTACGAGCGCCTGCTCAAGAAGACCTCGGGCGGCTCGCGGCGCACGTCGTCGCGCGCCGAAAAGTCGACGATCGAGAAGGTGCTCGGCTCGCGGACGACGCAGACGCTGATCAACAGCGTGATCCGCGGCATCTTCGGCACCGGCCGGCGCCGCTGAGGTGCAGGTCAGCGGCTGAGCAGAAGCAGCCGGACGAGGTCGTCGCCGAGCAGTTCGGCGCCGTCGGCCGCGACCACAGCGAATGTGTCGCGGGCGTCGACGCACAGCCCGAGCTCGAGGGGTCGCGTCTCGATCCCGCCGCCCTTGCGGTGGATCACGAGCGTCGCTCCGGCGACGTCGCCGAGGCTCGTGACGAAGTGCTGCTGGCCCGGCGGCACGTCATCGCACAGGCTCGGCGCCGGCGGCGCGGGGGCCAGGTGCCCGGCGACCGCTGACAGCGTCGTGCGGGCCTCGCCTTGCTGTGCCACGGGGGACGTGTACCGGATGCTCAACGTCGCGTCGGCGTCCCACTGCTGCGGAGACGGCGTCAGCGCGGCGGACGCGAGGCCGGCGGAGTCGAAGCGCACGGTCTGGGCGGCGCCGTCGAAGACGAGCTGCGCCGAGACATCCGGCTCGCCGCTGAGTGGAACCACGATCTCGCCCGGCTGCGCGCCCCGGTTCGCCTGCCCGAACGCGAGCGCCGAGTCGATCAGGATGTCCTGCCCCGCCAGCAGGTCGCCGAGGCTGCGGGTGACGGCGTCACCCGTCTCCCGGTACGTCACGGCGACCGCCAGGTCGAGCGCGTAGCCGTGGACTTCGGGCGCGAGCGTCACGGCGGCGAGTCCCGCGGCATCGAAGCGCACCTCGGCGACAGGCGCGCCGCCGGCGGTCACGGCGGCGTCCGCGTCGACCGCGCCGCGCAGGGCGATCCTCACCTCGCCGGACTCCTTCGAGGCTTCGACGCCCACGACGTCGATCGGCGCGAGCTCCGTCCGGGGGACCGGCTCATCAGTCGTCGGGGGCGTCTCGCGCTCCTCCGGCGCGAGCGCAGCGAGCAGCGCATCCCGGATCCCCAGGCCGTTCAGCGAGAGCGACGCGGGAGCACCCTCGCCGCTCGTGTACGCGACCTCGAGCGTCACGTCGGCGAGCGCCTGCTCGTGCGTGAGCGACACCACGAGCGTGGCCGCGCCGTCCGGGCCGAGCGTGCCGACGACCGCCGGCTCGGTGCCGGCCATCGCCACCGCGAGCGGGACCCCGACCGACAGCCCGCCGCCCGCCGTGCTCGCGTCCGACAGCGCGTACACTGCGACCTCGCGATCGGCGTCGCCGCGAACGTCGAGCTCGACCTTGCCGTCGTCGCGCACCCGCGCGCCGTCGAGCACCAGATCGAGAGCCTCGACCTCGTCGACGACCTCATCCACCACCTCTGCAGGAGCGGGCAGCGCGTTCTCCACCGCAGGAGGCGCCGAGCGCACCACGGGCGCGGTGCTGCGCGGGGGCACGGGCTCGAGCGTGGGCGTCGGCGCGGGCGTGGCTCGCGGGGGCGCGGGCTCGGCGGCGTCGTCCATGGCGTTCGCGAGGGCGTCTATCAGCGCGGGGTCGGCCTCGACAGCCGCTGCGGGAGGCGCGGCCTCGTCGGCGGCGGACGGCGCCGTGGTCGGCGACGGGCCGCCCAGGTTGAGGACCGACGCGACGACCGCGCCCGCGACGGCGACGGCGGCCGCGGCTGCCGCGACCAGTCCGCCGACGGTCCAGGCCGTGCCCGACGATCCCGACGACCCGGACGAGCTCGAGGAGCCCGAGCCGCCCACACCGGCGAGCACGCCGCCGCCGGCGACCACGGCGCCCTCGACGACGCTCGACGGCATCGCCGCCAGCGCGACGATCGCGGCGTCGTCGCGCTGCAGCGACGCGAGATAGGTGGCCGTGGCGGACACGCCGATCGTGAGCGGCAGGAGCACCAGCGCGAGCCGGCTGCCGACCTCCTTGGCCTCGCTCGCCACGATCGCGCACCGGGCGCACGAGCCGAGGTGGCTGTCGAGGCGCTCGCGCTGCTTCGCGGTGAGGTTGCCCAGCGTGTGCGCGCCGAGGCGCTCGATCGCCCACTGGCACTCCGAGCCGTCGGCGACCGTGGCCAGATGGGCCTGGATCCACGCCTCGCGCAGGCCCTCGCGGGCGCGGAACGCGAGCTGCGCGACCGCGACCGGCTTCATCCCGAGCAGGGGAGCGATCTCGGCCGGCTTGAGCTGCTCGATCTCGGTGTACCAGAGCACCTCCTGCCAGCGCGTGGGCAGGCTGCGGAACGCCGTGTGGGTCAGGCTGCGGTCGAGCGCGGCGAGGGTCGCCTCGTCGGTCGACTCGGCATCCTCCAGCGTCTCGAGCTCGTCGATCGTCTGCTCGCTCTGCGTGCGTCCCCACGCCGCGGCGGTGTTGCGGATCGACGTGAACAGGTAGGCGCGGAACGAGCCCGTCGGGCCGCCGCCGCGCTGGATGGCCTGGAAGATGCGGGCGTAGGCCTCCTGCACCAGGTCGTCGGGGTCGATCGAGGACGTGACCGACCGAGCCACGACGATGCCGGAGCGGTAGTGGCGGCGCCACAGCTCGCCGAACGCCTCGCCGTCGCCCGAGCGCGAACGCAGCACGAGATCCGCGTCGGGCGCGGTCTCCGGGGCGTCGGGAGTCTCGTTCGTGGTCATGATCCTGCTCAGGCGAGGCGAAGGGCGGGTCCTGTGATCATCCGCCACGGGCGCGTCGGGCACGCGCACACGGCTCCCATTGTGTCCCGGACGCGGGTGTCCGCGCCAGCGGAGAGCCGGATTATCGGGCGATTCCGGGCTCCGGAGGCCCTTGTCTGAGAGTTCTGAAAAAACTTCCGGAACCCGCGTAATAGATCCCCCGTCGCCGCATCTCTTGGGGTGAGAGCACCGATGTCCGCTCCGCGTTGCCGGGGGGCTCGCGGACGGCAGGCGCCCGGGGATGCCCATTCCCAGCGCAACGGGGCTCGAGAGGTTCTCGGGGGAGGGCTCTCGGCCCCGTTTCTCACGATGGGGCCGGTGCGGCACGACCGAGGTGCCGCCCACCGGCCGGGGCGGTGCGGGCGCGGAGGACCTGGGG
>Ga0208492_1000452_pt1 | contig 34801 bp, 27 predicted proteins | sample Subbioar_CSW14AB_FD_184820 | JGI IMG/M metagenome (GOLD analysis project Ga0208492, IMG submission 184820) | Serpentinite rock and fluid subsurface biosphere microbial communities from McLaughlin Reserve, California, USA - CR12Mar_CSW14AB (SPAdes) | ecosystem: Environmental > Terrestrial > Deep... | reverse complement strand
CTAATGCCCGCGAGCCTTCATGGAACCCACCTCTGAATGACTCGACGGCCGAAATCAGGCCGCTCTTTCGATCTGAGTATTTTCATCGAGCGTGATGCTTGAAAGTTCCTGGTTGTCCTTGGTGAAGTGCACGCAAACCACCACGATGTCGTCCTTCTTCACCCGGTCGGTCGCAAGCCCCGTGCTCAGATAGTTGACATGGCGAAAGGTTCCCACCGTTTCGGCATCCCACATATTGAGGGTGTTGATCTGGACCTTTTGGCGAATTCGGATCCGGTCACCCGGTTTTAACTGGGCGATCGTGGCGGCCAAATCAGGCCTGAGGTCTCGAGTCGAGGAGCGCGTGATCTGGGATGAGCGGCTCATTGGCTAAAAACTTCCTTTGCATTCGTGTGCATTTGTTTGCATTCGTTTTTGGATCAAGAATGTTGGCCCGTTCGATTCCCACGAAGATCGATTCCTGGCACACCGAAGGGCCATGGCCGCCTAGCCGCCGCGAACGAGAGCGATTCTTCCGGAGCGTGCCATTTCGACGATTCCGTAAGGCCGCATCAGTTCAATAAACGCCTCAATTTTCCCTTCCTGACCGCTGACTTCGGCGATCAAGCTGTCCGGCGAAATATCGACGAGCCGGCCGCGAAACGATTCGATCAGTTGAGCGATTTCGACCCGCTGGGTGGAAGTGCTACGGACCTTGATGAGCATCAGGTCGCGCTCGACATAATTCATGCTGCTGACGTCGATGACCTTCACGACGGTCAGAATTTTGCCGAGTTGCTTGCGCACCTGCTCCAAAACCGCGTCGTCGCCGCGAATGACGATGGTCATGCGCGAAAGCTCCGGGTTTTCCGTTTCGCCGACAGCGAGGCTATCGATGTTGAACCCGCGGGAGGCGAACATCCCGGAGATTTGGGCGAGAACGCCCGGCTGATTCTGGACCAAGGTGGAAAGGACATGCCGCATGGAGAAATCCTAAAAAAATCGTTTCCCTCTTGGGATATGCCTGGGCGAGGGGCATTCAAGAAAGGCGATCAAAACCAAGAAAACACCTCAGAAAACACAAGAAAACTTCAACAATCAAAAGAAAAAAAGCAAAAACCGGAGGACCCCGGGAAATACCCGCACGGCGAAGTAAGGTAACAAAAAAACTGGAGCGTTCCATGTCCGTTTCGACGCAATCGATCTTCAAATCGATCGAATCCAATCAGCTGCTTGGGTCCACCGATCTGAAAAAGGCCAGGGAAAAATGGGGTAAGCCCGGCCGCGATGGGGTCGACGACCCCTATAAGCTGGCTCGCTGGCTGGCGGTCAACCATTACCTCTCGCTTTATCAGGCAGACAAACTGCTTTTGGAAAAACCCGAAGATCTCGTGGTCGGACCTTACCGGGTGAAAAGCCGTGTCGAAACCGAACCGATGGCCGGGTGGCTGTTGGCCGAAGACAACCTTCATCGCCAGGTCTACTTGCAACCGGTCGCCGCCGGCAAGAACGCGGCCTCGCCATCGCTCGCCGAAATCGTCAAGACCGCCACCGGATTTCGCAACACCCAGGTGGTGGCCGTGCTCGGCCTGATTGGCGACAGGGGCAGGGAATATCTCGTTCGCGACTTTTTCAGCGGCGATTCGCTGCAAAACCTGGTCGAACGCAAGGCAACCCTGGGGGCCTTGCCAGTCGCCAAGTTGTTTTCCTTGTTGTTCAATGCCGTGGCCGCGCTGACGGAAAAAGGGATCCATCCGGGCGAACTCGAACTCGATTCGTTCTGGATTGGGCCGACCCCCGGAAGCAAAAGCGCTTCTCCCACGAAAACCGTGCGCATTATCGATGCCGGCGTTCCCGCCGGTTTGCTCCATCCTGCCGACAGCAAATCTCATTTACAAGGCCAGGCGATAGCCCCCGCCGAAGCGGTGTTTCGCCTGGCCGCGGGCATGTACCAGACGCTCACCGGAGTCGTCCCCTATCCGGACTATGCCGCCGGCACGAAACCCTGGACTTCCGCGGGGAGCCCGCCCGCGCCAATCGCCACGCTTCGACGGGATCTTCCCGAATCGATCGCTCATTTCCTCGATGGGCTGCTTCACCCAGAATCAGCTGGGAAAACCGAGAGCCCGGCCCATGCCGCGAAGCAATTGCGGGTGTTGATTTCGGCGGAGGAACATTCCGCCGCCCAGGCCGAGGAGGCGGGGCTTTCGCATCAGAGTTTGATTTCCGCGGGGACGGCCCACGGCGCAAGATCCTTGCCCGACGCCGAAGAAGAGAACCTTTCGGCTGCCGATAAATTCTTGCATTCCACGCGCCACTGGCTGGAAAGCATGGGGATTTTCACCCGCGACCTGATCGTGTTCACGGCGGGCGCCCTGGCATTTTTGTTCCTGCTCATTGTTTCCCTGATATTTTTCAAACTCGATCTGGTCCCTTTCCTTTGCTTTGGTTTGGGCGCCGGCTTTGGCTATGCGGTGGAGCGATTTTTCCGGTCGGCCGAGGCGGCCTTGCCGGTCGCGGAAGTCTCGCCAAGTGAAGAGAATTTGGCTGCCGGATAGGATTGCTCTTGTTTTTTCGCGAAAAAACCATTGATAATCCGGAGTTGTCGAGCCGTTTTGGTTTTTGGCTTTTTTGACACGTTTGACATACGGTCTTTGATGTTGGGGCCTCGGAGCATGGATCGATCCGGTGGCTGGCTTTTGTCTCGCAGTCGATTCGATGGAACAGGGAAACTTGGAAGTCCCTATTCCCGTCGCAATCGTCATTTCCGGAATCCTCCTCACTTTCGGCCCCTTCCCGGGGCAACCCCTCGATTTTGTCTGGAATCTTGTAAACCGAACCGCCGAATCCTTCGTAAGGCAACTGGAACCGCGTCCTCTTTGGACGTGGGTGTCCGGTCTTTGAGGAAGGGCGCGAATTCGGTGATTTCACACGGAACGAGGAACGTGCCAGTCGGCGGCCAGGCGTGTAACCTGCCCCCGTTTTCGCGGTATGCCTCTCATAGACCATTGACCGAACGGACAGCGACGGGTCATCCAGGAAGGATGGTCTCATAGGTCACATTGAATCCTGATGGGTTCAATCAGGAATAGCGGATAGTAGTCATGTCAGCACCTCTTCTCCCCAACTGGCATGCGGTCGAAAGCGTGAGGGTTTTTCGAGAACTCCACCACGGCCGCCCGTTCCGTGAATTGATTCATGACACGCTCGACCTTGCCGAGCCGATGCCCAACGAAACGTGGCTCGATATCGGCTGGGATGGCGGCGACTTATTTTCGGGCCTCTTCTCCTCAACGCAGGGCAAAGTCGAAAAAGTCGTCTACCTCGACTGTCCCATCGGGCAGGGGGGATATGACGACTCCCCCGCCGTTCCCTTCGATCGCCAGGTATCTGCCCGCAAGCTTGAACTGCTCAAGGGAGACCTGAATCACGGTCTGCCGCAGTTTGCCAGCGGGGCCTTTGACGGTGTGCTTGCCTGCCTGTCTTTACCCTTTGCCGAATCGCGCGATCCGGCCACCGGGGAATTCACCGACACCGCGTTTCGCCAGATGTTTCTGGAAATCATGCGTGTGCTGAAACCGGGCGGCCGCCTGGTGTTTTCGGTCCATGTTCCCGATACCGACTTTGGATCGCTGCTCTGGCGCTCTCAGGGGCTGCTCCAGGAATTGGGCCACCCTTTAAGGCTTTTGCGCCATTACCGCGAATCGGTGCGCGTCTCCCGCTGGGTCAAGGAAGAATCGGCCAAGGGCCGTTTCCATTATCTGTCGATCGAGGCGATGAAAACCTTCTTGCACGACATTGGGTTTCCCAGTGTGGAATGGAAAAAGTCGCTGGCCAATCAGGCCTTTGTCATCCGCGTCGACAAACTGGTGGACGAGGCCTGCAGCCAGGCTGCCTGAAGGGGTCAGGGTGAAGCCGGTCTCGCCTGTGCGAGAATCGGTGAGTCCCATCCCTTGGTCTTTGCGTCGCACTTCGACAAACCATGCTTGATTCACGAATGAGCCTCGTGGCCAATCGCCTACCGATGGTCGAATAAGCCGACTCAGTGGATCGCTTAGGTCGCGCGATGCGCCGCCGATTCGCGGTTCGCGATCGTGCCGATCGTTTCCAGCCATTTGCCGTCCTTGACCGTGACATGGCGCAAGCTCGCCGGCCTGGCCAATTCGAAGGCCAGACCCAGATGGACCTTTTCCGTAGGACCAAACTTCACCGTGCCGGCCACCAACGCCCATTTGGAGGCCTTGTCCTTGGGGCCGGGAATGATCACCAGATGATGAAACATCGCCGCGAACCCGAGGGTGCCGCCGTAGGTCGTTTCCCAGACCTTGACGAACGGCTCGTCCGGGCTGACCGCCTCGTAGAGCCCGGCCAGAATTTGCTCGAGAACCCCTTCGAGACTGTTCTCGTTGAGCGGCTCGACATCCTTGCCCCCGGCGCAAAGGGCGACATAGCGCAAGCGAGCCGGAATGCCCTGCACCGAGGCCTGAATCGGTCCGGAAGGATGGAGATTGGTCCCCAAATCGGCCAGCGCGAACGAAAGCTCCTTGTTCCAGTTGTCGGAAGCCTTGCGCCCCTTGCGCTTCATCAGCTTGCGAATGCGGTTGACGATATGCCGCAGATAAAGCACGGTGATCACAAACGCCAGGCCGATGAGGATCAACCAGCCCCCCTGGTGATCCAGGAACTGATTGACTCCGCTGGGTAGATGACGGGTCACCGGTTCGGCCGCCTTGCTCACCGACTCGACCAGGGGCTCGGCGCCATGGCGCAGGTGATCGAGTGATTCTGTCAGCGAATGGCCCCAGCTTTGCAAATCTTCATGCGTCAGGAACTGATGCACGGCCTGAGGGTCGGGGCTTGCACCGGGCGCACCAGTCTCCGCGCCATCAGGCGTTCCCTTGCTTAAATCGGGCTGCACCGCGGAAGCATCGTGTCCGGCGACGGCGGTGGCGCCCGTGAGCGTGGTCTTGAGCCTCGAAAAACGACCGCCTTGAGGGGGGCCGGTAGGCGAGTTCTCTCCTTCGCCTGGCTTTTCGGCCGCGGTGTGCCCGGGGACCGGAACATGAGGTGTCAGGTAGGCGGCCACATCTTCGGGCACTCCGATCGTGTTATGAAACAACCGTAAGGCGAAAAAGCCGATCTGACCGATGAGGGCGATCGCCAGAAAATTCAAAATCCATTGCACGACAAAAATGCCCAGGCCGATTCGGAAATTGCAATTGAGCCAGGCGACCATCATGATGCCGGCGAAACAGAGTGGAATGACGACGGAGATCCACTTGAGAAAGGGAAGCTTGCCGAGCACTTCCCACTGAATGCCCATGGGCAGGCGCAGCCAGTTGATGAAGGAAAAGCCGACGGGGATTTGCAACGATTCGTGCATGGCCCGCGCGCAGCCATAGCCGATCACCTCAAAAGTAAGGAGCACCGGAATGGTGACCAAGGGCAACATGAGCAGGGCGCGTTTGTAGGAGGGTTGCTCCTCGCCGAAAAGACCGCAGCAGGTCCTGAGGATCAAGGCTCCGACGGCCAGGCCGACTACCAGCACAAAGGCGAAAATCAGGAGGAGTTGCCAAGGCATGGTAGGGGGGATCCTGGAGGTTTTAGGCGATTATATGTAGCTCGCCCTCCCAGGACCCCTGGCTTCAAAGACCACCCCAATTCTTTGGCGTCGACCCGTGACGGTTCAGGACGGAGATTGCGCTTTCGCGGCCAACTGCGCCGCCTTGCGGTGCGTCCACCATTCCCAAACCATGGGGAGCACGGACACGAGCACAATCCCGACCAAAACCAGTTCAAAATGCTTGTCGGAAAGCTTGCTGCCCAACAGGTAGCCGCCGCTCATGCAAAGGGCGACCCAGGCAACGGCGCCGATCACATTGAACAGCAAAAACCGCGAGTATTTCATGGCGCCGATGCCGGCGACAAAGGGAGCAAACGTGCGCACGATGGGCACAAAGCGAGCCAGGATTACGGTTTTGCCGCCATATTTTTCGTAGAAGGCCTGGGCCTTCAGGAGGTGATTTTTGTTCAAGAGCCAGGAGTCCTGGGCGCGGAAAACGGCGGGGCCAAACCAGGCCCCCAGGTGATAGTTGACGGCGTCGCCCAGAATGGCCGCGACCAAAAGCAGCGGCCCAAGAACCCAGATATTGAGCGGAGAGCCTTCAAAGGCGCACAGGGCGCCCAGGGCAAAGAGCAGCGAGTCGCCCGGAAGAAAAGGGAGGGCGACGAGGCCGGTCTCGCAAAAGATGATGAGGAACATCAAGGCCGGAAACCAGGGGCCCCAGCTTTCGAGCAGGCCATTTAGACCATCCCGGCTCATCAATTGCCGGATGAATTCAATGGCTTGTTGAATCGATTCCATGAAACGCGGTCCCTTCCCCTAGGACTCAAAGATCGAGCGGTAAGCGGCGATGCGAAAAACGGCTGATGGCGAGGCGAAAAACTAGTTGCCCGGCTTCGGATCCTTGGGGTCGGGCTTTTCCAAAACGAGCAGAATCACCCCCGACTTTTCCCGGCTGGCAAATTCCTTCGGACGCTCGCCGCCCGGTTCGCCAATGCACAAAATCACCTGCTTGGCGGTGATTTTGTAAATGCACTTGATCGGTTTCGATTCATCGCTTTCCGAAATCGTGGTCCATTCCTTCGGGTTGGCCTTGCTGTTCAGCTCGAAGGTGCCTTTTTCGATCAACTCGCGCCCGTCGCGCAGGATCAGACGGTTTTCCTTGACATAAAAGACGATGTTTTTGATTTTGTCCTTGGGAAGGTCCTTGCCCCCTTCCACCATCTGGACGACTTTCCAGGTTCCCTCGAGTTTGCCCAGGTCGGAAGCATCTTCCTGACCGCAAAACAAAATCGAGGAAACGGCCACCACCATCCCGGTCATCCCTGACATTGGTTCTCTCCCGTTGCGGCCATCCTTGCGCGGCGATCGGAGGCGGAGGTTTTGTTTCCTATTTGCCCCCGATTCCGAACAAGGGCACCCATTGCCTCATGTTTTGATCCATGAACCGGTCCGACCCGGCTGGACCCATCGAACCCACAGAATACTCTTCCGGCTTGGGCGCGGCAACCGATTCGGTCCATTTCAGCCAGGGCTCGATGATCGACCAGCTCCGTTCGATCTCGTCGCTACGCATAAACAGCGAGGCATCTCCGGCGATCGCGTCTTGTAACAGGCGTTCGTAAGCTTCGGGAATGGCCACGCCGGAGTAGGTTTCGTTGTATTTGAAATTCATTTCGGCCGGGGACAGCATCATCTTTTCGTGGTCAGGCACCTTGCTCTGGAAGCGCAGGTGAATGCCTTCATCGGGCTGGATGCAGATGGCCAGGCGATTGCACTCGATCGTCTCGCCAGGAGGAAGTGGGAACATAAGATGAGGCGGGCAACGGAATTGGATCAAAATTTCACTGGTACGGCTTTTGAGAGCCTTGCCTGAGCGAAGGAAGAACGGCACACCCCGCCAGCGCCAGTTGTCAACGTTAAGCCTGATCGCCGCGAAGGTGGGCGTTTTGCTTTCCGGGTGAACTCCCTTTTCCTTGAGATAGCCGGCATATTGGCCGGTCACGATCGTTTCCTTGGCTTCCTCGGCGGTTGGGATCGTGATCGCGTCGAGCAACTTGACTTTTTCGTTGCGCAGAAGGTCGGCCGAATACTTGGCGGGCGCCTCCATCGCCACCAGCGCCATCAGTTGCAACAGATGGTTTTGAAACATGTCGCGCAGCACGCCGGCCTTGTCGTAATAGTCGCCGCGGCTTCCGACCGGCACCGTTTCGGCGACCGTGATCTGAACATTGTCGATGTAATTGGCATTCCAGAGCGGCTCGAAAAGGGTGTTGCCAAAGCGGAAGACGAGCAGGTTTTGCACCGTTTCCTTGCCCAGGTAATGATCGATCCGGTAGATCTGCTCCTCGCGCAAAAACTGGCGCACCTCTTCGTTGAGCTGGCGGGCGCTTTCGTAGTCGTGGCCGAACGGCTTTTCGATGATGATCCGCCGCCATTGTTCCTTGACCGGGGCCTTGGTCATGCCTGCCTCGGTCAGGCGTGCGACGATCTGGCCATAGAGGCCGGGTGCGACCGACAGGTAATAGAGCCTGGCTCCGCCGGAGGCCTCATTGGCGGCGAGCCAATTCTTTAAGTTGGAAAGGCCCTCGATCGTGGAGGCGTCGCCAGGGCAGTAAAAGAGCCTGTTGGCAAAACTTGCCCAGTCGGCTTCGTTCCAGTCGCTCTTGGAAAAATTGCGGATCGCCTCGGCCATTTTTTCGCGGAAAGCGGCATCGGTCAGGGGAGTTCGAGAAACCCCGACGATGCGAACATGCTCTCCGAGACGTTTCTTGCGGTCGAGCCGGTAAAGCGAGGGAATCAGTTTCCGGGCGGTCAGGTCGCCCGAGGCCCCGAATATGACCACGGTTTGGGGCAAGTTATCCATCAAGCCGACTCCCGATTATGAATTCGGCGCCGAATGATCCATTCAGCGCCCGATTGTGAGCTCAACTTCCATTGGTAGCGCAATGGCAGGGCGCAACGGAGCTCCAATCGTAGGATAGCGCGGTTCGCGGCCAAAATGAAGGGCCGCGGCGACGTGCCGGGTCGCGGGCCAACTTGCCGGCCTCGTGCTGCTGGGTCACAGGAAATTGGTCGCAAATGAGCGGAAAACTGGCATCGATCGGTGTATTTTGCGGTTCCAAAAAAGGAAGTCATGCCCAGTATGGCGACGCGGCGAGGGCCGTGGGAGAACTCATTGCCACCCGCGAAATGGAGCTGGTCTTTGGGGCGGGGCACATTGGCCTGATGGGAGTTGTGGCCGACGCCGCGCTCAAGCGCGGCGGGAGAGTCGTGGGGGTGATCCCGCAACATTTGGTCGACTGGGAACTCGCTCACCCGGGCATAACCGAACTGATCGTCGTGCAGACGATGCACGAGCGCAAGGCGATCATGGCCCAAAGATCGGAGGCATTTTTGGCCCTGCCGGGAGGGTTTGGGACCTGCGACGAATTTTTCGAAATCCTCACCTGGAAACAACTCGGACTTCACGGAAAGCCGATTGGGGTGCTCAATACGGCCGGTTTTTTCGATCCCATGTTGCAATGGCTCGATCTCATGGTGCGGGATGGTTTCCTCCGGGCCAATCACCGGGAAATGATCGCCGTTTCGAGCAAACCTGAGGAAGTCTTGGACATTCTCGAGTCGATGCCGCCTTCCACCTGGGAAGAGAAAATTGAAAGGGCGTGAAGCGAAGACCGGGAAGAAATGAACGCCTCGATCCCCTGGGCGCCGGGTCATTGAGGGTTATTGACAGTAATGAATGCTTCCATCCCCTGGGCGTCGGGTCATTGAGGGTTATTGACAGTAATGAATGCTTCCATCCACTGGGCGTCGGGTCATTGAGGGTTATTGACAGTAATGAATGCTTCCATCCACTGGGCGAGCATGGCATCGCTTATCAAAGGGGAGCGCTTCAATTCGGAGAGGGGGCGGCCCCAATAAAAACTGAAAGCGCCAGCCAGCCGAGGGCGCGCCGATTTGAGGAAGGCCGCGAGTTCGCTGACACTGCAATGCAGGGGATAGGTCTCTTCCAGCACGAGCGGTTTGCCAACCGAGAAACCTTTGAGAATGCTCAAGTCGCGGGCATGCCTGCCTTTTTCGGGGTAAAGGTGCACGCTCAGAAAGTCGAGCGCCGCGCAGGTCGATTCGGGTACAAACCCGGAGGTCAGCCCGGGGCGTTCGAGGCTCCAATCGACCAGCCCCACCGTGATCAGGTGTTTGGAATCCACCGTGTGTACTTCGGAAACCAGAAAATCGATCCAGGCCTTGGCAATCGATGGGCGCGATCGCTCCCGCGGATCCAAGGTAATGAACTGCACAAAATGCTTGCCGGCAAAAGGCTGGCCCAACCACTCGCCCGGCCCTCTTTTGTCGCCGCTGACCACCGGTTCATTCATCAAATCGAAGCAAAAGACAGCGGGCTCGTCCTTGACCGTTTGCGCCACGGCTTTCCAAAAGACGGCCTGGGCATCCCAGCGCTCTTTTTCGCCCAAAGTCTCATACCACTTGGGCACATCTTTTTTGTGAAAACAACCCAGGCCGGTGAGATTGAGGTACAGGCCGGTGTCCGCGGCGAGCCGGACGAGCTTCTTTAGTCGCTGAAGCGATTCGGCGCGCGCCTGGGCGGCGTTTTCCATAAACGCTCCCATTTGCAAATGAATGCGCACGGTATTGGCGCCCATTTTTTTCATGGCCGCGAAATCGTCCTTAATTTTCTCCCATTCCTTATCCCAATAGTCTTCGATGAGCCGGCCGGCCGCGTCGTGATCGTAATTGAATCCCCAGGGGTAAAACGGTTTTCCCGATTCGGATTCGACGAACGATTTGCGATCGGGAGCCACCTTGATCCAGGCGGGCGGGCCCTGTGCAAACGCGGCCTCACCCATGGCGACGAATAGCAGCGTCAGGCCGATCCCAGGAAGAAGAAAACGAGGAAAACGATGGAAGAGAGGCTGGCTCATGGGAGGACTCGCACAGGACTCAGGCGGGCACCATTCAACTTCTCAAAAGTCGACGGGAAGGTCGATGGAAGAATCTACTCGATTTTCCATTTTTCGGCGGGCACGGCCACCTTCCTAGGGCTCCGGGATACCGAATCCAACGAAAAAGAAGTCTGATACCCCTCTGGGTATCGAGAAAGACAGTTTTCTTTGACCTGGTATTGATCCTTCTAACCCAACCAGATCACGGTTTTGGCATTTTTGGAAAAAGAACCAAGCAGGCCGGGTGTTTCCTTGTGGGGGCCAGGGCTTCCTTCTGGGAGAAATGATGGACGACTTGCCCGAGACCAGTGAAACCTTGATTGGCCGTGTCCGTGATCCGGGAGACGAAGAAGCGTGGAGGCGATTCGCCGCGCTTTATCGACCCGTGGTCGTGCGGATGGGGCTGCGCCGCGGCCTGCAAGAAGCCGACGCCGAAGATGTGGCGCAGCGCGTCATGGTCGCGGTTTCGCGAGCGATCGCCCGCTTTGAAAGCGGGCCGGACCGTCCTCCCTTTCGGGTTTGGCTTTCGAAAATCGCCACCAATGCGATCCTCAATGCCCTATCGCGCGCGCCAAGAGATCGCGGCAGCGGCGATACCGAAATTGCCGGGCTCTTGCGGGATGTTCCCGTTCCGGATGGGGAAGGGGAGAGGGAAATTCGCCGCGAAGGTCAGACCGAGGCGTTTCGATGGGCGGCCGCCGAAATCAAATGCGAATTCAGCCATTCGGTCTGGATTCTCTTCTGGGAATCGATGGTGGAAGGCCTGGAAGTGGAGCACGTTGCCCAAAGACATGGGCGTGGAACCGGGGCGGTCTACATGGCCCGGTTCCGGGTGATGAAACGGTTGCGTGAAAAAGTTCAGGAAGTATGGGACGGATCACTGGGGGAGATATTGCCATGACCGAGACCGGCGAACACATAGCATTGGCGAGCGAAACGGGGAAATGCCTCGATCCGGAATGGATTCGCATGCTGGTCGATGGCGAAGCTTCGCCCGCGCGGATCGCCCAGATCGAAGAGCATCTGGCGGCCTGTCCCAAATGCCGCGCTCAACTCGAAAAAGAAAGCGGCGGCGCGGCACTTTGGGAACTGGCGCGCAAGTCGCTTTCCATGGCGGTTCCCCTGGGGGCCGAAAACGATGCCTCGCCCGGCGGCAGCAGCCCGCCCGACCCGATGTTGTCTCTACTCGATCCTTCGAACAACCCGGAGATGCTCGGGGCGCTTGGAGCCTACGAAATTGCCGGCGTGCTGGGCAAGGGCGGGATGGGGGTGGTGCTCAAGGCTTACGATCCGAGCCTGGGCCGCTATGTTGCCATCAAATTGCTTGCGCCGCACCTCGCGGCCAATGCGAACGCCCGCAAGCGCTTTGCCCGCGAGGCCAAGGCCGCGGCGGCGGTCGCTCACGATCATGTGATTGCCATCCATGGGGTGTCGGAATTCAAGGGCATTCCGTTCCTGGTGATGCCCCTGATCCGCGGAGAGTCGCTGCAAAAAAGGCTTCGCGCAGAGGGGCAGTTACCCGTCGAGGTGATCTTGCGCATCGCGATGCAGACCGCCTCGGGGCTGGCGGCGGCTCATTCGCAGGGGCTCATTCACCGGGATGTCAAACCGGCCAATATCCTTTTGGGACCCGGCACCGAGCGAGTGACCTTGACCGACTTTGGCCTGGCTCGCGCGGTCGACGAGGTCGATTTGACGGTCACCGGCATGTTGCCGGGAACGCCGCGCTACATGTCGCCGGAACAGGCGCGGGGGGAAATCCTCGATGCCCGCACCGACCTGTTTAGCCTCGGGTTGGTCCTTTATGAAATGGCGGCGGGGCAATCTCCCTTCCGGGCCGATTCGAGCTATGCGGTGTTGCGCAAAATCAGCGAGGCCGAGCCAAAACCACTGGCTGAGTTTCGCACCGATCTGCCGGAATGGCTGATTCAGATCATTTCCCGGTTGCTTGCGAAAAATCCGCTCGACCGGCTGGCTTCGGCCAGGGACCTGGAACGGCTGCTCGCCGACGGACTGGCTCATTTGCAAGCGCCGAAGTCGAACGCGGCGCCGCGACTGGGGCTATTGGCCCAGCCGGCAGCCTCGCGAGAGAGGGCCAACGATTTCGAGCCCGCGGTTGCGGCCTCTCCAGGGCGGCAAGCTCTTCCCCGAGAATCATCTTCAACAAGCTGGATTTCCGGGCGATGGCTGGCCGGGGCGGCCTTGCTCATGCTCGTCGTTCTCTTCTTCTATCCGCTCATCAAGGGGGAGGCATTTACGCTGACCTTGGGCCTTGCAACCCTTGCGGGTCTTCTGTTGTTTTTTGGCCCCTGGGGACTTGCTTACCGATCCAGGTTGGTCGCGGCCTATTCGCCAGACCGACGGGCCCTGCAAATGGGAGTCTTTGGCTTGGCCGTGGTGGGGGTTGGGTTTTTGATTTTCCAGACCGAAACGCAAATTGCCAAGATGCATCAAATGGTTTGGGCGCAAGGCCAGGCCTTGCAGAATCGGCTGAACGAGTGGAACGGCTTGAAAGGGGCGATTGCGGAAACGGAATGGAAGAAGGAAAGCGATCTGCTCGAATACGCCATATCGACCGTGAACCATGCCCACATGTTACCGGGAGAATCGTTTTCTCTGTTTGCCGGCGTGGCCATTCTGGCGATTCTCACGCTCGCGGTCTGGGGGCTCACCTTCTGGAAGCGGTGCCATCCCGCATGGATTGCCGCCGGTGTCGGCCTCGCGACGGTGTGGGGTTTTTACTCTCTGATTCAGGCGGAGACCACGGTTCATCGGGTCATTGGCGATGTCAATACGCCGGAAATTTGGCAGCATCTGCGAGCCAGCATTCCAACGGCTTTTACCGATCCCGTGGTTGTGATCGCGGATAAAAAAGAGGAGGGCTCAAAAGAGTTTCAACTTCATATTAGACCCGGATATGCGGTATTCGGGACGGTGCGTGTTCGTGAGAACGGCAATGAGATTCCAGACATGTCCTTTTGGGCCGGACAGGGCCATTCGACCGAAACGCCTTTCAAAATGAAGTTGCAGTACAGATTCAGCAATTATCCCGAAACCATGTCTGCAAACACACCTCATTTGTTGTTGAGCGGCGAGCCCAAACACATCAGCGGGATGGCGAAGTTGAGTCCCGATGTCGAAAGGGTCATCGAAGGCATTCCGCACGAAGTTTGGGTATTTCCCGAGGCCGAAGTCGGCGACACCGAAAAGACCGTTTCCCTGGCTCGATTCACGCGGGCCGATCCGATGCGCCCGAGGGAGGCCACTACGCACTGGGATCTCGTGTTCAAAGTTGCGAAACTACCGCCCAGCACATCGCCGGAATTGAGCAAGGAATTTGCGTTCAAAGGCCTTCACTGGAAGGAGGAGGAGTGGCGCCGGGAATTAGGATTGCATCATTCCGCGTTCATTAGCGATTTGAATGATGCCGGGAAATTAATTTCTCAAGAAATGGATCCCAATCAGTTTAAAAAGCGAGGTAGTCGGATTTGGAAGACTGTATTGCCGGCCGGAATGGTCGTGGATTTCCTGCCGGTTGAAGTGAGTCAACAATCGAGCCGTCCCATCGATGCGTTGCGCGCTTTTTATTACAACCAATCGGAAAAATCGATTGTTTTTCAATATTTGCTCGGTTTGGATCAAGAGCCGAAGGATTCCTGGCCCGAGGACCATTCCCAGTTGGCCGTCAGTGTTTCCAACGTGGGAAGACCGAACGAATTTCCCGCGGGCTCCGCGAATGCCAATCCGTTCTGGTTGCGTGGCCGTAAGTGGATTGCCGATCCCCAGTCAATGCGTGGGCCCGTCAAATCGGGGTGGATCAAGGCGCTTGATCGCGGGGTGTTGCCAGCGTATGCGTCCATCGATTCTGGGACGCTCAAGGAGAATATTGAGGTTCGCGTCCGCTACCACCGGATCACGGTTCCGGCGGGAATGGAGCCGATCGGCAGCGGCATCGGCCAACCCTGGTGGCAAGCGCTTCGCATGGAGGCTCCCCACATCAAGGAAGGAACCGAACGGGATGAACTGGTCGACATGGAACTGTCCGCCGATGGCGCCAATATCAAGGTTCTAGGCCTGAATGTTCCGTTGAGCGTGGTTGGCCCCTTGATCGCCAAGGATGGTTTTTCCAAGAACGCAAGCTTACGATTGCGCGTGTCGCGCGATACGGCCGCGGTCCAAGTCAAGCGCGTGCTGGAGTGCTTCAAGAGCGAGGGCTATGCAAATATCTTGCTCCAGGAAATCGCTCCTCGAGGACCCAATCGCCAGGAAAACGGTGCCGCGCCAACACCCCCGACGGTCGTTCGTGTCGTTCCTCTGAAACGTCTCGCGGCGGATTCCTGTGTGCGGGCCATCGAGCATTCGATGGGAATCGGTTCAAGAGGCGATGCCCCAGCGAACAGTATGAGCAAAAAAGAAGGCGCTACAAAATTCAATGTGAAAATTATTGCCGATACAAGAACCAACAGCGTGATTCTGCTTGGCGTACTTGTCGAAATGGAAAAGGTCATTGATATGATCAAAGAAATTGATGAACCGAAGGTTCCTCAAAAAAATGAGGAAAAGAAAGACTCGAAAAAAGATAAGTAAATCTCGTTGGGAAATTCGAATCCGGCATGCAGAAAAAGATTGTATGCCGGATTCGATTTCTCATGCGGAATTCATTAGAGAACTGCAGGCCGGCAATACAATCTACTCTGAAGCGGCTTCCGTTGGTTTTCCCACTCCTTTCCTCGATTCCAGGCGGATACCATCATGTTTCGTTCTCTATTCGCGATAGCCCTGCTCGCCCAAGGCGGTCTGGCGATGGCCCAACCGGGGGCCAATCCGGCCAACCCTTTCGATCAGGCCGCCGCTCGGCGAGGCGGTACAACCACCCTTCCGAGGACCATCGCCAATCTGCGCAGCCCGATCTCGCAGGCTGAAGAAGCTGCCCTTCTGCGCCATTTCGAAAAAATGCTCGACATGAAGCTGGAGATGGAACTGCAACTGGATTTCGCCCAGGTGAATAAGGGAGCCGAGAACCCGGACGTCGATCAGATCAAGAAGCGGTTGGTCGTTCTTTCAAAGAGATTGAGCGACACCAAGAGTCAAATCGAAGAAAAAAGCAAAGTCCGTCAGGAGGAACTTCTGAAGCAACAACAGCAATTGCAACAGCAGTTACAGCAGCAACAATTGCAGTTGCAACAACAAAGACAACAGCAATTTGGGCCATTCCCGCAACCCCGGAACGAGGAGGGGCGCAATAACCTGAATGCAGCGGTGGAAGAACGCCGGCTGGAACGGGTCGCGCTCAAGCGAGTCGCGGCCGATGATGTGGCTCGGGCCGTCCAAACCTTTGCCGCGAAAAACCAAAAGAAGATTCAAAACCTGTCCATTCAGACGGAAGCCCGCGGCAACAGCGTGGTGCTTTACGGGACGGATAGCGACTTGAAAGTCGCGAAAGAGATCATCCAGGACCTGGACAAGGCCCCGAAAGAGGAAAAGGCTACCGAAAAGCCGAAATAGTTGCCGGCGGCCTCGGCGGAGGGGTTTGCCCTGAGGAAAGGGCCCCAAACACCCAATGGTGAAGTTCCGCGAAAGATCGTTGGAAGAAGGCGGCCAGCCGGCCGCCTTCTTTTTTGATCCCGGTCAACCTCCCCCTGGCTTGGCAGGGGTTGCTCGTAAGTGGCCATTCCTTAAAATAGTTGGGAAGTTATCCTGCTTGCCGAAATGAGTTCCTTTTCCATGTGATCCACCAACCCGGGACTAGAGCGCCCCACCCATTCGGCCTCATGGGCCTGGGTGGCCGTGGAGCCGGCGTCTTAAGAAACTCGTAGTCTCTTTCCTCCCCCATGAATTGAAAACCGACCGGCCTCACGGCTCTCAACTCGTTTGAGAAAGAGGCCCTTTGTTTTGGAGGTCATCGCAAGGTGCCGCTTTCGCCAGAGATCGAATTGAAACTGAAGTCGGAAATCGCCAGACGGCGGACCTTCGCGATCATCTCCCATCCCGACGCGGGTAAGACGACCCTGACGGAAAAGCTGTTGCTTTACGCCGGCCAGATCGAAGTCGCGGGCACGGTGCGCGGGCGCAAAACCCAGCGCGCGGTGACTTCCGACTGGATGGCCATGGAACAGGACCGCGGCATCTCGGTCTCCTCCACGGCGCTCGGTTTTGAATACCGGGGCCACCGCCTGGGTCTGCTCGACACGCCCGGCCACCAGGACTTCAGCGAAGACACCTACCGCACGCTGGCCGCCGCCGACTGCGCCGTCATGGTGCTCGACGTGGCCAATGGCGTCGAAACGCAAACGCGCAAACTCTTCCGCGTCTGCGCGGCGCGTAAGATCCCCATTTTGACCCTGATCAACAAGATGGACCGCCATGGCAAGGAACCGCTGGATCTCCTGGCCGAGATCGAGCGCGACCTGGGCATTGAAACGGTGCCGGTCAACTGGCCGGTTGGCATCGGGCGCGATTTCCAGGGAGTCATCGAGCGTTCCACGGGCAAGGTGCTCCTCTTCTCTCCAAGCGAACAAGGTTCGGTCGTCGTGCCGTGCAAGACGATCGAGATGTCCGAATTGGACACGATGGTGGCGCCGGAAATTGCCGCGCGGGCCAAGGACGAACTCGACCTGCTCGATGGCGCCGGGTCGGGCTTTGACCGGGCACGCTTCCTCGCGGGAAAACAAACGCCGGTCATGTGGGCCAGCGCGGCGAGTAACTATGGCATCGAACCCTTTCTGGATGCCTTTTTGACGCTGGCCCCCGCCCCGGGTTCTCGCCGTGCGATCAAGGGGACTGTTCCGGCCGACCGGGAACATTTTTCGGGCCAGGTGTTCAAGATCCAGGCCAACCTCAACCCGAAACACCGAGACCGAGTGGCCTTCGTGCGCGTCTGTTCGGGCATGTTCACGCCGGAAATGGAACCGGTGGTGAGCAGAACCGGCGAACGGTTGCGCCTCAAGTCGACCCACACTCTGTTCGCTCGCGAAAGAGAGTCGTACGAGGCGGCCTATCCGGGCGATGTCATGGGCATGGCCTACACGAAGGGTCTGCGCTTGGGCGATACGCTCACCATCGGCCCGGCGGTCGAGTTCGAGGCGCTTCCCCAGTTCAGTCCGGAATGCTTTGCGCTGGCGAAATGCCCCGACAACAATCGGCGCAAGCAGATGGCCGAGGGGTTGACTCAACTGGCCGACGAGGGGGCGATTCAGGTCTTCGTCGATCCGGCCAACAATCGCGAGTTCATTCTGGCCGCGGTCGGCATGCTCCAGTTCGATGTCGTGAAATACCGGCTCGAAACCGAGTATGGGGTCAAGGCGGAAATCTCCTCCATGGAATTCAAGGCGGGAGCCTGGATCGGCGCGAGCGACGATGTCGCGCAAACGATGAAGCCCCCCTTCGGCACCCTCATCGTGAAGGACCACCGCGATCGCTGGGTGGTGCTCGCGGAAGACGAATTCAGCATTCGCTATCTCAAGCGACAGTATCCTGATCTGCGGTTGCAAGGCTTCGGCGAATCGCTGTTTGCGCCCGAAACCGAAGTCGAAAACGAAGCTTAAGGTTAGGTAATCTGGGCCAACGCCGCGAAGCGGCGGTAAAAGGTGTCATCTGGGCACTAGAGAGGAGGGGACCAGGCCGCGTCGGCCGCGTCAAGTTTGAGACGTCGTGAGACCGTGCGAATGTGTATTTAGTGCTATAGTAATTATATAAATAATATAAAAATCCGCTCTTTAATTACTTGAAAAATTAGGTGGCCATGAAGGTTGTACTGATCCACATTCCCAAGACCGCTGGGTCGACATTGTTTCATGTGTTGGGGCAGAGGTTTGCCGCCGGGCGGTCGCTTTTTCTTGGAGAAATGCATTACGACCCGGTGATCGATCAGGAACAATGCGATTTCATTGCGGGGCATATGCGCCTGGATTTCATCAGGCGCAAGGGTCTGGAAGATTTTCAAAAGATCGTTTATTTTCGAGATCCGGTCGAACGAGCCATCTCTCAATTTTATTTTATGAAATTGGATGCCATTTTAAAACACTATGAAAATCCGGCCATTGCGATGGAAGAGGCCGACCGGGCCAACTCGATCGCGGTCTTGCAAAAAGCCCGAAGCTCGACGCTCGAAGAGTTTCTCGATCGCCACTGGGACGTTGCCGCCGAATACCTGGGCAATTTGCACACCTGGTCGCTTTCCGAAGGGGGGAACCGGGTCGCGGATTTGACCGAAGCCGATGTCCGGCGCGCCGTGATCGAACTGGATTCGATGTACATGGTCGGCCTGGTGGAGCGCTTTCAAGAGTCGGCCGATCTTTTATTTCGCAAAATGGGCTGGCCGCGCGGCCAGGTGAAGGAAAGCCGCAACGAAAACAAGGGCCGGCCCAGCACCGCTTCTCATGATGAAGCGACGATCGATAAAATCAAAAAACTCTGCCATCTCGATATTACACTTTATGAGTCGGCGAAAAAAGTCTTTGAAAGGCAGCTTCAGGAAAACCAGCCCGAAGAGCTCCGCTTTCGCGATTTCGACCGTTTTACTCCCGCGCAGCCGATCCATGGAGAAGGGTGGTATTCTCGAGAAAAAGCGGGGGAATCGTGGTTTGTCTGGAGCGGCCCGGCACCGGTCTCCTGTCTGGAAATCGCCACGAAACGCGGCGCAAAATCACGCCTTCAAATCGTAATCAGAAGATTCATTAAAAATTCACTGATTAATAAATTGTCAGTATATATTAATGGTAAAAAATGGGCTTATAAAAAAATTCGGGGAAAAATGATCACGCTTTACGGGGAGATTGGAGAAGAACTGCTCGCCGGATCGTCGGGCCGGTTGCGCTTCGAATTCGTGCTACCCAATACCATGACGCCCGCGAGCCTGTTTGCCAAGTCCACCGACCACCGCATGCTCGGCTTCGCCCTGGAACAAATCGAGGTTTTGCCGGCGAATTGACGGAAATCATTGAACGATTCGCCGCATTTCGTCCGATCGATCTCGGTTCCCTAATATCAAACCCTGGAAGTCTCAAGACACAGGGAACCGGCATCATCGTGAAGGAACCGACGACAACCTCGCGCAAGGATCTCATCCAGCTCGCGCTGCCGGCGATCGGGACGAGTATTCTTTTGTCGGTCGTGTGCGTGCTGAGTATCTGGTTACTCAACCGCTTGCAATCGGATCGCCAAAGGCAACTGGCCAAGGATGTCGCAAGCCTCGAAGCGGCCCTGAAAATCCAACTATCCCTGCGCCATGTGCGCTTTCATGCGCTCATTTACATCGTGGACCCCACCGAGGCGCGCAAGGCGGTACTCGACCACGATCATGAGCAACTGGAAGAGGCGATGGACATGGCGATCGCCGCCGTCGATGAAGAGCAAGAGATGGAACTGATCGATCGCGTGCGGGCGGGATATGCGGCCTACCGATCAGAAATTGCCCGCGTCACCGCCCCTCTCAAACCGGGTCCCGACGGCAAGGACCTGATCGCCTGGGCGGATGCCCATCCGATGCGGCCTCTGCTCGATTTCTGCGAAAAGCTGGTCGAAATGAACCGCGACTCGCTCAATGCGACCACGGCGGCCAACGAATCGTTGACCGATCGCATTCGCATCATGCTCGTTCTCATCGGAATTTTCGGGCCCCTTTCCGGCCTTTGCAGCGGCGTCGGCATTGCCTGGATCTGGGCCAGACGTTGGAACTTGCAGCAGCGCGAATTGGCCAGAGCCGAACAGATGGCGGCCGTGGGCCACCTGGCGGCCGGCGTGGCGCACGAAATTCGCAATCCCCTTACCGGCATGAAATGGCTGATCCAGGCCGCGGTGCGTTCCGGAAAACCGGCCGATCTGACCACCGAAGAGCTCACCATGATCCTGGAGGACATTGGCCGGGCCGAACGCACCGTGCAGGGCCTTCTGGATTATGCGAAACACGATGAGGTAAAACCGGCCTCGGTAACGACGCAGTCGTTCCCTGCACTGGGCAGCATCCACAAGGTGATTCAGCGCGAAAAAAGCCGCGCCGAAACGAAAGGGGTCAAGATCGTCGTGGAGGCTAGCGCGGCGGACGACCAGGTCGTTGCCGACCCCGATCGGTTCACTTCGATGGTATCGAATCTCGTCATCAACGCCGTGGAGGCATCACCTGTTGGCAGTGTTGTCCGCATTGCGCTCAAGCACGAAACTCCAGGGAAGTTGCAAATTCAAGTAGAGGACCGGGGGGCGGGTATTTCACCCGCCATGCAGCAGCAGTTGTTCCATCCGTTCAGCACCGACAAAACCAACGGCACGGGCCTGGGGCTTTATCTGGCAAGGCGCTTTGCGCGCGAGAACGGAGGCGACCTCGAGGGAACCAATGCTCCCCATGGAGGGGGCTGTTTCACCATCACGTTGCCATCCGAAAGAAGAGAATGAAGGTAAGAAAATCATGCCAAGTTTAATGGTGGTCGATGACGAACCGACGATTCGCCACTCGCTACGAAAGCTGCTTGCGACCGAATCTCTTCAGGTGATCGTCGCGGCCACAATCGAGGAAGCGCGAGGTCTGTACGAATCGAAGAAGCCCGATGTGCTCCTCCTCGATTTGCAATTGCCTGACGGATCGGGCCTCGATTTTTTCGAGGAAGTGCGCTCACGCGATCCAAAGCGGCCTGTGATTTTCATCACCGCGCAAGGCACGACCGACACCGCCATTCAGGCAATGAAGCGAGGCGCCTTCGATTACCTGACCAAGCCGGTCGATCTCGATAAACTCCAGCAGCTACTTCCCCAGGCCCTGGAAGCAGCTCGACTCATGCGCGTGCCGGCCGAATTGCCGACCGACACCTTGCCCGACCGGATCCTGGGCCGAAGCCCGATCATTCAGGAAATGTGCAAAACGATCGGCCGGCTGGCGGCGCAGAATGTCAATGTCCTGATCCTGGGAGAAAGCGGTAGCGGCAAGGAACTGGTGGCGCGCGCGCTTTACCACCATAGCGACCGTAGCGACAAACCGTTCCTGCCGATCAACTGCGCGGCCATCCCCGAAAGCCTGGTGGAAAGCGAACTCTTCGGCCATGAGGAGGGGGCGTTCACCGGAGCCCTTCACCAGCGGATTGGTAAGTTCGAGAAATGCGATGGCGGCACCTTGCTGCTGGATGAAATCGGGGACATGCCGCTTGCCGTGCAGGCCAAAATCCTCAGGTTGCTGCAGGAGCAAAAATTTGAACGAGTCGGGGGAAACCGGTCGATCTCGACCAATGTCCGGGTGATCGCGGCCACCAACAAAAACCTGGAGCAACTCATATCCGAGGGGAAGTTTCGTGGCGACCTCTTTTACCGTTTGAAGGTGGTGACCATCCGGGTGCCGGCCTTGCGGGAACGGCGCGAGGATATCCCCGAACTGGCGCATCATTTCCTCTTCTCTTACGCCAGGGAACTCAACCGCGATATCCGCGGTCTGGCACCCGAAGCGATCGACCGTCTGCGCGAATACGACTGGCCCGGCAATGTGCGCGAACTGCAAGGGGCAATCAAGGAAGTCGTGCTCTCGACCGGTGGACCCACCGTCCTTCCGGAAGCATTGCACCTTGGAATGACCACGGGTCAGCCCTTGTCGCTTCCCGGTTACGACTTGGGTCAACGAATTGAAACACTTTTGGCTGCCAAAGAGGGAAAGGCCTATTCCGTGATTCTGGCGGATGTGGAACGAGAACTCATCGTTCGGGCTCTGAGGCAAACCAAGGGCCACCAAGGCATGGCCAGCGAAATTCTTGGAATCAATCGAACCACTCTCCGGACCAAACTACGCGAGTTGGGGATCACCATGGACAAGGTTGTCGTTGATCGAACGTGCGAAGACTAGGGAACCCGTTCTATTCAAGGATTGAGCAGGAGGTCCAGAATCTGGCGGGCCGATCGTCAAAACATGTACCGGGCTGATCAAAAATTCCCCTTCGTGGGGAATCATTCCCTCTGATTGGGTTTCCATTTGGGAAAAGGCTAACGGTTGCCATTTGCGATTCGCCGGTGAATCCAGGGCGGAATTTCGATTCTTAAATCCTGGCATGCGGCTTGCTTGCTTGGCGTAGGTTTCGAAACGCCAAGGAAAGGTCATGTCGAAAAAGGTATTGATTGCGGAGAAAGAGCCTGTGCTTTCGTGCCTTTTGATGGATGCCTTCCTTTCGGAGGGATATCGAGTCAAAGCCGTAGCCTCAGGCCTGGAATGCCGATCCCTTTTGAACCACTTTCCACCGGATCTGTTGATCGTCAATGAGGATCTTCAATGGGGGTCCGGCCTTGGTGTCCTTGAAAGCTTGCGGGAGAACCATCATCCGGCCGCAAATGTGCCCGTCATTCTCCTGCTCGCTCCTACTTTGAGGAAAATGATCTTCCCCTGGCGATTTCCCGAGTTGACTGTTTTCTCCAAGCCGGTTCTCCCCTTTGAAATTCTAAATGCCGCACGGGAAGCATTCGTTGGCGGAGGTTCGCATCCATGGATGGGGTGACCTGTTTTTTTCTTGCCATTCCACGATCTGTCGCGGTGATGACGAACTTCATGATGGTTCCGCTTGCCGTTTCCCTGGCGAAGATGCGACAGCCCAACTTGCCTCCCGTGAGCTTGCCAGTCAATGTACCTCCGTCTCCCAATTTTTTGCGGAACTTTCATTTGTCGGCATTTGGGTTGTTCAAATGTTGCTCAATCCGATTTTTCCTCAGGGGGATGTCCCCAGCAATCCGAGTAATTCGTTAGTTCGGAAAATTTTCACCCTGTAATTCTGATTTTGTAAAGGAATCGCCGTGGCCCGCTGGTCCATCCAAAACCCGTATAGCGTGATTGTCCTTGCGCTGATCCTGGGCGTTTTGGGGGCGCTTGCAACGGTCCAGATCCCAGTCGACATCCTGCCTTCCTTTAATACCCCTGCCGTCCAGGTGCTGACATTTTTCCAGGGGATGCCCGCCTCTTCGGTCGAACGGACCATCACCAACCGATTGGAGAGGTGGATCAACCAGGCCCCCGGCGTCAGCTTGCTCGAATCCCGGTCTCTGACCGGGGTCAGCGTCATGCGAGCCACCTTTCGCGACGGAACCAACCCCACGACGGCTCTCACCATGGCCAACAGTTTGGCACTTGGTGCGCTTCCCACCTTGCCCCCCAATACTCTGCCGCCGGTCGTGCTCCCATTCGATCCGACAGCAACTTTGCCTCTTGGCCTTTTGGTCGTTCAAAATCCGAGTCTGGATGAGGCGCAGATCAAGGACCTTGCTCGAATCGATTTGCGAAACCGCCTTGGCAGCCTTCCCGGTGTGGTTTCACCCGTCGTGGTAGGGGGGAAAGACCGCACGATCATGATTTACCTTGATCGCGATAAGATGCTTGCGCGCAACCTGGCCCCTACGGATGTCATTAAAGCCTTGCAAGATGGCAACTTGATCAGTTCCCCGGGCAATGCCTATTTTGGCGATCGGCAAATGGCACTTGAAATCGACTCAATGGTCGAAAAGGTCGCAGACTTAAATCAGCTACCGCTACGCCTCGCCGGTGGGACTGTGGTTCATCTGGGAGAACTTGCCAGGGCCGAGGACACCTCGTTCATTCAGACGTCGCGGGTTAGAGTCGATGGCGCCCAACAAGTCTATGTTCCCGTTTACAGACAAGGCGGTTCCAGCAGTCTTTCAGTAGCCACTGCTGTCAAGGATAACCTTGGGGAGCTGGAGGCTGTACTCCCGGAGGGCACCAAGCTCGACTGGGTCATGGACCAGTCCGAGGGAATTCGAAAGTCGATCAACAGTCTGATTGAAGAAGGTTTCCTAGGGGCGATCCTGGTCGCGGTGATGATCGTGCTTTTTCTGGGTAGCCTCAAGATGACTGGAATTGCATTGATCGTTCTCCCATTATCGGTGGCATTCACCATCCTTGGGCTTTTTGCAACTGGCAACACGATCAACGCCATGACTCTGGGTGGGCTCTTTCTTGCAATTGGCCCTCTGGTCGACAATGCCATCGTTGTGCTGGAAAACACCGAACGGCATATTGGCCTGGGAAAAAGTCCCGAGGATGCGGCCGACGAAGGGGTTGCCGAACTGATGCTTCCGGTATTCGTTGCGACGCTTGCAATGATGGTGGTTCTTGCGCCGGTCGCTTTCACTCCAGGACTAAGCGGTTTTCTTTACCGACCCCTTGCACTTGGAGTTTGCCTGGCCCTGGCAGGATCGCTCCTTTTTTGCTGGACTCTGGTACCACTGCTTTGCAGCCGCTGGTTGAAATCCGAGCACAACCACGACCATGCTCCCAAGGGAATTCTGGCCAGGGTCCACGGCTTCGTGCAATGGTGCCTTGATTTGCTCTCGCAGGGCTATATTTCCGTATTGATTTGGGTTTTGAAATTGCGCTGGATCGTGCTCCCAATCTTGTTGGTGGTCAGTCTTTCCAGCCTGTTGTTTTTGCCCGGAATCGGCAAGGAGTTTTTTCCCGGTTCCGACACCGGTCAAATCAACATGATTATTCAGGCGCCATCTGACTCACGCCTTGACAAAACCGACCGCCGCATTGGGCAAGTGGAGGAATTGGTAAAAAAGATTATTCCCAAGGAAGATCTGAGGCTTCTGGTGACCGAAATCGGGCTTACAACCGATGTTTCGGCAGCCTACACGGAAAACTCAGGCCAAATGGATTCGGTCATGCGCATCCAACTTGCCGATCCACGGTCGTTGACAACCCAGGAAGCGGCCCGCGCAATCCGCAAAGCCATCGCCCAAACTCCCGACCTGGCCGATCTCAAAGTAGGCTTCAACACTGGCGGAATCATATCGACTGCCCTCAACTACGGGGCCAGCTCCCCAATTGAGGTCTCAATTTTGGGGGGAGCGTCCGATGTGGCGATGGGCATAGCCAGGGGACTGGAACAAAAAATCCGGAAAATCCCCGGGGCCGTCGATGTGCGCGTGCGCCAGCGAGACGACCTACCTGTTTTGAAGATCGCGATTCGCAAAGAGAAAGCGGCGGAAGCGGGCCTTTCCCCCCGTGACGTCGCCCAACAGGTTGTCGCCGCCATGAATTCGAGCGCATCGATCCAGCGCAATTTCTGGATCGATGAAAAATCGGGAAACCAGTACTTTGTTGCGGTTCAATATCCCGACAACCCGGACCGGGATCTTGAGGACTTGCTGTCGATCCCCGCAAGCGGTTCCCATGCCGGCCGACCGGTCATGCTGGCTTCCCTGGTCGATTTTCAAACCAACCAAAGCCCGGTGGAAATCGAACACGCCCAGATGCGAAGGAAGATCTCTATTTTGGTTAATGTCGACGGCAGAGACCTCGGCGCCGTCGCGGCCGACATCCAACCCCTCGTTTCCGAAATCAAGTTGCCCAAGGGAACTCGCATCGAACTCCAAGGCGAATACGGCCGCATGGTCGAGACGTTTCAAAGTCTGGGCTTCGGGTTCGTGATGGCCATCGTCCTGGTTTACCTGTTGATGGTGCCCGTGCTCAAGAGCTTTGTAACCCCATGGGTGATCCTCTTCGGAATCGTTCCTGGAACCGCTGGTGTTTTGGCCACACTTTATTTCACCGGAACAGCCCTCAACATCCAATCGATCATGGGGGTGGTGTTTCTCACCGGCATCGTTGTTTCTCAGGGGGTTCTGCTAGTCGATTGCGCCAACCAGTTTCGCGCCCAAGGGCATGAGGGTTTCGAGGCGGCGAGCCGCGCGGGCGCCATGCGCCTGCGGGCGATCTTGATGACCTTCTTGGCGACAACGTTGGATCTCTTACCCCTGGCGCTCGGTATCAATCCCGGAAGCGAGGCTCTGGTCCCACTGGCGCGGGCGGTGATTGGGGGGCTTATCATGGCGACCTCACTTTCGCTCCTGGTCGTTCCCGTCCTTTACACAATGACCTGCCCTAAACCTTCAGCGACGGTGTCGATATGAAAAACCTCTTACGGGCACTAGGTGCACTCCTTTTGCTGGGTGTCGTCGCGATTGGCGGATGGTATTGGTTGAAAAGCCACAAATCCAAGGGCGACGCCAAAGACGCTCCATTGGAAATCGGGGGGTTGAGAATAGTAAAATTCGCCTATCCTCAAGCGCGAAAGAATACCACATTGACTGCCAGGCAACTTTGCATTCTTGAACCCTTGTACCGGGCCGAACTCAATAGTCGCCTCGCGGGAATCGTGAAAACTGTGGGATTCGACATTGGAGACAAAGTCAAAAAAGGAACGATTTTAATTGAACTGGATGTTCCGGATGTCGCCGCCGAAGTTTCACTTAAAGAAGAAATGGTATTGCAAAAAAAGGCCGAATACGAAACCGCCAAGGCTAACAATTCCCGAGTCCAGGTGGGATTGGAAACCGCGAAGAGCCGGATCCTTCAAGCGGAAGCCCAAATCAAACAGTCCGAGGCATTGCGCGATTACCGCAAAAAGAAGTTGGACCGATTTGTGATGATGGCGAAACAGGACAACGTCAGCGGGGACCTTGTCGATGAGCAGGCAAAAGAGTTCGAAGGAGCCGTTGCGGCCTTGGAACTGGCTCAGGCGAATTTGGGGCAAGCCCGTAATCAACTACTCGAAAAACAGGCCGACATCCTGGCTACGGGATTTGAAACAACCCAAAAAGGCCAGGCGATTGAAGTCGCCCAAAAAGACTTGGGCCGTTCCAAGGCGCAATTACAACTTTCACAAATCATGGCGCCTTTCGATGGAGTCATCACTCACCGCAGGGTCGGCCCCGGCGATTTCGTTTCGCCCCCATCGGGGGTCTCGCGCGACCCAATGATGATCATGGCAACCGACCAACAATTGACCATCAAAGCGAAGTTTCCCGATAGTGTGATCGTCGGACTCTCCGATAACACCAAAATGGAAGCGACCTTCGACCAGGTCCCCGGCTTGGTGATCGCTGGCAAAATAAGCCGGTTTGCACCGATGATCAGCGCTACGGATCGGTCCGTCCTGGTGGAGGTTGACCTTGACACCACGGGCGGTAAGGCAAGTCCTGGCGCCATCCCGGTTCCCAAAGAGACCGCGATGAAATTGGTTCTTGGCATCACCGGCACAATGAAACTCAAGCTGGAAAGCCTGGGTGATGCCGCCGTGATTCCCAGCGGGGCATTGTTTAGCCGGCAAGGGAAACAGAACTTGTTTCTTGTAGTGGATAACAAAGTTAGGATGGTGCCGGTCCTGGTTCAATTGGACGACGGGCGCAATGCCGTCGTTCAGATCACGCCCCCGGGCGAAAAGTCAGGCCAAGCACGACATTTACTACCAACGGACAAGGTCGTCCTTACCCGCCAATCGGAACTGACCGATGGGGAGCAAGTTGACGCTCATGAGGAAAAGCCATGAGAAATCTCAATTTTTTGATAATGGGCGCCATCTTGTCGGTGTCATTTCCTCAGGAAAAAACTCAGGCGCAACCGCCAGGAACGACCCCCAGAGAATCCATTAAACCTGGGACACCTGCAGGGCCCGAAATTCTGCCTTTGCCAAAAGTAGACGAATTGCCAAAACGGGCCCCATATTCATCCAATTCCGTTTCAGGGCCTATTTACAATCATGCCACCGATAATGCCAAAGCTTTTCCCATCGATTTGGCTACCGCGATCAGGCTTGCCGATGCCCAGAGTCCACTGAATGCAATCGCCTTGGCGCGGGTTCGGGCAGCACAGGCCCGTCAGGATATGGCGAACTTGTTGATCGTGCCGAACTTTTCGTTTGGCCCTGGATATTTCAGGCATGATGGCGTCGATCAGAACCGCCGGGGAGATATGTTTCAAGTTTCCAGGCAAAATGCCTATGGCCTGGGTGGCCCAAGCCTTAGGGTGGAAACCGCGGATGTCATTTTCGAACCATTGATTCGGCAACAACAACTGATGGCATATGGCGAAAATGCCAGGGCCGTGCGCAATCGAACACAGCTTGAGGCCGCGATAGCGTACCTCCAATTGCTGCATATCCATGCGCAAATCGCCATCAATTCTGAGATTCTCGACCGCGTTAACCAGATGCTTGAAAGAGCCCAGGTGGCCGACAAGGCGGGCCTTTCGAAAACCAAGGGCGATGTTAACCGGGCTTTGACTGAACTTTATTTACGCAAGCAGGAGCGCATTCTTTTGGAGGGGCAGGCGGGTGGCCAGGCGGCACGTCTTGCAAAGGTTCTCTTACTTCCGCCCGATACTTTACTTGTGCCCGCTGATATGGGGATTTTCCCTTTGGTCTTGATCCCACAGGATAAAAATCTCGAGGACTTGCTCGAAATCACAGTCGCCATGCGTCCCGAACTTTCCCGCAGCAAATTCATTGCTGGGGCAACGAATGAAAGCCTCAACAAGGCCAAGAAATTGCCTTTCCTCCCCAAACTACAACTCGATTATTTGGGGGGAGTATTCGGGGGTGGGAAAAACCAGTTCATCGGGGATACTGCCCTGCGCGAAGACATTTTGCTACAGGCAACCTGGGAGGTGAAAAATTTCGGATTAGGAAACGCCGCCCAGATTCGCGAACGTCGCGCCGAATTTGAGGCAGCCCTTTCGGAGGTGGCGGAGGTCCAGGCAGGCGTAACGGCAGAGGTAACGGAGGCAGCTCGTCTGGCAGGAGCCCGCTTTGAAACGCTTGTGGCGGCCCAAAAAGCCGTGGTTCAGGTTGAAGAATTATACCGCAAGTTATTGGCGACATCGTTCGGGATGATCGGGCCTCGGGAGCAATACGACGCGCTCGAACCACTTTTGGCCATTCAGGAAATCAATCGGGCCCGCAACAACTACCTGTCGGAAGTCATCGGTTTTAACCGGGCCCAGTTCGAGCTCTATATGGCCATTGGACAGCCCCCCATGGAGGCTCTTGACGGAGCGGAGAAAAAAGACTTGACGACCCCGGTTTTAAGGTCCAATCCAAAGCCCTAGTTGAAGGTCATGATACCGCGATCAAACAGAAACCTATCGAGGTCATGAATACTCGGGAACTGGAGTCGTTCACATTGCCGGCAGGATCAAGATGGACCTGACAAGCGCTTCGAGGAATATACTTCGGCCCCGAAGCGTTATCGAACCAACGCTCGGTCCCATGAAGTAGGATCATCGGCTGGAAAAGAACTTCTTGAAGAGCCTGAGCGGGGACAAGATTAACGCCCTGATGAGCGCCATCGGTTACAAATTCTCGAAGCTGCTCAAGGTTTTGGCCTGGACTTGGAATTCATTCTTTGGAGTTTCATTCTCAGGGCGGCCCAGCGGGGGCTCAAGAGCGTTTCTTGCCGCCTCCTTCGTTGGTTTTTGGCTGTAGCCGAGCCCCCGTGGTTGTCTCAAATCGCTGATTGATTCGCCCCCGCGGCCGAGGAATCGCCCCGACGTTAAAGCTCATATTGCAGGGGCAACTAAATTAGTCGGCAAAAAACATACGCACTTTTTCAAGGAGCTCGCAAGTTGGTACTGGTTTTGTGGCTAATGTAAAACTAGAAAAAGTTACCGGAAAAATTAAACTTTCAACTTTCGACTCAATCAGTAGGATTACATGAAAATGGAATTCCAATCGGTCTTCTTTGAGCGATTCAAGAACACCAAGTCCAGAGCCCCATGGAAGATCTGCATTAATGATCAACAAATCGGGATGGGCGGCGCTTAATGCCTGCCTGCATTCAATCCCCGTGATCACCGTTTTAACTGCGAAACCCTCAGATTTGAGAACTCGACTAATTAAATCGGAATGTTGTATGTCGTTTTCGGCTACTAATACTGTTTTAGTCATTGAGTATTCCAATATTTAGTTTTTAAGATGCGCTATGTGTAACAGTAATTTAATGCCGCTGGAAAACTTGGCGAAATAGCGTGCGGCACTTCGATGTGATTTCAGCGGGTGGCGTCAAAAATGCCGTAAAAGGATCGGATCTACTTTGCCCTGAAGATTTTCACGACCGCTCGGTATCACTCCGTTATCGAGGCATTGGAAACTATTGATTTTCAATCGCCATCGGCGCCTCTTTTTCCATCTTTTTCCAATAGAAGTTTTACGGTGCAAACCATGCCCCGGTGGAACTTCCCATCAGAGTTTGGAATTTCGAGTTCCGCACGCATGGTTTGGGTTGCAGGATCGACGCTCAAGGCGAGTCTGGTGATGGTCAAATTCCAGATTTTTCCAGGCAGCCCTTCAACCTCAACAGTGGTTTTGGATCCAAGCTTGGCATATTGCGCTTCACACGCTGGCAGCTGAAAGACAACTCGCATCTTGTCCGTTCGCTCAACAGTAAAAACTGGCAAACAGTCCCTGAATCCGTCCACGGATTTGACAAATTCCCCGCGGTGAAACGACCGCCTTGTCACCAATCCGTCGTAGGGCGATGCGATCCTTGAAAATGCCCAAAGCAGCCTGGATCGTTCCAACTCTCTTTTCGCCACAGCGGCCTGCGATACTGCTTCCTCAAGGTCGGCTTTGGCCTGGTTAAGGCGGGCCGTTTCCACCCTTTTCTTCAAGTCAGTATCCAACATTGATTCGGAGGGGGGCCTCTTCATACCCCCCGAGTGTGCATGGTCCTTCGTTTGAGCCACCGAACCGGGGCTACTCACCGTCTGGGGCTCCTTCTTCTGAATAGGAACCAATTGACCTTCAAGGGATTTGCGGAGATTTTCTTTGCCTGTGGTTTTTGCCGAAAGCAAGGATGATTCCGCATGCTGGTTTTCGGTTTCCATGGCGAAAATCCGCGCTTGAACTTGTTTAACCACAGCTTCGGCGTGTTCTACCTTGGCGACAGTCAACTCAACCAGTTTTTCGGTTTCCGGCGCTGATATTTTGGCCAATACCTGGCCAGCGTGAACGCGGTCCCCGATGTCCACGGATTGTTCGTAAAGAATGCCCGAAAACTTCGAGTAAAGATCAGCCACCTCGTAGGGTTCCAGTTTGCCTTTTAGCATGCAAACGCCATCGAGCTTTGCCAAAGACGCATTGGCTAAGCTTCCGGTGACGCCTTCTACTCCAGAAGATTTGGACTGATTTCTATGAGGTGAAGTGATTATTTTCACAGAGTACCAGATTCCTAGTCCACCCATTAATAAAGTTGTAATCGTGGCAATCCACAATCGTTGTGGCCACGGACTGAACGAGAAGGTAGGTTCGAAAGGAAACGACTCTTCGAAATGGTCGGTTGCCATTGCCGCCTCCGGGTAAGAATTTATGATTGTTGGGGGGAGGACTTGCAAAGGTCATGCCATTTTTCAGTTTTCGTAATACCCATCAAATTTCTGCGAAATCAAGGGCCTATACCGGTTGCAGGAGGCCTCGATTGATTTTGCCATGGAGAATTTTTAGCCAGAAAGGCTAATTCCGCATCAATTTCCCTGCGAGGGGTAGTTGGTCAAGAGTTTGTGAACCTCTTAAGTGACATTCCCGACGCGTTTGCAGAAATTGGTGTTAGCCAAGCTGACGGAGATGGATCATGGCCCCATCAGAGGCAGGCGCAAGGTGAACAGAGCGCCCTGGCCCGGGGCAGATGAGGCAACGAGGCTGCCGCCATGGGTCTCGGCGATGCGGCGGCATATGGAAAGGCCCAGGCCCAACCCCGATTCCTTGGTGCTTACGAATGGCTCGAACACCCGATCTCCCAGTTCCGCGGACAACCCGGGACCAGCGTCCTTGACCGTGAGTACGAGTTCCGGGTTCCCACAGGGGCCCGCGTGCAGGCCGACTCGGATCACAATTCGTCCGCCCTGGGGCTGGGCGTCGAGAGCATTGAAGAGCAGGTTGAAGAGTACCTGGCGAAGCTGGTTCGGGTCAGCCGACGCAATGGTCGGGCCGTTCGACGGTTCGACAACGATCGTCACACCTTGAAGTTCGGCCCGGGCCCGTACGCTGTCGGCCGTCCGTTCCGCTAGCTCCTTGATGTCAACTGGCCGGGCCTCGAGACGCGGAGGTCGGGCGAAGTCGAGGAAGCCGCTGACGATCTGTTCAAGGCGCACAATCTCTTCCTCGAGGACCTGGAGATCACGCGGCCGAAAGCCGCTGGCTCCCTGCCGTTCCGCTATCGCCTGGACAAGGAGCTTGATTGCCATGAGGGGATTGCGGACTTCGTGGGCGATTCCTGCAGCCATCTGGCCAACCCAGGCGAGTTGCTCCGCGCGCAGGGCATCTTTTTTAGACTGGCGCAATCGGTTCAGGACGGCCGAGGCGGAGGCGGTCATCCGATCCAGGGCATCGGCCGGTCTTGACTTGGGAGCGGTGGGCAAACCGGCGTGAGCGGCTTGATCGAGCTGTTCAGCGGTCGAACGGAGGCGTTGTTCGGTCCGCTTAATCGATCGCCGAATAGCGGAAGTCAGGACTGCGCCCCCCAGCATTCCCCCGATCGAACCACAAAGTCCGAGGGCGACAAGTCCGATGGTCAAACGGTTGGCCAGTTCGCGATTATGGCGGGTCGTCTGGGTCAACATCCCTTCGTTGAGATTCAGATATTCATGAGCGGGATCGAGGATCTCCTTGATAAAGACCGTGTCGACCAGTTCGATAATCTTGGAATAGATCGCCTGATCCGGCTTCTTAAGAATCTCATCATGCTGGGCGAAGAAATGATCGTACCCTTGACGGATCCGCTTAATCAAAATCTCTTCTTGCGGAGTCGTTGCGGTTCGTTCGACATCCTTCATCGCGTCGCTTGTTCGCTGGCGCATCCGGGGCACCGGGTTGAGATGAGTCTCATCGAGCGTGACGATATAGCGGTTGAACTGTGTGCGGATTTCGCGAATGCTGATTTCAAGTTCCTGGGCTGCCTGTACGCTTTCGACATTGTTCGTGATCACCTCGGTGGTCGATCGTTGGAGATCGGCGACATACCAGGCCGACGCGAAAGCGCAAACCAACAACATCGCGCTGAAGGAAGCGATCAAACTCATTAGGCGCGGGACAAATTGTGATTTCATGTTAGGGCCTTGCAAGCTGCGCAATTGTTGGACAGCCGAGGCCAGTTACTGGACATCGATTCCACGGAATCGCTGAAAGCAAATTCGAAACGGAGGCGGCTTCGAGGACTAGATCTACAATTCCTACCATGCCGGACACCTCGAGGACCTAGTTCGTTCCCGTGGTGCGGATTGCGCAAGCCATCTGGAAATCTACGGTTTTCAGGGAATTCCTCGTGTCAACTTTGTCCCGGCCTTTCGCAGCGGCACGGTCTCGCGGGGCGGGCATTGCAAGAGGTTTTGGCATCGTCTTTGCGCTATTACACAGCAATTCTTAGGCCAAAGTGTCGACCAAGCCTGGCAACTCCCCGTAGCGAAGAGGTCACGCCCAAGGTTGATTCAGTGAACGCCTGGAACATATCGCCCGGACTCGTCTGGGCGGGGCCAAGTTCATTGTGGTGGCGAATCGAGAGCCCTATATCGATCGGTATCCCGACCCAGAGCACTGGGCAGCTTACCAGGAAGTCAATGAACAATTTGGCGAAGTCGTTCTCGACGAGGCGGCCTGGGGCTCGGCATTGGTTTTCCTCCAGGACTGCGCCGGCGGATTCGAAAAATGCGTGCCCAGGTTACCGACCACAATATTTACCGCTGGGCGGGCCTGCTCTTTTCGGAGGTAGGAAATCCTGCGCAAAGGGTTGACGTTCATGCCGTAGATACGCTGGAACGGCTTGTCGGAAATGATTTGAAACAGGTAATTCCTGACTGCGGAATCGAATCGATCGGCAACTTATCGGGGATCGGAATATGCTCGCGGCCAAAACGCGCAATAACTGGGTCAATCGCGTCGAAGAAGATTATGCCATGAAGTTCATCGAAGATAGATTAAGGATTCTTTGGATTCAACTGAGCAAGTGAGGAGAATGCAAATCCATCATCAAGCGAAAACAGTTATCGTCCCGGGTAAAGCTAATGCCTTATTTTCATGATGTAATAAGGAGCGAAATTAGGGTGTACTTTTAAAAAGGTAAGCCAGTACTGCTCAATAATTCATGGCATTTTTTAAAATCAGAAATCGACTTGCGCTTGCAGGCCGAAGGCGCTGGCCTGACTGTTGCGCTGGTACGGCGAATTCAGTGTATTTCCGTTCACGATGTTTCCTTGCTTCAAGTAGACGGGAATGTAGTTGAAGCTCAGCTTGGTGTAGGGGTTCATGTACCAGTTGAGGGCGAATGTGGGGTCGAGCAACTGACCACCATAAATGCCGGCGGAATTCAAGGTGATGTAGTTGAGCCGCACGCCGACCTCCCAGGCGCCACCCAGGAAATGTCCGGGGCGTGAGTCTTGTTTGGGAATGACCCGGTCGAAGACCGCCAGATTGCGATCGTAAACCCGATGTTCGCCTGTCAGGAAATAGGTCATGAAGACATAGCCCCCGCCAAAGATGGGGGTGCCGTTGATCTTCGA
>Ga0208492_1000451_pt1 | contig 34907 bp, 25 predicted proteins | sample Subbioar_CSW14AB_FD_184820 | JGI IMG/M metagenome (GOLD analysis project Ga0208492, IMG submission 184820) | Serpentinite rock and fluid subsurface biosphere microbial communities from McLaughlin Reserve, California, USA - CR12Mar_CSW14AB (SPAdes) | ecosystem: Environmental > Terrestrial > Deep... | reverse complement strand
GCTTCAAGTCTAATCTCTTTAGGGGTTAGTTCCCCGGCCCTTGGGCCGCTTTGTTTCTTGTGCGTCGGCATTTCGATACCCCGACCGCTTGCGGCGGGGTGATTCATTTAGTTCCGGGCCTGGAGAGGTGGGTTAAACCGTAAACCCGATGATCAGGATATCGTCCACCTGCTCGTTCTGGTCCTTCCAGTCAAGGTGTTCCTGCCTTATATTTTTTTCCTGGTTCGCAAAATCAAGTTTTGAATTCGCGATCAATAATTCTTTGAATTTACCGGTGCTGTATTTTTTATCTCTGGTCCCGCCAAACTGGTCCGCATATCCATCCGTGAAAATGTAGAAGGTGTCTCCTTTATTTGTTTCAATGGTGTGAGTAGTATACACAATCGTTTCATCTCTGTCCTTTTGTTTGGTTCCGATTGGAATTTTATCCGCTTTTATTTCAGTCAGTTCACCCGCGGTGTTCACGATCCATAGAGGGCGCATGGCGCCGGCATATTCCAGGGTGTTTTTCTTATGGTTTATCTTACAAATGGCAATGTCCATTCCGTCTTTGGATTCGGATTCGTTTTTATGCAGCACCCCTAAAACGCCATTATTAAGCTCTAGTAAAATGTTTTTAGGATCCGTGATCCTCTCTTCATTCACGATCCTGTTTAAAAGATTATACCCGATCAGGCTCATAAAGGCGCCGGGTACGCCATGTCCTGTACAGTCCACTGCGGCAATGATACAGCAGTCTTCAAAATGGGTGAACCAGTAAAAATCCCCGCTCACAATATCTTTTGTCATATAGAGCACAAAAGAATCCGGGATATGTGTTTTGATCAGCGCGTCGCTTGGTAAAATGGCGTGCTGTATCTTACGGGCGTAAGAAATGCTATCGGTAATGTCTTTATTTTTCTGAACGATGATCTGCTCCTGTTTTTTCCTGACGGAAACGTCCGTGTCAATGATGATGATCTTTTTGAGGCTGCCGTTATCGTCAAAAATAGGGGTAAGGGTAGAGGATTCCCATATTTCACCTCCGTCAGATACTTTTTTATTCAGCGATTCGTAATTCACCGAACGCCTGTTTGTTACTGCATCCTCAATAATTTCACGGATATTAGCATTATTGCTTAATTCGTATATAGTTTCCCCGTAATTCTTTGTGAGCTCTTCCATGCTCATTTTATTCAGTTTCACGAAGCTTTCATTAATGTATTCGAGTTTGCCATCCGCATCCAGGATCAATACCACGTTATCTGTCTTACTGGCAACAAGTGAGAGCTGCTCGAGTTCTATATTTTTACTTTCGATGATCTTTGATTGTTTCTCGATCTGGGAGGTACGTTCTTTTACCCGCCGCTCAAGCAGGAGATTTTCTTTCTGCAAAGCCTTTAAACGGTATTTTACGAACATATAGATGCCTGTTGATCCAATAGCGATCACGAGCACCCAAAACCACCAGCGTTTCCAGATAGGAGTAAGAATGGCAAAGGAATGGCCCACAGGATCGCTCCACACATCTTCTTCATTTTTTACCTGCACAACGAAGGTGTAATAGCCGGGACTAAGATTATTGTAGTTTACCGTTTTTCCCTCATCCGAATAAAGCCAATCGTCTTCCAGACCATGCAATTTATAACGAAAAAAAAGCTTGGCAGGGTTCTTCAGCCAGATGCCCTCAAAGGCAAAGGCTATGTTATTCTGGTTGTGTTTGAATTCAGAGATGGAGTCTATCGGAAAAGGCTTGTAATTCAGGAAAAAGGACTTGATAAAGACCACCGGTTTTATGGAGTCGCTTGATTCTATATTGGTTCTGAAGGTAAGGACCCCGTTATTTGTTCCGCTATAGATCTTATCTTCCGAAAAGAACACAGCATTCAGGTTAGGCTCCATGTCACCATCATAAAGATCATAATATGTAACCGAATCGTTCCGGCAGTTTATTTTATCAATGCCCTTTGCGTTGATCGCGTATATGGTGTTCTCTGAAGCAATGAGCTGTTGCGGCTGTTCGTCCCTCAGGCCTTTGGCCATATTAATGGAAACAAGTGATTTGCCATCGTATTTTAAAATTCCATCTGCGTTGGAAGCGGCCCAGATGGTGTTGTATTTGTCCTTACAAAGCGAAAAAACAGTATTTGAGGCCAGCCGGAATTTTTTTGTGAGGTCAATAAACTTATCCTTTTCAAGTAGCTGTAGTCCTCCGCCATCGGTAGCGAGATAAAGATTGGATCTGTTGTCAGTGATGGCTGCGTATACATAATTACTTCCAAGGCCCTCTGATTCGGTGTATGTTTTTTCAATGGTGAAGACTTTTTTCATTCCGTCGAAGTTGACCCTCGCCTTTACAAGTCCGCCTCCCAGGGTTGAAATATAAACGGTATTCTTATCTGCAAAATAAATGTTACTGATGTTGTCGTTGGCTAATCCGTCTTCCTGTGAATTAATGATCACGCTGTTTTTGGTCTCCGAGCTTAAGATGATGATTCCATTCCCGTATGTACCGAACCAGATGTTGCCGTCAGGCGCCTTTGTGGCACAGGAAATAGTGTATTTATCTAGGTCACGGATCTTGCTCACCACGGTTTTTCCTTCGGCATCGTTCATTATTTTTGAAATGCCCTTGGTTGTTCCTATCCACACCGCGTTGTCATTATCGATAGCCAGGGCCAGGATCTTATCATCGCTGAGGCCCCTGGCAGCGTTAATAAAATTATAACGCCTTTCTGTAAAATGGCTGATGCCTTTTTTGGAAGCGACCCAGATCTGTTTTTCCCTGTCGATGAACACCTGGTTAATGGAAGATCCCAGCATGTAATCCTGGTAATTGTAAACATGGATGGAACCTCTGTCGAGTTGCAACAAGCCGTTTTTTTCAGTACCAATCACAAGTTTATTCTGGCTTTGTGTATAGGCGTTCATAACAGCACCCAGCGCCCAGTTACTAAAGAACGGGACACGCTCTATTTTCTTTTCCTTGAAATTGTAATAACAAACGCCCGAATCCTGCATGGCAATAAGAAGATGTGCCTGCTCATAGCCCAGGTCACGTACAATATTATCCGGCAGGCCCAGTTTGTCTGAAATAGTGGTGAAAGAAGCTTTTTCAAAAACATTTTTTATTTCGGTGATCCCGGCATCCGTTCCACACCATATGGTTTTATCGCCATCGCCGCATATTTTATAGATGACATTATCGGTTAAACCTTTTTCGCTTGTAAAATGATTTACCTGGTCTTTTGAAAAAGTGTAGATGCCGTTGCCATACGTTCCTATGCATATTCCCGCTTTTAATTCACAAAAGGAAGTGATCTTTTCTTCATTGGGTTTTGAAAAATTAAGGGAGTCGATCTTACTTTTTGTGATAAAATAGATCTTGCCCGATTTGGTCCCAATCCATATTGTGCCTCTGGAATCTGCAAAGAGAGCGCTGATCTCTTTTTTAAGCGCGGGGAAGTCTTTTGATACTTCCGAGCTGTTACGGCCGTCAAACTTGTAAACACCATCATTAGTACCAAGCCAGAGATGTCCGGTAAAATCCTGGATAATGACATTAACCGGCACATCCTTTTTTCCGGTAAAGGAAAAATAATTTTTAACCTGTAGTTGAGGGAATAGTGAGGTGCAGCAAACAAATAAAACAAGTGTTATTTTAAACTGTTTCCGCACAAAAATTTTGCTAGGCTTTAGGTTTTAAGGTAGCTTTTACTTCTACCATAATAATGGAGGCGATTTTTTGGTTTACAACTTTTGGGATCTTGATGTTATGATCCTCGAGTGGTACTTCGAATGTGGTTTCCACCAGCATTTCCTTATCTTTTATGGTGATCTTCACCTTAACAATTTTTTCCTTTTCGGTACCATGGATGTTAAATATCCCTTTGGCTCTTACCGAGAAAGTTCCATTCTTGCTGAAATCTATGTCTTCTATTATTTTACCTTTAAAAGTGGCCTCCGCATATTTTTCGGTTTCCATGTAATTCTCCCGGAAATGTTCCTTCTGGAGTCCGCTGTTAAATCCCTCAAAGGAATCCACGTTAATCGAGAAAGCCACGTTTTTAGTGGAACAATCTACTACGCCTTTGGTTTTATTGGAATGTGCTTTTATAAGCTCCAGCGGCGCCTCGGAAGTAAAGCGGGTATCGCCGTCTTTACAAAGATAAATCTGCGAGTTGGCAAAATTGACCGTGAAGAATAAAAGGATCAGTAGAAATTGCTTCATGTACAAAATTTTAAATAAGATAAATGTAAGAAATTTGTTTTAACTATTTCCAACTATATAAACCGGTAATAAAAATCTTAACCTAAAGCTTGCTTCAGATCTGCCAGTAAATCTTCAACATCCTCAACGCCAACGCTTAGTCTTAATAAGTTGTCGGTCACTCCCGCCTTGTCGCGTTCTTCTTTGGGAATAGACGCGTGTGTCATCGTTGCAGGGTGGTTTATCAGGGATTCCACTCCTCCAAGGCTCTCGGCAAGAGAAAACACTTTAAACGAAGATGCCAGTTTAAATGTGTTCTCAATGCTTTTTTCCTTTAACACAAAAGAGATCATGCCGCCGAAGTCACGCATTTGGTTTTTTGCCACGGCGTGGTTAGGATGGTCTGTAAAACCTGGCCAGTACACTTTTTCAATTTTCGGATGGGTTTTAAGGTATTCCGCGATTTTGCGGCCGTTAAAACAATGGCGTTCCATGCGCAGATGCAGGGTCTTGATCCCGCGCATGACTAAAAAACAATCCATCGGTCCCGGATTTGCCCCGCAACTATTCAGGATGAAATATAATTGCTCGTGAAGCTTTGGATCATTCATAACCAGGGCACCCATAACAACGTCACTGTGGCCCCCAAGGTATTTGGTTACGGAATGCATCACAAGATCCGCTCCCAGCGCCAGTGGATTTTGTAAATAAGGAGAAGCAAAGGTGTTATCCACCGCGAGCAGAATATTATTTGCCCTGGCAATTTTTGAACAGGCCTCAATGTCAATGATCTGCATTGTTGGATTGGTGGGTGTTTCGGCCCAGATCAATTTTGTGTTGGAGTTGACATATTTTTTAATGTTATCGGAATTGGTGAGATTGATGAAATGGAATTTAATTCCGTAGTTCGCGAAAATTTTGGTGAACATGCGGTACGATCCTCCATAAAGGTCATCGCCGGTAATGACTTCGTCGCCGGGACGCAATAACTTCATCACGGCATCTGTAGCTCCCATACCGCTGCTAAAGCAAATACTATACTTGCCGTCTTCAAGCGCCGCAATATTTTTTTGAAGCGCTTCCCTTGTTGGATTTTTACCGCGCGCGTAACCATACCCCTTGTTTTTACCTGGTGCTTCCTGTATATAGGTACTGGTTTGGAAGATCGGGGTCATGATCGCCCCTGTGCTTGGATCAGGATCTGCACCAGCGTGAATGGCTTTGGTGCCGAATTTATAGTGAGAAAAATCAGACATGTGTATTTTGTTTAAGCTTAATTAAGGTTTGGCCGGTGTTGTAACCGGTTGTGTATTGCGTTCGTAAATATAAATGATATTCTGTCCCTTTGGCTGAAAGCCCGCCAGTGCTTCTTTCCAGACATAATTGGTTTGCATGCCGTCGACCATGTCGGCAACGCCCACAATATGGTAGCCTTCGGTAATGTATTTATTTGCCCACTGAAATACATAATTATCGGTATTCGGCTGCACAAATAAGGAGATGGAGTGATTAAAGAAAATAACGTAACGCGGTTTGACTTTTTCAACATCGCTCACAAATTCCCTCTGCCATTCTTTGTGCTGGGGTACATCAGACACGATGGCCGCAAAATATGCGTGACGGGATGGGGATTTTTTCTTTGTATAAAAATAGATCTGGGGTTCTGATCCTATTAATACGATTTGATCTTCAGGTTTGGAATTGGCGTTTATATAATTGGCAATCTCCATAGATTCGGGGAAAGGATTGCTGCCGTAAACAGATCTCAAAATACGTTCGTAATTGGGATGAAAATAATACGATTTTAATGCGCTTACGTGTTTAATAATGAGAATAGAGAATACAGCAAGATAAACGTATTTTAAATTCTGCTGCTTCAATTTCATGTTGTCTCTTAAAAAGGTAATGATTCCGTAATAAGTTAAGCCTGAAACGATGGCCAGTCCCGGAATGGTTTGGATCCAATAGTGTCCGTAAAAATAATAACCGGGAACGATCGTGCAGAAAGAGAAAAACAAAAGGGTAAGAGCCGCCAGTTTCATTTTAAAATTAACGGATTTCAGGAGGCAGACACCGATCCCAAGCATGGCGTGTACCCAGAAGAATTTATGGTTTTCAACGATGGCGTCGCGCGTGTAGCCAAAATACTTTACACCTTCTTCAAAGGGAATTTTTCCGACATAATTTTTTGGAGTTTCGTAAGCCCAGTAGATCATTTCATTAAAAGATCCCTTTGCCAGGATGATGGTGAAAAAAAAGCCGATTACCAGGAAAACTCCGCCGGAATAGATCAGCACATCAATAACCAGGGCTTTAAAATTCCTGTTCTTGTTAAAAAGAAAGCCTAGAATAAGTGTAAGACCACCCCATAACACAAGAAATACGCCACTTGTTTTGGTCATAAACGCAAACCCGAAAGCAACACCCATTAAAAGATTATAATACCATTTATTTTTAGTAGAGTATAGGGCATAAAAGAAAAGGCCGAGGCTGATAAAAAAAGCCACCCCGTGTTCGGATTGAATGGTGAAGCCGCTTAAATTGGGAGTAAGAGATACGAAAGCAAAAGTAGCAGCGGAAATAATACCTGCCACAGGTGAAAACAATTTTTCTGAAGTGAAGTAAATAAGCACAATGGTTATAAGGTTCAGGTATATAAACCCGGTATGCATTCCCTTAACCGTGTCTCCGAAAAGACCAACCATAAACCCGTAAAAATAAAAGAGGCCCGGAAATTTTTGTTCATAGAAATCCTTGTATGGTGTTTTTCCTTCAAGGATCAGGTTGCCTATATAGCCGTAAATACCTTCATCCCTTTCAAAAGGAATGAGAAGAAATTTTGAACGGATTATGTATATAATGAACAGTAAAAGTAAAAGTAGTCCAAGGGATATTTTACTTTCCATAGTTAAAAATCCTTTTGTTTCAACAGGTTTTTCGGTCCTGGACGGTTTCTGAGCTGTATTGGTTTGTGTTTTCGCCATGGAAATCCTTAAATCTTTATTGTGTTTTTTTTAATGAAACTATATGTTTTTGCAATGCCATCTTCAATACTGGTTAACCTGAACTGGCTGTATGCATTTAAAAGCTTGGTGTTATCAAGGTCAATGGTCGGGTTATCACTTTGACGTGTTTCTTTGTAAATGACTTCAAATTTTTCACTTACAGTTTTTTGCATCAGGGCCACAAGGTTGTTTATGCTGAGCGTATCGTTTGAGGCAAGGTTATACACGTTTGAAACGGATGTGTCAGAACTAATTGAGAGAGACATAAGCTCAGCAACATCTTTTACATACACATAATTCCGTATGCTTTGCCCGTTTCCAAATATGGTGATTCGTTTTTCGGTGATGATCTTTTCTAAAAACGTATTGATGATCCCCAATCCTTTTGAGGTATCCTGTCCGTCGCCATATACATTCGAAACCCTGTAGATATCGAAATGAAGGTCGTATTTCTTCTCAAAATAACTCAGGAAATTTTCCATGGTTAGTTTGATAATGCCATATGGCGAAAAAGGTTTTGTAGCTGAATCTTCTTTTACTTTTTCTTCTGCCGGACCATATACTGTTCCCGCACTTGAAACAAAAACGATTTTTTTTGCCTTTAACTTTGAAAGAGTTTCCGAAAAGAAAATAAAAGGCTTTAGGTTTTTTTCGATTTCCATCAATGGATCTTCCCAGCTTGTTGCGGGAATAGATTCTGATGCTAAGTAATAGACAATGTCAATACTGGCAAATTGTGTTTTGATCTGTGCTCCATCCAGCAAATTAAGTTGGGTGTATGGCAATACATTTCCAAAAGAACTTTTTTCGCTTTTGCCAAAAAGAAAAAGCTGTACTCCTTTTTTTTGCAATAACGCTTCGGTTAAGTGCCGGCCAATAAATCCATTGGCGCCAATAATCGCTACATTAACAGCACTCATATGTTGATTGTTTTTTCAATGATCACATACGGCCTGTCGCGCACCTCGTCGTAAATCCTCACAATGTATTCGCCGATAAGACCAAGGCAGATTAAAATGAGGGAACTGAAGAAGGAAATAAGGATAGAAAGCGTCGCAAACCCTTTTACGGAAATATTGTGTACCATAAAGCCATAAACGGTTAAAATAGAATAAACAATGGCAAAGGTTAAACCTAATATGCCTAAAATAGTTATAACACGAATTGGAACGGAGGAAAAGGAGAAAATTCCATCCATGGCGATTTTGAGAAGTTTTTTTAACGTGTATCCCGATTGCCCGTCAAACCTTGCCTGGCGCTCATATTCCACGCCAATTTGTTTAAAGCCGACCCAGGCCCTGATCCCTCTCAGGAAAGGATTTTTTTCCTGGAGTTTCAGCATGTTATCTACCACATGCTTCTTCATTACGCAGAAATCGCCGCTATCCAATGGAATATCCGTGTCACTCATGCCTTTTAAAACACGGTAAAAGGTATTGTAGCTGAGTTTTTTTATAAAAGATTCCTTCCTCTTTTTTCGTACACCATACGCTACATCATACCCCTCATCTAGATAACTGAAAAAGTGGGGGAGGAGCGAAGGAGGATCCTGCAAATCGTCGTCAATAATAGCAATGTAATCGCCGGTGCAATGTGATAGTCCCGTTTTAACGGCAATCTGATGGCCAAAATTCTTTGAGAGTTTTATTCCCTTTATGTAAGGATAGTTTTGGGCAAGTTCTTCAATTTTTTTATAACTGTTGTCTTTACTTCCATCATCAATGAGCACAAGCTCAAGGTTCCAGTCCGATATCTTTCTCTGGGCGTCGATGGCTTCAAGGAGACTGTGCATAAATGCGGACGAATTATAAACAGGAACTATGATTGAAATTTTATGACTCATGTATGCTTTATAAAATGTGGCTACACCACAAACCGGTAAATAAACTTTTTTGCCTCCGTTAAAATAAAGGTCAAAAATAATCCTGTCCTGTAATTAAACAAAGATAGTTTGTATTCTTTTGAACTATATATTTTCTTAATAAAATTAAAATAATCTTCTTTTTGTTTTTTTACCACTTTCACACTGGCCGAACTCCCCGAAATTCTGAACGCGCTCACTGTAGCCGGCAATACATACAGATCGCCATGCAAAAGTATTTTAAACCAGAGATCTAGATCTAAAACGTAAAAAATGGATGAGTTAAAGTTACCGGTTTTTTCCAGTATTTCTTTACGAAATAACACTGCGCCGCCTTCCCCAATAATATTTCCGCCAGAACGGATAACCCGGTTAATTGCCTTTTCGCCTGAAAGGATCATCTTTTTTTTAGCAAAGCCTCTGCTAAACATTACCCTGCCGTTCTTATCAATGATGTTTCTTTTACCACAAACCAGGCTTATTTTTTTAGAACTATCTTTTTCCAGGACCTCTGCCTGTAATTCCAGGCAGCCGGGAAGCAGCAAATCATCAGCGGGCAGGATTTTGATGTATTTTCCTCTGGAATACTCCATGGCCTTATTCCAGTTGGGAATTAAGCCAATATTCGTATCGTTTTTAAATAATTTAATCCTTGGATCTGTAAACTGTTTAACGATACCAACGGTGTTATCTGTAGAATTATTATCGACAATAATGACTTCGAAATCTTCAAAACTTTGATTTAAAACGGATTCGATTGCTTCCTTTATAAATTCTTCGCCATTAAAAACAGGAATACATACACTTATTTTCGGATCACTCATAAAATATTTACCTGATTTTTTCTCTAAAATTTACCTGATTTATTTGATATAATTCGATTAAAATTCAGATTTAAACCCTTTTAAATGTACACTTTTTATGTTACTTTCTACAAAGATATAAATTTTGTGAATATATAGATTATGTTTTTTGCTTACTTTAGTAACCTGTAATTTAATAAGATGTTTGAGATCGTAGAATCAAAAATTCCGGGCTGTGTGGAGATTATTTTTAACAAAACCGCCGATAAAAGAGGATGTTTTATTAAAACTTTTCATGAAGATATTTTTAAGAAATTAAATATACGATTGGAGCTTCGGGAAGAGTATTTTACTGTTTCAACAAAAAATGTTTTCAGAGGACTGCATTTTCAAAATCCTCCAAAGGCTTTAGATAAGCTGGTGTATTGTGTAACGGGTAAAGTTACCGATTATGTTGTAGATCTGCGGGTAGGTTCACCAACATTCGGAGAGTCTGTTTCTTTTGAACTTGATGGAGATATTCCGAAGGCGGTTTTTGCCCCTGTTGGCCTGGCGCATGGGTTTTATGTAAAATCGGAAACTGCCGTGATGCAATACAAAGTCTCAGAAGTATACGATGCAGCAAGCGATACCGGAATTTCCTATACCTCCTTTCCTTTTTCAAAGGAGATCATTGATCCGGTTATTTCTGATCGTGACCAGGGCTTTGTTTCATTCGCGGATTTTAGAAGCCCTTTTCAATTTAAGCTATGAAGGTTTTAGTAACGGGTGCAACGGGCGGCTTGGGAGAATTGGTTGTTAACAATCTTTTGTCGCGCGGAATTACTGTTATTGCCAGTTCAAGGAATGAAGATAAGGCAAAAAAGTCGGCTTTTTATACTAAGGTTATCTATAAGCCCTATGTGATTGGTGAAAATATAAACACCGACCTCTTTTCGTATTTCGAAAAGCCGGATGCGCTTATACATCTGGCTTGGGAAAAACTGAACGAATATAAAAACGAAGAGCACCTTACCAGCATTCTGGAAAATCATAAAAAATTTGTATCTAATTTATTCGCAAACGGACTTAAAGATTTTACGGGGGTTGGAACCTGTTATGAGTATGGGATCCGGGAGGGGATATTGGAAGAAGCCATGCCCGCAAGCCCTGTACTGCCTTATCCTGAAGCAAAAAACCGTTTCAGGGAATTCTGTGAGCAGGAAAGACTGAAATACGGGTTTTCGTTTAAATGGATCAGGATCTTTTACGTATTTGGTGAAGTAAGGGAGCGAAAAAACCTGTACACGCTAATTTTAAACGCTGTCAGAAATAATGATAAGCTCTTTAACATGTCAGGCGGCGAACAGGTACGTGATTTTTTAACTCCGGAGGAAATAGCCGCTAACATTGTGAAAATAGCCCTGCAAACCAAAGTAGATGGGATAATTAATTGCTGTAGCGGGATCCCCGTAAAACTAAAGGATTTTGTGACTGATTTCCTGGCACGAAATAATTATAAGCTGGATTTAAATTTTGGGTTTTATCCTTATGTAGATTATGAACCTATGGTGACCTGGGGTTCGGTGAAGAAGCTTAAGAGCATTACAACGAATTAAAAATAAATTTGAAAATTAAAATATTTGGGCCTAATTTCGTTCGGTAGCACAGTAGTTGCAGGACACGGGCTCAACAAAAAAAACGGTAAAATTAGAAATCCCATCAAACAGATATGAAAGTTGTATTATTAGCAGGCGGTTTAGGAACAAGACTCTCTGAAGAGACAGATATCAAGCCAAAACCTATGGTGGAAATTGGTGGAAAGCCGATCTTGTGGCATATTATGAAAATTTATTCCCACCATGGCTTTAATGAGTTTATTATTTGCCTTGGGTATAAAGGGCATGTGATAAAAGAATATTTCTCTAATTTTTTTCTGCATCATTCCGATGTCACCTTTGATCTGAAACAGAATAAGATGGAAGTACATAATTCGGAGGCCGAGAACTGGAAAATTACTTTGGTAGATACGGGTAAAGATTCAATGACAGGTGGAAGAATTAAGCGGATTGAAAAATATGTAAACAATTCAACATTTATGCTGACGTACGGTGATGGTGTAAGCGATATTAACATTAAAGAACTGGTGGAGTTCCATAAGAAAAATAAAAAGATGGTTACTGTTACCGCAGTTCAGCCGGAAAGCCGTTTCGGTGTATTGGATATTAACAACGCCAATGAAGTAAAGTCATTTTTAGAAAAACCAAAAGGAGAAAGCGGTTGGATCAATGGTGGTTTTTTTGTATGTGAACCGGAGGTTTTTAAATACATTAAAGGCGACGATACAATATGGGAACGTGATCCTCTGGAGAACATAGCAAAAGACAATAACCTGTGTGCCTTTAAACATGAAGGATTCTGGAAACCTATGGACTCGCTAAAAGACAAACATGATTTGAATAAATATTGGGATACCAATAAGGCAGAATGGAAGCTTTGGTAAGATGTTATCTTAAACCGAATTTTAAATTTTTAATTTTATAGCATGATAGATCTCTTTTCGGGAGAATATAAAGGTAAAAAGGTACTGGTAACCGGAGATACTGGTTTTAAAGGGTCCTGGCTCTGTATATGGTTGAAAGAGCTGGGTGCGGATGTTTACGGGTATGCGCTGCCGGCTTTAACTAACCAGGATAATTTCGTAACAGCAGGTCTGAAAAATCACATTCATCATGAGGATGGTGATATCCGCGATAAAGACAAATTACTCGCGTATTTTAGCAAGGTAAAACCGGACATGGCGTTTCATCTTGCAGCACAACCGCTGGTGATCGAATCGTATGCGAATCCACATTATAATTTTGAGACGAATTTAATGGGGACAGTTAATTTTTTTGAAGCGGTAAGATCGATCGACTCTGTAATGGTAGCTATAAATGTTACAACTGATAAATGTTACCAGAATAATGAATGGATCTGGGGTTATCGTGAAAATGATCCCATGGGTGGTGATGATCCATACAGCGCGTCAAAAGGCTGCTCAGAATTAATTACGCATTCGTATATCAAATCTTTTTTTAGCAAGCAGGATACCGCTGATGTTGCATCAGGGAGAGCCGGTAATGTTATCGGCGGTGGAGATTGGGCTGAGAACAGGATCATTCCCGATATGATGCGTTCTTATGGATCTGGTAATGCCGCTGTTATTCGTAACCCGGATTCTGTCCGTCCCTGGCAGTTTGTGCTGGAGCCATTATTCGGTTACCTGAAATTGGGTGAGAAATTAATTAAGGAGGGGAAACGGTTTTCAGGAGGCTGGAATTTTGGTCCCGCTGCTTTTGAAAACTATAGTGTTGGGGATGTTGTAAATGAAGTAAGAAAAATAATCCCCGCTATTAAGATTGATTCACCTAAAGCGAATAAAAAAAAGCACGAAGCAGGTCTCCTGAAGCTGGACATCACCAAAGCAGTTAATCTATTGGGATGGAAGCCAAAATTGAATTTTGAACAAACGATTCAATTTACGGTAGAAGGTTATTTGAGTGAATTGAATAAAGAGAACGATATTTATAAATCGAGACTGGAACAAATTAAAAAATACTGTAACGTATAACATGTCAAAAGCACTGGAAATAAAAAATCAGATACATCAATTAATAGAAAGCTATTACAACGAGGTATTTAAGGAAAAGAAATTTATCGGCGGAGAATCATCAGTACCTGTTAGCGGGAAAGTATTCGATCATAAAGAGCTGCAATACATTACCGATTCGGCCCTGGATGCCTGGTTTACTACCGGCAGGTTTAATACCGAGTTTGAAAAAAAGCTCGCAAAGTTTATCAATGTAAAATCCTTGCTTACTGTTAATTCCGGTTCGTCTGCTAATCTGGTGGCTTTTTCAGCCTTAACGGCAAGTGAACTGGGTGACAGGGCCATTAAGGCAGGAGACGAAGTTATAACTGTAGCGGCTTCCTTCCCTACTACTATTAATCCAATGCTGCAATACGGAGTTATTCCTGTATTTGTGGACGTAGTAATCCCGACATACCAAATTGACGTGACGTACCTGGAACAGGCTTTAAGTCCGAAAACAAAAGCAGTAATGGTTGCCCATACGTTAGGCAATACATTTGATCTTGCCGCAGTGAAGGATTTTTGTGAAAAATATAAACTATGGCTGATCGAAGATTGTTGTGACGCGCTTGGAGCAACGTATAATGGCAAGCATGTTGGCACATTCGGCGATATTGGTACACTGAGTTTTTATCCTGCGCATCATATTACCATGGGTGAGGGTGGAGCCGTATTTACAAGTAATGCCAAACTAAAAAAAATCATGGAGTCCTTCAGGGATTGGGGACGTGACTGCTGGTGCGAACCTGGAAAAGATAATACTTGCGGGAAAAGATTTACACAACAGTTTGGTGATCTGCCTTATGGGTATGATCATAAATATACCTATTCACGCCAGGGATTTAATTTAAAAATTACAGATATGCAGGCGGCCCTTGGGTTGGCACAGCTTGAAAAGCTAAACGGATTCGTAGAAACACGCAGAAAGAACTTCGCTCTACTTACAAAAGCCTTAAGCAAACATGCGCATAAGCTGATCCTTCCTGTAGCGACGCAAAACTCGAATCCGTCCTGGTTTGGATTTCTTATCACCGTAAAACCAAATGCCGGAATAACGCGTGATGAATTGGTGAGCATCCTTACAGAAAAGAAAATTGCTACCCGTTTGTTATTCGCCGGAGATATAAGAAAGCAACCCTATTTTAAAGATTATCCTTTCAGGGTAGTTGGAGATCTGAAAAACACGGACGTTATTCTCAAAGATACCTTTTGGATTGGTGTTACTCCTATGATTGGTGAGGAAATGATTGATTATATGGCAGCTTGTTTTGACAAAATCCTGAGTTGATTTCCTGCTTGCATTGCTGAGTATGTTTTGAATCAGGAAAGAAGCTTTTCAGGTTTTTTATGTTTCCACCTTCTGTGACTCCATAACCAAATATGTGGCTGTTCCCGGATGTTTTTCTCAAGGTGCCTGGTATGCAGTTCCGAGATTTCTCCCTCGGGGTGATCTTTTGGGTTCTCGGTTATAAGTGTTGTACTTAAATTATAGTATCCCCGCTTTGCTTTTTTTATATTAAGATAAACTACCGGGTAATTGAATTTTTTTGCCAGTTTTTCTGTGCCGTTAAATACCGGCGTGTCCTGGTTTAAAAAGGTAGTCCAGTAAGCGCTTTCAGGCGGAGGGGTCTGATCGGCTATCAACCCGATGGTCGTGGAAATGTTTTGTTGTTTTAAAGTGATCAGTCGTTTATATAGCTGGCTCATGGCAACAATATCCCCGCCAAACCTGCTACGCAGATCGAGCATAAATTTATCGAAATTTTTATTTGTGAGTGGGTGATAAACCCCTGTGATCATACGCGTAAAATAAACCTGGTGAGCAATTGCTCCCCATTCCCAGTTGCCGCAATGGCCCATTACACCAACAAAGGTTTGATTCTTGTCAAAAAAGTACTGGAAAGATCTTATGGATGCTTCGTCGATCACGCAGCGTCTTTTAAATTCTTTTTTTGAGATCGTAAGTAATTTTACGGTTTCAAAAATAACATCGCAGAAGTGCAGATAAAAATCCCTGGTAATTTTTTTTATTTCCGCTTCCGGTTTTTCAGGAAAAGATCTTTTAAGGTTTTCAGTCACTACTTTTTTCCTGTATCCGATTACATAATAAACGAGCAGATAGAAAAAATTGCTTAATCCAAACAGCATCCAGAATGGTAAAATGGAAATAAAATAGAGCAGGGGGATCACGAATATTTTAAAAACCCATTTGCCCAATTTAGAAGTTTGGTTTTAACAGGTATTTACTATAGAAATCAACGATGTGTTTTACCGCGTCATCCGCAGTATCTACCAGCTTAAAAAGATCCAGGTCTGCGGGATTCACATTGTGCTGTTCTTCCAGCATGGTTTTTTTGATCCATTCGATCATGCCACTCCAGTATTCCGTTCCTACCAGTACAACTGGAAATTGCGCAATTTTATTGGTTTGTACGAGTGTTAAGGACTCGAATAGCTCGTCCATGGTTCCAAAACCGCCAGGCATCCCTATGAAACCCTGGGAATATTTCAGGAAAATTGTTTTACGGACAAAGAAATAATCGAAGTTGATCGACTTATCAGTGTCAATATAGTCGTTATTTGTTTGCTCGAACGGAAGCACAATGTTTAGGCCTACGGATTTTCCTTCTCCTCTGCGCGCACCTTTGTTGGCAGCTTCCATAATGCCGGGACCGCCACCGGTAATGATCCCGTAGCCTTCTTTTACCAGCTTAAAGGCAATTTCTTCCGCTAACTGATAATACTTATTGTCGGGTTTGGTACGGGCGCTTCCAAAAATGGATACGCAGGGCCCTATACGGCTCATCTTTTCAAATCCTTCAACAAACTCGCTCATTATTTTAAAGATCTGCCAGCTGTTCTGTGCTTTTATGTCGTTCCAGTCTTTGTTCGCAAATGCGTCCCTGATCCGCTCTTCTCCTTCTGATGTCATTTTATTTATAGTCTTTTGTTATGATTGTATTGCGCCCTTATTTAGTGGGAAACGTAAAGCCCACAAAGATATTGTTTGGTGTGTTCATTGTTTTCTGCTCATTGCAAACGACCGCTTCTGCCTTTATCCCTGCGTGTTTAAGCTGTTAACTACCCATAAAATAGTTAATTGTTAAGCCCCCCTTCTTTCATCCTCTCCGCGTTTTCAGCAAACTGCAGTTTGTCTATCATCTCCTGGATGTCGCCGTTCATAAAGTTGGTGAGGTCATAAAGGGTCACATTTATCCTGTGGTCGGTGATCCGGTTTTGAGGATAATTATAGGTCCTGATCTTTGCACTCCGGTCGCCCGTGCTCACCATCGTTTTACGGCGTTTTGTCACTTCTTCCAGGCGTTTCTGGTACTCAATATCGTAAATCTTCGAACGGAGCATCTGCATTGCTTTTTCACGGTTCCCAAGCTGGTTACGCTCTGTCTGGCAGGTCACTACAATTCCTGTAGGTTTGTGTGTGAGGATTACCTTACTTTCTACCTTGTTCACATTTTGTCCACCGGCACCACCGCTTCGCGCAGTAGCCATCTCAATGTCCGAATCCTTGATCTCAACGTCCAGCTCTTCCGCTTCCGGCAATACAACAAGCGACGCTGCCGAGGTATGAACCCTTCCCTGTGCTTCTGTAGCCGGAACCCTTTGTACGCGATGTACGCCACTTTCAAACTTCATTGTGCCGTAAGCCCCGCTGCCTTTTACATTAAATACAATTTCCTTAAATCCACCCATGGTGCCCGGACTCGAGTCCACCACTTCCAGCTGGTAACCTTTTTTTTCGCAGAAGCGGGAATACATTTCAAAAAGGTTTCCTGCGAAGATCGCGGCTTCGTCACCACCGGTACCCCCTCTTAATTCCATAACACAGTTCTTAATATCTTCCGGATCTTTCGGTATCAAAAGCAAGCGGATCTCTTCAATCAGTTTCTCTTCCTTCAGGCGGTTCTCTTCCAGTTCGGCCTTGGCCATTTCAAGAAAATCCTTGTCCTTTTCTGTAGCTAACACTTCCTTGGCCCCGCTAATGTTGGAAAGCACCTTTTTATATTCGTTGATATATGTTACGATCTCACCCAGTTCTTTGTATTCAATATTTAATTTTTTAAATAATTTCATGTCGCTGATCACCTTGGGATCAGCAAGCTTCAATTCAACATCTTCGTATCGCCGTTTTATTTCTTCTAATTTTTCTAACATATTAATTTTAGGAGCGTAAAGATAGGAAATTAGCCAAAACTTTTGGCCGTTTAGCTAAAAAATACTAGTATTGGATTGCTGATGCGATAATTCACCCCGGGGTGCCTGCAAGGCTTAATTTTACTGCTGGATGCTTAAATTTTTCAATAAAATCACTCCTTCTTCCTTTTTTGTTTTTGTAGCGCTGGTATGTGAAATTTTGTTTAATTGCACCACCCCTCCTTTGCAGGCTCCTGATGAGTTTAATCACTTTTACAGGGCATATCAGGTTTCGGAGGGGTGTTTTTTGCCGCAGCAATTGGATAAAAGGCTGGGTGGACAAATACCTTATGCCCTTTCTGATTTTGAAGCTCCTTTTGTGATGGTGAGTACGGTGAGCGAGCTGAGAACTTCCTGGGATGGCCATCCGGATTCTTTTAAACAGGCAACATCTGATACATCTGTTTTTCGTGATTTTCCTAACACCGCGTATTATTCACCCGTTTCATACCTTCCGCAGGCTTTCATCATTTATGTTCTTAAAGAGTTTTATGTTTCTCCCGCCGTACTTTATTACGCAGGAAGAATCTTTGGTTTTATAGCTTGTCTTTTAGCGCTTTTGTATGTTATCAGGATCATCCCGGTATACAAATGGCTGTTCACTCTCCTGGCCCTGTTGCCGATGAACCTCTTTATCGCGAACTCGTTCAGCGCCGATACCATGACCAATATTTTATCTTTTTTATTTATTGGCCTGGTATTCAGATCTGCTTTTGATGAAAATAAAATAACCACTAAGTTTTTTGTGGCATTGGCAATACTATCTGCTTTACTGGCCCTTGCCAAATTGGTGTATGTAGGATTGGTTTTACTTCTGTTCATTATTCCGGCAGGAAGATTTCGATCCCGCAGACATAAGGTTTTTTTTATAGCAGGAATTTTTGCGCTTGCTTTTTTCTGTGTATTTCTGTGGTCTTCGGTGGTTATGAAAAATTACCTGACCTACGAAGATTATAACGTTGAATTCCGCAACGGACCAACTCTTGTTCCTGGAGCCAGTTATAACGATCAAAAGGCATATATCCTTGAGCATCCGGTGTACTTTCCAAAGGTGATCCTTAACAGTATTTTTAATCCGGACCAAACGTATTTGTCAAGTTATATTGGGCGTTTCGGAGCTTTTTTAGATGTACCAATGCCTTTGTGGCTGATCATAATTTCATACCTCGTGATTTTATTTGTGACTGTCGGAGAAAAAAATGAGCACGCGTTTTCTGTTCGCCAGAGGATCGTAATCTTTTTATCCATGTTTTCCAGCTTCGTTTTGTTGTTACTTTCACAACACCTTACATGGGATCCCGTGGGGAAGGGGAGTGTAGACCTTATCCAGGGAAGGTACCTGATCCCGCTCTTTCCCTTATTATTTGCTGCAATTGGAAATCCGTTAAAAAAAATAAGATACCCCGTGAATTTTACAGTTGTTCCGTTTGTTCTTTTTCTGAATGGATTTGCGACCTGGACCTTGTATGAGCGATATGTATATGAACCTTATGATCATATAAAGAAGATTACCTGCGATGCTGAAAGCATGGATGCATATGGAAATTTCAAAACTTCCGACAAGGGAGTTATACTGCAGGGTTGCTCTAATCAAAGTTCCGCTGAAAAAAGGAACGGCAGTTTTTCGGCAGTTGTTTCACCTACCTGTACATATTGTTTTACGCATGTATTTAAGGGATTTAATAAAGGGGACCTGGTAGGGGTAAGTGCTTGGATAAAAGGAAGCGTAGCACTCACAATAACGGGCGGGAGAAAAGACTGCGGTTCCTTTTACAATGAATTCAGTGATGAACACTATGTTGACAGGCACGGATGGAAGTTTATTTACGGCATCCTGGTTATTTCTGCCCCCTGCGATACTATGGACATTGGTTTTTTTGTACAGGGTAAAGATGAAAAAACTGCCTGCGTGGACGATATTACCCTTACTCTGAAAAAGATCAAACAAAAATAAAAGACAGATTCAATTATAAAATGTTCAAGCTTCTTAATAAAATAGATCCGTCCCGCTTTTTTGTGTTTGCAGCTATTATCCTGGGTGGTTTTTTCTATTATCTGCGCCTGCCAATGCAGTCTCCTGATGAGTTTAATCATTTCTTAAGAGCTTACCAGGTTTCGGAGGGTAAATTTTTACCTGAAAAAAGGGATAACAGGCTTGGAGGCGAAATGCCGGTTTGTTTCCAGGAATTTATGAACCTGTACCTGCCCTGCACATTTGTACCAGGATATAAGATCACCGGCAAAGAAATAGCCGAAAGTTACCTCTTAAGATTTTCTGATAAAGAAAGGCGGTTTATGGATTTTCCTAACACGAGTTATTACTCTCCCGTGTCTTATTTACCACAGGCATTGTCGTTATTTGTATTGCGGCAATTTGATTGTTCAGTGGGGTTTCTTTACAATGTTTCTCGCTTGTTTGTATTTCTTGTCTGGGTGATGTTCATGTTTTTTGTGATCAGGCTTCTTCCGGTCCACAAATGGCTTTTTACCCTTCTCCTTCTTTTGCCAATGAGCCTCTATATGGCAGTATCCTTTTCGGCAGATACCGTTACAAATATTTTAACTCTGCTGCTTATCGCGTCCATTCTCAGGCTTGCTTTCGGTAAAAAAGAGATTACAAAGAAAGACATGCTTCTTATTTTATTAATTGGGGTACTGCTTGCTTTTACAAAGATTATTTACATAAACCTGCTCATTTTGCTGTTGCTAATTCCTTCTGCAAACTTCGGATCAAAAAAATACAAATACCTTGTTGTTTCAGGGATCTTTTTGGTGTCTTTTTTGCTGGCTGTTTTTTGGTCGGGTGTTATCATGCGTTATTACATCACTTACCAGGACTATAATCCGGGTATCCGGGTATTTGTAACCGTTCATAAAGACGCTGATTATTATGCCCAAAAAGAATATTTACTTAACCATCCGCTCCATTTTTTTAAAGTGGTTTATAATAGCATTATTGTCCATAAACAGTTTTATCTTTTAAGTTATGTCGGACATTTTGGAACCTACATGGATACACCCATGCCTTTATGGTTCCTCTACGTTTCATTAGCGGTTATTATTCTTACAGCTTTTACTGAACGTGTAAACCTGGTTCTATCTTTTCGTGTTAAGGTTGTTTTATTTCTTACAGCCCTTTGTACCTATTCATTTTTAGTACTTTCCCAGCATTTAACATGGAATAAGATCGGGAATGATAACATAGAGGCCTTGCAGGGCCGTTACCTGGTACCGATCCTTCCTCTTGTTTTTATGCTATTTAATAACAGCTGGTCTAAACTAAAGCTGAATGTAACACCGCTCATTCTAATCTTTGTTCTTTTTGCAAATATTTACGCCTGTTATATTATTTATGAACGCCATTTTATTGAGTCATCTGTAAGCAGGGTAGATTTTACCTGTGATGCAGAGCAGGTAAACCGGCAAAATTTATTGGTGACATCTGATTCTGAAATCTTTCTGGAGGGCGGCGACAAAAGAACAACACGTGTGTACAGGAGCGGGAAGCATTCCCTGCTTTTGCAGCCCGATTCTTCCAGTGCTGCAATTTATAAATTTAAAGATCTCCGACTCGGCGACCTTGTAGAGATTTATGCCTGGCAGAAAGGAAATAAGGGCGAGATCATTGTAAAAGGCCATGGGGCACGCTGTGAACCCTTTTATTACATAAATAGCGCCATTCAGTTTAAGGAAACGGGTGGATGGCAGAAAATGCAGATGATTTTTTCTGTTTTTGCTGATTGTGATTCAACCGAGGTAATGTTTTATGTGCACAATCCCACGCAGGATACTATTTATTTTGATGACCTCAGGTATTCGGTGAAAAAATTTAAGTAACAGACCTTCAGTTCCACTGTTAAAACAAATTGTATTTGTTGAGAACACCTTTTCATCTTTGATATTTACCGTTGCATCGAAATTCGGGTTCGCGTATGACTAAAGTATTGTCTTTTATCTTAAAATAACTATATTTGTTTTGAACCCCCTTAACTGGTATTTATGAGAAGACTTTTACTTTTTTTAATAGTACTATTCTTTAACACATTAAAAGCCCAGGATTTTTTAGGACTGCAAAGCAGCAACTATGCCGGCGTAAATGGAGCGATCTCGAATCCCGCCAACATTGTCGACAACCGTTTTGTAGTGGACATTGCACTTGTGGGCTTAAACACTACTATTGATAATACTTACATCGGACTTAAGCGCAGCGCCCTGACATTTAATGACAGTGCATGGAAAGATAGAAACTCCAACTTTACACTTTTGAATAATGGGAAGCCAAAAGCCATTTTTATGTCCAACAGGATCGTACTTCCTTCTTTTCTGATCTCCCTGAACAGGAAGAACGCCATCGCTTTTAACTGGAGTGTGCGTAATTATTTTAACGTGGACGGTCTTTCGCAGGACCTGGCAGATCTACTTTATAACGAGCTTACGATTCCACGTCTTTTGAACCGCAGGCTTACAAATGAAAACTTAAATATTCAGCAAATGTCATGGGCTGAATATGGATTGTCTTATGCACGTGTTATAAATTTGGATGGCCCTCATTTTATTAAAGCAGGCTTAACCGTAAAGTTACTCCAGGGACTTGAGGCGGCCTATGTTTATATAAGAAAGCTGGACTACCAGGTGAGCACTAAGGACACCATGAGTTTTTTCAGAACAGAGGTTGCTTATGGGCATTCGGACAATCTGAATTTTAGCGGAAGCGACCCTGCGACATTCTATAGGTTTACCTCGTCGCCGGGTTTCGGTTTTGATTTTGGAGCTGTATATGAATGGCGCCCTGATTTTAGCGATTACCAATATGAAATGGATGGTGTTTCCGGTCTTTATCGTCGTGATAAAAATAAGTACAGGCTCAAAGCAAGCCTGGCCGTAAACGACATTGGTGGCATCCGTTTTAAAAAAGGCGGGCTTTCGAATGATTTTACGGCAGATGTAACGCGTTTTAATATCGGACTATTTAACGGGGCCGACAATATTGATTCGATCGATGCGGTTATAAAAGCGCATCCGAATGAGTTTCCGGCCAAGAACGATAACAAGAACTTTACAATGATGCTTCCGATGTCTGTGAATGCGCAGTTGGACTATAACATTTGGAACCCTTTCTACATAAACCTCACGGCCAACTTCTGTAATTTTTTTAAGAAGAGAGAGTCAAAGGTAAATGATTATACAACAATCAGCATCGCACCACGTGTTGAAGATAAATGGTTTGGTTTAGGTGTGCCAATATCCTATAATACACTGGCAGGAAGGCGTCAGGATTACGCGAATGTAGGCGCCATGGTACGTATTGGGCCGCTTGTTTTAGGGTCAAATGATATTTTTAATTATTTCAAGGGAGATATTTATGGTGCGAGTTTTTACTTCCTTCTAAAAGTTCCGATTCCATTCGGGATCAAAAAAGATAAAGACAAAGACGGAATCAGTAACAAAAAAGATAAATGTAAAAATGTTCCCGGTGTTTGGGAATTCCAAGGTTGTCCCGATAAAGATGGGGATCACGTACAGGATTCAGAAGATCGTTGCCCTGATGTTGCCGGTATAAAAGAGCTAATGGGCTGTCCGGACAGAGATGGGGATGGTATCATTGACAATGACGATATGTGCCCGGATACAGCAGGTATTACTGAATTTAAAGGCTGTCCGGATACCGATGGTGACAAGGTGATGGATAGGCTGGACGAGTGCCCGTTTGACGCCGGTTTATCTGAATTTAACGGCTGTCCTGATAAAGATGCGGACGGAACCGCTGACAAAGAGGATCTGTGCCCGGACATATTTGGGCCGCGCCAGTATAAAGGTTGTCCTGACAAAGATGGCGACGGACTCATTGACAAAAATGACGATTGTCCGGAACAATCAGGACCGCTTGAAAATAAGGGATGTCCCTGGATAGATACAGACAAGGATGGAGTATTGGATAAGGATGATAACTGTCCTCAGGTACCCGGAGTTGTGGAATTAAAAGGTTGTCCTATCCCGAAACCTTCTGATCCTGCACCTCAGGAGGTTCCAATGAAGGCTGCTGAGAAGAAAATTATCGAAAAAGCTTTCGCGAGTCTTGAATTCGCTTCGGCGAAGGATATTATTAAGCCGAAGTCGTTACCTGCGCTTAACGAGTTGGCTAAATTAATGGTTGCCCATTCGGCAGACTGGAAAATAAAACTTTCAGGTCATACCGATAACCAGGGTATTGAAGAGAAGAATATGGTGCTTTCTGAAAAACGAACGCTTGCAGTGAAAAAATACCTGATGAAAAAAGGTGTAAAAGACGAGCAGATCCTGACGGAATGGTTCGGACAGACCATGCCGATCGATGATAATGCAACACCTAAAGGCCGCCAGAAAAACAGGAGGGTAGAAATGAAGATCCTTCTGAAGGAATAATGACTTATTGATCTTTCAGATCTGAATTAAAAACGATAGTGAAGGCTATCGTTTTTTTTTCGGTGTCGTCTCTAAAACCAAATAGAAATGAAGTTGGACCGGATCATTCTATTTGGCTGAAATGTTCCGGGTATTAGTGTTCAGCATAAAATCATGTAGCCAAATTCCTGCCTGTCGGTATGGAGGATACCAAGCGAAAACCTGGGATCCGGGTTAAATTTTACGGCTTCGGGCAAAAGGAAAGAAATTAGACCTTTGCTTTGGTACGTCGTCCGTTTGCGTAAAATGGTAGTTCAATTAATCCCCCGAAACGTTCTTACCCATATCTTTCATCAGACTCACGGAAAAGATTATTACAACCAATCCTCCTAAGGCCAGGCAAAGCCACAAAAATTCTTTTGTTTCAAAAAAGGATTTGGGTTTCTCAACAACAGTTACTTTTGTCGCGGGAATTTCCCTGAGTTCGGCAACCTGCGCTTCTGGCAGTAACTGGGGAATAGTAGACACAAAATTCACCAGGTCGTATTCGGGTGATTTTAATTTCATATTCCCGCATTTTAAAGTGTATTGATTCTTCGCATCAAGATCACAAACCAGGTAACTTGCCAGTTGTTTGCAGTGCATGGTTTCAATTTCCAGGGGAGGGTTGTCCTTATTTTCTATTTCTATAAAAAGCTCCTTTTCATTGATGGATGGCACATCAAAAAACAGGGTATTATCGGAGGATAAGTCAAATTCAAAAAGTGTAGCCCTGTAGTTGATGGTTTTATGTTTCTGCTCTTCTGTTTTGTTGACATAAATAACAGCATGACGTTTGAAGAGTCGTGGACTTTTGATCTTGAAATCGATCCGGTCAACCTGCTGGTTATTGTTGAAGGTTAGACGGATGTTTGTTGTTTTTTTTCCGGTATCTTCTTTTATGACGCGTTTAAATTGTACATCATTGAGTTTGCCCGCGATTACCGAGTTCTTAAAATGCCCTGCCGAATTTATTTTCAACGGTTCCGCCTGCCAGTCATCCACATTCAGCCGGAAATACATATAATCATTCAGCGGGAAATAAATACACTTGTAGGAGTTGGTATAACTACTGTTGTACACAAGGCTTAATTCCTGCAAAGCGCTCACGCTGTACCATTGTTTCATGTCATCACTGCCTTCTACCGAACAATATTTAAAAGCATCCGAATTGTTGATGTTAAAGGCAATATTGCTTATTTTTTCCTTCGCCGCATTTTTAATAACGATCTCGGAGTAATTTTTAAAATGATTTTGTGAGATGATCTCATAGGGAATAAAATCCTGGCTTGACTTAAGCAAAGGTTCAGATAGCAGAACAAAAGGAACCTCGTGTCCGGCGCTGTCAAAAATACGCATGTCATGCAAATCCTTGCTCATGTGTTTTTTAATTTCAGGCCCCAGCGGTATTTTGTATAACCCATTTTCTTTCAAGCCCTTTAGTGGGCCTTGCCAGGTAAAGATTTGCGCTGGCAGATAAAAACAAACACCCTCAAGGATCAATAAATATAAAAGTCGTTTAAACATGTCATTGAATTTTATTCTGGTTTTTCCTCCTGTGGTTTCCGGGAATCGTCAATCAACAAAGCCTTAATTTTTTGATACATAAAAGAAATGATGAGCAGTACAACCCCAAGAATAATGAATGCAATAATTTTTCCTGCTTCAGAAGCGTCTTTGATGTCGTACGTAAAGAGTTTTATTAAAATGAGTGCAATAAGGATCAGTCCACTGATGCGGAAGGTTTTATTATGCCTTTTCATTCCCATAGATAAAAATGCAAAGGCCAGCACTCCCCATAATATCGGGAAACCTATTTTCACCACGTGAAGGCAGGTCCGGTGAAATTCATCCAGCTTCAGGATCATCGTCGATTCGTCCATAGGACTGGAAATAGTAAACTGGGCGACGTGCAGCACAAGCTCTATACTGCAGATGTACACAATCGCAGCAGATAAGAGTGCCGTAACTAGGTTCGGATCGTAGTTAATGCTTGTTTCTTTCTTACGCAGGGTTTCGGACGCGATAGCAGCGATAAATACAACGGCGAGCAGGCAAATGTAGTGAAAGATAAAACCGGTATAGTTCATCTGTGTTTGAATAATATTTTCTTTAAAATCCGAAATGGGCAGCATTACGAATCCTAAAACAAACACAAAGAGACTGGCTATGTTTAAGATGTGTGTACCTGTTTTAACATAGTGATTGTCATAGCGGGCAAGTCCGTAGTTAAGCGCGAGCACAAACAACAGGTGATAGGTTTCCACAACGATATAAAAAGCGACTTTCTCATCCATACGCTCCTTAAGTTGATACATCAGTTCAAAAATGCCGGTTAAATAAAGCAACAGAATAAATACAACACGTAAATAAGTACTGTAGTTCTTGGCATGAAAATCCATTCCCGCGAAGCGCAGTATTTCTCCTGGTTCACTGGTTTTGATCTCTTTCTTCAACAGCAGAACCACCGCGCCTACTGAAAAGGAAGAAATCAGCCCCGTTATAAATGCTTTGTTGAGAAGGATCTGCTGAAGCATGCCGTGAGGTTGTGTGTAAACCTGCGTCCAGTCCAAACTGAGGCTAAACAGCATTAAAACGGTAATTATCACAGAGGCAAAACGGTACAGTACAATTTTGGAACGCTGTGCCAGCCACATAAGAAGGACACTTTCCAATGCCCAGAACAGCGTGATGTAATTTCCATGAAGTTGTACGGGTGCAGAGATGGTAATAAAGGTCAGTGTAAGCCCGATCATGAGGTATACAAGCTTTTCATCAGCCCTGTATTTTTTATACAACAGCCAGGCGCAAATGAGGTTAAATACTGCCATGCAGACACTGAAAATCCCCTGCAGGTCCTTGTTGTAATAATGAAGGATGTGCATGCCTTCGCCGTAAAATAAAAAAGTATTACTGATCAGGATAGAAAGTTCAAACACGTCAAATTTTCTTTTTTCTTTAATGTTGTTGATAATATTCATTAGAACGAATACCACATAAAAGATGGCGCCGAAGAACAAGGCTCCCTGGTAAGGACCGCGTGGATTATCCATTACCTTTGATTCCAGCCAGATAATATACAGCAGCATGGTGAAACAGTAGGTCAGGATGTTTACCAGGTTCCACTTGCGCAGGTAAGCGAGCACGAGCATACCGCCGTCGAGAATGAGGATATAAGTAAAGAGCACTTTGTAATTTCCTTCTCCGGTGCTCACCATAAGAGGAGTGGCAAATCCGCCTACAATGGAAAGGGCGGCAAGTTCTATACGATCGTAACTTACTGATATAAAAACACTGAAGGCCGTTATCAGGAACATAATGATGAACGCCGTGGTCTGGTTGAAAATGTGATACTGATGAAAGCCAATGCCAATTGTAAAATAAAAAATTGCGATGCCACCCGCAACAAGCACGGAGCTGAAGGCCTTAAACTTAGTGTGCAGGCGGTGGGCAAAGCCCAGCACAATACCCCCGCACAGAATCCCTATTCCTACACGTGCAATTTCGTTGATCCAGTTTTTATCGATGGCAAATTTTACGAAAAAGGCGATCCCGATAACAAGAATGGTAATAGCCACCTTACTTAAAATATTCTCTCCAATGAATTTCTCGAGGTCAGGATTGTTTTTTCGAAAGCGTGTGTACAAGTCTTCTTCCGGAACCTGAGACCTCTGGTTTTGAACGTTGACGGCAGCTTCGGGTCTTTGAACCGGTTTTTCCTCTACTTTCTTTTCCTCCTGAGGCAGGTCTTCTTTTTTTCTCTTTTCCTCTTCTTTCTTGGGAGGTGGAACAAGTGTCAGGTTCACCGGGATGGGAGGCTTCTCTACTTTTGGAATAACTTCCGGTGCTTCGTCCTTTTTTTCAGGCTCCACTTTGGTAATTGTTTTTTCGGGTTTTACTTCCGTGGATTTGGCAGTTTCTTTAGTGTTCGCCTGTGTCTGGGTATAGGCTAATTTTTTTAAATACGCTTCAAGACTGGTTAATTTTCTTTCCAGGGCATTGATCTTTGAACTCCGCGAGGTTTCAAAAAATACCATCAGGATAATAACGACGAACAATAAAAATATTTCCATGATTTATTTACTCAGTTAAATATACTGAAATAAAAACTACTTTGGAATAACTGCAGCAAGGCCCTTATTGACCCTTTGTACAATGGTGAGGGCTATTTTTGAGAAATGTTTATCGATGATCTTTTTTGGATTATTTAATAAAGGGTCAAATTCCTCTTCCACGATCCCGGAATTAATTTCTTTTGCATCATAGGTATAAACCGTATAATGCACGACTATTTTTCGGTTAGGATTGCCTGGCCCGGGATCCGTGGGATCTTTGGAGCCGCTGGCAAGGATATCTAGCTGGTTGATAAACACAAAAATATCCGTTTTGTATTTACCGTAGAGTAGTGGTACAACTTTTGGATTGGTGAGCCTGGCTTCCATATAGCGTTTGTCGCCGTTTGTTTCCACGATCACTTGTCCTTTTTCAATCTTCTTCTCTTCCTTTTCTTTTTTTGGAGCCTTATAGTTATTCTGGTCCGGCACTTTTAAATATTCGTAACTCAGGTATTGATACAGGCCTTCCAGGTCTTTTTTATATTTTACAGTGTCTTCCATTAAATCCACAACATTGAATTTAACGGCTTTAAAGGCCTTATACAATTGGTCATTCAGACCGTCTCGGAATTTGTAGCGGATCTCTTTTGCAGATAGTTTGGTTTCCGCGTTAAAGTAACGGTCCAGTTCTCCCATGTACAATCTGGGTTCAAAAGGAACAAGCATCACTTTATGTGCCGCTGCAGATTCCCGCTCCGGACTTTTCTTTTGGTTAAGTGTAGGGTTTTGTGCGGAAGAATAGAATGTTGAAATAAACAGACTGAAAAAAACTACTGATTTTTGCATAGCGTAATTCAACAGATCAATATTCACTAATTTATCAATTCCTGAGCCAGTCTGTATTCGCATACAACATAAGACCCAGAACTATAAACAGGCCCACGTTATTGGCATAATAAATAATCTGGTCCGACACTTTCTTGCCTGTGATCATTTCCCAGAGAATAAACATGATGTAGCCACCATCCAGCATTGGGATCGGTAAAAAATTCATGAAAGCCAGCGCCAACGATAAAAAGCCGGTAAACATCCAGAATTGTTGCCAGTCCCATTCTGAATTCATCTGCTGCACCATGGTATAGAAGCCGCCAACTTGCTGGTGCGCATCCTTAACGGTAAACAGAACCACAAATTGTTTCGCCTGCATCACAATAAGTTCCATGCCATCTTTTACACCTTGTGTAAAGGCCTGGGCAATATTAAATTTTTGTTCTTCGATCTTTAACTCCTCGATTGGGGTCTGGAAAACGCCGAGAATACCACTTTCGCTTACCTGGCATTGCGTGTGAACAGTATCTTTTGCTCTTAACAAGGTTAGGGAAACTTTTTTTCCTTTATTTTTAATTATTTGTGCACGATATTCATCAATAAATGTAATCGGGATTTCGTTCACAGCAGTTATCCTGTCACCCTTTTTAATGTCTGCATTCGCGGCGAAACTGGATGCATCTATTGAATCGATCTTGGCCTTGTAACGCGCCGCGACAAAGCTTGACTTTTTCATGCGTTTTAAGATCTTTCCACGGTCATCGTTGTTAACAGGGATAGAGAATTTTTCTCCGTTCGCGTGAATGCCTTCGATGGTGTTGATCCCGTTCATGATAATTTCAACGGGGATGCGGTTGATCGAACGCACTGGTTTCCCATCCAGGGAAGTGATAAAATCCCCGTTTCTCAAGCCCAGGTTGTACGCGGAGCTGTCTACCATTAATCCATGTGGAATATTGGTAATAGGCAGGGTGTCTTTTCCATAAGCCAGAAGCGCCATCCAGAAAATAAAAATGCCAAGCACCAGGTTTACCAGGATCCCGCCCATCATTACCAGGAGGCGCTGCCAGGCTGGTTTACTTCTCAATTCCCAGGGCTGCGGGGGCGAATCAATAAGCGACTTATCCATTTGCTCGTCAACCATTCCGGCAATCTGAACGTATCCACCAAATGGAAACCAGCCCAAACCGTATTCGGTATCGCCAATCTTCTTTTTCCATAGGGCAAAATTCATCACGGAAGCGAAAGGGAACAGGAAGTCAAAAAACAAATAGAATTTATCGACCCGGCATTTAAAGCGCTTGGCAAACCAAAAATGACCGAATTCGTGAAGGGTTACTAAAATGGTAAGACTTAGAAAAAGCTGTGCTATTTTTATGAACATAATTAAATTTTACTGCGTGGAATCATGCGGAGTGCATGACCTTAAAGCGAGGTAAATTTACATTTATTTGAGCAATTTTATAGTCATTTTAGATAATTTAAGAGGGAAACATTACAAATGCGATAAATTTGTCTTTTTGCCCCGATGAGAGCGGATTATCACAGCGCTACTTCAATGTTCACCACTGTTCCGTTGCTATCCTGGCCACTTACGTCAGATCTTCCGTTTATAAGGTATAAGCGCGTTAAGATGCTCTTCCAGCCAATTCCCGGATTTTTCCCGATCGGCGCGGTTTCCAGAATAACCCTGTAAATGGCAATTTCTAACTGAATTTCTTTAATATAAAAATTAATTTACCAAACGCGAAGCAAATTCACGTGTTTCCAGGTCACTGCTCACGTATGCTGTGTAATCTGGTTCTTTTATATATGGAATGCCCGCAAGGCATTTTTCAATAAGATCACTCATTTGTAAAAAACCAATTTTATCAGCAAGGAAGGCTTCTACCGCAACTTCATTGGCAGCATTTAAAACACAAGGCATATTTCCTCCTTTTTTTAACGCGTCAAAAGCCAGGCCCAGGTTTGGAAAAGAGTTCATGTCAGGCTTTTCAAACGTAAGGTTAGGATAATTTAAAAAATCAAAACGGGGAAAATTATTTTTTAGCCGCTGCGGATAAGCCATCGCATATTGTATCGGCAGTTTCATATCCGGCAGGCCCATTTGCGCTTTCATGCTTCCGTCTTCAAATTGTACAAGACTGTGAACAATACTTTGAGGATGGACAATTACATCTATCTGCTCTGTTTTTAAATTAAAAAGCCATTTTGCTTCTATTACCTCCAGACCTTTGTTCATAAGGCTTGCGGAGTCTATCGTGATCTTGGCGCCCATTACCCAGTTTGGGTGTTTAAGTGCCTGTTCTTTATTTACAGATGAAAGAAACGTTCTGTCTTTTCCTCTGAACGGACCGCCGCTGGCGGTGAGATAGATCTTCTCGACCTTATTTTCCCACTCTCCGGCAAGGCACTGAAAGATGGCGGAGTGTTCGCTGTCTACCGGGTAAATATTTACGGCATTTTCCAATGCCAGTTGTGTCACCAGTTCACCCGCCACCACCATGGTTTCCTTATTGGCCAACGCAATTTGTTTTTTATGTTTAATGGCGTTAATTGTGCTTGCAAGTCCCGCATAACCAACAATACTGGCAAGTACAAGGTCAATAGTTCCCATTTCTACTATTTGCTCAATTGCTTTGGCTCCCGCAAACACTTTTATATCGTGAGGCACGAGCGCTTCTTTAACCTGCGCGTATTTCGATTCATCCCCGATCACAACGGCGTTTGGGTTAAATTCCAGGGCCTGCCTGATCAGGAGGTCCGCATTTGAATGAGCAACCAGCACTTCCGCTTCAAAATGTTCCGCATGTTCCCTGATCACTTCCAAAGCCTGTGTTCCTATGCTCCCTGTGCTACCGATAATGGCAATCCGTTTTTTTTCTTCCATCGCTGCAAAACTCAGCATTATTTCTGGTACACAAAACATTTTTTTGCACAATCCATTTACACCGCGTAATTTCGCGCCGTCTTAAGGGGTGCTTTTGGAAATTGAGATTGACGAATTAGGATTTAAGAAATATCAAAATCTTAAATCTGACTTCTTAGATCGGAAATCCAGAGGCTGAGATTAAACCCGTTAACAGTGTAATGCCCAACATTCGCTGTTAAACACCTGATCACGGTAATTCGTGCGGAGGGAAAACTAATTAAAAGTTGATACACCCCTGTATCAATGTATTTAATTAACTGGTGAAATGAAGTATGCTTCTGCTTCACCTAAAAAAACAAAAAAATGAACACAAAAAAAATTGCAAAAGCTATTTTTGCAACCCTTGTCACCTGCTCAGTGGGCATGCGTGGACAATCCGTCCTTTCAGGACAGGTAAAATCATCAACCGGCAGCCCCGTTCCTTTTGCGGTTATCGGGATCAGGAACACACAGCTTTCGGTTACATCAGATGCCGAAGGGGCTTTTAAATTCAAGCCCCTGAAAAACGATGTGTACGTTATTACCACAAAAAGTATCGGGTTCCTTGACAGGACCGATACCATTAACCTGGCGGGTGACTTTGCGTTTAACCCGGTGCTCATTGAATCGAACAAACAACTGGATGAAGTGGTTGTAAATGCTACCCGCGTTGACAAAGATAACGGGATGGCTTTTAGTAATGTGGATTCCGAAACATTGAAAAAACAGAACCTTGGCCAGGATGCTCCTTTTATGCTGAACCAATTATCAAACGTGGTTGTAAATTCCGATGCGGGGAATGGAGTGGGCTACACAGGTTTAAGGATCAGAGGTTCCGATGCAACACGTATTAATGTCACTATTAATGGTGTACCGGTAAACGATGCTGAATCTCAGGGAACGTTTTGGGTAAATATGCCTGATCTCACGTCCAGCGTTAATAACATCCAGGTGCAGCGTGGGGTAGGGGCGTCCAGTAATGGTGCCGGGGCTTTTGGCGCCACCATAAATTTCCAGACAAACGATTTAAAGGACAAACCATATACGAATGTTATTTCAACAGGCGGCTCATTTGGAACCTTTAGAAATACACTGGCTGCCGGAACAGGTTTACTTAATAATAAATTCACCCTCGACGCGCGGGCGTCCAGTATTACCAGTGATGGTTATATCGACAGGGCGAAATCAAACCTCCAGTCTTATTACCTGGCTGCAGGGTATTATGGCAAAAAAACGGTAGTTAAGTTTATTAATTTTTTGGGCCAGGAAAAGACTTACCAGGCATGGAACTATGTCCTTGAAGACTCGATTAAAAAAGGCAATCGTACCTATAATTCGTGTGGAGAGTATTATGATGCCAATGGGAACGTAAGGTATTACAAAAATGAAACGGATAATTACAAGCAGAATAACTTTCAGCTGCATTTCATTCACCAGGTAAATTCAAGGCTAAGTTTTAATATTACCGGGCATTATACAAAAGGTAAAGGCTATTACGAACAGTACAAGGAAGACCGTACCCTGGCCGATTACAAGATTGAAGATATCATTACGCCAAAAGGAGACACGATCTCGCAGACCGACCTGATCCGTCGTTTGTGGCTGGACAATGATTTTGCAGGCGGGATCTTTAATGTAAATTATACAGCAAATTCAAGATTAATGTTTACGCTTGGCGGAGGTTACAATACGTATTTTGGAAGGCACTTTGGAAGGGTGATGTGGGCGCAGTACGCCGGTAATTCTGAAATTGATCACGAATATTATTACAACAGTTCAAACAAAAATGACGCGAATGTTTATTTAAAAACAAATTATAAGCCGGTTTCCAATTTAAATGTCTATATCGATCTGCAGGCCAGGAACGTAGATTACCGCTTTTTAGGATTTAACGATTCATTGGTCGAAAAGATGCAGAACCAGGCCTATACTTTTTTTAATCCTAAATTAGGTCTGAGCTACGACGCGAGTAAAAAGCTGAACCTGTATTTTTCAGTGTCGGTAGCCAACAAAGAGCCAAACCGTGATGATTTTGTTCAAAGTACTCCCAGGAGCAGGCCTAAATCTGAACAGATGATTGATTTTGAAGCCGGTTTAAAATATGCGCTGAAAAAAGTAAATTTTTCCGCTAATTTTTATGATATGGAATATAATAACCAGTTGGTTCTTAACGGGCAGATCAACAACGTAGGCGCATACAACCGTGTAAACGTGAGTAAAAGTTACCGCAGGGGCCTTGAGCTGGAAATAAATGCGGAGGTTGGCAAATATGTCACAGTAGGCGGCAACCTCTCTCTCTCTCAGAATAAGATCCAAAAATTTGTAGAGTACGTTGACAGCAGCAACGCAGATTATTCCGTTTATACGCAATACAAAAAAGAATACAGGAATACAGATATTTCTTTTTCTCCAAACATGGTTTCTTCGGTGATCCTGACATTAAAACCTGTAAAAGGTCTTGAAATTTCTTTCATCAATAAATATGTGGGTCGTCAGTTCCTGGATAACACAGGAAATGCAAAACGCAGTATTGATCCTTATAATGTTTTAGATGTCCGTTTAAACTACACCATCAAAACAAAGTTCATCCCCGAGATCAGCTTCATGCTGGCGGTATACAATGTTCTTGATGCAAAATATGAAACCAACGGATACACCTTCAGTTATTATACAGATACAACTCTTTATACGTATAATTATCTTGCTCCTGCCGCTCCTATGAATTTTCTTGGAGGAGTAAGCCTTAAGTTCTGATGTTTTTTACAGTCACACTCCGGAAGGTCTGTCCTTCCGGAGTGTTTTTTATATACCTGTTTAGCGCTGTGGCGAAAAGCTACCGCAAAAAAAAGCCCGGATCAACCCAGTCATGGTCGGAAGAAATTCCGGCCATTTTTTATGTTTTAAAGAAGAGTTTGGGTCTCCGCCACACTGAATAACAATAATTGCGATGGCTAAATCTCTTATTTCCATGGCAGCCCTTCTCTTAGCTGTTGTGTAGCCAATGTTGTTT
>Ga0208492_1000450_pt1 | contig 34960 bp, 22 predicted proteins | sample Subbioar_CSW14AB_FD_184820 | JGI IMG/M metagenome (GOLD analysis project Ga0208492, IMG submission 184820) | Serpentinite rock and fluid subsurface biosphere microbial communities from McLaughlin Reserve, California, USA - CR12Mar_CSW14AB (SPAdes) | ecosystem: Environmental > Terrestrial > Deep... | reverse complement strand
CCGAGACTCCCGGCTCATCGATGACACTCATGGTTCCTTTCATCAGATTTCCGATATACTGAAGCCTGTTATTGGCCTGAGGCAATTCACCTTTATGCGACTCTGATTTAACATCTTTTCTGACAGGCTGCGGACCCAAAGGATTGGCAAAAGAAGAAAAACCCTTCCCATTACTAACAAATAATTTTGTGCCTACTAGTCGCACTGAAGTAGGATACCATCCAACGGGTATAAAACCTTTGGAAACACTTTTTCCTTTCTGACTTACATTGAATACAGAAAGGCAATTATTATCTGCATTAGCTATATAAAGGCTTTTTTCATCCTTCGAAAGAGCTAAGCCATTGGTAGTAGAACCGGTTGGTGAATCAGGAAACAATGCTGCATCAAGTACTTCAATTACTTTTCTTTGCTTAACATCTATAACCGAAACACTGTTATCCTGTGAATTAGCAACATACAGTGTACTTCCGCTTCGGTTCAGGATTAATTCATTAGGATTATAGGAAACATCCACGGTAGCCAGAATTTTCTTCAGCCCGGTATCAAAAAACGCAACCTTTTTTCCACCCCATAAAGAAATATACAACGTTTTACGATCAGGAGATAATACGCAGGTATAACCTTCAAATCCGATACTTTGCTGATGAACAATCTTCTTACTAAGCAGATCAATCACATAAAGTGAGTTATTTTCCTTGGTAACCACATACAGAAGATTTTTGTCGTCATCAATCTCAATTCCTACAGGCGAAATCTTTTCTGGCCATGGCTTACCTAAAGCCAGTGTATCTCTCACTTTCAGCTTGCCTCCAAGTATTTCATACTTAAGAATCCAGTTATCATTACCACCGGATGCATACAGAAATCTGTCATTCCTGCTGAACTTCAGTCCGTAAAATGATTTTGGAATCTCCACCTGATCTGAAACAGTTTCTGTTTTAGGGTTAATCAGTTGAATGGTCTGGATGCCTTGCCCGTTATTTGTTACTGCCATCCACTTTTCAGATGCAGATACTGCTATATTCAAAGGCAGATCGCCCAATTCAATGGATCTGCCTGCGGGCGATAAAGACCATCCGTTAGGCAACATTATTCTTTTAGAAGCCAGCTGGTCATTCAGTTTCTGAGCATTTGAGATCAATGACACAGACATAAATGCCAGAAAAAGTATTTTTCTCATAAGGTTGTTTTAAACTATGAATTTACTATTTCTCCCACCAAACTTTCACATTGCTGTTATCGCCTCCGATTGAAGTAATTGCAGCCTGTAAGTTAGCAGAGTTTAAAGATTGCAGATAAGTTGGATAAGGTACACGTGACGGGAATTTATTTTCTGCCGGTATTCCTGTTCCTCTTGGAAGTACAGGGTATCCTGTTCTTCGTTTCTCAAACCACGACTGATAATCGACAAAGAAGTAAGCATAGTACTTTTGAAGTATAATCTGCTCCAGCTGTTCTGCTTTTGAAGCCGTTGTTTTATAGTCAATTCCGTCCTGACTTAAAAATCCTGCCGGCATACTTGCTCCCCATTGAGATATAGATGCCATTATTCCTGCTTCGTAGTGTGATTTAGGAGTTTTTCCGGTATTAAATCCGTTTAATGCCAGTTCAGCTTTGATGAACTCCACCTCAGCAAAAGTCATCATAACCCCCAGCTGAGGCAGGGTTTTCAATGCATCCGGATAACTTGAATTTTTACCTACTACATATTCCAGACTTGTTGGATAACCGCTTTCTATTCCCTGATAAACGCTTACTCCATTAACTGTAACCGGAATTACCCAGACAGATCTTCTCGGATCATTGGTACTGTTAAGTTTACTCAGGAAAAACTTAGTGAAATAAGTTCCATCTCTCCAGTCGAGTGTTCTGGCATTATAATAAGGATTGAAGTAAGGATAAGTTCCCGGGTATCTGAAAATGGCATCATCTGCAGTAGATGTAAATACCGGATAAGTGGTAGGATTTGCCAGAATCTCATTAATCTGCTGAGTGACATTAATTTCTCCGTCGCGCTTTGAAATTCTGAGTAATAACCTTAATCTCAATGAATTCGCAAATTTTTTCCAGCGCTGTATTCCCGGATTTTTAGAACCGGAAAGTGCGTTTGCATTGTAGAGCATATCGCCTCCATAGGTCAGTGCTTTGGTATCATCAAACAGGGTATTCGCTGTTTCAAGATCCTTTAATATCTGTACATAAATATCTTTTTGCTTATCAAAGGCCGGAGAAAAATTACCTTCGGCTGCCTTGATCGCCTGTGAATATGGAACATCACCATACAAATCAGTCAGAATAGAATAGGCCCAGCTTTTATATACCAGAGCAATAGCCTTATAATTGTTTTCTTTACGCTGATCAGCAATAGAATAGATATCCTGGACATCTGTTAAACGATCATAAAATGAAGTCCACACAGCCTGACCGGGATTAACTACATAACGATGCAAGCCCTGCCCGCTGGTACTAGCTCTGGGTGCATCCACCTGCATCAGTTCATGTGTAAAACTTCTGGATGCCTGAATTGAATTATTTACGATGCGATACTGCATCTGGCCTAATAAAACGCCCGGTGTCACATCTTTCGGACGATTCGGATCGGTATTGATATCCTCAAAATTGTCTGTACAGGCACTGAAGGCTGTAAACAATAGTACGATGACCGGAAATATTTTGAATGATAGCTTCATAATTATCTTAGCTGTTGAGTTTAGAATTTAAAGGTCAGGTTAGTTCCTATTGAACGGGTTGATGGAAACTGAGCCAGCTCCACACCGGGAGTAAGCGTTCCGTTATTCAGGTTTCCACCTTCAGGATCAAATCCCGGGAACTTGGTAAAGTTGAACAGATCTCTGCCCCATACCGCAATACTGGTACGCTGTACCCCGATCTTTCTAAGGAGCCTGTCGGGAAGAGCAAATTCAAGCCTTACCTCTCTGATTTTCAGGAAAGAGGCATCGAAAATATTCGTTTCGGCATTACTGATCTGATAATAATTATCATAATATGCGCTGGCAGCTGCTACAGTTTTATTCGGAGTAAATGTACCATCGGCAAGTTTAATCACACCCTGACCCACAATACCATTATCTCTGCCCGGTAAAGTTACTCTGGTCTTTCCAAGAGTGTTGTTCTTGTGATTGGTTTGAGAGTACATTTCCCCTCCGTACTGTCCGTCGAGAAGGATACTCAGATTCACTGTCTTATATCTGAAATCATTTCTTAAACTTCCTTTCCAGTCAGCAAATGCATTACCCATTTTTCTGACCACCGGATCCAAAGGCGCCGGCAAACCATTGGCAGAGTTATAAATAATCTGACCATCAGGAGAACGCTGGAAACCACGGCCATACATATCTCCCATCAAACCTCCCACACGGGCTTCAATAGAAACATTGGAGTTATGATTATAAATCACCTGATTAGTGATTCCTTCAGCAAGTTCCTTTACATAACTTCTGTTTCTGTTCCATAAGAATGTAGTACTCCAGGTGAATTTATCTTTCACTACCGGTTTCGCATTTAACTGAACCTCCCAACCTTTACTGTTAATTAAACCTGCATTAATCAATGCAGTTGAAAACCCGGTTACCGGATCGAGTGGAATGGAAAGAATCTGGTTTTTACTATTATTATTGTAGAAAGCTACATCAAAGCCAAGCCTGCTGTTCAGGAAACGCATGTCTAAACCAAACTCATAGCTGGCAGTAATTTCAGGCTTCAGGTCTGCATTAAACAACTGTGAAGGATTGGTAAAACTATTACCATAAATCCGATCATAATATCTGGCAGTCTGATAAGGACGGGTATCATTACCAACCTGTGCCCAGGATGCCCTTAGTTTAGAAAAGGTAATTGCCTTTGGAAGTTCAAAAATTTCATCCAGAATAAAGCTGGTGCTTACTGAAGGGTAGAAAAATGAATTATTCTTAAAGGGCAGGGTACTCGACCAGTCATTCCGGCCGGTTATGTCCAGAAATATCTTCTCATCATAAGCTAATTGTCCGCTGCCATAAACACTATTAATTGATTTTGATGTTTTAAGGGGATCGGCTACAGCCTGATCCAGACTGTTAGAAATCTGATAAATACCCGGTTGAGCAAGCTGATCAGCATAGAGACCGGCAAAGTCATAGGTTTGCTTCATGGTATTCGCCCCCGCAGTGGCACTGATATTGAATTTTGATGATATCTTATCTCTGAAGCTTAGTAAAATGTCTGTATTTGACTCATAGCTGAATACGTTTTGTTCGCGGTACATCCCCATAGGGTATTTAGTCATGCTGAACGGACGTTGCTGAGATCTGAATTCAAAAGACATATCTACACCTGTTCTCAGCATCACGTCAAACTTCTTCGATAATTCATAAGTTGCTGAAACCGTGCCTAAAACAGCATTTTTATTCATTTTATTCAGCATTTCATACATTGCCAGATAAGGATTATCCGGACCCGGATTGAAAGGGTTTTTTTGCTTTATATTCTCCAGTCCCGGCTCCCAGTAAGGTTTATACCATTCAGGGTTTACGTTAGGAGAAGGTCCGATGATCAGAAAATACATCAATGATTGATTATTATATCCGGCCATTGGCAGGTTATCACTCGATTTATTGGAATAATTGGCTTTACCCGTGATTTTCAGCTTATCAGAAACTTTCTGATTAACAGAAAGAGCAGCATTTAACCGCTCAAAACCGGTATTAGGTATAATCCATTCATTTTTCATGTGAGTGATTGACAGACGGGCTGATCCTTTATCATTACCCCCATCTATAGCCAGACTGTTTGAAATAGTATTTCCGGTTCTGAAGTAGCCTGAAATATAATTATCATAAGCTACCCATGGTGTGCGTTGAGTAGGCTTATTACCCGGAGTATTGGGATCGTACTGAAAATAACTTTGTCCGTCAAATTTTGGTCCCCATGCACGTCCGGCCGCCACTGTGGTACTGGTATTTATCCCATCAGGACTGTCCAGGTAAGAATAATAGGCATTGGTTCTTCCCTCGCCATATTCAAACTGATAATCCGGCCAACGGTTTACCTGCTCAATATTAAAATTGGAATTGAAGCTAACGCCCAGTCCTTTGCCTTTTCTTTCACCTGATTTAGTGGTAATAATCATGACTCCTCCGGCAGCACGGCTACCATATAATGCAGTAGCTCCCGGGCCTTTGAGAACGGTCACACTTTCAATATCATCAGGATTGATGTCAGATATTCCGGATCCGTAATCAACAGGGCTATCCTGTGATAGATGAGAATTAAATCCGGTTCCGGTTATTTTACTGCTGATCGGCACACCATCAACTACAATCAGTGCCTGATTATTGTCAAGATTTAAAGATGACTCACCTCGGAGAGTAATTCTTGAAGACCCCATTGGTCCGGCACCTGTACCCTGAATATTCAGTCCGGCAACTTTACCTGATAATGAATTTACCCAGTTATTTGATTTAGCATCAACAACAGCATTGGCGGTAATGGTTTGAGCAGCAAATCCCAGTGATTTTTCTTCCCTCTTTATTCCAAGAGCTGTAACCACAACTTCATTCAGAAATTGATTATCTTCTTTAAGGATAATGTCATATTGCTTTCTGTTATCAATCGGAACCTCAAGAGTTGTATATCCGATCGAAGAGAAAACCAATAAACCCTGAGCTGAAGCGATATTCAGGTTAAACTCTCCGTTAATATTTGTAGTTGAGCCGGTATTGGTTCCTTTCAGGCGAACGCTAACACCGGGTATGGGTTCATTTTTATCATCCTTCACTTTACCTGATACAGAAATTTGTGCATAAAGTTCTGAGGGATAATAAAATGGATTAACAAGTAAGAGGATAAAACATTTACTGATAAAAAGTAAAAGTTGTTTTTTCATAATCGGAATTTTTGGAGAATTAGTTACTATTTGACCCCAAAATTCCTTTAGTGATGTTAATAAATCAGGTGGATAATATTTTCTTTAGATTATTATAAGATCAATTTAATCGCATTTTTGTTATAAAATTTACATTGAATTGCTTTTATATTAAAGCTGATTTAATTGTTTAGTGTGCAGACAACTTTTAAATAACAAGTTTATTTTCCTGACTACACTTTATCTCTGAGAGAAAATTTAAACTTTATCATTTAAAAAATCACTGTACCAGTGACCCGAATCTTTGATTGTTCTTTTCTGGGTCTCATAATCCACATGAATCAGTCCGAATCTGGGGCGATATCCTTCTGCCCATTCAAAGTTATCAGTCAGGCTCCAGACAAAATAACCCTGAACATTTACACCCTCTCTTTTTGCTTTTAGGATTTCAGCAATATTAGACTGAAGGTAATTCGTACGCTTTATATCATGGATTTTCCCATCATGGACGGCATCAGGGAAAGCAGCTCCGTTTTCAGTGACGTAAATTTTTCTGAATTTATACTTTGAAAAGGAATGCAGCATTTCATGCATAGCCTGCGGATAGATTTCCCAGTGCATCTCAGTTACTTCCTGTACCCTCTTTTTAGCATGAACCAGAGTGGAATTAATATACGGTGTAAAATAAGAATGCTTCACAACCTCTCTTGTATAATTCTGAATACCTATGAAATCAGGTTGTGCAAATAAGTCATTCTCATCATGCTGATGCATGAACTTTTCAATACGTTTTAAAAAAGGCAGGCGGTCAACCGGATAGCCGAGTCCGCTAAGAGGCTCTACAAACATCCGGTTAACCAAAGCATCAACTCTTAAAGCTGCTTTAATATCCTTGTCGCGATTGGTATGCGGATGAATAGCAGAACATGAAAAAGTAGTACCAACCTCCAGATCGCTTCTAAGATCCCTGGAAATTTTAATTCCTCTGGCCTGCGCCAGTGCAGAATGATGGATTGCCGGTATAAAGTTATCCATTCCCCGTTTTCCGGGAGCATGAATTCCAAGAAAATATCCGGCTCCGGTATAAACCGTTGGTTCATTCAGAATCATCCAGTGTTTCACACGATCTCCGTACCGGTTGACAGAATAGGCGGTATAATCAGAGAAATAATCTACGATATCCCGGTTGACCCATCCCTTTTTTTGCTCCAGTGCCAGGGGCAGATCCCAGTGATATAAAGTTACCCAGGGTCTTATACCCAGCTCCAGACAAAGATCTATTACCCGGTCGTAGAAATCTGCTCCTTTGGGATTAACAGGGCCCGCACCATCAGGAAAAATTCTTGACCAGGAAAAGGAAAACCGAAAATTCTCAATATGCATCAACTTCATCAATGCAATATCCCGGGTATAAAGATTATAGAAATCGCTGCTGATATCGGCAGCATGACCCTGAAATATTTTACCCTTCTTTTTTGAAAAGTCATCCCAGATCGACAAACCTTTACCATCAGCTAAAGGCGAACCTTCAGTTTGAAAAGCAGAGGTTGCTACCCCCCAAACAAAGTCCTCTCCAAAATCTGAACGTCTGACCATCAAAATATCCGCGAAGTAATTTTCTTTATTCTTTTAAAAATGAAATTGTTTTTAAGCGCATGGAAATCAGCATTATTTATTCCAGATTGTTTATGTTGAATCTCACGCTCTGATTCTTTTTCAATAATATCTGCTAAAATTTCAGCTGTTTTATCAGGGTAATTTACAGGAATAATTTTACCATCCGTTACCCATTCCATGATTTTTCGCAGATGCTTTTTCTTCAGGCTCTTTATAACCGGTACCCCCAGATTCTTTAACGCGGCAGCATTACATTGCTGTTCGTACTGACCTTTCATTGGAATAACCATTAATTTCTTTTTAAGGAATAAGGCCTCTGCCGGAGTTTCAAAACCGGCTCCGCACAAAATCCCCTCGGATGTAACCATACTTTCAATAAATGCATCATTATCGATCGGTCTGATCCGGATATTATCTTTCTGAAAGGGCTCTTTATTATGTTTGGAAAACACCTGCCACTTCACATCCGGGATCATAGCCAGTACTCTAACAATCCGGTCGTCATCATATGAAGGCAAATATACTGTATAATGACCCTTATTAACAGGCTTTTTAAGTCTCACCTCCCGGCGTATAACCGGTGTGAATATGTTTGAATCGTATTCCCGGAAATGAAATCCATACTGGCTGATTGCCGGAGCATAAGAGCGTAAAATTGCTTTTCCCAGAGGATCAATTTTAGCAGATTTCGGGGATTTTTTATTGATTACAGCAGCCTGATGGCTTACTGATATACAGGCTTTTCCGGAAAAATAACAAGCCCATGATGATACCGGCTCAAAATCACTGATTACCAGATCATATTGATTGACAGGAAGTGATCGGATGTCTTTCATTAATAGCTTTAAGCGCGATTTTTTATAGGTTTCAGGAATATCCACATTTCCCTTTTTCCCAAAAATGAAACTCAAGCCATGAAAACGATAATTAATTTCAAATGGTAATTCTACATCAGCCTGAATACCACTGATGAGAATATCCACCTCATGATCTTTTTTTAATATAGGAACAATCTCCCTCGCCCGGGTTACATGCCCGTTACCGGTACCCTGAATAGCATACAATATCTTCATGAGCTTCTTAAATTGAACTCAGCAAGCATTTGGTTGAACAATTGCCTGATATTCATTTCATCAGCTTCATCTTCGGGAACATTCAACATGGCGGTTCTTTCCTGCTCGCTGAACCTGAATAAACTCCATTTACCCTGATGATACTCCAGAGCAGAAAGGTTTTCAATCCAGTCGCCGGAATTTAAATACATGATACTACCATGTTCCTGCTCAATTCTACGAATTTCAGGATGATGGATATGCCCGCAAACCACATACTGGTACTGATTACTGATACCAATATCTGCTGCTGTCCGTTCAAAATCATTGATGAATTTAACGGCGCCTTTCACACTGTTCTTGATTTTTTTGGAAAATGACATTTTCCCTTTATTAAATACCTTTTCTGAAACCCAGTTCGCAATGCTATTGATTATAATCAGCGAATCATAGCCTATTGCACCCATTTTTGCCAGCCATTTTGAATGTTGCATGGTTACATCAAAAACATCCCCATGAAAAATCCAGGCTTTTTCATTATTCTCAAGTTCGAAAACAACCTTATTTACAATCTGAAACGAGCCCATTTTAAAGCCTTCAAACTTTCTTAACATTTCATCATGATTGCCGGTAATGTAATAAACTTTTATTCCTTTACTCAGGCAATTCATTAAATACTTAATCACTTTCATATGAGACTTTGGCCAGTAATTTTTACTGAACTGCCAGATATCTATGATATCACCATTTAATATGATTGTTTTGGGCTTTACTGACTTTAAATAATGCAATAGCTCTTTAGCTCTGCACCCATATGTACCAAGGTGTACATCCGAAATAACAATCAAATCTACCTGTCTTTTCTCTTTGATCATTCTAATGCCTGAAAATCGAGGAAAAACGGAAAAAGAATATGCTGAACAGCAAATCGGATAGTAATGACTTAAGTTGATTCAATTCTTATCAAATTAGTACAATCTAAAGTATCACCTGCAGATTATCAGGCTGTTAAGCTATGAATATGAAATTGTTATCAATGAAGACAGGAGACAGAGTGATTTTAACTCCTATTGAAAGACATGTAAAGTGAATCAGCTTCAGAAGGTTTTGATCCTTTTCAGCATGTTTCTGATCAGAGAATCGTCTGTATAGGCCCAATATTTCCTTTGATCACGTCCACTCCAGCTGTAATAAGTATGAAAATCAAAAATATGAATATCATTTTTCATTTGATAGATCAGCTCTTTCTTAAACTCCTTGGAAATGATCGTTTGCTTGTATAAAACAATTTGACATTCGAATTCCTTGGTTGAATAGTATGTTTTCAATTCAGACAGATGACGAAGAAGCAAATCCGGATTATTTCCTTCACACACCCTGTGATGATACAGGAGAATGTATTTGCGTTTTCCGAGATATGACTTTAATTTCTTAACCTGAGCAAGTATTCTTCGTCGGTATTTCTGATTCCTGATCAAATCATGATTGGAGAACTCGATACCGTTCATGTGCAAATGATGATAATTGTTCTCAAGATTTAAAATCTTCTTAAATCGGGGAACAGGTTTCCCGTTTAAATCTCCGTACTGTAAGAATTCTTCACTAAGAAAGTCACCGTAGTGATTCCTTTCCAGATCCAGGATGTAATATTAGATCTGCAATGGGAAAAAGGTGTACTAAATGATTTAAGCAGGTATCTGCCTAAGATATCATCTGTTAAACAGTTCTCTCCAAATGAGAGGTATATGTTACCTGATTTCTTTCTATGAATGAAGTTTGATAGTCCGAAAGAAATATAAGGCAGAATCATGAACTAATAATCTGTGATTTATCTGATCAAATCTAAGCTTTTAGATAAAGATCCGGAGATATTCAGCAAATCATTACAAAACAAAAAGCCTCCGAACTTTAGGTTTGGGGGCTTGTTTGCTGACCGGACTTAACCCCCTGGCTCAATAATTCCGGTCAGCTCAAACAGATTATCAATGATATAATCAGGTTTAGCCTCTCCTAATTGTTCACGTGAATGCGCACCGGTAGTAACTCCTATACTTAACCCACAATTAGCATTCTGGCCTTCCTGAATATCCACCGTAGAGTCTCCCACTTTTACAACTTTCCCGGGATCTGAAATACCCAGTTTTGACATAGCCAGCAGGATCATATCCGGCTGAGGTCTGTTATTTTTAACATCCGATGCAGTAACTAATAAATCAAATGGACTCAAATCACTCCAGCCAAGTTTGACGATTAATGATTCTGCAGTTTGACGATTATATCCGGTATTAAGAACAACTTTGATATTTCTTGCTTTCAACTCCCTGAAAGTATGTTCGACATCGGGAAGCGGTTTAACATTTAGATTTTCATAATTCTCAGCCAACTTTTCAATGAAATAATCATAAATCAAACTGATTTTTTCATGACTTACCTTATATCCTGTATTTTCCAGTATATCCATAATAGCCTGTAATTTTTCCTTACCGGCCCCGAATTCCAGCACCTGATCCAATGATACAGGGAAAGAATAATGAACAATAGCTTCCTGCAAGGTTTTATATACTACATTGTCCTCATCGACAGTGGTTCCTGCCATATCAAATACAACCATTAATGCGTTCATACTATTTTTTTAAAGTTATTTCTAAAGAGGATATAAAATCAGATAAATCAGGAGTAATAAACTCAGGATCTTTTGCTAAGTCATCCCATTTTCTCAAAGCAATTGCATCACGGAAATAGGGATTAGTAATAAAACGCTCTACCTCTTCGGAGTTCATAATGCCCCCCTGAAATTCAAGACTGGTCTTTGAGGGTTGTGACAAATGGTCATAATAACCTTCTTCAGTTGCACATAAATATCGCTTTGCCTGTACGTGTAATTTTACAGGCTCAATTACATCATCATTAAAATACCTGTTCAAAAAATTTGCCGCTAAGTCTTCATGAACATCATCTATTCCTTCCTCACTTGCCATTTCGGGCAAATCATGCAGCAAATGTCCGATGTCATGTAATAATGAGGCTGCTATCAGGCTATCCTTTGCATTCTCTATTTTAGCTAAATAGGCCGTCTGAAGAGCATGTTCCAGTTGAGTTACAGCTTCGCCTCCATACATTGAATCGCCTTTGCTCTCAAACAATTGAATAATCTGTTCTATTGCCGGGTGCGCCATAATTTTAAATTTCATTTATAATTTCTTCTGCAAAACCAAAGGATAAAGTCATTCCGTTTCCTCCAATTCCATTTACAATATGAACATCCTTCTGTACTTCAAGATGCAGCTCAGTTTTCCCATTGGTCATTTTGGGGTAAATACCATTCCAGGTTTCAATTAATTTCCATTGATCAATGTTTACTAAATTCTTTAAGTAGTCGAGAATCAATTGATTGATATAATTTTTGTCGAATGGATCGAAATCTAAACCATACTCATGAGAATCACCTACAGTTAACTCCCCCTGCATATTTTGTGAGACCATCACATGAATTCCCCACTTCATGTACTCAGGTAATTCGTTCTGTAGCTTAGCTTTTAACCTATCCAACGCTCCGGATGCAGTAAAACTTTTGTAATGCAGCAGAGATAAACCACCGCAAATTGATGTTCCCAATTTATAGCCGGGTTTATCCGAAACAAAGCGCATCATCTGAAGCTTACATTTTGTAATTTCCTGTTGTTTAAAAACTTCAGGATAAAGCACCTCAAAATCTGCTCCTGAACAAATAAAAATCAGATCTGCATCAAATCTTTTTGACCCGGAATAAACTGAGCCTGAATCTACTCTTGAAATTGCAGTACCCCAGATAAATTCAACTCCGTAAGTCTGAGACAAATACAAGGGCAGATTACGGATACCTTCTCTGGGATCCACAATAACTTCATCATTACTAAATAAGCCTCCTTTTAGATCGGTGCGATTTATTCCATCAAATTTATTCCCAATCTGATGCGGATCCATAAGATGGACTGGTCTCCCACTTTTGCTGAAAATATCAGACAATTCTTCCAGAACATCCCATTCTTCCTTAGAATAAGCAAGGTGCAAACTCCCACATGCGTTAAAAGGAATGGAAACCGCATTTAGGTATTCCTTCCATATTTCTCTGGACCTGATTGCTCTTTCATAAAGTTGTCCATCGGGTTGACCAATTGGCCAGAGCATTCCAAAATTTCTAATGGATGCGCCAATTGAAAATTGAGATCTTTCGATCACTTTAACCTTAAACCCATTTGAAGCGAGGGCTCTTGCAGTTGCCATACCTAAGATTCCGGCTCCAACTATAATTGCTGATCTATTGTTCATATGTTATTTTATAAAATCCGGGGATTAATATGTTGCCTTTTAAAATAAAAAAAGGTGAGTAAAGACAATATAATTATCAGAAGTGAGGTAATTAATCCACTTATTTTAAAGAAATCTATCCAACCGATCTGATAAGGATTAAAGTTTTTAAACAATAAGATCAATGTACTTCCTAAATAGCCTGCAGCGTCAGAAATATACATCAGAAAACCGATATTACTTTTAATCTTAAAATATGCTATCCAGCGTTCAAAATAAACAGTGTGAAAGATGATATAAGGCAAATACATGGCAAACCCTGCAAGAATCATCCAGTATATCGGATCAAACTTATTAAGCATTAACAATATGGTAATTACCAGTAGAAATATTCCGCTAAACAAATTGACCGTCAGATTCATAAAGAAAGCATATTTATTGTCTTTGATAAAAATCATTAATGCAATAATGACCAGTACAACAATTGCAATCGGGACTTCAGAAAAGATCAACAAAGCCGGTGTATTTGAGTATCCATATCCGGTCCAGAACTCAATGGCAAAATTATCTCTCAGGTCTCTGAAGATAGTAAGACCCACGTAAATCAAAACTGAGAAAATGATGCCCGGCATAAACCGCCGAAAGAACAGTTTCCTATCCGCATAATTCATAGGTACTCTTTCGGTACGCAATATAATATCTTCCTTACCCGGAGGGGGTAATCTGTGTAAAAGCTTAGCTCCGAATATAAGTATCGGTAAAAAAATCATACCGGTAAAAAATGGCATCCACAATTCAGAAACAGCCCACTGATCTATCAAATATCTTCCGACACCTTTAACCAGTCCTGAAGCCACTATAAAACTCGACGCCATTACAGCACCCAACAGCTCGGTAAATCTTCTGCCTTCAAGGTAGCTGAATACTACTCCCCAGATCATCCCCAATGGCAAACCGTTTAAAAACATAAATGGGAAATTAAATGGATAGGGTATTATAGCAAACAGAAATAACGCAATCCAGGCGAATAGCATCAGATATATCAAAGTTTTTGTCCTGTTTTCAGGCTTCAGCTCAGCAATTATTTTAATTCCGATATATTTTGACAGGGTGTATCCAAATAGTTGAGAGAGAATAAGCAGAATTTTATAATCAATACCCCAAAGGGATAATTGATCAAAAGTGGCTGCAGTGAAGGGCTTTCTGAAAGCATACATACTTAAATAAGTAATAAATGCTGCGAAAGATGCCGTTAGCAAAAGATTAATATCCTCCCTGCTAATCTTATTCTGCAATACTTTCATTAATTCTCTAAATCTATTGGCTGTAACGTTATCAAATCAGGAATTTCAGGGTATTGCAACTCCAACCCGGTACGGATTTTGATTTACGGCAAAGTCAAAAGCTTCATTGACAGTTTGCAGATTAAAGCCGGCAGTGATTAGTTTACTGAAGTCAAAAGCATCAATATTTCTTTCGATAAATTCGACTGCAGATACTAAATCAAAATCATTGTAATTGTGCAGACCTTTTATGGTTATCAGATTTCTGACGATAAACTCTGCGTTTATTTTAAGATCCTTTTGTGGAAAAACTGCACCTACCCAAATAGCTACTCCCCCAATCTCCAGATGCTGAATCGAATCAGTCATAACTTCGGGAGCACCACTTGTTTCAATAATTATATCGAACTTCCGTTTCAGCTCAGCAACATTATTCGCTGTATACTTTGAACCGAACAATTTTGAAGTTTTTAGTCTGTTGTTGTTAGTATCAAGTGTAGAAACAGTCTTTGCTAAAGAGGTAAATGCCATTGCACTTCCAATAATCCCCAACATTCCTGCACCACATATCAAAACATGCTTATCTTTTAAATCACCTGCCAAACGAACTGCAGCAGCCATAGTTGCAACCGAACAGTTAATTAATGCTGCAACCTGATCTGAAACTATACTTTTTAAGATTACAATTGGAGTATGTTTTCTGATTATAGTAAACTGAGATAAGCCTCCATGAAAATTACTTTCTTCGCTTACCTGTTCATGGCCATATTTAAAAATATGTTTCGCCTTTTGAGGAAAGCCCTTTTTCGAATTTGGATCTTCAGGATCGCTGGCATAGATTGCCCATGTGATCCGATCACCCAATTTCAGCCTTTCGCCCCTGTTATCGAATTTAGGGCAATCGGGGCCGAAAGCCACTATATATCCGGTTATTTCATGTCCAAGAATTGTGGGAGTCTTTTCTTTTCTGATACCCTGATAAGTATACAGATCACTCCTGCAAAGTGTTGTAAAAGTATTTTTTACTAAAATCTCTCCATTTGCTAATTCAGGTAATTCATCCTGTATTAATTTCAATGTATTACCGGAACCTTCAAATCTGGCATAAGTAGATTTATTCATTCAGAAATATGTTTACCAATTAGTACCGGATACAGATACTAAATGATTTATAAGAACAAAGAAAATTTTAACTGATCAGGTTGTATTACTGAATAAACCTGTTTATATAGCGAAGAAACAAAAGGCATATTAAGCCATTATTAGGGCTGTATAAACAAAAAAGACGGAATATAATACTCCGTCTTTTTTGTCTTAACATGTACTTATTATTTCAACAGCCAAATCAGATCATTGATATCATCTCTACCGGAGAATTGAGCATCTATTGCAGCTTTATAATTTGATGAGTTGGTAGTACGTTCAGAAAGCGGGTATATCCATCTTAAAGCGATTCTTCCTGAATTCCCTGTACCTACACCAGTATAAAATGTAGGATAGCCTGTTCTTCTCCAATTAAAATAAGCCTCCATGCCTGAATTCATAAAGAAAGCAAGGTATTTCTGAGTTAAAATTTTCTCCAGACCTGTATTTCCGGTCTCGTATTTAACATTTGCCTGAGCTAAATAATCATTCAGATTAAAATCAATATTAAACGTTCTTGCATCTGAAGCTTCCTTACTGCCATTTCTTGAATAGGTCATTGTATTTGAGCCATTCTTAATTCCATAAAAATCCATCGAAGCCTTGATTCCGGTTTCATACCATTGCGCAGCATTACCAGTAGCCCAGTTTCTGTGCAGACCTTCTGAAATATTGAAGCATAATTCAGGATAACCAACTAAGAAAGTAGGCTCTCCTGCAACGGTTGAGTAATATCTTTTTCTATTTTGGAACGAATACTGTCCCGGTGCAAAATCAGCACCATTAGAGGTTCCTGCTTTAGAAGCCATATCTGCAAGATCTTCTCCTGAACTTGCTCCTACATAACTTGAAAAATCTGAAGGTAGCTTTCCGGATTTAAGCTGAGATCCTGCAGGCTCACAAGTTACCATTACGCGAGGGTCGTTACGTTCTGTCAATCTTTCGACATAAGCCCTTGACATATTTTGTCTGGTTGCGTCAAATCCGAAATTATCAGGGTTTGAAGGGAACTTATTATATTGATTCGAGATAAACTGAAGGCTTTCTCCCAAATTCGAAATCAATGGATATTTTGTTGGATTTGAAATTATTGCAGCAAACTTAGCCTTAATACCTAGATCTGTATCGGCTTCCTTTTTACTTAGCTGAATAAGAATTCTCAGATGAAACGCATTCACTGCTTTTTGCCACTTTCTTAAATCACCACCGAAATAAATATCACCTGTAAGAGTCTGATTACCTTTTGTGATCAGAGTACTTAAATCTGCATTAGACTCTTCAAGCCATTTCAAAACCTGAATATAAACCTGTTTCTGAGTATCATATTTAGGAGTCAGAACACTGATGCCCTGTAAACCTTCAGTCAGAGGAAGATCTCCAACACGCTTGGACATCTGATCGTAAAAGAAAGCTTTATAAAATTTAGCAACAGCAGAATAAGCATTAACTGCATCCAATCCTGCTTTTCTCGCCTCCTCTTCCATTTTAACTACATTCTTCAAGGTAAAGAAATGATTGGGCATTTCAGACCACTGATATTCATTTGTTGCATAATAATTGTAATTGGAACAATAAAACTGATTCCAGCGCATTTCTGAACTAAAGGCGCGCCCGGTATTATTATACATGTCATATTGCACCGACTGAAGTACCAATGAAGCAGGTACACTTACAGGCCGGTTAGAATCCACTTCTAATTCTTCAAAAGATTTTTCACAACCCATGAAGGTGATCATTAGCATTAGGATTAAGCTATATTTTAAACTTTTCATGATATACTTTTTTAAAAAAATTAGAATGTGATGTTAAGGTTTACCCCATATCTTCTTGTAGATGGCGTTTGTAAACTTGATCCTCCATCTCCTATATATTGGTTCAGATCGATATCTTTCTTCTCAGCGAAATACAAAAGATTTCTTCCAACAAGAGATACACTAAAAGCCTGAACTTTATTATTGAACCATTTTGCCGGGAAGTTATATCCAACTACCACTTCTCTTAGCATTCCAAATGTTCTGTTCATCAGGTTGCCTTCATCAGAATTATAATAACGACTCACATAATCCTGAACAAACTGTTTGGTATCATTCTTCTTGTATGTCAGCTCAGAGAAATTAGTTACCCTGCCATCAGCATCATATTTAATAGCTGCACCGTTAGCAACCTGAACACCTTCTCCAACCCATGCTTTTACCCCAAGATAATCCTGATATCTTGCCGCACCCATTTCACCTGTTACGGTACCGATATGACGACCACCTCTATAAGTTTGTCTCTGGATATAATTAGAAATAACTCCTCCGAATCTTCCATCAAACTGAAAACTCATTGAAACATTCTTGTAAGAAAATCTGTTGTTTATACCTAAAACAAAATCCGGGTTGATATATCCTAAGAATTGGCTAACAGGATTATAAATCGGACGTCCGGACGCATCATTTATGATTTGTCCGTCAGGATTCCTTACAAATGCTCGTCCGTAAAATTTATCTAACCGATCGCCTACCTTAAAGAATGTATTTAAATTGTTTACACCCGGATAGATTTCACTCAGAGTTTCTTTGAAGGTAGAATAGTTAGCAATCACATCCCACGACAAGCCGTTTGGATTCTTAAACGGAGACGCATTTAAGGCAATTTCAAAACCGTTTTTCTGAGTTTTAATCCCATTAACCAGGGCCGATGAATAACCGGTTGTTGTAGAAACAGGAAGATTGAAAATACGCGGACCATCATTAGACTTGAAATAACTAAAATCCAGACCGATTCTGTTTTTTAAAACTCTTAAATCACCACCAAACTCAAACTGAGAAGTGCTGCTTGGCTGTAATTCCGGATTATTTAAAACATTGGTATACCTTGCAGAAGGCTGATTATTGTATGTAAAAGGAGTACTGTAATAAGCAGAGTTCTGATAGGTAGGTCCATCATACGGTGAATAATACTGATCACCATATCCTAAAGGATAACTATCAGCAGGTGTGGTTCCTATTGTTGATTGGGTCAAACCGTCTTTTACATTCGCGAAAGACCCTCTCAGTTTAAAGAATGAAATAAAAGAAGGTAATTTGACATAATCAGAAACTACCGTAGATAAAGCTACAGAAGGATAGAAGAATGTATTATTACCCTTTGGCAATGTCGACAATTTATCAACTCGTCCTGTAGTAGAAAGGGTTAACCAATCTTTATAGGTAAAATCTGCTGAATAATAGGCAGATAGCACTCTCATATCTGAATTGAAATTGTAAACTTTCACAGGGTTGGCTGAGTTTGCAAAATTGTACAAACCCGGAACATTCAGATAATCAGTGGTTCCAAACTGAGAATTATAATTAAAAGTCCTGATATTGGCTCCGGTCCATATTTTTGCATTCAAATCCTTAACCAGATCCTTATCAAAACGAACCAGGAGATCCGTATTATTTTCAAATAAACTACGTCTGTCTTCTCTGTAATCTCCTCTTTTTTCTTCCCTGCCATAAGATCCTGCACTGTATGGCATTTTCTCATTTCTCATTAAATCCCATGTAGTTACCTGGGTACGTAATAACATATCTAAAAATGGGGTAAACTTATAAGTCATGGAGGCCTGGCCAATCACATCCGTTTTGTAATGGCCTCTTAACCATTCATAACTCATAAAGTAAGGGTTATTATAACGCTGATATTCAGCATAGATTTGTTGAATCCCTTCTTTACCCTTCTGCCAGTAATTTCTCATATCATCAACATTCCAGTCAGCACCGGCCCATAAAGTCATATTATAGATAATTGAGTTTGGACCATAATTGATATCAGGAATATTTGGAGTATACTGACGATTGTATTGCAAGCTGCTTTCAAATTTTAATTTATCTGAAAATTGGTAATCAGATGTAATATTAAAATTTGTCATATTCAGCTTGGTATTAGGCACAATACCTTTTTGGTAAATATGAGAACCTGAAAACCTCAGATTATATTTCTCTCCGCTGGAAGAAATAGAGATATTATTTGTTGAAAGAATCCCTGGGTCTAAAAATCTTTTAAGATTGTCCTTACCTCTGGCAATCCACGGTGTTCCTTGTCTGACCCCGGTAACAGGATCTACCGGAGAATCATATTGAGGAATTAACTGCCCTTCAAATTTAGGTCCCCAGCCGCCATCATAATCACCGTCATTTAGACCTCCACCACGGCCATCACCAAAGGCATACTTTCCATGGTCACCAGGACCATATTCATCCTGAGTGATAGGAATGGCATAAAATCCATTATCCATCATATTTGATGAATTAAAATCTACCTGGAATCCACGCTTATCTTTTGAACCACGCTTGGTTGTAACTAAAATTGCACCATTCTTTCCTCTGGAACCATAAAGTGCAACCGCCGAAGCTCCTTTTAATACCGAATAACTTTCGATATCATCCGCACTTACGTTCCAGGTATCAGAGTTAATTGGCACTCCATCCACAACAAATAACACATCTCTGTTACCTCTGAGTGAAATATTAGGTCTTCTCAGTAATTCAGGTTGTGTTCCGATGGTTAAGCCCGCTACCTTACCAACTAAAGCATTGACTGCATTAGGCTCTCTGGCCTTAACTAAAGCAGCTCCGTCAACTGTTTGAATAGCAACTCCTAGTCGTCGGACATCTTTTTTAATACCTAAGGCGGTTACCACCACTTCATTCAGGGCAGTCGCATCTTCCTTCAGGGTAATTTCATATTCTGATCTTCCATCAATAGAAATTTCCTGAGTTAAAAATCCGATGTAGGAAAAAACCAATGTTCCTTGCTTTACTTCAGATCTGATCGTAAAAGAACCTTCCAGATCGGTAACGACACCGCTGGTGGTTCCTTTAATTTTTACACTTACTCCAGGTAAGCCCTGCTTATTAGAATCTCTGACAACCCCTTTTATCTGGTTTTGTGCAAAAACATCAGAATGAGCACAAAAAGCTAAAATCAGGGTCAGAAGAATGAATTTTTTCAAAAAAAACATTGAGTTCTGTTTCATTTTCATCATGTAATTAGTTTGGATTATTTAAAACAAAGTTTATACGCCTGCATAACCTTTCGATTAACTAATCATTTTCTTTTCATGACTAAAAGAGCTCAGAGATTTATTTGAAAAGCTATTTATAAACTTTTTCTTAATGAATCCTTAAAATTTATATGACGAGGAATTTATACACGAAACCCGGCGGAGTTAAATACCGGAAATATTCATAATTACTTAATAGGCCGGAAATATCTGCTTTGATTTTGTTTACTACCTATGCTTAAAATTTAAAAGATGAAAACGAATCATTTTAGTATGTTATTTATACTACTGTTTTATTTCAGTGGTATAATTGGGCTAAAGTCTCAGGAAAAGGCAGAGTATTACCTCTCAGTTCCGGGTTTTAAAGAATATGCATCTATTAACCCGGGCGGAAAAACAGTATTACCCAGCGGCAGATATGTAAGCCCTGCAGGTCAAACCATTCAGATTACCCATGATCCTTTTGGCCTTAGAATTTCTCCTGACGGGAAAACCGCAATCGCCTTGCATAATGGGGTTATAAGCATTATTTCATTATCCGATATGCGTGCAACACGTATTCCTGATTATGAAAAAAAACATGAATCACCTCTGAAAAAAGGTTCATTTTTAGGATTGGCTTTTCATCCGGTATCTAATATTGTATATCTGAGCGGTGGCGATGAAGGAACTGTAATTGTTTATGATTATAAAAACTTCAAAGTCCTTGATAAAATTAGTTTGAACGGGAAATTTGAGAATATCTCTTATGAAGATAGCTTTACCAGTGATCTGATTTACAATCCGTCAATGGACGAATTATTAGTTTTAGACAGAGGCAATTTCAGATTAGTCAGGATTAATGTAAAAAACAAAGCAATTACTTCATCTATTCCTACCGGAAGACAACCCTTTGGATTAGCTCTTTCCCCCGATTTTAAAACAGCTTTAGTAGCTAATGTTGGTATGTATTCCTATCCTTTGATTGAAGGGACAACTCCGGAAAATATAAATCAGCAAATGATTAACTGGCATCCTTTCCCTAATAATACAAAAGAATCGAAGGAAGGAACTGTAATTGACGGAAAGAAGATTCCGGGTCTGGGGGATCCGAATTCAGAAGAAGCGATGAGTGTATTTGTAATTGATCTGGTCAAAAACAAAACGATTAAAAAACTTAAAACCGGTTATTTATTGGGCGAATGGGTTGAAGATGCAGAAGTTGTAGGAGGATCAAGTCCGAACTCTGTTGCAATAGGAAATAAGTATGCCTATGTAAGTAATGCCACCAACGATAATATCTCTGTAATTGATTACAAAAAAGGCGAAATAATAAAACATATAGCAATAAAGGTTGATCCGGAGCTTAATAAATATCGAGGACTGCTCCCTTTTGGATTAACTCTGAGTAAAGATCAGAAAACTCTTTATGTTACCTTATTAGGTTTCAATGCAGTTGCTGTTATCGAAACACAGTCCGGACAAACCAAAGGTCTGATTCCAACCGGCTGGGGTCCCACGAGAGTAGAACTTTCTGCTGATGAATCAGATCTTTATATTATTTCCTGCAGAGGTTATGGTGCCGGCCCGAACGGAGGAAAAAATTTTATAAAGCCTCCACAGGGAACTTACGTTGGTGACATTCAATTAGGCACCTTCCAAAAAGTAAAGAATCCGAATGAAAAAGAACTGGAGGTTTACACCAGAGAGGTTATCAGCAATACCTATATCAAACTAAAAAACACAAACGCCGGAGTGTTACCTGCAACACCAGGAAGCTCCGACTCACCGATTAAGCATATTGTATATATTACCAAAGAAAACAGAACTTTTGATGAAGTTCTAAGTCAGGTTAAAAATGTTAGGGGAGATACCAGCCTTGCAAGATACGGGAACAATGTATTGGTTAAACTCGATAGCCTTAACACCAGACGTGTCAACATCAGTCCGAATCATATTAAAATTGCAAGTCAGTTTGCGGTAAGTGATAATTTTTATTGTGACAGTGATGCCTCAATCCATGGTCACCATTGGATGCTGGGAGTTATACCAAATGAATGGGTAGAAAGTAACTCCAGTGTAAGCAAGACTGCAAAGTTATTTTCATCTGCACCGGGAAGAAGATTTCCCGGATCTACCGGAAGTATGGACCCTGAAGATTATGCAGAGATAGGTGGTCTTTGGGAAGCTCTGGAAAGAAAAAATATATCTTATTACAACTTCGGACAAGCTAATGAGACTGCACATGTCAGGGAAGCATGGGCGGATACTTTAACCGGAGCTGCACATATAGTAATGGTTCCTATGCAGAAAGCATTATGGAGTAAGACTTCGCATAATTTTGCCGGATATAATACTAATATTCCCGATCAGTTCAGGGTAAAACAATTTGAAGAAGAATTCACTAAAATGTGGCTGAACGGAAAAGACAGTTTGCCACAACTCATTACCATGATGTTACCTAATGACCATGGTGCAGGTATCAGACCCGAAGATGGGTATGCATATCCTCAGTCGTTTATGGCTGATAATGATTTAGCACTCGGCAGAACCTTAAACTTTCTGAGCAAAACGCCTTACTGGAAAAACATGCTTGTCATTGTTACCGAGGACGACCCTCAGGGTGGCGTTGATCATCTGGACGCTCACAGGAGCATTTTAATGATGGCAGGCCCATATGTAAAGAGAAATTTTGTTTCAAAGACTCATGCTAATTTCGGATCTATCCTGAAAGTGATTTATAATATTTTAGGGGTTCCATACGTCAATCAATATGATGTAACTGCAAGCTTATTAGACGATTTTTTTACCTCAGAACCTGATTTTAGTCCCTATGAATTTGAATTCCCCGACAAACTCATTTTTGATTGGGATAAAGCAATGAAAAAATATAATTATAAAATTGACTGGCGAAAAATTAACAAAAGCCCGGCCATGGATGATGAAAATGAACTAAGGGAAAAGCATTATAAAGGAAATTAATTAAAGGAGGTCCTGGATATCCGGGACCTTTTTATTTAACCTATCCCGAACCTTTTGACCGGTTCTTTTATTCCTACAACATAAACAGATTTCAGGGAAGCTTACATGATCCCAAGGTATCCGGGGGCAATTGACGGGGAGGTTAAACTATACTCTTTCTATACTCGAGCTATACTCTTTCTATACTCAAGCTATACTCTTTCTATACTCAGGCTATACTCAGACAATAGTCAAACACCGCTTGCGCTTCGGTTTAGGAATAGCTTAGGACCGGTTTAGGAATACGTAAAGCCGACTGAATATCTATGCCTTTTGACCGTTTTGTGGACGGTTTTTTCTAAAACGCAAAAAACCGTCATTTCTGACGGTTTTAAGGCATTTATTGAGCGGACCGGACGGGACTCGAACCCGCGACCTCCGCCGTGACAGGGCGGCATTCTAACCAGCTGAACTACCGGTCCGTTTATCTTTATTATATCTCCTTTGCGAGGTAATTTCCTGATTTCTCAGGAAAGATACAATTTTTTTGTGATCCCGCTGGGATTCCCTGATTTTCATCAGGATAAACTTCTCATCCCAGAGAAATTATTTTACTCGTGCTACGCACGTTAGTTACTATGTGATCCCGCTGGGATTCGAACCCAGGACCACTACATTAAAAGTGTAATGCTCTACCAGCTGAGCTACGGAATCATCCTTTTTTTAATCAACGGCTAACCGTTTTTCTTAAAAGTGAGGCAAATATACGGCAATAACCTATATAGTGCAAATAATAAAATTCTTAATTTTCAATATTCACGTAAGTTGCTTATTTTCAACAAAAAACATTCCTGTCTGGTTGAAATTAAGGCCTAATTACATTGAGTAGATCAGGCAAATGAGCCTTCTTTCATCTTCTCAGCATTCTCTGCAAGTTGTAGCTGATCAATAATTTCCTGAATATCACCGTTCATTACATTCGGAAGATTATAGATTGTTAGTCCGATACGATGCTCAGTTACCCTGCCCTGAGGATAATTATAGGTACGGATTTTCGCAGAACGGTCGCCGGTAGCAACCATGGTCTTACGCTTTTTAGAGGTTTCTTCGAGCATTTTAGCATGCTCCATCTCATAGATCCTGCTACGCAGAACCGCAAAAGCTTTATCAAAATTCTTTAATTGAGACTTCTGATCCTGGCATTGAGCTACAATTCCGGTAGGAATGTGTGTCAGACGAACGGCTGAATAAGTTGTATTTACCGACTGTCCGCCCGGTCCGGATGAGCAAAAAAGATCTTTCCTGACATCATTCATATTGATCTGCACATCAAATTCATCGGCCTCAGGTAAAACTACCACCGAAGCCGCTGAGGTATGTACCCTCCCGGCTGTTTCAGTATCAGGAACTCGTTGCACACGATGTACACCGGACTCGTATTTCAACTGCCCGTAAGCATCTTCTCCATTGACATTAAAAATAACCTCCTTGTATCCGCCTGCAGTACCTTCGGTCACATCAACAACTTCCATCTTCCAACCTTTACGCTCGCAGAAACGGGTATACATACGATAAAGATCTCCGGCAAAAAGTGCCGCCTCATCACCACCTGTTCCACCACGTATCTCCACAATGGCATTCTTGCTATCATCCGGATCCTGAGGAATCAGCATGATTCTGATTTTATCCTCAAGCTCCTGCTGACGCGGGAGTAATTCATCCAGATCCATCTTCGCCATCTCACGCAACTCATCGTCCTTCTCATTAGCAAGAATTTCCTTATTTGCTTCTATATTGCTGATTACATTGCTATAGATTTTGTATTCATCTACAATCTTTGTAAGGTCTTTATATTCTTTATTTAACTGGGCGAAGCGCTTCATATCACTCATTGTAGCCGGATTACTCAACTCCCGCTCCACTTCCTGCCAGCGCTCTTTAATTAATTCTAATTTGTCTAACATAATTTTCTTTCAAAATCCCGATTAAATGCTTCTAAAAAGAAATTAAAATCAGGGTTGCAAAAATACGGCTTTTTTGGATAATAATGATGGAATGCGCTAATGTCTAAGAGAATAACATTAACCTTCAGAATTTTCAAAATATTTCAGTTCCATATTACTGCCGTCAAATACAGCATAGGAATTGAAATTAATCCACTCTCCAAGGTTGATATAGCGGCTGTTCCCCAGCTGAATATCAAGTGGCAGATGTCTGTGCCCGAATATCAAATAGTCATAGTATTCTTTCTGCAGCAGTTCTTTTGAATAACTAACCAGCCATTCGTCCGAAATATCTTTAAACTCTTCTTTTTTATTATTCTGAAGCCTGCTGTTCCTCGACCATTTCAAAGCAATGCCTATACCCAGGTTAGGATGAATCAGTGCAAAAAGCCATTGACAAAATTTGCTGCGGAATATCTTCTTCAACAGTTTATATTTTGAATCGCCCGGGCCCAGTCCATCGCCATGATGAAGATAAAATTTCTTTCCTCCCCTCTCCAGAATGAGTTCATCAGAAATTATTTCAATACCAAGCTCCTTTTTGAAATAATCAAACATCCACATATCATGATTGCCCTTAAAAAAGGTAATCTTAATGCCTGAATCTGCCAGTTCCGCAAGCTTTCCCTGAAAACGGATAAAACCTTTGGGGATTACTGTTCCATACTCAAACCAGAAATCAAAAACATCCCCTAAGAGATAGATCTCAGAAGCCTCAGATTTTATCTGATCCAGCCATCTTACCACGCGATCTTCACGCTCCCTGCTTAACTGATGGTCGGGAACTCCAAAATGAAAATCGGAGGCAAAAAATATTTTACTGGCTGACATGGTCTCAAAAGTACATAAATTTTACTTTCAGACGTTTCAGTTCTTAAACCAAAAACAATGACTTGCATCTGATATAAAACCAGGCCCATTCATTTATTTTTGCGTCCAAACTAACTCAATGATTATGAATCAGATCCAAAAACTTATCATTGCAGCCGGTCTGCTGACTTATCCGCTTCACGGGATAGCGCAGCATTCCAGCCCCAATACAAATTCAATGAAATACCCAAAAACCAATAAAATCGAAGTTGCCGACTCCTATTTTGGAACCACAGTAATTGATCCTTATCGCTGGCTGGAAGACGACCGTTCTTCAGAAACAAAGGCCTGGGTCGAAGCAGAAAATAAAGTCACACAAAGCTTTCTGTCGGGAATACCCTTCAGGTCGGCCATCAAAACCAGGCTGGAGAAACTATGGAATTACGAGAAGTATACCGCACCTTTTAAGGAGGGCGCTTATACCTATTTTTATAAAAATGACGGTTTGCAGAACCAGTATGTGTTATATAGACAAAAAACAAAAGGCCCGGCTGAGGTTTTCCTTGATCCCAACAAATTCTCTAAAGATGGTACCACATCGCTGGCAGATATTGAATTTACCAAAGACGGAAGTATGGCAGCCTATCAGATATCTGAAGGCGGATCTGATTGGAGGAAAGTAATTGTCATTAAAACCTTTGATCTCTCCATTGTTGGAGACACCTTGATTGATGTTAAATTTTCAGGATTATCATGGAAAGGAAATGAGGGATTTTATTACAGCAGCTATGATAAGCCGAAAGAGGGCAGTCAGCTTTCGGGTATGACTCAGCATCATAAGCTCTACTTCCATAAAATTGGGACATCGCAGAAAGAGGACAAACTGATCTTTGGAGGCGAGGAAACTCCCAGAAGGTATATAGGTGCAGGTTTAACCGAAGATGAACGCTTTCTTATCATCACTGCTGCAGAATCGACTACCGGAAATGAACTTTATATTCAAGATCTTTCCAAAGCCGGAAGTCCGGTTATACAGGTGGTCAATAATTTCAAGGCCGACCATAATGTGATTTACAGTGTAGGCAGTAAACTTTACATCCATACCAATCTGAATGCCCCAAACTTTAAAATAGTTACTGTGGATGCCTCAAACCCAGCAACAGAAAACTGGAAAGACCTGATTCCCGAAACAGAGAATGTGCTTACTGCCGGTACCGGAGGGAATAGAATTTTTGCAAATTATCTGAAAGACGCTACCTCGCTGGTGATGCAATATGACATGGATGGTAACCTTGAACGTACAGTGACACTGCCGGGTATCGGCTCAGCCAGCGGATTCAGTACAAAAAAAACAGAGAAGGAATTATATTACACTTTTACTTCCTATATCTATCCTCCAACCATTTTCAGATATATCATTGCCACCGGTCAGTCTGTAGAATACAAAAAAGCAGGGGTTGAATTCGACCCTTCCCGGTTCGAGTCTAAACAGGTTTTCTTCACCTCTAAAGATGGCACGAAAATACCGATGATCATCACCTATAAGAAAGATATAGAGCTGAACGGCAAAAACCCAACCCTCCTTTATGGATATGGTGGTTTTAGTGTAAGCCTGACTCCTGCATTCAGCACGTCGAATATAATTTTATTGGAACAAGGCGGAGTTTATGCGGTACCAAACTTACGGGGAGGTGGCGAATATGGAGAGAAGTGGCATATTGCAGGAACAAAAATGAATAAGCAAAATGTATTTGACGATTTCATTGCCGCTGCTGAATACCTGATCAGCAATAAATACACATCCAAAGATTATCTGGCTATTTCCGGAGGATCGAATGGTGGACTACTGGTTGCTGCCGTAATGAGTCAGAGACCTGAGCTTTTTAAAGTGGCACTGCCGGCGGTTGGTGTTCTGGACATGCTCAGATACAATAAATTTACCGCCGGTGCCGGATGGGCCTATGATTACGGAACCGCTGAGGAATCAAAAGAAATGTTTGAATACCTTTATAAATATTCCCCATATCATGCTTTAAAACCCGGAGTATCTTACCCTGCAACACTAATTACAACCGCTGATCATGATGATCGGGTAGTTCCTGCGCATTCGTTCAAATTTGCAGCAAGATTGCAGGAATATCACAATGGTAGCAGCCCGGCATTAATCAGAATTGAAACCAATGCCGGCCATGGAGCGGGGAAGCCAACAGCTAAAATTATTGAAGAGCAGGCTGATAAATGGTCATTTATGCTTTATAACATGGGGCTATCCTTCCGGTAAGAGTCCTTTTAAATCTGTTGTCAGTTATCTGCTAACTGGCAACAGATTACTTTCCGACACTGGCCGAATAATCTTCTCCGGGCTTACCGATAGATTTATAAGTTCCTTCTCCGTTAAGAATAGATGCGAGAACAGACTTATTAGAAATAATCTTCAGTGATTCACTCAGCTCATTATCATATTTAAAATTTTGTCTGAGCCTTCCCTTTTCAAAGTAATAGCGTGAAATAATCTCAGCTTCCAGAACCTTGCTGATCTCTTCTTTAAACTGAATCAGATCATTCTTTTTGCTGTGAGTCACTTTCACCTTAAGCGCATCCAGCTCCTGTTTGATGTCTGAATATTTACTCTCTTTATCCGCTTCCTCCCGAAGATCGTTCAGTAAGCGCTCAGTCCGGGTATTGTAATTATAATCTCTTTTGGAAAGAAAGGCAATAAACTTATCATAATCAGCATCAGAAAGTTTAAAATCCCCGGGATCAGCAATACTGGCATGCTCCATACGATATTGGGTAGCAAAATCAAATATGTGATATTTAGTAGCCAGTGTCTGAGTAATAAGACTATACTTCAGAGGCTTAATAAAAATATCCGGATAAATTCCGCTACCATCATACACCAGTCGTCCTGTTTTGGTTTTGTATTCAGTAATCAGCGAATCAGCCACTTTCAAAACCATACCTTCTGAATCACGATGCGTATAATCCAAGGCCTGAATGCAGCGACCTGATGGGGTATAATATTTTGCAACGGTAACCTTTACCAGACTGTTATAGGGAAGATTAAAAGTTTGTTGTACAAGGCCCTTGCCGAAGCTGCGCTGTCCGATTACCACTGCCCTGTCCAGATCCTGAAGTGAGCCGGCAACAATCTCAGACGCAGAAGCAGAACGATTATTAACCAATACCACTAATGGAAGACTGGGCTCCTCAGGGTTACTAAAAGTTTTATATGTAATGGTTTTTTCATTATTTCTGCCTTTCTGAATGACCACTGTCACGTCTTTTTCGACAAACAGATTCACAATTTTTACCGCTTCCTGTAAAATTCCGCCACCATTAAAACGAAGGTCAAGAACCAGTCCGTTTAGATTATTTTTTTTGAGCTCAAAAAGTGCATCTTTCACCTCCTTTGCAGAGTTCTCCAAAAACTTATCCAGTTTGATATATCCGACATTATTGTCGAGCATCCCATAATAGGGTACATTGGCCTGTCTTATCTCTTCACGAAGAATATTGATTTCCTTAGGCCGGGCAAGTCCGGGTCTTTGAACCAGAAGTTTAACAGTAGTACCCTTTGAGCCTTTAAGCATTGAACTTACCTGCTCATTATTTCTGCCCTTTAGTCTCACCCCATTGATCTCCAGTAATTCATCACCGGCGCGGAGATCTGCTTTCTGAGCAGGAAATCCTTCATAAGGCTCAGCTACAATCACTTTACCATCTCTGTTGGAAATAGTTGCTCCAATGCCTCCGTATTGAGTGCTGACATATTTTAGCTTATAATCTTCAATATCAGATTCAGGGATGTATTCAGTATAAGGATCAAGTTCTTCCAGCATCGCATCTATACCTGTCCTCATTACTTCAGATGAATTTACCTCATCTACATAGTTAATGCTAAGCTGCTTATAAACCGCCGAAAATATTGCAAGATTTTTTGAAACCTGAAAAAGATCTTCAACAAACGAAAATGAAACTATTGAAATCAGTACTACCCCGACTGTAATCCCCTTTCTGATTTTAGTCTTGGCAGGCTTTGAACCGGAAGAATAATCCATACTTTTAAATTATGATGATTAAAAGTACGAAAAAGCTATGCTTTAAGGAAGAATAAAAGAAAATCTACCCGAAATCAGGTGAGATAACAGATAAATCAGAGACGGTTGGTTTCGAGATGAAGCATACCTTTCTTCAGGGTAAAAACTACATATTCCCTTTTGCGGTTCAGTCTTGCCATCAGACGTGTAATCAATTCTTCCTCCTGACCCTGCTGATAAGCTAAATCCTGGTCACTAAGATGATTATACTTACGTTTTACTTTTACCTTCAAACGATCCCACTCTGAATTGCTGATGCTGATCTCTGCCATGGCGTAAATTTATGCAAAATTAAATTTTATCCCGACAAATTTCAAGCTATTTCACATTAAAGAATATTTCAGTGATTTTGGAATAATAGTTGCTTTAGAATGTAGAAGTTTATTAAAAAGCAAGATCATGAAAAAGTTATTTATGGCCGGATGTCTGCTGTTAATCACAGGTTTATCGGCATATGCGCAAAAATTCTCATTAGGAATTAAAGGAGGTGTCAACTACTCTTCATTGAAAACAAAAGATAACCTCACCGATGAGAATAATATTATGGGTTATCAGGTTGGGGTTTTTGCCCGTGCAGGTGCCACAGGGTTATATTTTCAGCCTGAATTATACCTGGGAACAAAAGGAACAGAATACACAATGATTCAAACCTCCTCTGAAACTGTAGAGCAGAAAGCCAAAGTGAAATTCACTACACTCGATCTTCCGCTTCTTCTTGGAACCAAGATTGGCGTTGATAAATTAAACCTTCGCTTTATGGCCGGGCCTGTCGTCTCATTTAAAATAGATGATGAAACTACATTCCCTTCAGCATACAGTCAGGTCTCTGATTTCGGAAATTATAAAAATCAGGCTTTGGGTATTCAGGCCGGCGGAGGAGTGGACCTTGGCAATTTAACCTTAGATCTTCGGTATGAAGCAGGTCTGAGTAATTTGAGCGAAAGCGAGAAATACAACCAAAAACAAAATCTGTTTCATTTAAGCTTAGGATTCAAGCTATTCTAATCTATAAGGGGTAACCTGTTTGGTAATTGATACAAACAAGTTACCCCCTAAGTTTTACCTGACCTTAAAAACAGACAAGACAGGAATATGATCTGAAAATTCAATCAGATCTGCCTTTTGAGATTTAACTTGATCCACCTTTCCTTTGCTTACCATAATATAATCGATTTTATTTAGTGGCTTAACTGCCGGGTAGGTCGGTCCGGAAAGTTTGCTTACATCTGTAAAAGCATTTTCCAGAACCGATATTTCCTGTGTTCCGGGCCTTGCATTAAAATCTCCGGTGAGTATTACCGGATATTGATTGTCTGAGAATTTCTTCACAATTTCTTCCGACTGTATCTGACGTGACCGGGAGTCACGATAATCCATATGAACGGTAGCGAATGTATATGTCGTTCTGCCTTTTTTAAAATTTGCTGTCAATAAAGATCTGGTTTCAGGTTTTCCGGTACTGCTCAGGCTAACACGTATATCCTTAATATCCTGAAGGGGATAACGCGAAAGTATCCCTAGACCATAAGATCCTCCGTCAAATGCAAAGTGACGCGAATAAGTATAATGCATTCCGGTCTGCTCAGCCAAAAACTTCATCTGATCAATCTTACCTGAGCGGTTGCAAACACTATCCACTTCCTGCAAGCCGATTATTTCAGCTTTTGAATCTTTGATATAATGTGCAATTTCTTTCAGCTTATCCTGATCAGCACTGTTCTGTCCGATATGAATATTATAAGACATGACGGATATGGTTTGGGCTTTCAGGGCAACAGAAGCAAATAACAGAATTAAGATAATAAATGTTCTCATAACATATAATTAACAAAAATAGGGAGCTTTCGACTCCCTATTTTGAAAATAAAAAATGATAATTAAAATGCCGGATCAGCAGGTGTATTTGGATTCTGATCTCTTTCTCTGAAAGGATAGTTTACAAAATTTCGCTTTCTTTCAGTTTGAGGACGACCTAAACGACGTGAATCTTCAAGCTTTTGTCCTGAGATATACATTTCAATTGAGCGCTGTCTGAAAATTTCAGTAAGAATTTGCGCCTGAGTGAATGGTCCAACCAATGGCGCAAGATCAGCTCCAACACCTAAAGGATCCTGAGAAGGCTTTTTGGTTTGAATCTTATTCAATTCAACTAGGGCATTTACAAGATCAGGGCTTGCCTGACGAGCCAGAGCCTCAGCTTTAATTAAAGTCATTTCACCCGGCAGGTAGATAGGCCACTCTGAAGTTAAAGTTGCGGCAAATCCTGCCATCCTCCATTTAGGGGCTATGGTATTATTGATTGAAAGATAGAATGAGATACGCTTATCATTAGCTTCCGGACGTAAACCAACAGGTAATCCAAAAGTATCATCAATAGGCTGCCACAAATTGTTTGTTGAGGTTACAGCACCAAAGATTCCATTCTGGTTAATCGAGGTAGATAAGAACACCGATTTTTTTGAAAGGTCAACAGCATTAGCAGATGTCAATGCCAGCGTATAATTACCAGCATACAGGGCGTATCTTGCTTTTAATGCCTTTAATGTATTTGGAATATCTATACCGGCAGGAATTGTTCCTAAAAATGCAGCGCTTATCGGATTTGCCGAAATAGCAGATAAAGCCTTGTCAATATCTCCTATTATCTTCAGATAAGCCTCGTTTCGGGTAATAAAAGTCACATTTTCACCACTTGAAGCCGGCACCTTTTCCCAAAATGCAGCCAGATCCCCCAAAGCAAGAGATTTGAAAATGGTAGAGTAACCCAAAAGTCCGCTTACCAAGCTCTTATCAGCTATAGATCCTGATTTGGCAATAACATAATCTGCATCATAAATGATTTTAGTACTGTTAGACCATAAACCAGACATTACGGTATTTCCGCCATCAAGAGAATTTCCTCCCAGGCTTAACTGTAGCTCAGCAGTATTTCCCTGATTCAACAAGGTGATTTCATTGGCCAGAAATCCGCTTGCCGTTATGGTATTATATATGTTTCCTCTACCGGAAGCATACCTTGATTGTAATGATACGGCAACTCCGGTCAGGCCCTGAGTACTCTCGCTGATTTTATCCTGAGTAGCTCTTGCAGGATCTGCATAATCCTTCACACATCCGGTAAAAGTCATAAAAGCAAGACCCAGCACTATGAATGATATATTTAATTTCTTTTTCATCTTGTCTAATATTAAAATTTAGCCTGCACTCCAAAATTGAATGATCTTGGAACCGGAACAGCACCGAAATCAATTCCTCTTACGATAGAACTTTGTCCACCCGAATTAACCTCAGGATCGTAACCTCCTTCAAAATCATCCCATGAAATAAGGTTCCTGCCGGAAACAATTAAGTTCAGGTCTTTGATGTATTTAACTGCACCAACTCTGTAACTAAAAGAAACATCTCTCAGCTTTACCCAATGTCCTGGATGGGAACGCCATTCTTCAATATTATAGTTCGCGTTAACATATCCTCTTTTAACAAGTCCAAGATGTTCTTGTTCGGCAATCTTACCTGATCCTACACCCTGAGCTGTTCTCCAGTCTGCTGCCCATCTTTCACCACCCTGCTCGGTATCAAATTGAACCCTGAATCCAAACTTTTTGTAGAACAATTCATTAATGAATGACCCGTTCCAATCTGGATTTGGATTACCGATTACCTTTCTGAGAACAGTACCTGTTGGCTGTCCACTGGCATCACGCTGAGGGGTTGGATTGGTTGCAGTAGTTTGTGTACCACGTTCTGTCTGAGGTAAACCTGCCGCATTTAACAATAAATTACCTGAAGCATCTCTTGCAAAATAAGTACCGTAATACAATCCAAGTGGTTGTCCGTTAATTAAAGCCACAGGACCTGAAGAAGTATTTGTAAAGAATACAACACCTGAACCTATATTCAGTGCTTTATTTCTGTTTCTGTTAAAAATGATTGTTGAGTTCCAGGTGAAGTCGCCCTTCTTAATCGGTGTGCCCTGAAGCATAAGCTCAATACCTTTATTCTCTAGTGATCCATAATTATCCAATCTGCTGGTAAAACCTGTAGTAGGGGCAATCTGCCTTGATAAAAGTAAGTCAGTAACTTTCTTTTTATAGACGTTAAAAGTAATTCCCAAGCGGTTATTAAGGAAGAACATATCTGTACCAAATTCAAACTCATTCTGACGTTCAGGTTTGATATTCTCATTAGCCTGAGTTCCGCTGGAGAAGAATGAAGTTCTTCCAAGATATGAAGAGGTAGAATAAGAATTAAACCTCTCATATGCACCAATTCCTGTCATATTACCTGACTCTCCATAGGCCGCTCTGATTTTCATAACATTCCACCATGAAGAAACATCAAGTCCTCCCCAGAACTTGGTAGATGAAAGCACATAACTACCACTTCCCTTAAGATAAACCTGATTTCTTTGATCTTTACCAAATGCACTCGATCCATCAACACGAACCGCTCCTGTTAGAAATAAGTTATTGTTTACCTTAAAGTTCTGCTGAAAATAAGCACCGGCAACAGAAAATTCACTGCGTCCTTCTGTGCCTACACCCGGCGTACTTGCTCCGCCAACTGTCTCAACAAAAGGAGCAAGTCCCCTTCCATCAACACTTGAACTCGTTCCGTTTTGATACTGGTAAGAATAACCTAACTGACTAGTTGAACTGATCTTATTTGTTATATCAAAGTTGTAGGTTACATTCAGATCGGTATTAAACAAATACTGACTGGCAGTACGCTTTGACGCATATCCGTTTAAGGCAGGATCAAGTGCCGGACCACCTCCGTATGAACCGGCTGCAGTACTTACGTTATACGTGTATGGTGGAACAAAAAGTG
>Ga0208492_1000449_pt1 | contig 35024 bp, 29 predicted proteins | sample Subbioar_CSW14AB_FD_184820 | JGI IMG/M metagenome (GOLD analysis project Ga0208492, IMG submission 184820) | Serpentinite rock and fluid subsurface biosphere microbial communities from McLaughlin Reserve, California, USA - CR12Mar_CSW14AB (SPAdes) | ecosystem: Environmental > Terrestrial > Deep... | reverse complement strand
TTCAAGCCGGGGGGAACGGGAATCCCTTCGGATCGATCCGGGTGAGAAGTGCTCTAGCTAGAGCAGGTCGGCGACTTCGCGCGCGATCTCGAGCGACGAGGTGAGACCGGGGGACTCGATGCCGACGAGCGAGACGAGGCCGGGCAAGCCACGTGAATGCTCCTCGGCGATGACGAAGTCCCGCGCCGGCTCGCCCGTCGTCCACGCGTGTGCAGGGCGTGCGAGCTTCGGGCGAATGCCGCACTGGTCGGGCGCGAGATCGTCTGGGGCGAGCCCTTCGAGGTAGGTGGCGGCGGCGCGGAAGAAGGTCTCTGCACGCGCTTCCTCGACGCGGTAGTCGAGCAGGCGTGTCATCGGCTCGACGTCGGGGCCGAGCTTCGCCGAGCCATCGAGCTCGACGGTCACGTGGATGCCGAGCCCCGCGAGCCCCTCCTCGGGGACCGGGTACACCAGCCGAGACACCAGCCCGCGGCGGCGCAGGCGGAAGTAGTTCCCCTTCACGAAGTACTGCCGATATCCCGCCGCATCGATGTCGATCCCCGCGAGCGCGGCCACGCTGTCCGCGTCGAGGCCCGCAGCATTGACCACGCGCGGCGCGTCGATTTCGGTCCGCTCGCCGCGCGCGTCGCGGATGACGAGGCGATACCCCTCGGCTGTGCGATCGAGCCGCTCGAGCGCGTGGTGAAACGCGAAGTCGGCGTCGCGTTGGCGCGCGAGCGCCGCCAACGAGTCCATGAAGCCGTGCGCATCGACGATACCGGTGCGAGGCGACCACAAGGCCGCGCGACAGCGAACGTTCGGCTCGAGCGAGTGCGCGAACGAGGCCGGCACCAACTCGAGCTCGGCAACGCCATTGGCGCGTGCCCGCGCGAGGATGTCGCCGAGCTTCTGCTCGCCCGGCGCGTCGGTTGCCACGATCAGCTTGCCGGTCTTGCGATGCGCGACGCCGTGGGCGTCACAGTGCGCCCACAACGACGCGTTCCCCCGCACGCACAGACGCGCCTTGGCGGTGCCTGTCGCGTAGTACATGCCGGCGTGGACCACGCCCGAGTTGCGTGACGACGTTCCCTGTCCGGCGCGGGCCTCGCGCTCCACGCAGAGGACCCGCAGACCGCGTGCAGCGAGCTCGGCCGTGCACGCGAGCCCGACCACCCCCGCTCCGACGACGACGACGTCCCAGCTCGAGGTCACCAGCCGAACCTAATACAGGTATCGCTCGCCAGAGTCGCAGAGGATCGTCACGACGCGGCCGTGGCCGAGCGCCTTGGCGACGTCGACCGCGGCAAACACGTTCGCCCCAGCGCTCGGACCCACCAGGAGGCCCTCCTCGCGCGCCAGCCGTCTGGCCATCCGATCGGCAGCGACGTCGTTGACCGTAACGATCTCGTCGACCAGCGCGCGATCGAAATTGCCGGGTACGAACCCAGCGCCGATGCCCTGGATGCCGTGCAGGCCCGGCGCGCCGCCCGAGAGCACGGGGCTCGCCGCCGGCTCGACCGCGACGATCTTGAGGTTCGGAACGCGCGCCTTGAGCACGCGCGCGACGCCGGTGATCGTCCCACCGGTCCCCACGCCGGCGACGAAGGCGTCGAGCACACCGCCGGTCTGACGGAGGATCTCTTCGGCCGTCGTCGCCTCGTGGGACGCGGGATTGGCCGGATTGTCGAACTGCGCGCTCGCCCAAGCGTGGGCGGTGCTGGCGCGGATCTGCCGGGCGCGCTCGACGGCGTGGGACATGCCCTCGGTCGCCGGCGTGAGCACGACCTCGGCGCCGTAGGCGCGGAGGATGCGCCGACGCTCCAGGCTCATGTCGTCGGGCATCACCAGGATGCAGCGGTACCCGCGCGCCGCGGCGATCATCGCGAGGCTGATCCCGGTGTTGCCGGAGGTGGCCTCGACGATGGTCGCACCGGGCTCGAGGTCCCCGCGCCGCTCCGCCTCCTCGACCATGGCGAGCGCAGGGCGATCCTTGACGCTCCCCGCTGGATTCTTCGATTCGAGCTTGCCGCAGACCTCGGCTGCGCCCTCGGGAACGACCCTCCGCAGGCGCACGAGCGGCGTGTCGCCGACGCAGTCGAGCACGCTGTCGCAGATCTGCGTGCGCGGATCCGTCACTGGAACAGGATGACCTTCTGCTGCAAGAGCTCGTAGATGATGCGCATCGCCTCGAGGTGCGGCATGCCGGAGATGTCGAGGATCTCCTCGAGCGTCGAGACCCCGTCGACGTGAGACAGGAGGAAACCTGCGCGATGGTCGAGCGTGAGCCAGCGCAGTTGCTCAGTGGGCACGCCGACCATCGGGACCTGCTCGAGCGAACCGAGCCGCGCGGTGTACATCTGCTTGAGCACGTCGCGGCAAGACTCGGCGTAGCGCTGCACGTCGGCGTTGGTCGGGTCGTCTTCGAGCAGCGCCTCGGCGACCGTGAGCGCGCCGGAGAAATCTCCGAGCGCATAGCGCTCACGCAGCTCCCCGAGCGGATCGGCGTTTCGCGGTGGCTCGCCGGCCGGCCTCAGCGAGGTCGCCTGCCGCCCCACCAGGTCGAGCGCGTCGGCCGCTGCGTCCGAGCCCTCGTCGAAGGCGAAGCCCAGCGGCTGGCCCGGCGGCTCCGAGAGCATCGCGATGTTCTGCCTGGGGCGGCTCTCGAACGCCGACGTGTCACGCAAACCGAGCGTGGGGTGCTCGTCGGTGGCGTCGAAGTCGGTGTCGCCGCCAAACGACGGACCCGGCACCCCTGCCCCGAGACCGCTGTCGGTGGAGTTGCGGCGCAGCGCCGGGCGGTCGGGTTTCACCGTCGCCGCCGCGACGAGGGGCGGGACTTCGCCCATCGGGAGCGTGGTCGCGTGTGTCGGCGGCTCGGCCCATGGATCGGTCGGCGCCGGCACCTCCGGGGTCGGCCGCCCGTCGACGTCGATCTCGAGGTCCCAGGTCTCTTCGGCTGCGTTGACGGCGTCCACGACCCGACGGGTGGGCTCACCACTCGACGGTTTGGGCGCGTCCGGAGGCTGCGACCGCGTGGACTTGGGCATCTTCGTCGTATCAGGGGGTCTTCTGCACCACGCCTCGGAACATCCGGGCCGTCCGGCCCAATGCTTCGAGGTGCTCCTTGATCTGCGTCGTGCTGCCGCTCTGCACCGCGGTGCGCGCCTTGGCGAGGATGCCGCGGGCCTTCTCGGTCGCATCGCGTCCGAAGTCGCTCGAAGCGACGATTTGCTCGACCTGCGGGAAGAGGCGATCGATCTCGGCGATCAAGCGCTGCGCCTCCTGTTTGGCAGCCTCCTCGTCCTCCGACGCACGACGCTCGAGCATCTCGCCCTGCGCCGCGTCGATCATGTTCTTCAGCTCCTGCTGGGTGAGGCCGCTCGAGGCCGTGACCTGGATGGCCTGCTGCTGGCCGGTCTCCATGTCCTTCGCGCTCACGCTGACGATGCCGTCGGCGTTGATCTCGAAGGTGACGTCGATCTCGACCTGACCCTTGGGCGCTTTGCGCAGGCCCGTCAGGACGAACTCGCCGAGGAGCTCGTTCTGGTCACCCATCTCGTGCTCGCCCTGCATGACGAGGATCTTCACGGCCGTCTGGTTGTCGCGGCTGGTGGTGAAGATCTCGCTGCGCGAGGTGGGGACGGTGGTGTTCTGCGGGATGATTCCCCTGAAATTGCCGCCCTGCGTGAGGATGCCGAGCGTGTGCGGCGTCACGTCGAGCAGGACCATCTCGGTCTTCTGATCCATGAGCGCGGAGCCCTGGATGGCGGCGCCGAGGGCGACGACCTCGTCCGGGTGAACGCCCTTGCACGGCTCGCGGTCGAAGAACTCGCTGACCGACTCTTGGATGCGCGGCATGCGCGTCATGCCGCCGACGAGGATGATCTCCTCGACGTCCTCCTTGCCGAGCTGCGCGTCTTCGAGCGTCTGACGGACGATGTCGACGGTGCGCTCGACCAGGTCGGCGCAGAGCGACTCCAGCGTCTCGCGCGAGATGACGCGCTGCAGGTGGAGCGCCTCGTTGCGGCCGCTCGAGATGATGAACGGGAGGTTGATCTCGGTCTCGCGGGTGGCCGAGAGCTCGCACTTGGCCTTCTCGGCGGCGTCCTTGAGCCGCTGGAGGGCCATCCGGTCCTGCCGGAGGTCGATGCCGTGCTCCTGCTGGAAGCCCTCGACGAGCCAGTCGATGACCCGGGCGTCGAAGTCCTCGCCGCCGAGGAAGGTGTCGCCCGCCGTCGCGACCACTCGGAACACGCCGTGTGCGCCGATTTCGAGGATGGAGATGTCGAAGGTGCCGCCGCCGAGGTCGTAGACCGCGACCGTCTTCTCGAGATCCTTGCCGAAGCCGTAGGCGAGCGCGGCCGCCGTCGGCTCGTTGATGATTCGGATGACGTCGAGGCCAGCGATGGCGCCCGCGTCCTTGGTCGCCTGGCGCTGGTTGTCGTTGAAGTAGGCCGGGACCGTGATGACCGCCTTCGACACCGCCCCGCCGAGGTAGTCCTCGGCGATGACCTTCATCTCCTGGAGGATCATCGCGCTGATCTCGGCGACGCCGAAGGTCTTGCCGCGAAGTTGGATGCGAACGTCACCGTGCGGCCCCTCGACGATGCGGTAGGCGCTCGTCGCGATCGCGTTCTTCACCTGCGGCGAGCTGTATTTGCGGCCGATCAGGCGTTTGGCGGCGAAGACGGTGTTCTCCGCGTTGGTGATCGCCTGCCTTTTGGCGATGTGCCCCACGAGCTTCTTGCCCGCCTCGGTGATGGCCACCATCGAGGGCGTGGTCTTGTAGCCACCGCGGTTGGGGATGACCGCCGGCGCCCCGTTTTCCATGACGGCGACGCAGCTGTTCGTCGTACCGAGGTCGATCCCGATCACACGTTCCATCGGTGCGCTCCCTGTCCTTTTCTCCGTATCACCGGACTCAGCTCGCCATCTTTCGTGCCCGCGCGAGCAAGTCTTTGATCACCGTACTGTTCGGATCGATCTTCGCTGCCTGCTCGAGCTCGCTGCGGGCCCGAAGGAACAGGCCGGCGTCGAGGTACACGGCTCCCAGCGTAACGCGGAAATCCGCAGTCGACGGAGACTTCTGCACGGCGAGCTCCGCAAAGCGGGCGGCCTTGTGCAGGTCCCGCCCCTCCATGCGGAGCGCGTGGGCGGTCCGCTCGCACAGGAGCGCGTCGTCGGGGCGCCCTTCGTGGGCTTTTGTGTAGCTGTTCGCAGCCGCGGCCCACTTTCCGTCCTGCTCCTCGTAGCGGGCTTGTTTGAGGTAGGTCTCGGCCATCGTGTCGCGCGCGCGCCGGTTCACGTCCTCGTACTGCTCGCGGAGCGCCGGATCGTCGTCGTAGTTGAGGGCGAGGCGCAGGTTGGTCGCGGCCGACAGGAGGTCGTTCTGGCCGAGGGACTTGTTCGCAGCGTCGACGAGGTTCTTCGCCAGCGACCGCCGCGCGTTGTCCTTGCTGTCTTCGTAACGACGCCGCAGCGCATCGGCGGCGGCTTGGGATTGCTCCGCGGTCGGCGGCGTCGGTGCGGGCACCGAGGGCGTTGGAGCCGGCGCAGGCGACGTGCGCAGCCGACTGCTGCTGCCCACGAGCCGACGCGCGAGCGCCTCGCGTCGCGACCGTCGCGCCTCTTCGGCGGCGCTCCGCGTCGATATGGGCGGGGCGTCGGGCTCGGAGGCGGGCGGAGGCTCCGGCACCGGCTTTGGCACCGGCGTCGGCTCGGGGATCGACGCCTCGAACGCCTGCTCGTATGGGTCCTCGCCCGCGACGTACCGCTCGAACGCCTTGGTTCGATCACGGTCGAGGAGGTACGCGTCGTATTCCGCACGCCTCGCCTTGTTGGCGAGGATGTCGTGCGCGGCGGTGATCCGCCCGAAGATCACCTCCATCTTCGACTTGAACGACCCGAGGTTCTTGCCGAAGTGACGGTCGGTGTGGAACGTCGACGCGAGGCCGTAATACGCGCTCTTGATCGCCTTGCGCTCCGCGTCGCGCGAAACGCCGAGCAACTCGTAGTGATCGAGGTCGTCGAGCCAGCCGAACACGTCGAGGATGCGGGTCTTGAACTCGCGTTCGAGCTCCACCGGCTCGTCGAGCTCGTCGGGCGACCAGCGGCGCGGCCGCGAACGGACGACCACCGGGCGGTGCGCCACCGGCGGCGGTTTGGGCGACTCGGGTGGCGGCGGCGGGGGAACGGACCACGGCGGGGCTTCCCCGAAGTAGGTCGCTCGGAGCTCGCTGAGCCGCGCGAAGACGCGCTCCATTTCGTCGTAGGGAAATCCGCACAACGCAGCGATCGCGCCGATGCTGGTGACGCCGTCGATGCGCGAGAGCACGAAGCCCTCCCGCGGCCCGATGGGCAGCTTCGTGAGATCGCAGCCTGGGGCGATCTTGGGGACGCTGCTGCGGTCGAGCGAATCGGTCACGAAGAGGACGCTCCGGCTCGGGCCAGTGTACGGGCAGTATGCGGCTTGGCCAACGCGGTCAGCCTCCGTCTGCCGCAGCGTCGGTCGCGCCATCCACGCTGCCGTCGGCGCCCACATCGGTCCCGGCGTCCCCCCCGGCCATTGTCCCAACGCAAGGACGAGCGCCGTCGTCGATCCAGCGGCGGAGGATCCGCACCTCGTCGAGCAGCATGGGGCCGTAGCCGGGATGGCCCGGCTCGGGCGCCAGCTCGTCGTGGGGCATCGGCGCGCCGGGGACGCGCGCGTGCAGCTCCGCGGCCATGCGGACGAACGGATCGGCCGGCGGGTTTTCGAGCGCGAGATCGGGATGAGGAGGGGGAATCGCGACCGCCCCGCTGGGCGAGAGCGGCGCCTTGCGACGACTGTCGATGAGGATCTTGTAGAGGAGGAAGCTCCGCGACGACGCGCCTGGCGCGATGAGCGGAAGACCGTACGGGAACTTCGTGCTGGCCTCGCCCGTGCCGCCGGGCTCGGAAGCGAGCTGGACGAGCACCGCTGCGCGGTTCTTGGCGGTCTTGTCGATGGCGTCGTCGCTCACGAGCGAGAGGCCCATCGCCGGCGCCGTGGGCCCACGGGTGCGGCCGGTCGGATCGAAACCGTGGCACGCAGCGCCGGAGCACTTCGCCTGGAGCGCGCGCACCGCCGCACACGCATCGACTGCCTGCGGGTCGTTGGACGTCTGCGCGGTCGGGTCGGTGCCGGTGGTGAACCGGATGACTTCGCGTCCCTCGAAGGGCGCACCGTCGAACGCGGCGAGGCGATCGGCCGCCCGCTTCGAGTCCTCGATGATCAGGCGGTACTCGGTGTTGGGCTGCAAAGGGTCCGCGCCTGGGCCCAGCGCGAACACCACGGTCCGCTCCACGGGATCGACCCGCGGCTGGATGAACTCGAGGTTTCCGCTCGTGCCGCTGGTGATCTTGAAGTTCGTCCGGGCGCCGCTGGAGAGCGCCATGATGCGATCGAACTGCACCACGAACAACGGGCGAAGGTTCACCCCGGTGAAGCAGAACGCCTCACCAGGCTTCGCCGCGCACTTCGCGCCTTTTCCGACACGAGCCGCAACGAGCTTCGGCGGGGGACCGAGCGAGGTTTGGTAAGAACCTTCGCCCTTGTCGCACCCGCCGAGAAGCCCGCTCGCCCCCGTCCCGACTACGAGAACCGAGGCGGCGAGGATGGGGAAAGAGTTATTCAGGACTCTGCGTACAACTGCAGCTGCTCTTTGACGGTCTCGTTGCTGATCCCCTGCTGGAGGTAGTCCTTCAGCGTGTCGGCAAGGGTGATCAACATATCGTCGACGCCGTTCTCCTGCGTGAGCTTCTCCAGCAGGTTCCGGGCTTCGCGACTGCCGTCGTCCCGCAGCATCGCGCGAACCTGCTCGAGGGAAATCGATGCCTGGAAGTCCAGGTACATGTTCTCGAGAAGGTAGCGGACGAGCTCGTTCACGGACGGCCTCCTTTAGGCCCGGTGCAACCGGGGGGAGTGAATGGACGGACGACTGGCTATACCCCCCTGCAACGGGATCGGGCAACTTCCTTTTGTCAGGAAGTTTGTCCGAAATACCCACCCCCGGGGCGGAAGGGGTCGAATCGGGGCCGGTTCGAAGCTCCGTGGCGACGCAAGCGGGACGACGTTCGCTCATCGGCAGGGCTTCAGTTTGGGGTCGTCGGGATCGTGGCAAACGAAACACGGCCGCGGATTCTTCGCGAACATGGTGTCGCACTTGTTCACGAAGCTCGAGCCGTGGGGATTGGCGCCAGCGCCACCGACGCCCTGGGTGCCGTGGCAGACCACGCAGTCACGCTCGACGTGGCAGCTGATGCAGGCGCTGATGTTCTTCTGCGCTTCGTAGGAGTGATGGCCGGGGACACGCTTGGGCGCGGACCAGATCGTGGCGTCGGGATGGAAGCGAACGGGAGCGGCAACGCCGCTCGGGCTCGACGGCGTGATGCCGACGCGCGTGTGGCAGGGCAGGCAGAAGTTCTGCTGCGAGTGGCACGATGCGCACTTCGGTTGCTCGAAGCGTGCGGCGATCTCGTGCATGGTGAGCCAGTCGTTCGGGTGCACGCTGCGCGGCTTCACCTTGCCGTCGTGACAGGCCACGCAATACGCCTCGGTGTGGCAGTTGGCGCAGTAGCCCGAGTCGGCGCCGGCGACCTTCTTGTGGCGCTCGATCCAGTCGGCCGAGTGCGCACTGTTCTTCAGCCACTTGGGGGGCAAGAGCACGCCGCTCGCGAACATCTGCTTGAGGGTGCCGTCCTTCTCGGTGACGTGGCAGGTCTTGCAGTCGCCCTTGGCACCGGCGGTCGTCTTGGAGAGCCCGCCGGCGTCGCCGTTCTGGTGGCAACCGAAGCAGCCCTTCATGCGCGGGAGCTGGTCGCGGGTCGCGAGCTCCAGCTGCCCGACGTCACCGTGGCACTCGGCGCACTTGATGCCCTTGGCCGCGTGGGCCTTGTGGTTCATCTTCAGGTTGGCCGTGGGGAGCGCGAGCTTGGCGACGGTGATCTGCCCCTTGTCTCCCGCCTTGGTGCCGAGGTGACAGGCGTCGCAGCGCGCCGGCGGATCGTCGGCCTTGTTGGGCTCGGCTTCGTCGATCGAGTGACAGTCGGTACAGAGGTCGTGCTTCTTCGGAAGGAGGTCGTCGCTGGCGAGCGAGCTCTTTTCGGCGTTGGTGTGGCAATAGGTGCAGGGCAGCTTCTGACCGACGACGTGCTTCTGGTGATTGAAGCGAACCGTGATGCGCTGACCGGGATAGACCGCGTTCGACGGGCCCGGATCGGGCCAATCGGCGCCCGGCGGCAGGAGCTTCTTCGGGATGACGCTGCCCCCGGGCATCGGCGCGAGGCCGCTCGTGTAGGTCGGCGCACTCGCACTCGAGGCCGGCGCACTGACCGAAGGCGGCGCGGACGCGGATGCGCTCGTCGACGTGGCGGGCTTGGCCGCAGGCTTGTCGTCGGGCGCCGCACCGGCGAACGCAGCGCCGAGCAGGACCGCGCTCGCGACCAGGAGCGACTCGCGTCGGAAGCGCGTGCTCACAGCCAGACCCTCACGTTGAGCATGGCAAGGATGCGATAACGCATGCCGACCAGGCGATTGCTGTCGTGCTCCCATTGGAGCATCGCGTTGGACTCGTTGGAGATCTTGTACCCGGCGCCGACCACGTAGCCGATGCTGGTCGCGTCACGCGTGCCCCCTGCCCCATCGGTCCGCAGCTTGTCGCGAAAATCCCAGAGCGAAATGCGACCGTCGACGAACATGCGATTGAACAGGGTCTTCTCGTAGGACAGATCGGCGCCGACGCGGCGTCCCTGGTCGCCGGCCAATCCGTTCCCCCGCAGCATCAGTCGCGCGGAAGGCCACCGGTAGCGCATCCGCAAGCCACCGCCTGGTGCGAGGCTGCTCGCGACCTTCACCGAGCCAGCGAGCACCGAATCGGGATCGTCGCTCCGGTAGCGCCGGACCATGCCGTCGGCGGCGACGTTCATCTGGTCGGTGACATCGACCTCGAGCCGGCCGGTGAAGTCGTCCATCGGCTCGAAGCCGAAGACGTTGAAGATGGAGTCCGCGTCGAAGATCGGCCGGTAATACGTGTAGTCGGCGCTGACCGTGACCCGCTTGTGCACCATCAGATCGGTGCCCGCCTCGACGTTGCTGAAGCGCGCGCCGTAGAGATCGTAGATCAGGTTGCCGCGCAGCCCGACCAGCTCGGCCAGGGTGGCGTTGAGCCCGTACCCGATCCGCTCGCTCGAGGTGCGGGTGCGATCATAGATGCCCATCTGATCGGGACCGAGCAGCGCGCCCGAGCCAGCGACGTAGGACGCGCCGGTGTTGTAGGCCTTGCGGTAGGAGAGCCGGCCGTGGATCCAATGCGGTCCGACGGTCTCGATGGCGGCTCCCCACACGGGTGCGAGCGACTGCGGTTGGATCGAGGGGTACGCGCTCCCGGGCAGGTTGCTCCGGTCGGCGCGTACGATGCCGGCCATCTCGTAGCGACCGATCTGCGGGTTGGTGGTGAGCGGGATGCCGCCGCGCACCTCCCAACCGCCGTACGCTTCGACCGCAAAGTAGGCAGGCGTGGTGACGCGGAACAGCGCACCGTCGAACGAGTACCACCCGAGCGGATCGACGAGGTACTGGCGACCGACCTTGAACGAGAGCCATCCGCCCGCGAAGCGCTTGCCCTCGAGATAGCCGTACATCAGCTCGACGGGCGCCGGCTGCAGCAGCGGAATCCAGCGATCGAGCGACGAGGTGGTCGACACCGTGTACTCGTCACGGTTGGTGCCGAAGTCGGCGTCGATGCGCATGCGTGCGCGGAACAACACCTGCGGCGCGCCCTCCCGAGACGGATCGGTGAGGTTGTAGACGCCGAGTTGGAGCGACTGCGTCACCCGTCGACGCGAGAGCACCGGGTTCCCGGTGAGCCCACGCAACTGGTAGGCCTGCCCGATGGTCTGCGCGTCGACCTCGGCGTCGTAGGCATGCGCGGTCGACGGATTCGCGGCGACCGCGGCGAGCGCAATGAGCGGAGCGAGCGCGCGGCGGGACGACACCGCGGGGGAGGATAGCCGCAGGTGCCCCCCTCCGGGCAACCAGCAATCCGCTCACGTCACGCGTTCAACTCACGCCATGGACGAGGGCACTCTCGAGCGCCTCCGCGAGAGCGATGCCACGGCGTCCCTGCCCGCGAATCGTCGCGATGCGTTCCTGCGCCGGCGGTCCCTCGGTGGGTGGCTCGATCGCGATGCGCACGCCGTCCCCGCCGAGCGCGTCGAACGCGTCGTCTCCCCACTCGACGATCACCGCCCACCCTTCACCCCGTCGGGCGCGGAGGCCGAGCTCCGAGAGCTCCTCGTCCAGCCCGATGTTCGCGCCAGCGCCCAGCAGGCGATAGAGGTCGGCGTGCACCACCGGCGCGCGCGCCCCGGTCTCGGTCGAGTACTCGTTCATCAGGGTGAACGTCGGACTCGGCACCGCAATCTCCTCGGGAACGCCGAGCGCGCGCAGCATCGCGCGCACGAGGAAGGTCTTGCCGGCCCCGAGGCCGCCGCTGAGGACGACCAGGTCACCCGGTGCGATCGTTCGTGCGAGGGCCTGCCCGAGCCGGATCGTCGCCCTGCGGGTGGGAAGTGCGAACCTCACGATCACCCTTCAGAATCGCGCGAGCAGCGCCAGTTGTGCGCCTGTCCAGAACAGCGCGCCCCCCTCGCCCGGCGCGACCCGCAGAGGAACGACGAGCTCCCCCTGGAACGAGCGGGTGAACGCCACCGACACGGTCGGCTCCAGCCCCAGGGTCCCCCGCACGATGCCCGAGCCGAACGCACCGAACACGCCGAACGTCGCGCCCGCACCGAGAGCGATGGAGGGCGCGCCGACTCCGCGGAGGAACGCGCGTGCGCCTACGTCCAAGCCGAGCGCGTTGCCCGGTCCGTGCAGGCCGCCGAAGCGCCCGATGATCTCGAGCCACGGCCGCTCGGGCAGAGCGATGTCTCCGTGGAGCGCCCAGAAATAGAGCGTCGTGCTGCCGGACGCGTTGTCGGGTCGTGCAGCGAGGGTGCCGAGCCCGCCGGCGACGCCGAGGGAGATGCGTCCGTGCTCGCCCCACACGAGCGGGGGCGGCGGCGGCGCGGTCTTCGGCTTGGGAAGCACCTCGGGCGGCGGCTTGGCCGCCACGGGCTTCTTCGCATCCCAGGGGAGCGGGTCGTCCCCGACGCCTTGCGGTCGCAGCATGAGCGCGAGCATCTCGCGCATCTGCACGAGCGAATCGACCTTTGGATCGAGGTCGCGCGCGAGGGTCTCGACGCGCCCGCTGGAGACCTGACACACCTTCAGCTCGACGCGGGTCCCCGAATCGCTGCTCTGGACGTACGGCTCGACCACCCAGTCGGCGCCCGTGGTCTTGCCGATCGCGACGAGGCCCTCGCTGGTGCCGATCTTGTCGCCGGCCGCGCCCTCGCCTTGGAGCACCTCGTTCTCGGTGACGGTCTCGTGGCCGAGTCCACGCGCACCTCCGTCGGAGGCGTTGCGGATCGCCGAACGCTCCGCGAGCGGCGCGGTGCCGCGCGCGTGCAGCGTCGCGACTTTGTCGGCGAGCGCATCGACGGACAACAGCGAGACGATCGCGGCGGCTGCGACCGCGACGCGACGGGCAAGGGAGGTCATCGGCGCGCGAGAGGCTAGCACGCGCGCCGACGGATCTCCTGGGCCTTCAGGCACGGCGGCGACGCGCGACCGACGCGGCGACCGCGCCCGCGAACGCGAGGCCGAGCCAGGTGAACGTGCTCGAGCCGCTTCCCGCCGAGGCGCAACCGAACACCGAGCTGCTGTCGCTTCCGGGGCAGGGATGGTTCTTGGTGTTGGTCACGGTGCGCACGCGCGGGAGCTTGCCGGCCAACGACGCCTGCAGCTCGAGGTCCTGCCCGAGCGCGCTCTGCGGGAGCTCGGCGAACAGTCGGGTCACGACGAGGTTGGTGCGGCCGGGGAACGCGCGGTCGATGTCGGTCGTGTCGGTGTCCTTGGCGAACACGGTGGAACCGGCATCGTCGACGGTCGTGCCGCCGGGGAGACCGGAGAACAAAGTGTCGCGTCCGACGTCGTCGCTCGACTCGGACACCCAGGTGCGCCCAGCGTTCTTCGCGAGCGTGTCGATGAACACCTGGTTGTAGTTGGAGCCCATCGCGGCGTAGTCCCACACCAGATCGTCGGTCTTGATCTCGGCGGTGGGGAAGTTCTTCGTCTCCCAGCGGCCCTCGCCGAGGACGTACAGCTGCAATCCAACCTTGGCGCCCGTGCCCGCGGCGATCATGCGCAGGGGCAACATGGGATTGGCGCCGTCGAACGCGATGCGAATGGGCACCATCCGCGTGACGTCGGCGTCGGGCACCAGCTTGATCACGATGAAGCCGAAGCCCTCTTTGATGTAGTCGTCGATCACCGACTCGACGGCCGCGGGGAGCACGTAGCCGTGATCGCGGAGCCAGGTCCGCAACGCGTTGCCGTCGGTGGCCGAGAGCTGGGTCGCCTCGTAGGGCCCCACGGTCTTCTGATCCCAGACGTTGACACCCGCGTCGAAGCTTGCGCCCGCCGCCTCGTCGCTCGCGGCGCTGGCGAACCCTCGATTGAGCCTGGGGCAAGACGGCGTGGGCGGACCGACGACCTGCACCGCGGTCGCGTTGTCGAGGCGCTGGAACAGCTGGTCGGACGAGACGCCGACGTCGACCTTGCCGCGAATCGGCAGCACCCAGCCGAACTCCTTCGGGCTGCCGGTGTACTGGAACTGATCCCAGAGGATGGTGCGACGCGGCGAGACCGCGAACGCCATGCGGTGCGCGGTCACCTGGGTGCCCGGGCCCGGAGGCGCGAAGCACCCACCACACGCGTGGGCGTCACGCTCGACGAGCACGGTGGTGGCGCCGAACAGGCCGACGATCAGGGCGCCTCTGGCCACGAAGGAAGCGAAAGTCTTGGTCATGGGTCTCACCGGGCTCCAAGCTTGCCACGTCGGGTGCGCCGGCGAATCCCGGCGAACACCGACACTCCGAATACCGCGCCGAACGCCCAGCCGAGCGTGCCGTCGGACTGGGAGCCGACCGCGCAGCCGGCCCCGGCCGCCGAACCTTCGGGGACGTCGGTGCCGAGGAGCCCGCCGGCGCCAGCGTCGCGACTGCCCGATCCGTCGCACACCGGGCTGATTCCGGGGCAGTCGACCTCGATGCTCTCGGTGCAGGTGTAGTTGATCCCCTTGGGCGCCTGACGGACCCGCGGGATGACGCCGCCGAGCGAGGCCTGCAGCTCGAGATCGGTGCCGAGGGCGGACTGCGGGAGCTCGGCGAACAAGCGCGTCACGCGAACGGCGCCCTTCGCGGGGAAGGCCGCTTCGAGCTCGGTCTCGTCGGTGATCGACGAGAACGTCGTGCCGGCCTCGGTGGTCGTCGTTCCGGCAGGCAGGCCCGCCGTCAACGAGGTCTTCGCCAGGTCGTCGCTGGTCTCGGTGACGAACACCTTGCCCGCGAGCTTGTCGATCAGGCTCACCTCGAGGGGTCCGAGGTTCGAGCCCATGGCGCGCCAATCCCAGACGAGATCTGCCGTGCGCACCTCGTCGTTGGCGAAGTTCTTCGCCTCCCAACGCCCGTCGCCGAGGACGAACAGCTTGATGCCGACCTTCGCGCCGGTGCCCGCCGCGATCATGCGTAGAGGCAACGAGGGCGACGAGCCGTCGAATCCGATGCGAATGGGCACCATGCGCGAGGTGCCTTCGGTCGGAACCAGCTTGATCGCGAGGAAGCCGAAGCCCTCGCTCACGTACTTGTCGATCACCGGGCCCACCGCATCGGGGATCACGTAACCGTGGTCCTTCAGCCAATTGGTCAGCGCGGTGCTGTCGGAGGCCGACAGCTGCGTGGCTTCGTACGGACCGACGACGCTCGTCCCCCACACGTCGACCCACGAGCCGGTGTCGCTCGCGGTCGCGGCGTCCACAGCGCCGCTCGGGGCTCCGAACTCGGCGTCGTAGCAGCTGGTCCGACAACGCCTCGCCGGCGGCGGGCACGTCGGCGGGGGCGGCGGGGTCACCTGCGGGGTGGTCAGGCCTTCGAGCCGATCGAACAAGGCGTCGGACGACACGCCGACGTCGACCTTGCCGCGGATGGGAAGGACCCAACCGAAGTTGCTCGGCGCGCCGACGTATTGGATCTGATCCCAGAGCACGGTGCGCTTGGCCGAGACCGCGAACGCCATGCGGTGCGCGGAGACCTGCGTCGACGGACCGGGGGGCGCGAAACAGCCCCCACAGGCGCGAGCTTCACGCTCGGCGAAGGCCGTCGTGGCGACGGCGACGCCGAGAAGCGCTGCGGCCGTGTGAAGACCCACCCGATGCTTGCTCATGAGGCTGGCCTCCTAGCGAGGGGCATGCCACACAAATCGCGCAGGAATTTCCGGGGAACGACCCCACCGCCACTGTGCCAGGCTGAGCCGTGGCGCGCCCGCATGCGTTCCGGATGTCTCGACGTGCGTCCGCCGTCCCCCTAGATGCATCCTTCACACACTTCACACCCATGGCTCTCCCCACGTTCTCCGGCACCTCGCAGTACCTCACCGACCCCGGTCTCGAAGCGTCCGTGCGCTGCGCGCTCGCGCTCGAGCGTCCGCTCCTCGTGAAAGGCGAGCCCGGCACCGGCAAGACCTTGCTCGCCACTGCGATCGCCGAAGCGGTCGGCACTCCCGATGCGCTCATCCATTGGCCGGTGAAGTCGACGACCAAGGCGCAGGACGGGCTCTACGTCTACGACACGGTCGCCCGCTTGTACGACGCCCGGTTCGGAGACTCCGACCGCAAGGCCGGCCGCGAACGCGGCGATCCGAACGACATTCGTCGGTACATCAAGCTCGGACCGCTCGGACGCTCGTTCCTCGAGTCGACGTCGGAGCGTCGTTCGGTGCTCCTCATCGACGAGGTCGACAAAGCGGACCTCGAGTTCCCCAACGACCTGCTCCACGAGCTCGATCGCATGCGCTTCGTGATCAGCGAGACCGGGGACGAGATCGTGGCCAGCGCGCGACCGATCGTCGTCATCACGTCGAACAACGAGAAGGAGCTGCCCGACGCGTTCCTCCGTCGGTGCGTGTTTCACTTCATCGAGTTCCCCGACCGCACGCGCATGAAGTCGATCGTTCGCGTCCATCACCCGGACGTCGACGACAGCCTCGTCGATCAGGCGATTCAGGCATTTTACGGCGTGCGCGAGGCACCGCGGCTCCGCAAGCGTCCGTCGACGAGCGAGTTGATCGACTGGATTGCCGTGCTGGCGCGGGAAGACATTGCGCCAGATCGGTTGCGTCGCGATCTACCGTTCCTTGGGGTTTTGTTGAAGAAGGAGCAGGATCTCGAGGCCTGGATGTCGGATCCTCGTCGAGGTCGAGCGTGATCTCTCGATTGCCGAGACGCCAGTCGCGGCGCTACGGTTCCTAGGCCGGAATGGCAGCGTGCCCGCAGTGCCATGCTTCGTACGATGCCCACGCGCATCGGTTCTGCCCAAACTGCGGGTTCCCCGTCGGTGAGGTCACGCTTCGCTCGGAAGACCCGCTGATCGGCAAGACGTTCCCGGGCGGCTACGTGCTGCTCGAGTTGATCGGCGTCGGCGGCATGGGCCGCGTGTACCGCGCGGAGCAGAAGGCGCTCGGCCGCACCGTCGCGGTGAAGGTCATCCACCCGCACCTCCACGGCGAGGAGGGCGCGGCCGCCCGGTTCATCACCGAGGCGCGCGCCGCCTCGCGGCTGAACCACCCGAACGTCGTCGGCGTCATCGATTTCGGCCGCACGGGCGCGGCCGAGGGCAACCTGCTCTACCTCGTGATGGAGTTCCTCCGAGGGAAGGACCTCGGTCGGATCGCCTACGACGAGGGTCCCCTCGCCTTCCCGCGCATCGTCGACATCCTCAAGCAGACGCTCGCGGCCCTCGACGAAGCCCACCACCTCGGCATCATCCATCGCGACGTCAAACCCGAGAACGTCGTCCTCGAGCCGACACGCGGCGGCGGCGACTTCGTCAAGGTCGTCGACTTCGGCCTCGCCAAGCTGCGCCCCGACATGCTCACGGGGATCACCACGGGCGGCACCGGGATCACCTCGCCGGGCATCGTCTGCGGCACGCCCGATTACATGAGCCCGGAGCAGGGCCGCGGCGATCCGCTCGATCCGCGGAGCGATCTCTACGCGCTCGGCGTGATCATGTTCCAGCTGCTCACCGGGCAGCTGCCGTTCGAGGCCGCATCCCCGACGCAGGTCGTGCTGATGCACCTGCAGCAGCCGCCGCCCGATCCGCGCAAGCTCGTCCCCGAGCGGAAGATCCCCGACGCGCTCGCGGAGGTGTGCCTCACGGCGCTCCAGAAGGACCGGGTCAAGCGCTACCCCGACGCGCAGACGTTCATCCACGCGCTCGACGCGTGCCTGTCCGGGTCGCTCTCGCTGCGCAGCGCGAACAAGATCGTCTGCGCCCAGTGCAAGAGCGACGTGCCGCAGGGGCAGAAGTTCTGCGGCGAATGCGGTGCGCGGATCGCGGTGTCGTCCTCGCCGAGCCCCGCCAAGAGCGCGCCGCCGCCGGCACCGGGCGTTCCGATGCCGACCCAGCCCGCCCCGCAGAGCGTGCGAAAGCCGAGCGGCGGACGCCTCGCGCTGCCCTTGCCGCTGCTCGGACGGGAGGACGATCTCCACTGGCTCGAGGACCGTCGCCGCGAGGCCGACAACGCCCCCCGCGGTGCTCGCCTCGTCGGTGAGGTCGGCGTCGGCAAGACGCGGCTGCTCGCCGAGTTCCTCGGGAGGGCCCGCGCCGAGGGCGATCGGGTGATCGAGATCGCCCCCGATCCGGCGCACGCCGAGATCGGTTATTTCGGCCTCGCGGACACGATCGAGAAGCTCACCGGCATCAGCGCCTCGACCGACATGTCGAGGGTCACCGTCGACGACCCGCAGCGCGACGAGGTGTTGCGCGGATTGCACGAGGTGGTGCTCAAGCCTCTCGGTGCGCGACTGCCCGCCGACGCGCGGCGCTACGCGGTGGCCGCGACCCTCCGTTGGGCGATCAGACGCGCCTCGCGTGACGCGGACGGACGACGGATCATCCTCGCGTACGACGATCTTCCCCGGTTCGACGGCGCCACGCGGCACGCGATCAGCGACGTGCTCGGAGAGCCGCCTCCTGTCGCCGTGTTGTTCATCGCATCCCATCCGCCCGGGTTCGAGGCGGGCTGGCCCGCGGGCCGCACGCACGCGCGGGTCATCAACGGGTTGCCCACGTCTCTCGCCATCACCTCGCTTCGCGGGCTCACCCCGCAGACCGCCGCGAGCGCGGCCGAGCGCCTGCAAGAGGCCGGCAACCGCGGGATCGCGCCGCTCTACCTCGATCAACTCGTGCGCTTCGCCCACGAAGGCGGTGGCATCGCGCCCGCACGGATGGCCGACGTGATCGTGTTGCGCATCGAGCGTCTCGGCGCCGACGCCCGTCGCGTGCTGCAGGCGGCGGCCGTCCTCGGCGACGACGTCAGCCTCGACTTGATCGGCGACCTCCTCGCGCCCGGAGCGCCGGTGAGCGCGTCGCTCCACAAGTGCGTGAAGTCCGGCATCCTCGAGGAGACGAGCGGCGGCGTGCGGTTCGCGCATCCGCTGTTCCGCGAGGTGGCCGCAGCGACCATCCCTGCCGGTGCTCGTCGCGACATGCACGCGCGGGCCGGCGAGCTCGCGGCCGATCGCGGCACCGCGCTCGAGGTTCGCGCGCTGCACGCGTTCTATGCCCAGAACGCGCTCGAGGCGCTGCTCCTCCTCGAGCAGGTGGCCGATCGCTGCACCCAACGCGGTGACGACGAGGGCGCGATCCTCGCCCTTCGCCGGAGCCTCGAGCTCGCGCGTCGCGCGTTGTTCCGCGGCGATCTCGACGACCCGGAGCGCGCGGTGGTCATCTTCAGCCGCAAGCTCGGCGACGCGCTCGCGCGCGCGGGCTACCTCACCGACGCCGAGGGCATCCTCCGCGAGGCGCTCGATCTCGCAGGCCCGGCCGACAGCGATCGCGCGAAGGTGCTCGAAGGCCTCGCCCGGGTCGCACGCGCGCGCGAACGATTCCCCGAAGCCGTCGCGCTGCTCAAAGAGGCCATCGCCACCGCGAACCGCAGCGGAGCGCGCGAGCTGAAGTCCAGCCTCGAGCTGCTCGAACAGGCCTGGCGCGCCGCGTAGCTCCGATTCAGAGCAGGAAGCAGTGGGTGACGTTGACCTGCTGGCTCTCGGGCGGGACGGTCGAGACGATGCTGAGCGAGCCATCGAGGCTCAAGTCGACGAGGCGGCCGCCCGCGCCTTGCAGCACCCGAACGACCGGCTGGCTGCGCTTGGTCGGGTCCTTGGGCGCCTGGACCACCACCCCCAGATTGCCGTCGCTCAGGCGGACCGTCGAACCCACCGGGTAGACGCCGACGACCTCGCTGAGCAGGGACACGACGTCTTGGTCGAGGCTGCCGTTGCGTGCTTGGGCGACCACGCGACGGAGCGCCTCGTCCGGCAACGAATCCTGCATCGCGAGGTCGTACGCCGAAGCGACCGCGATCACGCGGGAGTAGAGGTGCGGCTTCATGCCGAGCCGATACGCTTGGCCCTCGGCGGTCTTCGCGAAGCCGCTCTCGTAGACGATCGCGCTGCGAACGAGCGCGGGCCGCGCGACGGCGCCGTACCGGCGCATCATGCCGACGGCCGCGGAGACACGCGCAGAAGCCTCTCCGCCGCCGCCCTGTGCCTCGGCCGAGGCCTCGGTCGTCTCGTTGCCCTTCCCCGAGACGCCGAGCGGCGCGAGCATCGCGTTGAGCGCGAGCTCGCCGTAGCTGCGACGCGGCAACCGGAGCGACGAAGAGAGCAGGAGCGAATAAGCCGCGGTGTTGACCATGTGGCCTGCGGCCGTGCCGCGCAGTCGCGGCAGCTGAGTCAGACCGACGAGCAGATCGGGCATCTTGATCGCGGTGGTCACCAGCTCCTGGCCTGCGCGCTTGAGGCGCACCAGGCTCGGGTTGCCACCCGAGAGGAACAGGCCCCGGAACTCGGCACACGACGCGGCCGCGTTGGCGTACGCGTTCACCGCGGAGAGCTTCGGGTCGATCTTGTCGACGTCGGCGTCCTTCTTCTGCTTCTCGACCTTCTGCATCACGCGGATGCCGGGAACGAGCGTCTCGACCAGCGGATCGCCGCTGCGCGCCTTGATGGCATCGCGGAACGAAATGACGATCGGACGGAGATCTTCTGCCGACTGCGGGCCGAGGAACGCGATCTCCTCGATGCCGAGCATGTCGAACGCGCGCGACACGAAGCGCATCGCGCCGTAAGAGCTCGCATCGAGGCGGATGAGCGTGCCGTTGAGGAAGAGCGCCTTCTCGATGGACGCGAGGGCGAGCGGCTTGCCCACGCCGTCGCCGAAGTGCCAGCGGATGACCTCCTCGACGGAGGACAGGGGCCGCTCCCAGAAGCGGTTGTTGACGTCGTAGAGGAGCGCGCTCTTGAGGATGACGTAGATGCCGAGGGCGAGCTTGCGCCCGTTGGTGGCCGCCTCTTCGTTTTTTGCGGTTCCTTCGACGAGGCTCGAGAGGTTGTTCACGGTGCCCTCCGCTGCGGGGCGGCGCTGCGGCCGACCGCCCGCTGATTGACCGCGGTGGCGGCGGTGGCGAGCTCGTCCCAGATGGGCTTGGGCAGGTGCGCGGTGGGCACGACGTCGATTTCGTCCTGCGGCGCGAGCGGCGCTGCGACGGCCTCGGCCTCGACTGGACGCTTGAACTTGAGGATCGACACGGCGGCCTCGCAGGCCTCCTTGAGTCGTTTGCCACCGAAGACGCGCTTGGCCTCGGCCTCGAGCACCGGGAGGTGGGTGTCGTCGCCGAGCGCCGCGAGCGCGAAGGCCGCCGAGCAGCGTCGGTCGTCGAGGTCGTCGCTCGAGAACACCGCGCGGGCGTTGAGCACCTCGAGCAGCTCCTTGGCCGCGCGACGACCGGCCGCACATGCATACGCCAGAAACGCGCGCCGCTTGTCGGAGTAGTCCCAGCCGTCGAACGACTCGCGGCTGATGACCGTGCGCAGCCGGCGCGCGACCTCCGAATCGACGGCGCGCGGAAGCGAGAGCAGACCGACCCGACGGAGGTCGGCGTCGGAGTCCTCGATGGCGAGGAGGGAAGCGCCGATCAGTGCCGGGTCGTCGAGGCGCGTGCCCGTGCGAATGCAGTCGTAGGCAGCGCGTCGGACCGCGGGCGAGACGTGATCGAGCGCGACCAGCAGCTCGACGCGCGCGCGTGGCGACGGCGACTGCTTGAGGAGGAACACCAGGTCGAGCGCGAGGCTCTCTTCGGCGTCGCGGATCTGCTCGCCGATCTGCGCCAGGTCGTCGCCGAGGCGATCCGCGAGCAGCTGGCAGACGGCGCGCCGACGCGACGAGAGCCCGACCGTCGACAGGTGCGGCACCAACGCGCGCGACTCCTTGGCGGGAATGAGCGCGAGGAAGGTGAGCAGCTGCTCGGTGCCGGCGTCGTCGGCAGCGTGGAGCTGGATCATCACCTCCGAGAGGAAGTCGGGTGTGGCGATCGCGCCGAGGATCTCCTGGGCGACCCGCTTGCCCTCGGCGCCGGCGCTCTTCGCGAGATCGCCGAGCGCCTTGAGCACGCCGATCGCCTCGGCGAGTCGATCGCGCCGCGTGGCCTCGACAGCGAAGTCGCGCACCAGCTTGACGAGATCGGCGCGGACCTTCGGATCCTTGTGGGACAGGATCTCGATGAAGATGATCTCGAGGAACTTGCGGAGGAGCGTCTCGTCGGTGTCGACCTGCGCGACGAGCGCATCGCGCGCGGCCTGGTTCTGCGCGATGTCGTTGCCACGCTCCCACGCCTTGGCGACGTCGAGATCGCGCGACGCGCGATCGAGCTCGCGGTCCTTGGGCGGCCGCACGAACCGAGCGCTCAGATCGGCCGGCACCCGCGCCGAGAGCGCGTCCTCGCGCAGCTGAGCGATCATCTGCTCGCGCTTCTGGTCCTGCTCGGCGTCGGTGTCGTCTTGTTTGAACGACTCGCTCACCACGTATCGCACGTGCTTGAGATCGGCGTCCCAGAGCAGCGTGACCAGGTCGTCTTCCAGCGCGATGTTGGAGCCGAGGTTGCTCTGATCGCGGAGGATCATGCAGAACGTCGCAACCTCTTGCGCGTCGACGCCTGGTTCGAACACGACGCGCTGCACGCCGTCGCGGAACAGGAGGAATGGGTAGGAGGTGCGCAGCTCCGGATCGGAGTAGATCGACTCGCCGTCGTGGAGGATGTCGCTGCCGATGACGGAGAGGGCGAGCTCCCCGTGCTCCATCGCGAAGGCGGCGAAGCGCTTGACCGCATCGTCCACGAACCCCTGCGAGGTCTTGTGGCGGACGCCGAACTGGCGGAACGACTTGAGCGCGCGCTCGATGGCGATCGCGACGTCGGACGCGAGCTTCGCGCGCGCCTGATTCGCTTTGCGTACGTTCTCGTCTTCCTCGACGAGCCAGTCGCCACCTTGTGCAGGAGACGTTGCTGCGCCTGCCCCCACCGGAGCTACCGAACGACGCGGACCGATCCCCTCGGACATCGCCGAGCGGAAGCCTACCAGAAACAGCCCCGAGTGCCCTAAAGGGTTACTTCGTTCGGCTTAGCTTCTCTTGGTGGCCGCTCACCCCGCGCCGGCGGGACAGCTCGGCGAGGACGGCGCGAAACGGGACGCCCCGCGACGCGAGGGCCACCATGGCGTGGTAGAGCACGTCGGCAGCCTCGGATGCGACCCGCTCGTCCGATTCGCCCGCCACGGCCCGCGCGAGCTCGTCCGCCTCTTCGCGGAGCTTTGCACCGATTCTATCGGGCCCGCCCTCGAGGAGCGACTTGGTGTAGCTCTTGCCGGCGTCGCTCGCTTTTCGGGACTCGATCTCGCGCTCGAGCTCGCCGAGCAGCGGGAGCGCGGGGGCGATGCGGCGGGTCTCGTCGCCGTGGGCCGCCTCGAAGAAGCAGCTCTCTTCACCGGTGTGGCAGGACGGGCCGTGGGGATCGACGAGCACGAGGAGGGTGTCGACGTCGCAGTCGAAGACCACTTCGTGGACGTCGAGCCCGTGGCCGCTCTCCTCGCCCTTGACCCACAGTCGGTTGCGCGAGCGCGAGAAGAAGGTGGCGCGACGGGTCTCGAGGGTCTTCTCGAGCGCTTCGCGGTTCATCCACGCGACCATCCGAACGGCGCCGCCGAGTCGGTCTTGCACGACGGCGACGCAGAGGCCCCGATCGTCCCACTTCACCTGATCGAGGAGCGGCTTCATCGGACGTCGCGACAGGCGAGGAAGACCTCGATCGAGCGATCGATCTCGGCATCGGTGAGCCCCGCGCCGCTCGGCAGACAGATGCCGCGCGCGGCGAGCGCCTCGGTCCGCGGCAGCGCGCCGACGCCGTGCACCGGTGTGCTCGCGAAGTACGGGAACGTGTGGAGCGGAACGAAGAACGGCCGGGTCTCGACCCCTTGCTCGAGCATGCGCGCGAGGAACGCGTCGCGGGCTTGCTCGCTCTCGAGGCGATCGTCGACGAGCGCGTGCAGCCACGGAACGACGTTCTGACCGGCCGGATTGGCTGCGAAGTGCAGACCCGGAACGCTCGAGAGAGCGGCGCGATAACGTGCGTGCACCCGCTGCTTGCGGGTGAACAGCTCGGACGCGTGCTCGACCTGCGCGAGGCCGACGGCGGCCTGCAGGTTGGTCATGCGGTAGTTGAATCCGAGCTCGGGGTGGTAGTAGCGACGCTTCGAATCCATCCCGTGGTTCTTGAGGAACTTCATCCGGGCGCCGAGCTCGACGTCGTCGGTGGTGACCGCCCCGCCCTCACCCGTGGTGATGGTCTTGTTGCCGAAGAACGAGAAGATGGCGGCATCGGCCAGCGAGCCGGTGGGACGACCCTCGACGGTGGAGCCCGCCGCCTCGGCCGCGTCCTCGACGAGCTTGATGTCCTCGCGACCGAGCCGCTTCAAGCCGGCGCGCAGGCCGTCGTAGTCGGCGACGACCCCGAACAGGTCGACGCCGATGATCGCCTTGGTCTTGGGGGTGACGCGCGACAGGGCGTCGGCGACGTCGATGACCCACGACTTCTCGTCGACCTCGCAGAAGACCGGGGTCGCCCCGGTGTAGACGACCGCGTTGGCGCTCGCGACGAAGGTCTCGCTCGGGACGATGACCTCGTCACCCGGACCGATGCCCCACGCGTGGAGCAACAGGTGCAACGCCACCGTGCCGTTGGCGCACGATTCGACGTGGCGCGTTCGGCACAGTGCGCCGAAGGCACGCTCGAACTTGGAGATGAACTCGCCCGCCGAGGAGATCCAACCGCTGTCGACGGCTTCGATCAGGTAGGCGCGTTCCTGGCCGGTGAAGAAGGGGGCACAGACGGGGATACGCGAGGACATTTTCGGGCGTCGGGATAGCACGTAACGGGCCAGAGGAGCAGGCGCAGGCGCAGGCGCAGGCGCAGGCGCAGGCGCGGGCGCAGGCGCAGGCGCAGGCGCAGGCGCAGGCGCAGGCGCAGGCTTGGTTCACGGCACGCGGCACGCGGTGGTTGAGGAAGAGCTCTCCTTCGCTCGGGCTCGCGAGTGTGCCCGCGTGCTCGACCAGTTCAAGGGTCCGCGCGCCAGGAGGCGCGCCGCCAAGGGCGCCCTTGAGCTGGTCTCCGCGCGCGGGCTTGGGACGATCGCCCGAGCGCAGGGTCGCGTTCGGGACGAAGGAGCGTCCCATGTTGCATATCTACGATGTGAGTCTCGAGGTAGTCGCGGAGTTGCGGTCGGTCATCCTCCGCATCGAGAGGTGCGACCGCGATCTCGCGCGGCAGTTGAAGAAGGCGTCGAGCTCGGTGCCGTTGAACATCGCCGAGGGCGCGTATGCGCACGGGGGGCATCGGCGCGAGAGGTATCAAACCGCGTGTTCATCCATGCGCGAGTCGATGGCGTGCTGCGACGTGGCAGAGCGCGCGGGTTACGACCCGCAGCTCACCGAGGGCACGCGCGCCAAGATGCGGCAGGTCATCGGCACGCTGGTGAACAACCTGCGCCGATGAGTCCGCGGCACGCAGACGTCTGCGTCTCGACGCGCAGACGTCTGCGTTCGCGGCCGCGCGTAGACGCGCACGAATGGTCGCGTAACGCTGGGCCGAGCATGCCTCCTCGCAGGGCCCTGCAGTTGTCGGCGGTGCTGTACGCGTGCTCCGCGCTCGTGAGCACGGCCTGCGCGCCCGAGGCCGCGCACGACGAGGTCGGCGACGCGGCGATCGCGTGTGAGCGGCTTGCTGGAGCCTATTGCGCGCGGCTCGAGGTGTGTGCCCCCGCGATCGTCTTCCGATCCTTCGGCGACCACGCCACCTGCCTCGCGCGCATCGCGCTCGACTGTCGCACCGCACCCGTCAAGGCCGCGCCGACCTCTGCATGCGCGGACGCCGTGCCCGCGATCGGTTGTCCGGAATTCTTGTCTGGGGCACACCCGGCGGCCTGCGCCCCGCTCGGTCGCGAGCGCCCCGCCGACAGACCCATGAACGACGTGCGCTGCAAGTACAGCGCACAGTGCCCCGAGACCTGTTTCTCTTCGATGTGGGGCGGCTGCGGCTTCTGCATGGGTCCGAGCCGGCGGTGCACGAAGGTGCGGGACACCGAAGCGGCGCTCGCACTACCGATCGACGTGCCCGGCGTGAGCCGCGGAATACAGCTCTCTGGCTGCGCGCCGGGACTGTCGTGCACGAATGAGGGGAACTGCGTGCAAGGTGTCGGAGAAGGAAATGAGTGCTCCGAGAGTGCGCCCTGTCTCCGCTCCCTGGAGTGCGAGGCAGGCGTGTGCCGCAAGCTCGCGCAGAAGGGCGAGGCTTGTGGAACGGGCAAGGTATCGTGCGACCCCTTCCGTGGACTGCGCTGCGGGCCCGGATTGAAATGCGTCGACATCCCGCGGGCCGCCGAGGGACAGGCGTGTGCCTTCGATTTCGGGTGGGTCACGCTCTGCGGACGCATGAGCACCTGCTCCGCGGGACCTGAGGCCACCGAGGGAACGTGCGTTCCGACGATTCCGGACGGGAGCGCCTGCGCCTCGTCCACGGCCTGCCTGTGGCCGGCGCGCTGTATTCGGAGCGTCTGCACAGCTGCCGCGGAAGCGTGCGGTTGACGGCGGATTTCGCCGGACCGGGTGCTGCGAGACGCCCACCGCGTTATGGCCCCGGCGTCTTCGGCAGCTTCTGATTAGCGCGTCGGGATGCCGAAGCGGTCGGCGTTCTGGGCGAGGAAGTCGAGGTACACGTCGGCCGCCTGTTGGCTCGGCACCTCGCCGGTCTCGACGGCGACCGTGAGCGCACGCATCAACGCGCCGAGCGCGGGGCTCGGAGGGATGCCGAAGCGATCGCTGATCAAGGTTCCGAGCCCCTTGGGGAGCGGGGGAATCTTCGCGTCCTCCTCGCGGATGGCGAGCACGCGCTGGGCGAGATCGTCGATCTGGCGGAGGCCGCGGCGCTTCTTCTCGGGGCGTTTGGTGGTGATGTCCGCGCGCGAGAGGCAGAGGAGATCGTCGAGGTATTCGCCCATCTCCTTGGCGAAACGACGCACCGCCGAATCGGTCCACGACGCGTCGTACTGCGCCGCGCGGAGGTGATGGAGGATGAGGAAGCGAATCTCTTCGCGGAGCGAGCCCTCGCTGGCGAAGAGGGGGACGCGCTTGTTCAACTTGTCGAACATGCGAGCGCCGACCTCGGCGTGGCCGAAGAAGTGGACCTCGCCGTCGGGCGAGATCGAGCGGGTCTTGACCTTCCCGATGTCGTGGAGGAGCGAGCCCCAACGGACTTCGACCTTGGGCACCGCCTGCGCGACGACCTGCTTGGTGTGCTTCCACACGTCTTTGTGGCGCCACTCGCCGTCGCCGAAGCCGACCATCGCGTTGACCTCGGGGAGCAACGCGGGGAGCACGCCGCTGTCGAGGAGGGCGTCGAGGCCGCTCTCGGGCGACGGGCCCATCAGCACACGGTCGAGCGCGAGGCGGACGGCATCGACCGGGAGCACCTCGAGATCCGCGAGCGAAGCGAGGACGATCTCGCCGGGTGCCTTTCCTTCGGCCGCGACCGCGGCGCGCTCGAGGGCGCGGACCGCGCGTTCGGCGGACGGCTGGGCGGTCTCGTCGGTCGCCATGCGGGGGGGGCGTACCTAGCACAGGACGCGTCACCTGCGGAGGAGGCCGCCCATCTCGGCGCGATCTGCCGGGGCGTGGCTCAGCAGGAACCGCAAATTCACCCCGTTGATCAGGGCGTGGGCCACGATCGGGCCGAGCAGCGAGCCCGTCGCGCGGAACAGGCCGCCGAGCAGCAGGCCGACCACCGCCGCGAAGGCGACCCAGCTCAGTCGCGACCGGCCGCGGAGCTGGTGCAGGGCACCGAAGAGCAGGCTGGAGGCGATCACGCCGATCCACGGCACGAGGGCGCCCCGGAAGAGCATCTCTTCGCCGAACGACGAGGCGAGTGCGACGGGGACGATCGCCCCCGCGCCGAGCGCGCGCGCCATCGGGGCGAGATCCGCCTGCAGCGCAGCGGCCCACGACTGGGTGCGTACCAGGACGCGCGTCGCCGCGATCACCGCGATCGCCAGGCCCACACCGCCGGCCAGGCTCGCGAGGTGGCCCGTGATCGGGTCGGACGAGAGGCGGAGCGAGCCCATCTCGGGGGTCATCACGAACACGTTCGGAGAGCCCCGGAGCGCGCCGATCGCCACCCCGACGGCACCGACCACGGCGTAGGCAAAGACCACCAGGGGCACCGCACGGGACGCCGCCCCGGTCATCTGCCTGTTTGCACGAGGAAGGGGATCGCCGAGCGCCACGCGAAGCGCACGCTGGCTCACGACGCGCGGGCCGGCAACCTCGACACGAGAGCCGACTCTAGAAAAGCCGAAAAACACCGCGCAAAACGTGATACGAGCGAGACGTGCGCTCGCTCCGAATCCTGCTCGCCTCCGCCTCGCCACGCCGCCGCGCGCTGCTCGAGTCGCTCGGCCATCGCGTGCTGGTGCAGGCGGTGTCCATCGACGAGTCCGAACGACCGGCCGAGGGCGCGAGCGCGTACGTCGAGCGCATCGTCGGGATGAAGCTCGCGGCCGCGCTCGACCGCGCCGCTCTCCTCGAGCCCGGGAGCTGGGACGCGCTCTGCGTGGCCGACACGGTCGTCGCGCTCGACGGCGAGATCCTCCACAAGCCGACGGACGCGAACGACGGGCGCCGCATGCTCGAGACGCTCTCGGGCCGCACACACGTGGTGACGACCCGGTTCGCGATCGCGAACCCCGCGCGGGTCGAGCACGTGGAGAGCGTGCCGACCAGGGTCGTGTTCCGGGCGCTCGAGCCCGACGAGATCGAGGCGTACGTCGCGAGCGGCGAAGGCGAAGACAAGGCCGGCGGCTACGCCATCCAGGGCGGTGCAGCGTCGTTCGTCTCGCGCATCGAGGGCTCGTACGGCGCGGTGGTCGGCCTCCCGCTCGCCGAAGTGAGCGTGGCTCTGCGGCGGCTCGTCACATGAGCGCCCCGAGCGGGGAGGCGGCGAACGCATCACGGCGGCTGTACTTGCAGGTGCTCGCGGCGATCGTGGTCGGCGTGCTGGTCGGGCACTTCTTCCCCAAGGCCGGCGAAGCGTGCAAGCCGCTCGGCGACATCTTCATCCGTCTGATCAAGATGGTGATCGCGCCGATCGTCTTCGTGACGGTGACGGTCGGCATCGCCGCGATGGGCGACCTGAAGAAGGTCGGGCGCGTGGGCGCCAAGGCGGTCGTCTACTTCGAGGTCCTCAGCACGATCGCGTTGTTCGTCGGCCTCGGCATCGTGATGCTGGTGAAGCCCGGCGTCGGCATCCACGCCGACGTACGCACGCTCGACCTCAAGTCGGTTCCCGGCGCCGAGGGTGCGGTCAAGCAGGGGCACGGGGTCCTCCAGTTCCTCCTCGACACCATCCCGAGCGCGGTCGTCGATGCGTTCGCCAAGGGCGACGTGCTCCAGGTGCTCGTGTTCTCGGTCTTGTTCGGGCTCGCGCTCGCCAAGATCGGGCACCACAAGAGCAAGGCGGTCGTGGACCTGCTGGACAAGTTCGGCGCCGCGCTGTTCGGCATCGTCGGCCTGGTCATGCGCATCGCCCCAATCGGCGCGTTCGGCGCGATGGCGTTCACCGTCGGCAAGTACGGCATCGGCACCATCCTCAGCCTCGGCAAGCTGATGGCCTGCTTCTATGCGACCTGCGTGCTCTTCGTCTTCGTGGTGCTCGGCGGCGTGTCGTTCTGGTGCGGGTTCTCGGTGTGGAGGCTCATCCGGTACCTGCGCGACGAGCTGATCATCGTGCTCGGCACCTCCTCGAGCGAGTCGGTGTTGCCGCGGCTGATGGACAAGCTCGAGAACGCCGGCTGCAGCCGGAGCGTGGTCGGGCTGGTCGTCCCGGCGGGGTACTCGTTCAACCTCGACGGCACGTCGATCTACCTGACGATGGCCGCGTTGTTCGTCGCCCAGGCGACCGACACCGCGCTCACCATGGGCGACGTGCTCGGCGTGCTCGGGGTGCTGATGCTCACCTCCAAGGGCGCGGCGGGTGTGACCGGCAGCGGGTTCGTCACCCTGGCCGCGACGCTGGCGAGCGTGGGGAAGATCCCCGTCGCCGGCCTCGCGTTGATCCTCGGCATCGATCGCTTCATGAGCGAGGCGCGCGCGCTGACCAACCTGGTGGGCAACGCCGTGGCCACCATCGTGGTCGCGCGTTGGGAGGGCGAGCTCGATCGCGAACGGCTCGCGCACGTGCTCGAGAACCCGACCGCCAGTGCGATCGAGGCCGTCGAGCAAGAGGCGTGACTATTTCTTCTTCGGCGGCAGAGACGGCTTGAGCTTGAGGATCTTCTCGACCCTCGCGACGCCCTCTTCGGCGCGGAGGCGGAATCGGTTGGTCGGCTCGGCCAGATCGAGCCACTTGCGGTAAGCGACCAGCGCGGCCATCAGGTGCGCCTTCCGCTCGTCTCCGAAGTAGCGTTCGGCGAGTGCTTGCTCACGAAGCGCGACATACCAGTGCTTCTCGTACGCCGGTTCGAAGAATACGCCCTCGCCGTCGATGTACTCCCCATCGGGGTCGAGCTCGAGAGCGTGCTTGGCCGATACGAGCGAAGCGACCGGGTTGCCGCTGCGATCCTGGAGGATCGCCATGTTGAGATGGGGAGAGGCCGAATCGGGGCGGAGCGCGATCGCGCTCTCGGCGGCGTCGATGCTCTCGACGACTTTGCCTTGGGCCATCCGCGACTCGGCGAGGTTCGAATAGGCGATGGCCTTGACCCCCTCCTGATCAGTCAACTCCAGCACGACGAGGTACGCGCGCTCCTCCTCCTCATGCTTGCCGAGATGCGAGTAACAGATCGCGAGCTCAAACGCGCCGTCCGCGGCGAACGGGTGCTCCTTGGCGAACCCGAGCGCGTCTTCAAGCGCAGCCGCCGCATCCGCGTATCGACGCAACTTGGCGAGCACCAGACCGAAGTCGTACCGCAGTCGGGGATCGCTGCTCTTGTTCGCATCGTAGCGAACGAGGATCGCGTAGGCACCCTCGAGCGCCACCTGTGCCTGCCCTCCGAACAACGGATCGTCGACGCGCGTCGTGATCGCCTGGTGATAGAGCGCGGCGACCTGACGGTGGATGTCGTCGGCGGACAGCTGCCCGGGCTTGGTCGGGCTCTTGGCCTTGTCCCAGATCGAGGCTGGGTCCGCACGCATCGCCCCGGTCGCGGTCGCGACAGAGAGCGCGAAGCCGAACGCCAGGACCCCGCGGTTCATTTGGGCTTCGCGACCGGTTTGGGCTTGGGCTTGGTGTCGGGCTTTCCGCCCTTTTCGCCCTTCTCGAGAAGAGCGACGTGCGCCTTCGCGTGCGCGGCCCACACGCGTTTGTCGCCGCCGCCCGCGAGGTAGGCCTTCCACGCGTCGACGGCGGCGAGGGGCTCGGAGGCCTCGAGGCCGATGGCGCGCATCGCATGCGACTCCTCCATCGAGGCGAAGCGCGCCGCGATCTCGGGTGCGATCTCCGTCGGAATGCCCTTGGTCTTCACCAGATCGGCGGCGACCTCGCGGGCCTGTACGGAGTCTCCCGCGCGATCGAGGGCGAGCGCGAGCGCCAGCGACGCGACCCGCTGCACGTCACCGCTCGCCTTGCCGCGCGTCTCCTTGAGGATGGCGATCGCCTCTTCGAGACCGGTCGCCCCCTCCTCCATCGCGAGCACACCGGCTGTGAGGTACGCGAGCGACGCGGCCGAGCAATACGCCTGGATGCCGCACATGCCGGTCGGGCCGGTGACCCGCGGGAGCAGGGCCCGGTACGCGCGACGCGCGTCCTCGACCTTGCCGAGACGAAGGAGCACCGAGCCGTAGTCGTCGAGCACGGTGGCGTCGTCGAGCGCACGCGCGTGCAGGGCCTTGGCCTTGTCGAAGGCCACGAGTGCGTCTTTGGGCTTGCCCCAGCGCGCATACGCCGAGCCGCGGACCACGGCCGGGCCGGGCTGTCCGGGGGTGAGGTCGTCGGCCTTCTGGGCGAGGTCGAGCGCGGCGACGAAGTTCCCTTCGTTGATCCGCTGGACGCCCTTCTGCAGGAGCGCGCAGTGGTCGCCGAGCGCCGGCTGCTTGGCGGACTCCCAGAGGTTGGGCTTGGTCTTGTCCGCCCCGCCCTTGAAGAGCACCGCACATTCGGGCGCCTTGGGCACGATCTCGCGGGTCGCCATCTGCATTTCACCCGCAGCGCCGGCCCTCCCGAGCGGCGAGAGGAGCACGGCCAGAAAGGCGACTGGAACGAGCACGCGGCGCATGGCGAAGGCAGCGTAGCGCAGTCACTCCCGCTCATGCGTCGGCTCGTGCTAAGAAGACCGGCATGATCGCCGAAACGCGAGAGAAGCTCAAAGGCCTTCAAGGGCGTCTCATGACGCTAAGGGGGCATCTTTGACGTCCCTACCCTCAAACGAAAACTAGACCAGCTCAACGACCGTGCGGGTGCCCCCGGCTTCTGGGACGACCCCGCCAAGGCGCAGTCGCTCCTTCGTGAGCGCGCCGACGTCGAAGACAAGATCACCAGCTACGAGGCGCTGAACAAGCTCGTCGAGGACGACGTCGAGCTGCTCGACATCGCCGAGATGGAGGGTGGTGCCGAGGGCGACCGCGTCGAGAACGACGTCGCGTCCCGCTTCGGCGCCCACGACCTCCGCCTGCGCCAGCTCGAGCTCGGCCGCATGCTCAGCGGAAGGGCCGACCGCAACAACGCGATCGTGAACATCCACCCCGGCACCGGCGGCACCGACGCCAAGGACTGGGCGCAGATGGTCCTGCGCATGCTGCTCCGGTACTGCGAGCGTCGCGGCTGGAAGACCGAGGTCATCGACTACCAGGACGCCGACGAGGCGGGCATCGACGGCGCGTCGTTCAGCGTGACGGGGCCGTACGCGTACGGGTTCCTCCGGAGCGAGCACGGCGTACATCGCCTGGTGCGCATCTCGCCGTTCGACGCGCAGGCGCGTCGGCAGACCGCGTTCGCCGCGGTCGAGGTGCTGCCCGAGGTCGACGACGACATCAACATCGTCATCAAGGACGAAGACCTCGAGACCACGACCATGCGCGCCGGCGGCAAGGGCGGGCAGAACGTCAACAAGGTCGAGACGGCCGTCCGCATGAAGCACCTCCCCTCGGGGATCGTGGTCGTGTGTCGCGCGGAGCGCTCGCAGCTGCAGAACCGCATCACCGCCAAGAAGATGCTGCAGGCCAAGCTGTACGACATGGAGCTGCAGCGTCGCGAGCAAGAGACCGCGGCGTACAACGCCACCAAGTCGCAGATCGCCTGGGGCTCGCAGATCCGGAGCTACGTCCTCGCGCCGTACCGCATGGTCAAAGACCACCGCACCGGCGAAGAGAGCGGCAACCCCGACTCGGCGCTCGACGGCGATCTCGACAAGTTCATCGAGGCCTATCTCCTCGCAGCCGCAGGAGGCACGCTCGGCAAGGGCGGCTCCTCGAGCGACGAGGTCTGACCATGCGCTACCTCGGGGCGGTCATGGCGTCGGTGCTGGCCGTCGGCGCGATCGCGTTCGGCACCAGCGCCGAGACAATCGTCCCGAGCGTCGCCACCTCCTTCGCGATCGGCGACGGCAACGTGGCGTTCGCGACCGATCGCGGTCCGGCCACCCGCAGCGGCCGCGTGACCTCGCTCCCGGCCAATCCCAAGCCTCGCTGGAGCGTGAACATCGGCACGCGGCTCGATTGGCCTCCGGTCGTCGACGGCAACGGCAAGATTGTCGTGGCCACGAGCCACAACGGCGAGGGCCTCGTCGTCGAGCTCGACGGCGCGAGCGGCAAGGGGCTCTCGAGCACCAAGCTGCGCTCCGCCGTCTCGGCGACCGAGCCGCTCGTCGAAGGTCTCGCGGTGGTGCAAGCCGATGCGGCCGCGGGTCCGGTCGTCCTGCTCGCGAACGGCACGCGCGTGGTCGTCACCATCCGCGGCTACGCGCTCGGCATCGCGCCGGGCGGCGCGCTCTTGTTCCGCACGCGCCTCGGCGGCGAGCTCTCGTCGGTGCCGCGCGTCGGCGTCGTGCCCCTCCCCGGCGGTGGCTTCACGGTCGCGCGTCGACCCGAGGTCATCGAGCTCGACGCGCACGGCAACATCGTCGATCGCGTGCGCCTCGAGCTCGGGCCCTATCTCGCGGCGCGCGAGAGCGGCGAGGTGCTCGGCGTATCGGCCAACGGCGAGCTCGTCGGATGGCGCGCCGCGCGGGTTCCACGCATTTACGGCTCGTTCGGCGACAAGGGCGTCAACTTCGACGGCCCATGCCGCGGTGGCCTGGTGCTCGACGGCGTCGCATCGCCGCCTCCCGGAGGTCGTCGCGAGCGGGTCGTCTGTGTCTCCGAGCACCTCGTCGAGCAGATCGATCTCGCGAGCGGCGTGCGCAAGGCTCTGCTCGGCGATGCGATCGGCAAGCTCCCCTATCGAACCGCTCCCGCGGTCGGCAAGGGCGGCGAGGTCGTCACGGCGATCGCCGGCGGCGCGCTCGTGGGCCTCGGTCCGCTCGGCAACGAGCTCGGCCCTTGGGACCTGCCCGGTGCGGCCCCGCTCGCCGGCTTTGGCTTCGGCGGCACCAAGGACGGCGGCGTGGTGTTCGTCGGAAGCGTAGGCGAGGTCGCCCCGCTCGTCGCCAACGACGGCACCGTGGCGTGGGCCTCGAGCGACGGCGTGGCCCTCCTGCGTGCGGGCGTGGCGACGCGTGTCGCGCGCTGCTCGGGCTTCGCCTCGAGCTCGATGGCCGGACTGTCGAGCGCCGGACCCGGCACGCTCCTCATCGCGTGCGCCGACGGCAAGCTCCAGCTGATCGGTGACTGATCAGCCGTCCACTGAAACAAGTGCTTGACAGAGAGGCCGCCGCAACTAGAGTGCGACGCCCGTCCGACGGGAAGACCACCCTCACGGACGGCTTAGCAGTCCTTCTTTTGGGGGATCGTCTAACGGCAGGACGACAGTTTCTGGCATTGTCTATCTAGGTTCGAATCCTAGTCCCCCAGCCAGTTACGTAGTAGCAGTGCAGTGTAGTGTGAGATCACGGTTGGCCCCATCGTCTAGCGGTTAGGACATCGGCCTCTCACGCCGGTAACACGGGTTCAATTCCCGTTGGGGTCGCCACGGACGCCCTCGAATCCAAGCGGTTCGAGGGCTTCTGCCTTTTTGGGGGTGCCGCAACGATGCGCTGGGAGCTCGGCGAACGCGAGGGGTCGGTTGAGCGACGCCACGTGACCTCGGCGTGGGTCCGCGAACGCCTCGACGAGGCGCGCTGCGCGAGTCCTTCGATTTGGTCTGCATCCTGTCGCCGCGCCGCTGGGTCGTCGTCAGCGTGAACGGCGGGTCCGCGATCGTGAGCGTGCGCTTCGTGAAGGAGCAGTCCGCCTTCGTCCACATGCGCGGCAACGATGCTGCGACCGCTCGCTTTGTGATGTTCGGCCAGTCAGAGGTCGACGCACCACGCTCTGCGTTGATGTCGCGAGCCGAGAGA
>Ga0208492_1000448_pt1 | contig 35064 bp, 25 predicted proteins | sample Subbioar_CSW14AB_FD_184820 | JGI IMG/M metagenome (GOLD analysis project Ga0208492, IMG submission 184820) | Serpentinite rock and fluid subsurface biosphere microbial communities from McLaughlin Reserve, California, USA - CR12Mar_CSW14AB (SPAdes) | ecosystem: Environmental > Terrestrial > Deep... | reverse complement strand
CCCGGCAGCGGCTGGCCTGCCAAGTCGACGATTCCGGGGTTTTGCACCGTCTGCAGCGCCAGGCTTCCCGTGCCGCTGACTCCGGTGACGGTGACGATGTAGGTTTTGCCCGAACCGGTCACCGAGGTGATCGAACCGGTCGCGCCACCGCTCGCCACAAGCTGGAAAGCCTGGGGAACGACCGACGAATCGACCATGTCGCGATTGAAGTTGACCTGGAACTGGACGGTCGTCGCCTTGGTCGGCTGAGTGCTCGTGATGTCGATCGAGTTGATCTGCGGAGCGGGGAATGCCGTGGGGGTGAACGCCTGGATCGTGTACGACTGGCCCGAGGTGAATCCCGCGGTGATCGTATTGCCGAAGGTGTCCTTGATGCCGCTATTGGGCAACAGGTTCAAGTTAATCGTACCGGCGCCGGAAACCGAACGGGCCACCACGACATAGGTGTTGCCGCTGCCGGTGACCGACTGAAGGACGCCGCTCGTCGAACCGGTGAATCCAAGCTGGAAGGAAGCCAGCTTGACCGAGGTGGGGTCGACCGGCTCGGAGAAACGCACGATGAACGAGATTTCGCCGGCGGACAAGGAGGGATCGTTGATCGCATCGCCGCCCCGGTCGATCGCTTGCACCGTGGGGATAACACGGTCGACCTGCACCGGCGTTGCGATGGAAGGATCGTAGCCGTTGGCCAGCGGGGTACCGATCGAGTTCTTGATGCCAGAGCTATTGGAAACACCCAGCGAGACCGTTCCCTCGCCTGTGAGGTTGCCAACTCGAACGATGAAGTCGGTGCCGCCGGCGCCCGTCGCGGACACCGAGACGATGCTTCCGTTCAGACTGCCGGTCGTTTGCAAGAGGAAGTCGGAAGCCTTGACTGAAGTCAGGATCATCGCCTGATTGAACTGCACGCGGAAATCGACAAACGCGAGGTTCGTTTTTGCGACGTCGCTTGAGATCGCCTTGACGCCGGGAGCCACCGCGATGACCTGGACGACCGGGCCGGCCAGTCCCGTTTGCTCGATGAGGTTGCCCGCGAAATCGCGGATCGTCGCGTCGGCGCGCAGGTTCAACTGCACGGGACCATAGCCGGTCAATCCGGAAATCGTGACCCGCATCGTCATGTTGGTCGCGTCGTCGGCGATGATGCTGGTGATCGCCGCACCAGGATTGCCCACGATCTGGAAGTCGGAAGGATTGACGGTGAACGGGTTGATCGCCTTGTCAAAGAGCACGCGGAAGCTGGCCACTCCCGTCGTGACCGGCACCGTGGAGGCGACGACGATCGAGGTCGCCTTCGGAGCCACCTGATTGATCAGCGCGGCCACACCGCTTGAGAAGCCGTTGATCAGGGTGTTGCCAAACGAGTCCTTGATCCCCGAGTTGGCGTTGACCCCGACGGAAACCGAGCCGGTTCCCACCAAGTTGGTGACTTGCACCTTGAATTGCGAGGCGCTGCCATTGCCCGGGTTGAGGGCCGTGATCGTCCCGATCGAGCCGGTGAGCGTTCCTTGAAGCGCCAGGTTCAGCGCCGAGGAGGTGACAGTGGAGATCAGCACCGGCTCGGAGAAGGTCAGAATGAACGAAAGCTGGCTGGTGGAAATGGGGCCGAGATTTTCCGGAATGCTCGTGGTGACCACGGGCACCTGGTTGTCGATCGTATAGACCTGGCTCGCGCTGAAGGCGACCGAAAAGGGAGTGCCGGCAAGGCTGGTGATATTCGCATTCGCCGGGACGGTCAGCGCCACGGTTCCTTGACCAATGGTGGAAACCCGGACCAGGAAAATCGAGGGCTGCGACGGATTCGGATCGGCTGGATCGACGGTCACCATATTCACCGAGCCGTTCAAGGTGCCGGTGAATTTGGCGACGTAGTTGGTGATATCGAGGCCGCCGTTGATCGGTTGGGCAAACTGGACCCGGAAGATCACACCCTGAGTGTTGGTGTGGTCGAGTTCGGGGTTCGCCTGGGTGATCTGCTTGACGCTTGGGCTGAGCGTATTGACCGAGTAGCTTGGTCCCGTCGTGAACCCCGCGGCGAGCACATTGCCCGCGATGTCGGCAATGGTCGAACCGTTGGGAACGATGAGTTGGAGCGTTCCCATGCCGCTGATGTTTTCGACGGTGACGGTGAACTGCGTGCCGCTGCCTTCGATCTTGGTGATGACCCCTTGCAAGCCCGCCGATCGGACCAGCGCCAGTTCGGCCGGCGTGATCGTGGCCAGGTCCATGTTTTGGCTGAAGGTGATCTTGAACTGCGCCGTATTTCCAAACAAGGGGTTGGGCGAAGTCGTGATGATCGAAGTGACCGTCGGCTTGTTCGACGCGGGAATCACCTGCAGTGGGCTGCCGGTGAATCCGGCCGGTTCGACCGGGTTGCCGTAGGTATCGCGGATTCCCGAATTCGGGGCTAAATTGACCCGGAGCAGTCCATTGCCCGAGATATTTTGCACTTCGAAATAGTAGGGGTAGCTGGCAAGCCCTTCGGGAGCCGGACCTGCCGGCGGGAAGATCTTGATCGTGCCGGTGGCGGTGCCGGTGGTTGCAATCAAAAAGCTTTGCGCCGTGATGGTCGATTCGTCGATGGGGGCATTGAAAGTGATGAAGAAGCCCATGGTCGATTGATTGGTGCCCGGTTTGACCGGGGCAATCGAAAGCACCGAAGCGGCGATCGTGTCGATCGTGTAGACGCTGCGAGCCGGTAAACCGGTCAACAAGGCATTGCCTACCGCGTCGGTGGCTCCCTTGCCGCCAAGCACATCCAGCTTGAGCGTTCCCACTCCGGAGTAACCGGAGACATTCACATAGAACGAGACATTTTGCGATCCGGGTACCGGGACGACGCTCGATACGAACGCACCGCCCGAGAGCCCCTGGGAAATGACCTGGAAGTTGGCCGCGGTCACCGTGGCCGGGTCCATCTGCTGGCTGAAGGTGACAATGAAGGCGACGGTCGGCTGGCCGCTCTTGGCGGGCGGTTGGGCAACGGCATCGACCACGGTCGGCGGCTGGTACAAAATGTCGTACGAGGCGCCCGGCATCAGGCCCGTGGTGTTTAACTTTTCGCCGGCGAGGTTGCGGATATCGGCACCCTGGGCCACTTCAAGACGCAGGCGGCCATCGCCGTCGGTAATCGTGACATAAACCTGGAACTGATTGCCGGTCCCGGTAATCGTGGAGACAACGCCGCGGGCGTAACCGACCGATTGGCCAGGAAGCGGCTGAGTGATGAGCACGAAGTCTTCGGGATTGACCGTGGTCGGGTCGACATCCTGGCTGAAGGTCACGAGGTAGCCGAGCAGGCTGGCCTTGGTCGGGTTGGCATCGAGCGTGACGATCGTTTCGACCGCGGGGCTAATGCTCGTGACGCGGTACGGCTGGCCCTGGTTGAAGGCGGTGGCCACTCCGTTGCCGGCCAGATCCTTGATCGAGCCGTTGGCCGGCACGGTAAGGAACAGGTCGCCGTTGCCGATGGCTCCGCTCGCCTTGACCGTGACGATGTAGGTATTGGGCTTGAGCGGATCGGGAGCAACCGAATTGACCGCCCAGGTGCCGCCCTGGGGTTGAATCAGGTTAAACCCGGCCGCGGTCACGGTGGCCGGATTCAGTTGCTTGTTGAAGGTGACCGAGAAGCGCAACGTGGTCTGGTTGGTGGGGTTGGAGTCGAGCGGAATGATGTCGTTGACAATCGGACCGACGGTATCGACAAAGGCGAACTGACCGTCGGCAAAGCCACCGATCACCTGGGCACCCAGGGTATCGATGATGACGGCGGCGGGACTGATGTCGAGGCCAAGGCGCCCCTGGCCCGCCAAGCCGCTGACAACCACGTGGAAGAGCGCGGGATTATTGGCATCCACCGTGGCGGAAACGACGCGGCCAATCGACTTGCCATCACCGACGAGGATGAAGTCGGCGGCGCTGACCGTGGCCGACTGAATGGCGTTGGAAAACAGAACATCGAAGATCAGGTTGGGGCCGTTGGTCGGGGCGGTCGTCGAAGGAACGATCGAGGCGACGCTCGGGGTGAACCGGGTGACCCCCGAAATCGTCGAAGATCCGCCCGCGCCGAGTTGGTTGCCCAGGGTGTCGAAGATGAGCGCGTTGTTCTTGATAGAAATCTTGATCGTGCCGTTGCCGAAAATGCCGTTGACCCGGAAACGGTAGGTGTCTTCGGCGCCCGAAACGCTTCCCTTCGAACCGGAAAGCGAACCGGTGAAGGTCAAATCGATGTCGGCGGGAGTGAAGGTCTCCCGGTCCATAGGCTTGGTGAATTTCACTTCGAATTCGATCGAGCCGTCGGAAGCGACAATGCCGCCGTTGATCGGAATGATCGAGGCCACATTGGGCTGAGTCGCGTCGAAATCGTAGCCGATCGTGGAGAAAAACGCTCCCTGAAGGGGGTTGCCCAGCGTATCGGTGATCCCGGCGGCGTTGGTCAGATTGAGCGCGACGCGCCCGCTACCCGAGGCGACCTTCACGGTCACCACGAAGGTGCTCGAAGCCGTGTCGCCCGGATTGTTCGGCAGCACCGAGTCGATCGTGGCGTTTACGCCCGACAGATCGAGCGAGAAGTTGTTCTTGCCGATCGTGCTGGCAAGGATGTCCTTGCTGAAGACCACCATGAAGCGCAGGGTGGTCGAATTGGTCGGATTGGCGTCGATCAGGTTGATGCCGACCACGGCGGGAGCGGTGCGGTTGACCGTGTAAAACTCGCCTGTAAACGAACCGGAAAGTTTGTTGCCCAGGTTGTTGACGATGGTGCCCGGCTGAATCTGGCTCAGGCCGAGCGTTCCGTCGCCGCCCGTTTGCACGGTGACCAGGTACGAGGTGGCGGGGGTCGAACCGCCCACGGGCTGGACCGAAAGGATCGAGGCGTTGCCCATGCCGGTGCCGGCCAGAGCGAAGTTCGCGGCGCTGACGCCGCTGACGGCCTGATCGAAATTGACGCGATAGGTTACCTGGCTGGCGTTGGTCGCCTGACCCGATGGGCTCGACCGGACGATCGAAAGCACATGGGGTACGGTGGCGTCGGCGAGTTCGAAGGCGCCGATGTCGATCTTGCCGCCAAGCACGCGCGGGAAGCCGGGGCCGCGCTGGTCGGTCGTCAGGAAGAGCACATTGGCGCCGGCGTTGGCCGCGGGGCTGCCCGGCCTGAGTTCAAAAGTGGGCGTGGGGCCGCCGTTGTTGGCCAGTGCGCTCAGCTGGGGATCGGTGGAAACCGCCACGATCGAGGCGGGGATGATGCCGCCGCCATCGAGGTTTTGAATGAGGTTGGCCTGACCCGAAGCGTTGAGGTGACCGCCGTTGAGGTTGCGTGCCGCGACATCCGATGTTCCGCCCGACTGCGCGGCGATCGTGCTGTTGAGAATCAGGCTGGCCGTGGTGCCATCGGCTTGAGCAAAGATGGCGCCGCCTTGATCGGCGCTGTTTTGCGCGGCGGTCGAGTTGTCGAGCCTGAGGAATCCATTTTGCGAGAAAATCGCTCCGCCAAGTCCTAAACCGGCCGCGGCGTTCGTACCGCCGACACCGGCCAGGCCGCCACGGGCATCGTTATTGCCGAAGGTCGAATTGACGATCGAAACCGAACCGCCGAAGTTGAAGATCGCGCCGCCCATGCCGGCGCCACCGCCGCCGGCTCCGCCTTGCGTCTGGTTGCCCGCGCCGCCGCGGCCGCCATAGACGACCTGGCGTCCGCCGTAATCGGGATCGGCGCTATTGGTCGTGGCCGACCCGCCGCCCGCGCCGCCGCCAACACCGTTGACCGAGGAAAATCCGCCCGCGCCACTTGCCGTCGCCCCGCGACCGCCGCCGCCGCCGCCACCGGAGCCAAAGCCACCGGGCAAGCCGGGAATGTTGGCACTGCCGCCCGCGCCGCCGCTGACTCCGCCCCCCTTGCCGCCGGTCGCATTCGCCGCGGGAGCCAGACCGCCGGCGCCGCCCGCGCCGCCAACGGCCTCGTTATCGCGAAATGTTGTTTGGGTGGCATTCAAGGTGCCCTGATTGAAAATGGCGCCGCCCATGCCCGCGCCGCCGCCGCCGCCGCCGCCGCCGTTGGTTCCGCCAAACCCCGTCTGACCCACAGCCCGTCCATCCGCGATGATCACGTCGGTCAGGTTCAGGGTCGCGCCCTGACCCACCAAGAAAATACGCCGGTCGCCAAAGTTCGAGTCGTTGGCGATGGTGACCGACCTCAGCGTTCCCGCCGGAAGCCCGTTGATCGTCAAGGTCCGGGTCACCGCCAGCGCGGAAGCGCCGAACGAGTTATCGCCGGTGATTTGCAGCGGGATCGCTTCCCCGGCAAGGCTCGCATCGAACAGGATCGTATCGACGCCGGTGCCGGCCGGAGCGTCGCCCACCTGTTTGCCGGTGTTGGCGGCCAGAACCGCTTCACGCAAGGTGAGTAAGCCGTCCGTTTTGGGCTCGACCTCATCCCGGGTGGTGTTGACGACATAGACCGTCGGAACCGCGCGCTCTTCCAATATTTCGAGGGAGGGGTTGCGCGTCAGCGGCCGGTTCTGAGGAACCGCTCCGCTCTTACGCATCCACCGACCCAACCAACCACGAACCGATTCAGATGCTGACATGTGCTCACCTCAAGGTGGCCACCAACTGCTCGCTACCGAGCCCGACCATATTCCTTCCCGTTAGGGAAGGAGGCCGGCAGGGAACGTCCGGAAAGCCCGAGAACCGTCCCTGGCAAGGACGGACAGACCTTCGACGAACGATCCACGCCCCCGGATTGACTCCGGAATACGGTGACTCACTTCTTAATTCGGCTGAGGAAAGGGAAAGCTGGCAGAAAAACAGGGGGATTGGGAGGATGTATTAACGATTTGGGAGACTTTGCAAGTTTGGAAATTTGGAACAATAAAGCAGGCCTTGCCATTGCCGTAATGAAAACAAAAACCCCAACAACCGGCACCTTCGCCAGATATCAGTTGCTGGGGCTTTTCTATCCTTTCTTTGTCGCCAGCGAGCCGCTTCCCGGCAATTATTCAGGGAAAAGCGGGGTGCTCAAGTAGCGCTCGCCCAGATCGGGCAGGACGACCACGATCAATTTGCCCGCGTTTTCGGGGCGCTGCGCCACGAGCAGGGCCGCGTGCGCGGCCGCGCCGCAACTGATGCCGCACAGCATGCCTTCTTCCTTGGCAAGGCGGCGCGCCATGGCGAAAGAATCGTCATCGGTCACCTGAATGACCTCGTCGATGACACCCGTATTGAGCACGCCGGGAATAAAACCGGCGCCAATCCCCTGGATCTTGTGGCGGCCGGGTTTGATCTCCTGGCCGGCCATTTTCTGCGTGATGACGGGGCTGGTTACCGGTTCCACCGCGATCGCCTTGAGGCCGGGTTTGCGTTTTTTGAGCACTTCGGCGCAACCGGTGATCGTGCCGCCGGTGCCGACCCCGCACACCAGGATGTCGATCTTGCCGTCGGTATCGCGCCAGATTTCTTCGGCGGTCGTTTTGCGGTGAATTTCTGGGTTGGCCGGGTTGTCAAACTGCATCGGCATGAACGAGTTGGGGGTCTGCTCGGTCATTTCCGCGGCTTTTTGCACCGCGCCGCGCATGCCCTGATCGCCGGGAGTCAGCACGATTTCCGCGCCAAACGCCTTCAAGAGGCGGCGCCTTTCCAGGCTCATCGTCTCGGGCATCGTCACGATCAGCCGGTAGCCGCGGGCGGCGCATGCAAACGCCAGGCCAATGCCGGTGTTTCCCGAAGTCGGCTCGATGATGACCGTATCGGGCTTGATCTTGCCTTCCTTTTCGCCGGCGTCGATCATCGCCACGCCGATGCGGTCCTTGACGGACCACAAGGGGTTAAAATTCTCCATCTTGGCGACTACGGTCGCCTTGGCATCGTCAACGACTCTTCTCAAACGAATAAGAGGTGTGTTGCCCACGCATTGGGTGATGTCGTCGTAAATTCGGCCGCGGACGAAAGAGGTCTGAGTCATTTGACCCTCATTGTGAATTCATGGAGAGTTACCGGGCCATTTTACAAAAACAGTTCGCCACTGCCCGATTTGACCGGGGCCTGACTTCAAAAAGTAGGCTCTGCTCCGGCATGCGGAAGGGTCGCAGGAGTCGATCGAAGGAATTAGGCCAGCAGTTCATGGAGGATGCGCGGCCCTTCGGCGGGGCCGATGAGGCGCGCTTCCAGACCCTGGTATTTGTGGGAGAAGGTGAAGGGGTCGAACCCCAACAGATGCAGGATGGTGGCCTGAATGTCGTGAACTTCGACCGGATTTTCCGCGACCTGGTAACCCAGATCGTCGGTTTTGCCCAGGGCAAAGCCCTTCTTGACCCCCGCCCCCGCCATCCAGATGGTCATGCAATGGGGGTGATGGTCTCGCCCCAGGTATTTGGAGCCGCCTCGGGCCTCATTCATGCTGGTTCGCCCAAACTCCCCGCCCCACACAACCAGCACATCTTCCAGCATGCCCCGCCTTTCCAGATCGGCCAGGAGTGCCGCGATCGGTTTGTCGATTTCCTGGCATTTTTTGGGCAGAGCGTTCACAATGTCGTCGCCCGGCCCGGTGCCATGGGTATCCCAACCCCAGTCGAATAGCTGGATATAGCGCACGCCGCGCTCGACCATCCGCCGAGCGAGCAAGCAGTTGTTCGCAAACGAACTCGCCCCCGGTTGCGCGCCATACATGCCCAAAGTCTGCTGCGTCTCCCGGGTGATATCCATCACTTCGGGCACGGACGTCTGCATGCGAAACGCCAGTTCATATTGCTCGATGCGGGTCAAGGTTTCCGGGTCGCCCACCTTGGCCGCTTCCATCTCGTTGAGCGCCTTGAGCGCATCGAGGCTACGGCGCCGCCCTGCCCGATCGATTCCCGGAGGATCGGCGACATAAAAAATGGGCTCGGTGCCGCCGCGGCACTGCACCCCCTGGTAAACCGAGGGAAGAAAACCGCTTCCCCAGACGCTTTTGCCCGCCGTCGGATCGGTGCCGCCGGAAACCATCACGATGAAACCGGGCAGATTCGCATTGGGTGAACCGAGCCCATACGTGGCCCAGGATCCCATGGAGGGATATCCCGGCCGGTTCTCGCCCGTATGGATGAACAGTTCCGCGGGCGCGTGATTGAATTCCTTGGTTTTCAGCGAACGAATGATCGTGGCGTGGTGCGCCACTTGATGAAAATTCGGCAAAATGCTGCTCACCATCGCCCCCGACGGTCCACGAGGAGCGAACTGGTAAGGCGTGCCCAAAAGCACCGGGTGGCCTTTAATGAACGCAAAGCGTTGTCCCTTCAAGAATTCGTCGGGACATGGCTTCAAGTTGTATTTGACCAGTTCGGGCTTGTAATCGAATAAATCCTGCTGGGGAGGCGACCCCGACATGTGCAAATAGATGACCGCCTTGGCTTTGCCCTGTTTTGAGGCAGCGCGCGGCCGCAAGGGACTGTCGGCTTGTACCGATCCCTGATTCATGCCCAGAAGCGCCATGGCGCCCAGGGCGAGAGGGGAATCTTTCAAAAAGTGGCGGCGGGTGCGAAGCCGGAGCTGTTCCAGATGCAGTGGGAGAGCCATCGCTTCAATTCCTCGTCAGAACGGCATCGAGATTCAAAAGAACATTGGCCACCAGCGTGAGCGCGGCCAGATCGGCCGCCTTGGCCGGGTCCGTCTTGGCAGCCATTTCCCCCATCAGTTTGCCCGTTTCCGCAGGGCGTGAGAGGTAATTGGCCCGTTCGGATTCGTAGAGAGCAGCCAGGGGTTTGAGTTCGGCAGGCGTCGCGGGACGAGCCAGGCAAACCAACATCGCATGGTTGATTTTTTCCTCCGTCGTGCCGGTGAATGCCGCCATCCTTTTGGCCAACCCCTGGGCCGCCTCGACAAAACAGGGATCATTCAAGGTGACAAAGGCTTGCAATGGCGTGTTGCTGCTGATGCGGCGGATCGTGCAAGCTTCCCGGCTGGGAGCATCGAAGGCCTGCATCGATGGGTAGGGCACGGTCCGCCTCCAAAAGGTGTAGATGCCGCGCCGGTAGCGGTCTTCGCCCGTGCTCGTCGGGTAGGTGCGCTCGCCATTGAAAGCCGCTTGCCAGAGATTCCCTGGCTGGGGCGGATAGACCGACGGGCCGAACATTTTCGGGCTCAAGATACCTCCAAGCGCCAGCGCCTGATCCCGGATCGATTCGGCATCGAGCCGGTACCTGGGGGCACGGGCCAAGAAGAGATTCTTCGGATCTTTTTCGAGTTGATCGGGGCGAACGCTCGACGATTCGGCATAGGCTTCCGACATCAGAATCAAGGTGATGAGCTTCTTGATGTCCCAGCCCGATTCGCGGAATTCCACGGCCAACCAATCGAGTAGCTCGGGATGAGAGGGCGCCTGCCCCATCGTGCCAAAGTCTTCCTCGGTTTCCACCAGCCCCCGGCCAAAGATCTGCGCCCACAGGCGATTGACCGCCACGCGTGCGGTCAGCGGATTTTCCGCGGACACGAGCCAATTGGCAAAATCGAGCCGGGTGGTCAATTTGTCGGCCGCTTTCGGTGCGAACGCCCCGGGAAGGAAGGCTTTCACTTCCTCGCCTGGATCGAGGAAATTCCCCTTGAGCAAAATCTTGGTTTTGCGCTGCTTGTCCTTGGGCAATTCCCTCAAGATTGGCGTGGTGACCACTTCCTTGGTGATACCATCGCGGGTTTTCTTGAGCTCGGCGATTTCCCGGGCGTAGATGCGGGCTTGCGGCTGGGTCGCCCACCAGAGTTCCAGCCACTTGTGGGCCGCCGTTTCCGGATGGGCGAGTAGATCCTTGAGGGTCTGGGCGTCCATGGCCGGGCTGGGATTCACCTGGGTCGTGACCAACACGCGGAAATGACCGAGAATGTGCTTTTCACCATAGCCGCAATCGAACTTCAGTTCGATGGGCCCCGTCGCCTCGGCAAGCGGTTCGCGAAAGCGCACGGCGAGCGTTTGCGCGGTGCCCAGCTTTCCCCCGAGCGCCCAACCCAACAGCGGATTGGTTCCCAGGGCGGCCGCTGCGGTGAAGCCACTACCTTGCTCATGAGTGGCTGTGGCCAACTCCAGGGGAATGGTCGATCCTTCGTTCGTTTCAAACGTCATCGGCCGCATCGTCGGCTTGGAGATCGGTTTTTGCCAGATGACTTTGCTCTCGGCGTTCAAGAGTTCGACGACGGCACCGGCCAGACGGGCAGAGGTTCCCGCGTCCGTTCGGTTGTGGACCACCACTTGATCGATTTGCTGATCTGCCCCAAGATCGACCATCCACCAGGGGTCGGGATCGTTGACCGTATTGTGCGTCACGGATCCTTTGGAGTGATCCCCCTCGGTGTTGCCGTCGATCGCCAGATTGGCCGGACCATTGAATCCGGTGGTCGACTGCGAGGCCTTTCCTTTCAGGGCGACATTGGTGCCGCCGGCAAAGACTTCGACTTCGGCCAGATTTAAATAAGCGTTCTTTTGATGGCGAATCCGCACGAAGCGCGCCTGGGGGGCGCGAAGTTGGCGAGCGTTCAGTTCCAGATGACTCAAGACGAAATTGCCGTGGCCCGCCAGGCCCGGGCCGTTCCCCCCAAGCGACTTGTCGCTCAAGGCTTCGAGGCGCAGGCCGGTCGCCCCCTTGGGCAAGGGATCAAGCGAAACGGTCACCTTGGTTTTGTCGGCGTCCGCATTTTTTGCCAGAATTGAACCATCCTTTTGCACGGTGTAGCGCACGCCGCCCGTGGCCTTGACAGCCCGCGGTTTCAAGGGCTGCCAGTACTTTGGGGCGTTTTTGATTTCCGCGACCCAGGCGGCAAACTCGGGAGTGGCTTTGGGCGGGGCGCCCATCTTTTTGGTCCGTTCTTCAATCGCCCGATCGATGCGGGCCATTTCCTTCTCTTGCGCGGCCGTGGGGGTCGCGATCCGGGGAAGGTCGTCGTTGTTGTCGTTGTCTTCGGTCTGATTGAAGATCGCGAAAAGCTGGTAATACTCCCGGTGGGTGATGGGATCGAATTTGTGGGTGTGACACTTGGCGCAGCCGGCGGTCAGGCCCATCCAGACCTGCATCGTCGTATCGACCCGGTCCTTGATCGCCGCGATGCGGAATTCCTCGTCGTCGGTGCCGCCTTCGGTGTTGGTCATCGTGTTGCGATGAAACGCCGTGGCAAGCATTTGGTCGGTCGTCGCTTGTGGCAACATGTCGCCGGCCAGTTGTTCGATCGTGAAGCGGTCATAGGGCAGATTGCGATTGAAGGCGTCGATCACCCAGTCGCGATAACGCCAGATGTAAAGGCGCAGCGGGTCCGAGCCGAACCCCTTGCTGTCGGCATAGCGGGCCAAGTCCAGCCAGGGGCGGGCCATCCGTTCGCCATAAGCGGGCGAGGCCAGGAACCGTTCGATCATGCGCGCATAAGCGTCAGGCCGGGTGTCTGCCAGAAACTCCTGGACCTGCTGAGGCGTGGGGGGCAAACCGGTCAGGTCGAGCGCAACGCGCCGGATCAGTGATGGTTTGTCGGCTCTGGGGTTGGGGGTCAGGCCCTGTTTGGCCATGGCGGCGAAAAGAAAGCGATCGATCGGGTTTTTGGCAAAGCGCGTATCGGTGACTTCAAGCAGGGCTGGTCGGGTAGGCGCCTGGAAGGACCAGTGCGTCTTCTTTTGGCTGACCTTGAAGTCGCTGGGCCAGGGGGCCCCCACGCCAATCCAGTCGCGAATCAGCTTGATTTCTCCATCAGGCAGCGGCGGCCCCTTGGGCGGCATGCGCTTCCCCTTGCCGCCGCTGATGCGCTGAAAAAGGGTACTATCGGCCGGCTTTCCCGCCACGATACCAGGTTCGCCGGTATCTCCGCCGTCTTTGATTGCTTTGGGGTCATCAACCCGAAAGCCGCCTTTTTGCTGGAGCGGGCCATGACATTCAGCGCAGCGGGTTTGCAGAAGCTGGATGACTTCGCGATGGGTTGCCGTGTTTTCATCGGCGTGGGCCATGGAAACGGGAAGGCCCGGCACGAGGCAGAGAATGGCCAGAGGGATTGCGAACCTTTGCAACCGGTGATTCATTGGCGCGGACCTTTTGAAGGCGCAGGGAGGGAGGGGAATGGCGAAAGTTCAGGAGGTCTTGGAGGCCGCAATCATCTCCGGCGGATGCCATTCCGTAGGGGCTCCTGTGATTATAACCAAAATCGGTCCTGAATTGATGAGCCCCGGCCTTGGCGCGCGCCCTCTTCCACAAATACCCGTGAAACTAGGAGAGAACGACGCCGGACGTCGAAATCGATTGCCTTTTCGCTCGCCGATCGACCAAACTGGATGGAGGCCGGCTTCAATCGGCCACCCCCTGGGATTCGGCCGGAAGAGAGAATGGAATGCCTGCAAGCGGATCCCAGGCAGACGCCTAAGAGAACGTAATGATCAGAGACTAATCCTTAGCACGATATCCTCAGGAGGTCCTCTTCTTGAACCGCCGCAAAGTTCCCTGGATGCTTTGGTCCCACTCTGGAATCATTTCCTCTTTTTCATGGGATTTTTGGCATTCGCGCAAACGGCTAAAAGTGGATTCTCGGCCCTGGCCGATGGCCAAGGGGCAGCAAAACTCACAGCACGACTCCGCTGAGATCTCGACCCAAACGCAACAGCGGTCAAGAAATGGCGGGATGACGGCACCCTGGTGGAGATTCAACTCCACCAGAAGAGAATTCAGCCGGAAGAACTGATCAGTCATTTCGCGCGTGGCCAACCGTCAGCGTGCATGCCCCCGTTTTTTCATCGAATGTGAATCCTTCATTGCCCACCGATTCGCCGCACTGGGCAAAGAGCTTCATGGGGCCATAGGCGAGTTCCGCGATTTGAAACCGCCCTTCGGCATCGGTTCGACAAGTCAGGTGGCCCTGAGCAAACCCATTGGTGAACGACCTCACCACCGCACCCTGAATCGGCTTTCCCAAGGAATCGATCACTTTTCCTTTCAGTATCTTTTCGGATCGCATCGTGATCGCGCCGAACTGGGCGGTTCCAGATTTACCCAATTCCGCCAAATGGAACGGCTGGGTTTCCAGGGCAGCGAAACCAGGTTTGGAGGCAACCAGCAACATCCGGTAATTGCCCTCAAGGTAAGTCGCAGGCAACAAAATTTCCGACATCGTGAACTGGCCATCGGCCGAGGACAAGGCAACGAGGTGGGACATATGACTGGGATGCTCGGAATCTCCGCTGAGAAAGGCGGCTGTAAGTTCCGCTTGCGCGATCGGCCTGCCCATATCGTCTCGCACCGTCCCAGTGGCCTGGAAAGCGCGCGACTGCGGAATCGGGGTACAGGGAATTCGAATGACGGCCTGACCTTCTCGCTCGGCGACTTCGGCACCGCGCAAAACGGCGGTTTTTCCGCTGCGGTCTTTCCATTGAACTCCCGCTTCGCCTGCGATGGGGGTTGGCTTCCCGACCATTAGCGCAGGGTTGAAGCCCTTCTCCATCTTCAAATGGACGTCAGGGATCTCGTATCGCGGCGGGAAGGTGCATTCCGTGGTGCGAAGGACGAATTGACCACCCTCGGGCGGGACGGCGAGCACCGCTTCGCCTTGGGCGCTCACCCTGACGGTGCTCCTCATCTCCGAATGATTGGTCAGATCTTGGGGATCAAAGAACCAGCACAAAAAGGGGGCTTTGTCTTTGGGGCCTGTATAGCCGGCCAGTTCGACCTTCCAGGAAGTACCTGCCTGGAGGGAGAATTGGCGTATGACTGTCGGCTCTTTTTTTGTTGTGAAAACTGTCTGATAGGCTTTTGCATCGTCAAAATAGTAACCCGCGGGAGAAAATAGCCCAAACAATCTCAGGTCGCCCAGTGGCACTTCACGAGAGAAATTTCCGGCTTTGTCACTGGTGAGTTCCAAGAATGAGTGCTCCTGCGACAGCCCTTCAAGCATAACGCGCAATCGGGCGCCCTCGATCGGTTTTCCCGATCCCTGGTCAATAAAGCGCCCTTTGAGCAATCCTTTTTCCGAGGGCCCAGCAGGCGGTGTTTCGACGGACTGTTGAGTCGGTGTTTCCGGCGGCCGGGTCTGGCCAAAGGAGATGCCAGCCGCGGCGGAGGCGATGCCAATCATGGCTACCGCCAAACCATTCAGCGAACAGCGAGGGCTGTTTGACCGCGAATTTTCGCACATCCATTGTGATTTGCGCATGGTGATTCTGAATCAAGAGGATGAGTGCTGATAAAACGACGCGATCAAAGAGAGTAGGTGATGAGCGAGATGGACACAAGGTCAATAGGAAGAGGGTGGCCAGGTCCAGGCTTGGCCGCCTGGCCACCCACAGATGACATCGCAAATACTGACAAGTATCAATTCGCATTTTTAATATGGTATAAAATAGCGCATTGATGTTCTGTATGCTTTCACAATTCCATTTCTGCCAGATAAAATCATTCCATAAACGATTCAATCTTTTGGTTCAGCAGATGCATAGGGACGCCTACCGCCAGAGTTGGCAGGCGTCATCCTCACTGGCACTTTGTTTCTTCTCCTTACCGAAAAGGAAAAAAGGCAAAACAAAGAAAAATGACTGCCCATTCCCAGGGTCGCGGCAAACGATTGGGACGGCTCGGGAGGCGGCACGGCGGGCAAGGAAGCCGTTCGATTTTCCTCCGCAACCGGAGCCAAGGATGCCGGCGCCATCCAGGGACGATCCGACGCTGATGGCGGGTATTGGATTTCAGGCCCATCCCTACTTGGCAACCTGGCCGAGTTCATGCTCACCCATTGCACCGTCCACCATTTGGGCAACGGTGCCAGAGCGAGGATGGGGACCACGCTCAACAACCCCAGACCGAACAGAGCACTCAAGGCTGCGGCGGCCGGCCCAGACCGCTTCGCGAAGAAGTAGAGGACGATTCCAGGCAAGATCAGTAAGAGCGCGGACGGAACGCTACCGATCACCCACAAACCCAAAATCCCCGAGAATCCTACCGTGGTCACTGCCGGCCCTCCGAATTCTCGCGCGGTCAGGAAATCATGGATTGCAGGGCTCAGTTCTTGCGGTTGTACCGAAGCAGAAGGATGACTTCCCCGGATTTCTCGCTGAAATGGAACTGGTCATCTCCATATTGATCGCCGTAATTGACCCACATTCTCATGCCCCCATAGGAAAGATCGGGCATCTGAAACTTGCCTTCCGCGTCGGTTCGAGCCGTCAGGTGGCTGTGGGCGAATCCGCGATCAAAACAAGTCACGACAGCGCCTTGAACGGGTTGGAGTTGGTTGTCAACGACCTTTCCTTTAAGCGTGACGCCGGGTTTCAAGCGAATGGTCCCAAAATCGGCAATTCCACTTTTTTGAATCTCGGCCAAATTGAGTTCTTTGGATTCTTCGCCATTATAGCCTGATTTCGTCACAACCATTTTGATTCGCTGGTCGTTTTTAAAATATCCAGAAGACAACAATATTTCAGGCATGATGAATTTTCCGTCTTCTTGGGAATAGGCCACAAAGTTCGACATTCCCCCACCCGTATCAGTTAAAAAAGCCGCGGTGATTTTCGCACCGGCGATCGGTTTCAACCATCCGTCCCGGACGACGCCCTCCGCCTTGAAGGCCGCGGATTTGGGGATGGCCTTGCACATGAACTGCAAAACAGCGCTTCCACCGCGTACAACCACTTTCGCACCGCTCACGGTCGTTATTTTTCCCGACTTATCTTTCAATCGAACCGATTGATCCTCTGGATTGATCTCAAGATCTGCTTGAACCTGGGTTGGATCAAAACCCTTTTCAATCTTCAAGTCGATGGGAGCAATTTCCAATCGATTCGGCGTCTGCCTTTGAAGGCATCTGAATTGATAGTGGCCCCCGGCGCCTGGAATCGTCAAGGAGCCTTCGCCCTTGCTGTTGGCAAGCGTGCTGATAGCCTCGGTCGACCAAAATAGGGATCTGGTCGGGTCAATCCGCGCGCTGAAGATCGCTGGCTTTTCCTCGGTGCCGGCGTACCCTGCCAGTTCGAGCGCCCAGGGCTTTCCCGGCTGAAGCGAAAAATCCCGCACAACGGTCAATTCGTTTTTTGAAACCGTAGCGCAATCAAATGTTTTTTCATCCTGAGTGTAATAACCTGGAGGGCAATACACACCAAATAATTTCAGATCCCCCAAGGGTATTTCATGAGAATATTGACCCTCTTTATCCGACACTAGTTCGAGAAAATTCTTGGGCGCAGATTCTCCGTCGAGGAGAACTTGCACCATGACTCCTTGCACGGGTTTTCCTGTATCCGCCGCCGTGATCCGGCCTTTGAGGAGGCCTTTCTCCCCGGCGCTTGCCGGCGATTTGGTTTGGGCCTTGGACGCCTCCTGGGGTGCCGCCTGGGCCATGGCAATGCCAACACCCGCCGAGCCAAAACCGATCAAGATCGAAAGGAGAGCAAGGAGAAAAATGTGCAAACCTCTCAACCTTGTACTTGCTGTGAAATTCTTGGCATTCAACATTTTCATTCTCCATAAAAAGGTGCCACGGGCGGAAAAAATGGGACGGGCGAAAAGCGGGGCGGGCCGTGAGGTTTGGGTCAAAATCATCTGCGAAAGGGTGACCAGGTACTTTTCCCGGCCTCCACACAGTTCGGCGCCCAGCAGGTCGGCCGCCAGTTCCTGATCGCGGCGCAGGCGGCTTAGGAGCCAGTGCGCCAACGGATGGTAAAAGTGCAACGCCAGGCTGAACTGTGCCAGCACCCAGGCCGGAAAATCGCGTCGAGCGACATGGCCGATCTCATGAGCCAGGACGACGCGCAATTCCTCGAGGCTCCAGCTTCTCCAGTTGGTCGGCAAGAGAATGAGGGGACAGAGCCACCCGATCGTGGCCGCCGAGACAATGCCCGTCGATTGGCGCAATGGCACGGACCGGGGAAAACCGATCCTGTCGGCGATGGATCGGGCCAGATCGAGCGCGCAAGAGTCGGTGATTTCGACGCTTTCAAGGCGGTAGTAAGCGACGGCCCATAATCCGAGTGCAAACCGCACCAACGCGACACTCCATCCCACGATCAGCAGGATCCCGATCAGGCGCCTTCCTTGATTTAAGTTGCCGGTCCAGGAATCGGCCTCTGGCTTGACGCGCTCGCCCTCCGCTTCCGTTGCAGCAAAATGCAGGTTCGATGGCGGCCCATCGGCTCGATTTTCGTCTGCAGGCTCGATGGATAAAGCCTTCTCCGAAGGTGACGCATTCGCCGAAGGTGAGGTATTCGCCAAGGGCGCCAGGAATACCGCCTCAGGTCTGCCATCGCTTGCCGATCGAACGGGGCTTACTATCCCCCATTCCACGGTCCACCATTTGGGCATGGGACTGAGCGCGAGAAGGGGGACAATGCTCAAGAGCACCAGGCTGAATAAAGCACTCAGGGCCGCAGATGCGGGCCCCAATCGCTTTGCGAAAAAGTAGAGCACGATCGCCAGAAAGGAGAATGCAAGCGCGGGCGGAAGAATGCCAAGCAACCAAAAATCGAAAGTGGATGACAGACCCAAAGTGCTCATTTGCGGCCCTCCTTGTTTTCACGGCGCTCCTTCAAGAGCGCTTCGAGTGCCGCACGGTCCTTGGCCGAAAGGGTCTCCTCTTCGACCAAGCGCACAAGCATGTGCTTCCAGGAACCATGGAAGACCTTTTGCAGTAGTCCCTTGAGCAGTTTTCCCGACACATCTTCGTAACTGCGCAGAGGCCGGAAGATGAAAGGCCGCTCGTCGTTGACCTGCTGCAAAAACCCCTTGTCCGCAAGCAGGCGCACCAGGGTTCCCACCGTGGTGTAGGCGCGCTTCAATCCGGCCGTTTCCAGCGCTTTTTGCGCATCGGCCACGGTCAAATCGCCCTGGGCCCAAAAGACCTGCATGACTTCCAGTTCCAGATCGGTCAATTCCTTGGCGGGAGGTCGAGCCATGTTTTCCTTGTTTCCTGCGGGCGGCCTTGCAGTTCTGGTTCTTTAGTTCTGGTTATATAGTTTTCGAGACCGGCAGGTCAATAGGAGGCCCGGGCAAATCTTGCCCGGGCCTCCTATTGATTGGTTTTGAGTTCGTCAGATTCGCGACAAAAATCGATGAGAGAAAATCCGTTATTTTTCGAGGCGCGAACAAGAATCCCGAATCCAATGAATGACTTCACCCCATTCGCATTTTCAATCGACGCGCTTCGGATTCTTTTTGAGAGTAATCGCCTTCTCGGGGCAAGCGGTGACGCATATCCCGCAGGCCTGGCAACTGTCCGGCTGGGCGACGAACGACTGCCTGCCGCCGCCAAACCAAATTTTCATTCGTGGAAACCAGGTCAGGGAATCCCACTCTTCCTTCTTGAGCGGCCGGATTTCAAAAACCGAATAGGGACAAACCTCGAGGCATGGCCCTTTCGTTTCGCAGCGCAGCATATTGACCACCGGCATGATGCGTCCCGGTTGATCATCGCACGATTCCAATCCCGGTGTCGTTAGCTTCATCGTCCCCAGGTCTCCATCCAAATGCCTGATCGCCATCGAAATCTCATCTGAGAAAATCGAACGCAACCGGAGAGGGCATCGTTGCGGCGGGAACCTTCCGCCGCCTTCATTCATCCAAAGCTCGCGTCTCATTCGTTGGCCTTGGACTCCCCCTATCGACTCCCCCTATCTATGGGAGCCACAACGGGCTTTCCAAAAAAAACGAGGCACGGGCATCAATTCGGCAGGGAGGCCCTCCGTTCGCATGCCGTCGCTTCCGCCCGATCCCCTATTTTACCTGATCCTCTATTTTGACCTGTAGGAAGAACGTTCACGAAGTGAGTGCCATGAAAACCCTCGTATTCGACCTTGGCAATGTGGTCGCCTGGTTCAGCCATGAAAAGGCGGCACGCCAGTTGGCCCGCTTTGGGCCCAAGCCGCAATGCGAAACCACAATCAGGTCGCTGCAATCCCACTGTTTCGGTTCCGCACTCGATCACTCGTTTGAACGGGGCCTGATCGAACTCTCCGCCTTCCGCTCCCAGGTCAGCCAGCCCTTCCACCTCGAATTGTCCGACGACGACTTTGACCGGGCCTTCAGCGACATCTTCGAACCGAACCCCAAAACCCACAAAATCTTGGGTCAACTCCACAGCCACCCGGGCCGACCCCGCTTGTGGTTGTTGAGCAACACGACTCCGCTCCATATCGCGCATATTCGCCAGCACCACGCCGATTGGCTGCGCTGGTTCGACCATCTTGCCCTCTCCTATGAACTGGGATACCGCAAACCCGATCCACTTTTATATGATCGACTTTGTAAAGATGCCGGGGGCGATCCCTCCCAGATGCTGCTCGTGGACGATCTTGCGGCCAACTGTGAAGGGGCGAGGGACTGCGGTTGGAATGCCATCTGCTACCAACCCGATACCGATCTAATTGGTGAGTTGGACCGTCTCGGCTGGTGGAATTGAGAGGTTTTTTGATTCATGAATCCGATTGAAACGACTGACCCGGAAATCTGGCAGGCGCTCCAGCATGAACGCAAGCGCCAGCAGTCCGGCCTCGAAATGATCGCCTCGGAAAACTACACCTCCTCGGCCGTGCTTGCCGCCCAGGGCTCCGTCCTCACCAACAAATACGCCGAAGGTTATCCGGGCAAACGCTACTACGGCGGTTGCGAATTCGTCGATGAGGCCGAAAAACTGGCCATCGATCGCGCCACGAAGCTCTTCGATGCCGAGTTTGCCAATGTTCAGCCCCACTGCGGCGCCTCGGCGAATATGGCCGTTTATTTCGCCACGCTCAACCCGGGGGACTCGGTATTGGGCATGAGCCTGGCCCACGGCGGCCACCTCACCCACGGCATGCACCTGAACTTCTCGGGAAAACTGTACCGTTTTCACCACTATGGCGTGCGTCAGTCCGATGAGCGGATCGACTACGATCAGGTGGCCAAGCTCTGCAAGGAACACAAACCGAAACTGGTGGTGGCCGGGGCCAGCGCCTACCCGCGCACGATCGATTTCGGACTTTTTGCCCAAATTTGCCGCGAAAACGGCGCCCTGTTCATGGTCGATATGGCCCATATCGCCGGCCTGGTCGCCGGGCAACAACATCCCAGCCCCGTTCCCTTCGCCGAATTCGTCACCTCAACAACGCACAAGACCTTGCGCGGCCCTCGCGCTGGCTTTGTGCTTTGCAAAAAAGATTGGGGAGCCAAGATCAACCAGGCGGTTTTCCCAGGCCTGCAAGGCGGCCCCTTGATGCATGTCATTGCCGCGAAAGCCATTGCATTCAAGGAAGCGCTCCAGCCGTCCTTTGCCTCGTACGCGGCCCAGACGATTGCCAACGCCAAAACGCTGGCGCATGAGTTTCTTTCGGCCGGTTTCCGCCTGGTTTCCGGCGGCACCGACAACCATCTCATCTTGATCGACGTCAACGCCAAGGGGGTCTCCGGCCGCCAGGCCGAGCGCGCGCTCGACGCGGGAGGCATCACCGTCAATCGCAACGGCATCCCGTTCGATTCCCGGGCGCCGCTCGATCCTTCGGGAATTCGCGTGGGTTCGCAGGCGCTCACGACCCGCGGGATGAAAGAAACCGAAATGCGCCAGGTTGCACATTGGATGATCCAAATCCTTGGCGCACCTGATAATCAGGTCACGCAAGAAAAAGTTCGGGCCGGAGTCGCCGAAATGTGCCGACATTTCCCCACTCCCGCCGAGCATGCTTGATCCGCTTTCCTAAGATATTCCCTGGATGAACTCCTTGGCTTGGAGGCATCCAGGGGAAATTGGCATGGCTTCGCAGACGGCTTTATTCGATCTTCACAAAAAACTGGGCGCTCGGATCGTCGATTTCGCCGGCTGGGATATGCCGGTTCAGTACAAGGGCATTGTCGAAGAGCATAACGCCGTTCGCAATTCCCAGGGCGCGTTCGACATTTCGCACATGGGGCGCATCCACCTCGACGGAGCGGGCGCCGGACCCTTTCTTGCCAAGCTGGCAACCTGTGACGTGCTCACCCTGGCGCCTGGCCAAATCCGCTATGGCCTGGTCCTCAATGACGATGCCTTTGCCCTCGACGATGTACTCGTTTACCGTCTGGAAAAAAGCTGGTACCTCGTCGTCAACGCTTCCAACCGCGGCAAGATCCTCGACTGGATTCAGACCAAATTCCCGAATCCCGATTTTCGCTTGCACGATGAAACCTCGACCACCGCGATGATCGCCATCCAGGGGCCCAAGGCCGTTGCCACCTGCTCCAAGATTGCGGGCACCGATTTTTCAGGCATGGGGTATTACCGCTGCCAGGAACTCTCCTGGCAAGGAGCCAGGCTCCTGGCCAGTCGCACCGGGTACACCGGCGAAGACGGCATGGAGTGGACCGTTCCGGCCGCCAAAGCTCAACAACTTGCCGACGAGCTGGAAAAAGCGGGCGTGCCCTGGAGCGGTCTGGGCGCGCGCGACACCTTGCGCCTGGAAGCGGCCATGCCGCTTTACGGCCACGAACTCGACGAATCGACCGACCCCCTGCAAGCGGGCCTCGGCTTCGCCATACGCAAATCCGACACCGACTTTTTCGGCGGCAAGGCGCTTGCCGGACGAACCCATATCGCGAATCGACCGGTCCGCATCGGCCTGAAATTGGCGGGAAAACGCATTGCGCGCCAGGGAGACAAAGTTCTCAAAGATGGCCAGCAGGTGGGCACGGTAACCAGCGGCACCTTTGGACCCACGGTCGGCGCTTCGATCGCCATGGCCATGGTCGATCCGTCGGTCAAGTCGCCTGGACTGGCTCTTACCGTCGATGTGCGCGGCAAGCCCGAAGAAGCCCAGGTGGTCAAACTTCCTTTCTACAAAAGGCCCGTGGCTTAATTGATCGTCCTCTCATTCTTTGGTTTTATTTTACACTTTTTGGTTTTTTGGTTTTCTTACCTGTCATTTGAATGTTATTTGCAGCGATTTGCGAAAAGGAGTGAATCATGTCGACGCGGCGGTATGCGCCTACTCACGAATGGGTGGAAATTCAGGATGGCGTGGCGGTGGTGGGAATTTCGGCTTTTGCCGTCGAGCAGTTGACCGACGTGATCTACATCGATTTGCCCCGCGTCGGAGCGTCGGTGAATGCCGGCCAAAGCGTCGCCGAAGTCGAATCGGTCAAGGCGGTCAGCGATATCTATGCTCCCGTCGATGGCGAGATCGTCGATGTGAACATGAGCCTGTCCTCCGATGCGACGATTGTCTCCAAGGATCCTTACGGCATTGGCTGGCTCTTCAAGATCAAGCCTTCGAAGCCCAATCCGACCGACCACCTCCTCGACGAGGAAGGCTACCAGAAGCAGATTGCAGGTCAGTCGCATTAACTGGCCAAGGCTGGCTTGTTCGGGTTGAGATCGTCCATTCCTCTCGCATGTTGATCGGGTCATTTGCTCGGTAGGAAATTTGTCAGGGCGGAGAGTGTCGATGTCTTATGTGGTGAATACGGCGCAAGATCGCGCCGCCATGCTGGAAGCGATCGGCATCAGCCGGATCGAAGAGCTTTTCGATAACATTCCCAACTCGATTCGGCTGCATCGTCAACTCGATGTTCCCGGACCGTTCGCCGAGCAAGAGCTGACCCAGCGCCTCTCGAAGATGGCAGGAAAAAACCGCACCGCGGAGAACCTGGTCTGTTTCCTGGGCGGCGGAGCTTACGATCATTTCATTCCCGCGGTCGTGGATGCTCTCGCTTCGCGCAGCGAGTTTTACACCGCCTACACCCCCTACCAGGCCGAGGCCAGCCAGGGAAGCTTGCAGGCCTTTTTTGAATACCAGACGCTGATTTGCCAGTTGACCGGCATGGCGGTTTCCAACGCGAGCCTTTACGAGGCCGGTAGCGGCGTCGCCGAAGCGGTCCTCATGGCGATGTCGCTTACAGGGCGCACCGGCAAGGTCGTGCTCGCCGAAACGGTGCATCCCGACTATCGCCAGACCGTGGCGACCTACCTCGCCAATCTCGGGCCGCATATCGAAGTGCTCCCCTGCCCCGCCGGTTTCTTGAACCCCACCGAAGCCGACCTGGCCCTGGACGACACCACTTGTTGCCTGGTGGTTCAGCATCCCAATGTGCTCGGAACTCTGGAAGAGATGGCCGACTTAGCGCAAAAGGCGCGCGCCAAGGGAGTGCTTCTCGTGGCGGTGGTCGACCCGATCAGCCTCGGCTTACTTAAAAAACCAGGCGACTACGGCGCCGACATCGTCGTGGGCGAAGGCCAGGGACTGGGCACGGCGCTCTCCTTTGGCGGCCCCTACCTCGGCTTCATGGCTTGCCGCGAAGAATATGTTCGCAAGATCCCGGGACGACTCGTCGGCCAAACGACCGACCGGCGCGGCAATCGCTGCTGGACCTTGACCTTGCAAACCAGAGAGCAGCACATTCGCCGCGAAAAAGCGACGAGCAACATCTGCACGAATCAGGGCCTTTATGCACTGAGGGCCGCGATTCATCTCGCGACTTTGGGGCCCGCGGGGCTGCGCGATACGGCAATCGCCTGCACCCAAAAGGCGCACTACCTGGCCAATCGTCTACTCGCGACCGGTCTTGTACACCTCGAACCTGACCGCCCCTTCTTCAAGGAATTCACCGTGCGGCTGGAGTCCTCGCTGGCCAAGAAATGGACCGCCACCGCGCTGGTTGACCGCCTCGTTTCGGAAGGATTCCTGGCCGGCTATCCCACCGGCAAGTGGCTCCATGGCCGGGGAACTTGCCTGACGATCGCGGTGACCGAGAAGCGCACACGCGAAGAGATGGACCGTTTTGTCGAGGCCTTCGCGCGCGTGGCCTGATTGGAAAATTCCCCCTCTCCTTGTGTTGCGATCGACGAGTCACGTAGGTAGGTAGAACGAGTCAAGGAAAATGGACAAGTCTCAATCGTCTGGACTGCTTTTTGAAATCTCGCGCCCCGGGCGCCGCTGCCATGAGGTGCCGCCGCTCGACGTGCCGGAAATTCCTCTGGCGGGGCTTTTCCCCGCCGACTGCATCGCGGCAAAACCGCCCGAGCTGCCCGAGCTTTCGGAAATCGACATCGTCCGGCACTACACCAACCTGTCGACGCAAAACATGTCGATCGACACGAACTTTTATCCGCTCGGTTCGTGCACGATGAAGTACAACCCCAAGCGCCACGAGCGCCTGGTGAACCTGCCCGGCTTCGCTTCCGTGCATCCGCTGCAGCCCGACCAGACCTGCCAGGGGATGCTCGAGCTGCTTTACGGCATGCAGCAGATCCTCGCCGAAATCGCGGGCCTGCACGCCTGCTCGATCCAGCCGTCGGCCGGCGCCCAAGGGGAGCTGGCCGCCCTGCTCGTCGCCGCGGCTTATTTCAAACACAACAAGGTCAAACGCACCAAGGTGCTCATTCCCGATAGCGCCCACGGCACCAACCCGGCTTCAGCGGCCCTGGCGGGGTTCGAGGCGATCACGATCAAGAGCCGGCCGGATGGCCTGGTCGACATGGCCGACCTGCATGCCAAGGTCGACGATCAAACCGCGGTCTTCATGATCACCAACCCGAACACGCTCGGGTTGTTCGACACGCAAATTCAAGAGATCACCCAGCTCATCCATCAGGCCGGCGGGCTCGTCTACCTCGACGGCGCCAACATGAACGCCATTCTGGGGATCACGCGCCCGGGCGATTTCGGCGTCGACATGATGCATTACAACGTGCACAAGACCTTCACCGGCCCTCACGGCGCGGGCGGCCCCGGCAGCGGCCCCATTGCCGTGCGCGACATGCTTGCGCCCTTCCTCCCTTCGCCCATGGTGGTCCATGCCAACGGCACCTATTCGCTCGATGTGAAGCGGCCGCTTTCGATCGGGCGCGTGCGCGGCTTCCATGGCAACATCGGCGTCCTCGTGCGCGGCTACGCCTACATTTTGACCTTGGGCCCCAAGGGCTTGAAGGAAGTTTCAGAGCTGGCAGTGCTCAACGCCAATTACCTACTCGCTCTTTTGAAAGATGCCATCGAGGTTCCCAAGGGGGACCGCTGCATGCACGAATTCGTCGCCAGCGCCCGGCTGATCCGCCGCGAAAAACGGATCAGCGCGATGGATATCGCCAAGGGGCTGATCGATCAGGGCTATCACCCGCCCACCGTCTACTTCCCGCTCGTCGTGCCTGAAGCGATGATGATGGAACCGACCGAAACGGAAAGCCGCGAAACGCTGGAAGCTTATGCCGCCGCCTTCAAGGCGGTGCTCGCAGACTCGGCAGAAAACTTGCAAAAAGCGCCTCACTCGTTGCCGATTTCTCGGCCCGATGAGGTGGGTGCGGCCAAGAATCCCATCTTGCGCTGGCAGGCTTCCCCCAAAGCATGAACCCCGTCGCGCCAGGTACTGGGGTCCTCTTCCCCTGGCGAAGCGATCCGGCCCCCTTGGCCATGGCCCTCGACGACGCGCTGCTCGAACTGGCTCAGGAAGGCCAGGCGAGCTTGCGTGTCTATTCCTGGGATGGCCCTCACCTGACGCTGGGCTATTTTCAAAAAGCCGAAGTGCGCCGCACGTTGGGCCACGAGAGCTTGCCGTGGGCGCGGCGCGCCAGCGGTGGGGAAGCGCTGCTTCATCACCACGAATGGACCTATGCCTTTGCGTTGCCGGCCGAACACCCTTTGTCTTCGGCCGATCCGCTGACGCTCACCCGACTCGTGCATCAGGGCGTTGCCGGTTGGCTACAAGGTTTAGGAGTTCCCGCCCGTCTTCATGAAGAAGGCGATCGCTACCTCGGAAACTGCGGGCTTTGCTTTCAGCACTTTAGCCGGGGCGATTTGCTTCTCTGCGATTCGAAAATCATGGGCAGCGCCCAGAGGCGGCGCAAGGGCACCCTTTTGCAACAAGGGGGCCTGCTCTTAAAGCAAAGCCCCGTAGAACCGCGGCTTTTGGGAATCGCCGATCTGGAGCCTGCCTTTACGCCCGCGAATAGCCAGCGCGCGGGGTTTGTCAATCTGCTGACACAGGTGATCGGGGGCTCCTGGAAGACGGCATCTGAAAGCGAGACCCGCCTGTGGCTTGAACGCACCGATCGATGGCTTCAAAATCATGAATCGGCCGCCTGGCGCGAAAAGCGCTAGCACGACCGATTCGGCAATTCAAAACAGGGGGCAGAAATAACATGTTTTCCGTTCTGGAACACAAGAGCCTCCCCCTGGCTTCGACTCGGACTTTCGTTTTGAGGGTGCTCAAGTTTTTAGGTGTTGTCGGGCTGGTGATTTTCTTCGCGCTCATGCTCGGGACCGTGGGCTACCACTATCTCGGAGAGATCGAATGGATCGATGCGCTGCACAATGCCGCGATGATCCTGGCGGGAATGGGCCCGGTGAGCGAAATGAAAACGGTGAGCGCCAAGTTATTTTCGACTTTTTATGCCTTATTTAGTGGAATTGCCTTTCTCGGCATGGTCGGCATTCTGCTTGCTCCGTTTTACCACCGGATGATCCATCAGTTTCATCTGGAACAACTGATGAAGGCGGACGAGGGAGCGCACGCGAAAAAAGGTCCGGCCAAGAAACCGCAGAACTGAAACAGGACCGTGAAAGCATCGGCCACCTACTTCATTGGTTCCGACGCCAATCCATCAAGGGCCAACGCCATTTCGGCGGCAAGCCGCCGCAACACGGCGTAATCCTCTGGCGCGTTGTCACCGGCTGCCAGACCGATACGCGGCGGAGTAGGTTCTACCCAAACATGAACCGGACGGCCTGAAACCCAAACATCCCAAACCCGTCCTTTGCGGGTTCGCTCGATACATTGGGCGACTTCAATCAACACGGTATCGATCGTCAAGAGAACCGAACTGTCATCGCATGGAATCAGCACTTCGCAAGTCGGCCCTGCCATCCCTGGCCTCCCCATCGAAACGTCACAGGCTGGCTCGCGCCAGGTCGTCAGCGGTACCGGCCACGGCGGCACCGCACCCCGGGGGAAGATGTTGGACAACCAAACCGGCCGCCTCCTCGCCGTTGCCCCTGCCCAAAACCTGCCCATCCGGACTGACCACTTCGTAAATACCCGCAGGCAGCGGCTGGACAATGGGAGTGTCGCGGGTGAAGGGATACCCGGTGCAACGGCTGAAGCAGAACTGGGTCATACTCGTGAAGGGAAACAGTCGCCGCAGCTTGGGCTTGCCCGCGGCAGCCTGGAGAAACTGCACCAACTGCGGGAACCGCTTGCCCATGCCCGTTAGGTATTCTCGCCAGCGCTCTTCAACCTCAAGGCCTCGCTCATACACGCTGGCGTGCTCTTCAGGGGTGACGAATGGAAACTGTGCGGCCAGCTCCGCGGCCGTGTCATGTGAACCCAGCCATCGGTCGATTGCCAGGGCCAACTCGTGCAGGCTCTGCGTTTGGCCGTTTGCCAGCAACACGCCGCGAGCGCAGCAGGCAAACTGAAAAATACGCTGTTTGGCACCGATTTTGACATGAGAGGAACGCGAACCGAACTCGACCCGGGCGTAAGTCATCAAATTGTAGATCTCGTTGAGCAGCGCTATCTGATACCGGGAACTTACGGCCTTCAAGGCAGCCTGCAGCGCATTCCCCAACCCGCCTGCGGCGACCAGATCCGGGTAGAGCGATTCGGTGTCGTCCACCATTTCGAAACACCTCGGGGTTCAGGGGCGCCAAAACACAAAGACCCCAATCGCCCCGATGATCAATGCAAGGATCACGGCGAACACGAGCATGCACCCGCGGCCGATGTATTTCAACTGGGTGTCGAGTTGAGCCTTGCTCACCCAGGCCACCCGGAGCGACTCGGGATCAAACTCGACCTCCTCACCCGACTTGACGCGCTGGGAGATGGCCTCCAGCGTCGCGCGGTTGTGATAGTGGTCGCTCACGAGTAAGTGCTTGGTGAGGCTCTCGTCATCCTCCGGCGTGTAACCACATTTTGGGCAAGGGGTGAACGCGCCGCGTTTGAACTCGCCACACTGAAGACAGACTGTGATCGTCACTCGGCTCTCCCTGGTTGGCTTTACCCTCTTTGGTGCTGGGTATCCTCGGCGTTCCAGTATTTTTGATCTTTTTGTGCAAGGATCACGGAAAATCAGCGGCCTTCTATCACCTTGATTGCGACCTGGGCAGCGCGCTGGACTTCCTTTGACTTGTCACTCTCCAAAGCTCGAATCGCCGTGACCGCATCTTTCGCACTCGGCCCTATGCTTGCAAGCGCTCCCAGGGCAGTGATGCGCACATCGGTCCGGTCGCTCTTCAACTTTGTCATCAACAGGGGTACGGCCGGTTTGGCATGGGAACCGTTGAGGATTGACATGGCGCTTGCCGCCGCGAACTGGTCAGGCCTTCGGCGGTTTTGATCCGGTTCACTCTGTGCAAAGAGCGACTCTGCCGCGGCCAGAACGATGCGCGCCATGTGATTCGGATCCTTTAATGGCGCCACGGGATAAATCTCCGTAATGCGATCGGGTGAGATTTCGACCGAGTTGAGAATTCCCATCATTGGGTGCACTTCGCCAATCGCTTGACCACCGGCAAGCTTCCACAGATGCACACGGTTGTGATACTCGGCAGTAAAGAGCGTCTCTTCGTCTAAAAGAAACCGACTCCTTTCAATAGCTCATTGCCTATCGATCGTAGTTGAGCTTGAACTTTTCGAACATTCTCAGGGATGGCCATTCAAAGGCGGAAATGAGACAAGGCCGGGAAAATCCCGGCCTTGTTTCGCTGAAACTTCAGAGGATCAGGAGCGGTAGCTACTTATCCTTGTTAAGGGCCGCCGCTTGGTTGGACCCGGGTGCGACGTCGGAATTAGGCTTTGCCTTTACCGGCGTCTTGACCCTTACCGGCGTCTTGACCCTTGCCAGCGCCCTTACCGGCGTCTTGGCCCTTGCCAGCGCCCTTACCGGCGTCTTGGCCCTTGCCAGCGCCTGCTCCGGCGGCCTGGCCCTTGCCAGCGCCCGCTCCGGCGGCTTGGCCCTTGCCAGCGCCTGCTCCGGCGGCCTGGCCCTTGCCACCATGTCCAGCGGCTTGACCCTTGCCAGCGCCTGCTCCGGCGTCCTGGCCCTTGCCACCATGTCCAGCGGCTTGGCCCTTGCCAGCGCCCGCTCCGGCGGCTTGTCCCTTGGCGCCCTTACCCGGGTCTTGGCACTTGCCAGCGCCCGCGGCCTGGCCCTTGCCAGCTCCGGCGCCCTTGCCGCAAGAAGCAGCCTTGGTGTGGCAGTGTCCGAGGCCCGACAGACGGTCTTTCAGGCCGCCGAGGGAGTCCTTCGCGGCGCAGCCGAGGCCCGACAGCTTGCCTTTGAGGCCGCTGAGGAAACCACCGCCGCAACCCTTCATGCCAGCGCCCTTACCGCAGGACGCGCCCTTGCCACCCATGTGGCCGCCAAGGCCGCTCAAACGGTCCTTGAGGGAAGAAAGAAAATCGCCGCCAAGGTGTCCGCCCTTGCAGGAAGAACCTTTGACGCCACAAGCGGCGCCTTTAGCGGAGGGGGCTTGTTCGGCGGCACTTGCCATCCAAGCCGAAGTGATCAACAAGAAAGCAGCTTTCACGGGTGAAAACCTCCCTGGATTCTCTGAAACGGGCCAATGATCATTCCCAGATGCCCAACTTGGGCTCTGGCTTCCGGCCTGGGAAACTCCACCAGAGTCAGCCCTCCAGAATCCTCTTCTGGGTGTCCACGAGACACTGGCCGTTTCCACCCCTTGCATCGACCCCTAGTCTGCCTTGCTTGAGCACCTTTACTTCTTTTCGCTACCCCCCAAGCCCCCCCTGTCTCACTATTCTCGGTGCATATGGTTTCCTTACCAAAATCGTTGCAACCGGACCTTGCTGCCAAACATCCCGATTCCCGGAACGGATAAAACGACACAACCCGCTTTCATCAAGCGGGTTGTGTCGTTTTTTGAATTTCAACAATCGGTTAAGACTGGCCCGTAGGCAGCGGCCGGGGCTTGTCATCGGGGACAACGATCTTGTCCACCTTGTTCGAGGGGCGGCTTACGGGCACGTAGGTGTCGTTGAACTTGCCCGAGGTCGATTTGCCCACGGGAGTGGAGCTTTCACACGGAGCGCAGCTACCAACGGTCTGTTCGCTGGTCTTCCACGAGATGGGGCTCCAGGAAGTCCATGAGTCCGAAGAATGGGAGCTGGAGCAACCGCATTCGGTACTCTTGCATCCCACAGACAAAAGAAGCGGCATGGAGAGCGCCGCAAGGGTCAAACCGTTCTTACGATTCATGAAGAGAAACCTCCGTGTTGGAAACACAAGCAACCTTGCCCATGGAAACCTGGGAACTTTCCGAGTCCTAAACGACATCGGCTCACGAGGAGCGTCGTCCCCTCAAGCGATTTGTTTCTGTGGGGGCGCTTTTGAAAACACGGCAAGCGGGACCGGCAAATTCGGTGTTTCTGTCCCATCACCATCGACTCGATGCAAGAAAATGGGATCGCTTTTCGGATAATTCCAACAATAGGGTGGAGGAATGCTTTGGCTCGGATTCCCAAACGATGGCTCATGAAGACCCCCGGATCAGGTGACGCGGAACAGATCGCGCGTCAACTCGATATCAGCCCCATCGTCGCCAAGATCCTCTCCGCTCGCGGCCTGACCGATGGCGAATCGTGCAAGCGATTTCTCGAGCCCTCGCTCGCGCGCCTGCATTCCCCCGATACGATTCGCAATCTCGACAGGGCGGCGGGCATCCTGCTGGAAGGGTGCCAAAAGAAGATTCCCATTTGCGTTTATGGGGACTACGACGCGGACGGCTGCACCGGCACCGCAATTCTCTACCGAACGCTCAAGTTGCTCGGGGGCGAGGTCTCCTTCTACATTCCTCATCGACTCAGTCAGGGTTATGGGCTGCACAAGAGCGCCGTCGAAGAGATCGCGGCGATGGGCGCGAAAATCCTGGTCACGGTCGATTGCGGTATCACCGCGGTGGAACCGGCCTTGCGCGCTCAGGAACTTGGGATCCGGCTGATCATCACCGATCATCATGAATTTGGCCCCGATTTGCCCAGCGCCGAGGCCATCCTTCATCCTCGTCTTCCTGGGGCCGAGGCCCCTTTTGGGCACTTAAGCGGATCCGCGGTCGCCTTCAAACTGGCCTGGGGGCTGGTCGTGGCGGCTGGCGGCCAGGGGAAAGTCCCCGAAACGCTCAGGCCTCACATTCGCAACTGCATGGCGGTTGCCTCGCTTGGCGTCATTGCCGATGTCGTTCCGCTAGTGGAAGAAAACCGGATCATCGCCAAGTTTGGGCTCAAGCATTTGACGACGATGGACTGGCCGGGCATTTCCCACCTTCTTGAGGTGGCGGAACTGAAAACCGGCAAGGCGCTGCAAAGCGAAGATATCGGTTACAAGGTCGGACCGAGGCTCAATGCGCTGGGGCGATTTGGTTGCGCCCGGCTGGTGGTCGACTTGCTAACGACCGATCAGCCGTCCAAGGCTCGGCAGCTGGCCGAAGTGATCGACTCTTACAATCGGCAACGCCAGACACTGGAACGCAAATTGGTCGAGGAGGCCCGCGCCGAAGTCGAAAAAACCGGTCAAAGCGAGGCGCCGGGTTTGGTCGTGTTTCGCAAGGACTGGAGCCCAGGCCTGGTGGGAATCGTCGCCAGCCGTTTGGTCGATCATTTCGGCAGACCCGCCCTGGTGCTTGGCGGTGGAACGGAAAATACGCCCCAGGCGGGGTTTGCGGTCGGCTCGGGTCGGACCGTAGCCCCCATTCACCTCAAGAAAGCCCTCGACCATTGCCAGGATCTGCTCGTAAGCGGCGGCGGACATGCCGCGGCGGTCGGGGTCAAAGTGGACTGGGATCGCCTCGACCTGTTGCGCAAACGATTTCAAGAAGCGGTGCTCGCCCAGACCGACGGCAAGGCGATTGCTCCGGTCATTCGGCTCGAATCGGAAGTTCCGCTCATCGGCCTTTCCGTGAAGGTGGTGCAGACGCTCGAATCGCTTGAGCCGTTTGGCGCCGGCAACCCTCGCCCCATTTACATGGTTTGCGATGCCGTGCTCGAAGGGGAACCGCGCCTGGTCGGCAAGGACTCCAACACCCTGCTTGCGACCATTCGCCAAGGCGACGCCAAAATCAAGGCGGTCGGATTTCAAATGGGGTCGCGCAAAGAAGAATTGCTCTCAGGAGGCGGAAAGCTCAGCCTGGCCTTCGTCCCAATGATCAACGAATACCAGGGAAGGCGAAGCGTCGATTTGCAAATCAAGGATTTTCAGCCCAAGGCCGAGCCGGATATCGAATGGGATACGGAAGAAGCTTCTTACGAAACCCCTTCCAAGGAACGGTAATTCTCTATCGGAAAAACTTGAGAAAACGTTTCGTGCGGCCAGGCGGAAAATGAGGCGCGATGCAAGTTTGGCCAAACTTCAACTCAATCCGAAAAAACTGCTGCCCTCCTATTCCGTACGAAACGATTAATCTTTTGAAAAGACCTTGCCCAAGGCGGATCCGGGTGGTCAGGATGAAGTGCCATTTCCAATCTGGTCGATTCCGATCATGGCAAAAATCGCCGGGAGGTCGGCAATGAACAATGCAATGCAATGGGATCGCGAGGATGGTGTCTTGAACGAATGGGCCGGGTGGTTTCGGGCGGTGCCGCCCCTACTTCCCGTGGCGATAGGGTGTGCCATTGCCCTGTTGGGCTCCGTTCTCACCTTTTCCAACGTCGATCCGTCGATTTCGGGCATCTTGGCCCTGGCGGTCATGATTTTCCTAGGTTGGGGTGCCAATTTGGGCATCAGGGAATGGATAAGGAAGCGCGAGTCGCTCGCCACCACATTCCTTCTCCTTGATTCGGTCGCCTTCATCCAGGCCTACAACGCTTACCTGGTTTTGCCTGCCTCCTGGCCCACGATGAAATTGCTGGGATGGGTCTTCGCGGTCATACCGCTGGCCGGGGCGATCTTGATCGTCTTGCCGATGGTTGTGCGAAAGATCGTCTTGCTCCTTTTCCTCGGCATCCACTTCACGGGCATCTTGTGCGCCGTGACCGCGGTCGACCCGCCGGGCCAGGCGGCCCCCTGGATCCCCAGCTACTTGTGGGGCAAATTCTACCGACCTTACTTGCAATTTTTATATATGAATAACGCCTATCACTTTTATTCCCCTGAACCGGGACCGGCCGTGCTGCTTTGGTTCAAAATCGAATACGACAACGAGAAATCGCGGTGGTACAAGATCCCCAATCTCGACGATGGAAAGGTTTCGCTGCTCTTTTTCCGGCAACTCTCCTTGACCGAATTAGGGACCAATCAATCGCTCCCTTATCTCCCGGGAAATATCAACGACATCGTCCATATGCGCAATGTCGAGGGGTTGAATATGCACCCGAAAATTCCGGCCCTCCCTTACGATTTGGCGCAGCATTCCATGTATCGCCAGCCCGTCCCCAAGGCGATTGACAACATGGAAAGCTATTGCCGGCATGTCGCGAAGAAATTTCCCCACCCGGATGATAACTCCGAAGCCAAGATCACCCGGATCCGTATCTACCGGGTCACCCACCTCATTGTGCACCAGGCGCAGTTGGCCAAGGGAAAAGACCCGAAGGACCCCTGGACCTACCTTCCCTACTTCTACGGCGACTACGGTCCCGACGGAAAGATGCTCAATTCGATGGATCCGTTCCTTTGGTTTTCCCTGCCGATCTACGACCCCAGGGATAGCGCCAGCCGGCCGGCCAATTTCGAATCGGAATTTGCTCTCGACTATTTCAAGCTGCACTCGGGCCTCGACCTTTACAAGGAGAAACCATAATGGATAGCCCAGTCAAAACGGAGGTGGCGGACGCCCCCGCGACGATCGTCGACTTCGTTCGCGAGTCGATTGAAGGCGTCGACCGGTTTTTCTTCCGCCCTTCCAGTCCCGCGACGCTCGGCCTCTTGCGACTGATTGGCGGCCTGGCGATCTTCTACATCATCTTCTGCTATAGCTTTGACCTCGAATCGGTGGTCGGCAGGAGCGCCTGGTTCGACGAGGCGAGGATCAAGTCGTTCCGCGAAGAGGACGCCTATGCCGTGCCCGCCAATAACTGGGACGATGGGCCGCAAATTGTCCATGCGCCGCAATCGACCTTCAGCATCTACTTCCATGTGAATGACCCCATCGGCATCTGGGTCGTCCATATCGGCTCGCTGGCGGTCATCCTGATGTTCGCGCTGGGCCTGTGG
>Ga0208492_1000447_pt1 | contig 35076 bp, 26 predicted proteins | sample Subbioar_CSW14AB_FD_184820 | JGI IMG/M metagenome (GOLD analysis project Ga0208492, IMG submission 184820) | Serpentinite rock and fluid subsurface biosphere microbial communities from McLaughlin Reserve, California, USA - CR12Mar_CSW14AB (SPAdes) | ecosystem: Environmental > Terrestrial > Deep... | reverse complement strand
GCTCAGGTCCTGGAGCAGAAACGGGGCAAGCGCAACAAGTTCTACCCGCCGCGACTCTACTCGCATCAGATCCTCGCCTGGGCGGATGCCTTTCACAAGCGCAACGGCAAATGGCCGACGAGGTATTCCGGATCCATTGAAGAGGCGCCAGACGATCACTGGCACACCATTGATGAGAATCTAAGCCGTGGCGGGCGCGGGCTTCCCGGGGGTTCGTCCCTTTCGCGACTCCTGGCCGAGCGCCGGGGAGCGCGCAACCGCTCGTCGCTGCCGCGTTTGACGCCCGGTCAGATTCTAAGCTGGGCCAAGTTTCACCATGAGAAAACCGGGAAATGGCCGACTCGCGAGGCGGGTCCGATTGCCGCGGCCCCCATGGAGAACTGGCTGGCGGTCGATGGGGCATTGCGCCAGGGAGCGCGCGGCCTGCCCGGTCATTCGTCGCTGGCCCAGTTGCTCGAAGGATTGCTCGGGGTTCGCAATCACCTCACTCGGCCTCCCTTGAGCGTCGCGAACATTCTCCGCTGGGCCGATGAACATCGTCAGAGGGCGGGCAACTGGCCGACGAGCCATTCGGGTGCGATTGCCGAATCGCCCAACGAATCCTGGGGCGGCGTCGATACGGCTTTGGCCAAGGGAACGAGAGGACTCAAGAGGGGGGGATTGTCGCTGGCGCGGTTGCTCGAACGGCACCGGGGAGTGCGCAACTCTCGAAATTTGCCGCCTTTGCAGATCAAAAAAATCTTACATTGGGCCGATGAGCACCAACGGCGTACCGGCGAGTGGCCCACCGATTCGAGCGGCGCGATCCCTGAAGCGCCCGAAGAAACCTGGCTTGCCGTGGAGGCGGCGTTACGTAACGGCCGCCGCGGTTTGAGCGGCGGATCCTCTTTGGCCCAGGTGCTGGAAGCAGAGCGCGGACGGCGCAATCCCAGCGCGCTGCCTTCCTTGAGCGATGAGCAGATCCTTGTCTGGGCCGATGCGTACCGGGAGCGCACCGGTAAATGGCCAACCTATCTTTCGGGAACGATTGCCGAGGCGCCTGAAGAGAACTGGAGCGCGGTGAATGGTCATCTGGGCCGGGGAGGCCGGGGTTTGCCGGGCGGCTATTCGCTGGCGCGGCTGCTCGCCGATCGGCGCGGAGCGCGCAACCGCGCCTCCTTGCCCAAGTTCACGATTGGGCAAATTCTATTTTGGGCCACGGAGCATCGCAGGCATGCGGGCAAATGGCCGGTTCAGAAAGCGGGGACGATCCTTTCCGCACCGCTGGAAACCTGGTCCGCCGTGGACACGGCCTTACGAACGGGTTCGCGGGGGCTTGCGGGGAATTCATCGTTATCTCAGTTACTCGATGAGCGTATCAAGGCACGCAAGACAAAGGCTCATTAGCTGGCGCAGTGGACCAAGGACCGAAAACGATTTAAGCCATCATCGCGACTTTTTCCGCCGGCGCGGGCGATTGAGTTCCGAGGGTCAGCCTCAATTTCGAAATGCTCGTGCGAAACTGCGTTTTGACGGTACCCACCGGCCGCTGGACCGCCTGGGCGATTTCGTCGAAGGTCAATCCGCCTTCCTGCCTTAGGAGAAAGACCTCTTTTTCTTCTTCGCGCAGTTGATGCAGCGCCTGCCCCAAGAGCAGCTTCTCTTCCCTGCCGATCAAGAGTTCAGCAATCCCTTGAGTGTTGGCCTGAGGTTCGCGCTGAGGCATCGAACGGACTTTGCGTTTCCAGGCGCTTTTGCGGTAGTCCTTCGCGGCATTCAATCCGATCCGAAAGATCCAGGAGTTGAGTTCCGACATGGATGCCATCGACTTTTGGCGTTTCCAGCAGCGCAAGAAAGCTTCTTGAGCCACTTCCATCGCGTCGTCCCGATTTCCCAACATGCGCGTGAAGACCCGGATCATGCGGAAACGCAGAAGGGACAACTCGTTGCTGTCCAGCTCGTTCGATTGAAAGTCGTACATGGTGAATTCCTTCACTAAGCTTCGATCGATGCGCGGGCGGCAAGATTTTCGTTGGTCAGGCCGCGTCACAAGAAAAAAGGACCCGGGAAATTCAAGCATTCCCGTTCGCCCGGTTTACCTGGCTGTTGAATGTCGTTTCGGGAAATGGGAAGCCAAAAAAGTCGCCTGGTTCGAAAGGGACTTAGACGGCGACGGCCGAACTCAGTGTTTCCACCGAATAACCGCTCGTCGATTCGGTGCGGCGGGGAGCGGGATGGAAGTTTCTGGGAAAGCCGACGAGTTGCAAGTTGGGGAATTGCGCCCGAGCTTCGCGAAGCAGAGCCGCAATCGTTTCATCCACATAAGAAACGGGACCCAGGTCGAGATACACATTCTGGTTCTGTCCACTCACCGTGTTCAGGGCCTGAACCAGGCTGTCCTTGAGCCAAAAACCAAGGTGGCGTAAACGAGTCGTAACCTTAATCCCGGACTCGAGTTGATACAGTTGGAAGCTCATGGGTTCTCTCCGTTGGGGTGGTTCGATGAATTGATCCAATGCAATGGCCGTGCCAATGACAACTTTCTCACCAAAATTTTTCAAATTCGCTGGCTAAGCGCGACCATCAAGATGTGGTCCAAGGAATAAAAGGGAAAGAATTCGATCGAATTGCGGTGGATCTTCGTTTTTGGTGTTTGCCGGGCCAATCGGCTGGACTCATTTTGCTTGAGAACGGCCTGCTTCGGGCCTTCGCCCCGTCGAATCCCTCTGATGAAGGAGTCATTCGAGAATTTTCTCAAGTCGTGATCGAGAAAATCGTCTCGATTTGAGAAAAATCACCTCGGACGGGCTGGATTGCGTGAGAAAATACCCGAGAAACAGATTCTCGGCAGACTAACTGACGATTTTCGACCTTTCTTCTCTTTGGCATACCGCTTGCATTGGTACACCTCATCGAACAGCGAACAAGCCCCGATAAAGGAGGTTTCCAATGAGCAGCGTCATGATGAATCCCGGACTAAGACTCCAGGTGGGACAACGGCTCAATGGTTCCGTGATGGCGATCGGCCATAAGGGTAAGGGCTATGCGAAACGAGGCATCAACAAGGCAACCAAGTTGCTGGCCACGATCCCCGGATACATGGTGATGCTTCCTTACATGGTCTTTCTTGCCAGCCTGATTTTAATCTCGGTTGTGACTCATCTTCGAGGCAATTAAATTCACCAACTTTCAGGAACGATGCGATCCTTCTTGGACTGGCAAGCGTAAGACCAAGAAGAGGATTCATTCGCTCCAACAAGAATTGGCGGCGGGCTCGGTAAAAGGTTGATCTTTCTGGGCTATCCGAACCCGCCGCCAAGTTTTATCACCCTGGGAAAATCACCCTTATTGGGGATACAGATTTTCCTCAGTGATTTCCGGTAGGTAGCTACCGGATCCTTTCTTCATGTCGAAAAATCATGGCGCGCTCTGGCGCCAGCGGGCAGATCTTTGTTTTTGAGGATTTGATCAAAAGAAAAAAACGGCCGAAATGGATGGCAATTTGGGAATCGAGTTGATTCCTACCGGCGCCAAACCGGTTTCCAATCACCCGCCATCCGTTTCCCTCGTCAGCCCAGTGGAACCTGCTTTGAAAGCGGGATTTCCCACTGCGGGCATCGCCCATTTCATGCCTTGAAAAACTGACAACGATGGCGGGATTCAAGCAAAGGGTGTGAGTTCGAATTCATGGTTTCTGGTTCTGGGCAATTCGAACCCACACCCTTTTTTCTAACCCGGCAAAGAACCTCTCGTTTGAAGAAAAATCGGGAGGGGGTTGAAACGCCCCTCTCTTGCCGATCCATCAGAAGCTTCCAGGAACTGAACTCAAAAAGACTACCGTTTGCATGATTCAGGATGATCCTTCCTGACGATTCATACCCGCCGCCGTATTCGATGCGGCCGTCACGGTGAACTCATTGCCCTGGGGCAATGCTGGTTTCAGACAAGTGTTGCCTGTAGCGGGTTGACTTGTGCTTGGGACGGACGATGGCGGCGGGATTCAAGCAAGGCGGGTGGGATTGAGTTTTTAGTTGGTTCTGGGCATTCGATCCCACCCACCTTGGTTTTTTGGTTCCAGACAAATGAATCGCCTGATCATTTCACACGAATGCCGATGGGCCCCATAAGAGACCTTTTGAGGAGGAAATGGAAAGTGGCCATTCTCTCAAGATTCCAGACGCAACGAATTGCATATCTCGTGCCGAACCAGTTTTTCTCAACGTGAGATTCCATCCCGCCGGCAAACGCGGCGGGATTCAAGCAAGGCGGGTGGGACTGGATTCATGGTTCTGGTTCTGGGCAATCCGGTCTCCCCGCCCTCATCTATTCATTCAAGAAAACTCATCACGAAAAACTCGAAAACTACAAGCTGATCTATTCATTCAAGAGAACTCATCACGAAAAACTCGAAAACTACAAGCTGATCTATTCATTCAAGAGAACTCATCACAAAAAACTCGAAAACTACAAGCTGATCTATTCATTCAAGAGAACTCATCACAAAAAACTCGAAGACTACAAGCATGGGCCAGCCGATGTACTTCTCGGCGCGGGGGCAGGCGCGAGCCAGTTGGGCATCGGCAGCAAGTTCTTCGATCCGCACGATCCGCAGCTTGGCGTCGAGGGCGGACATGATCATCTGACTCAGGCTATGGTCGTGGCTGCCCGGCTTGACGATTTCTCCGCTTACCGGATCGGTGAACCGAGCTTGGGAGCCTCGCAAAAACATGGCCGGGTGCATCGCGGAAACAATTGCCCGCCCTCCCGGCGCCAGCAATCGCTTCATTTCTCCAAAAAAGGATCGCAGATTGGGCAAATGCTCCACGACCAGGCCGCTGACGATCAGATCGAACGAGCCCGCTTCGAATGGCAAGGACAGCAACAAATCATGTTGAACAAACCGGATCGCACCGGCTCCCGGTTTTTCGCGAGCCTGCGCCAGCATGCCTGAAGAAAAATCGACCGCGGTCACCCGCGCCCCATGTTCGACGAGCCACAAGGCATGCCGGCCCGTGCCGCAACCCAGATCCAGTATCTTCAAGCCCGACGGATCACCCACGATCGCACGCACCACGGGTTCTTCCAGCACGAGCAGGGGGTTGGCATCGTGATCGTAAACCGCGGACCAGCGATCGTAGCCTTGCGCGATCGGGGAAGTCGAAGCATTCATGGTGCAATTCTTGAAAGCGATGAGTCAGCTCGAAAGCGATGAGTCAACTGGGAGCCGAAGCCAGGTGATCAAGCAAGAGGTCATTGATTCGCGCCGGTTCGGCGATGGGCACGCCATGCGAGGCTTTTTCCAGTTCGACAAAGCGCGCCCCGGGAATGCCCGACGCAATGACTTTCCCCAGAGCCGGAGGCGCGATCGGATCGTGCGTCGCGGAAACCACCAATGTGGGAAAGGCCCCCAGCTCCTTCAGTCTTGGAGTCGCGTCGTAATTTCTCAAGGCCTTGAGCTGCAGATTGGCAATGGGCGGCTGTTCTCCCAGATCATGACCGAAATAGGGCTCGTAGGCTTGCGCCAATCGATCGAGCTCGGCATGAGTCCAGTTGCCCGGAGGAAGGATGAGCCGGACGAAGGCGCGGCGGCGCATGGCCCGGGTCCCGATGACGGTTCCCAGTCCCAATGTGATCATCCGCCAGGAAAGCGGCGCCGCGGCCGCCCCCTTGGCCATGGTGCACAACAGGGAAAGACTCAGCACTCGTTTGGGCTCGGCCAGCGCCAAGGCCATGGCGATCGTTCCCCCCATCGAATGCCCGACGATATGCGCCCTGTCGATTTCGTGGGCCGACAGGATGGCGAGGGCATCCTTGGCCATCCGTTCGATCGAGAGCGGAGAGGTTACCCCCTGACTGCGGCCCATGCCCCGGTTGTCGAAGATCAGGCAGCGATGGTGCCGCGCGAGCACCTCCACCTGGGGCCGCCAGCCTTCGCCATGAATCCCCACCCCCTGAATGAACAAAACCGGCGGGCCTTCGCCCACCAGTTCGGTATGAAAGGAGCAATTCTCGAACTCAACGATTTTTGGTGTTTTTCGCATGCTTTGCTTTCGCTGGCGTTTTCCTGGGGGGAGCCTTCGGCATCTTCGCTTGAGGCTTTGGTTTGGACGGGCTGGCATTCTTGACGGGGCGGCGAGGGCGTGGATTGTCCACGACAAATTGAATGATCAGCTTTCCCGGTTGAGCCGGATCGATCGGCACCCTGGCTTGCGACAAGGCCACATCGAGCAGCTCGCACACCCCCTTTTCATCGAGCGTGTCGGGACCATCGAGCACAATGTGCCGTACGCGCGCGCCCTTGCCTTCGAGGATTCTCTGCGGATCGGGCAACGAGGCGCCCTGCATGAAAAACAGTCGAACCCAGCGCGGATACAGGGCGATCGACACGATCACCTCGGACGGCTTGGCACTTGGGCCAAAACCGATCGCCAAAGCGTTGTAGTTGTCGTAAACCAGGACCTGCGCACCGGGAATGCGCTCCATCAGCTTGGTAAGCGCCCCTCTTGCAAGGGAGGCGATGTCCGCCGAGTAACGGTCCATGAACCGTTCCAGTTCGTCTCGCGCCGATCGAGCCATGCGAAACCAATGCCTTTCTGAAAACGTCCTGTTGAACTGCCTCAAGAGTTCTGGACGCGGACTAGGGAGATATAGGGAACGATGGCCTCAGGTGCGATTCCCCTTCTTGCAATCGGGCTTTTCCCACAAGACTTGATTACCCGATCGCGCGTATCCGCCAGACAAGGCGATCTTTGGCAAAGCCATTCGATCAGCAATTCACGCGATCGATCAACGGTTTTCCTCTGTTGTGGGCCGACTCTCCGGCGGCGATTGGAACTGATAGTGGTTGGTACGGAAAAAACACCAGATCCTTTGAGAATTGGGCGGGGTACGCTCCACTTCCACCCAGGAAGCACCGCGTCCCGGCCGAAATCGATAAATCACTTCGGTGGGCCCCTCATTGGGATCGTAAATGAATAACGTCACCTGGCTGCCGCTTTGTTCATAGCCATAGGCCAGCACTTGGTGATCTTCAGAGATCCGAAAAGTGGCCGTTTGCACCAGACCGATCGGCGAGAGTTTGCCCGCGTCGATGTCGGCGCGGATCTTCGGCCACTCTTCCTGGTAGCTAACCCTCACGCGGCCTTTCAAGAAGCCAAAGAGGTTTCCCGGCCCCAGAGTCGACCCGTTGGGATAAAAGGGAAGCGAGTAGATCAGGTAGCGCAGGCCTCCCCAGGGGATGTCGAAACTATCCCACAACCTTCGCTTGATGAAGAGGAAGATCGGGTCATCGATCTCGGGAGGACTGATCGGCAATCGCGGAGGCATCTGGCGCGCGTTGTGATAATCGATGACGGAAAAAACCATGCCGCCGCAAAGTCCCTGATGCGCGCGCGTCAGTGCAAAGCGATTCTCCCGTTTACTTGCCAGCCGAAACCGCTGAACCAGCCGGGGCAAGCGATCGACCATCCGGTTCCAAACAAACGCCGGCGTCACCACAGGCAGATGACGCGCCCAGGAATTGATGAAAGTAAAGCCATGAAGGACCGGGTCGAAGTGAGGCACTGCCTGACGGCGCGTTCGGCGCAACCGAATCCTGATCAGTCTGGGGTCGGCCCGGTCGATCATGGTCGCGGCATCCCAACCGCGTGACACCTCGACCTCGACGGGCATCCGTTTGCGCCAACCCCAAAGCGGGATATTCCAGACCATCCTGAGCCAGGCATGCTCCTCTTCGTCGCCGAAGCGGTATTCCACCGAACCGCGCATTCCTGAGATCGCAACGAACCCAAACGCCCTGGCTTTTTCCAGCCGAAACACTCCCTGCGCTTCGGGAAGGATGAACTCCGGCGGAAGCGCATCCGCCGAAAAAAGCCCCGAGACCACGGTTTGGGAGGAGCATTCCAGCAGGGCCTGCGAATGATTGTCGATGACAATGGAAAGTGTGTGATGCGACATGAAAAGGTCAAAACTCGAAATTGCTGACTTGCCAGAACCTGACTTGCGCAAGCATTGCGTGGCGCGAGGACGCTGCCGGCAGACTACTTGGTCTTTTCCTCGGCCAGGGCGGTGGCCTCTCGCAACACTCGATCCACTCCTTTTTGGATATCGGCAATCTTGCGGGGAATCACAATGTCCGGCGCAATTCCCACTCCTTCAAACGGCTTGCCATCGGGAAAGAGCTCTCGTTTGGAACTGATGCGGAACATCGAACCGTTATCCAGTTTACAAACAAACGGCTGACCCGTGCTGCCCCAAGTCGTTTCGCCCATCAGGGTCGCGCGGGAGTTATCCTTGAAGGGCATGGTGAAATCTTCGGCGGCCGAAGCGGTGTGCTCATCAATGAGTAAGAATACCAGACCCTTGTAGGGGTTCGCCTTGGGAGCAACCGTCTGACTCGGCGTGATCTTCATGGTCGACGCGCCCATGCGGATCATTTGCAACCCGACCGATTCCGGGGTGGCAAAAGAACTGGTCCGGTAAGGCCGATCCATCAACGCTTGAATTAGCGCGCCCGGCGTGTTGCCGCCGCCATTGCCTCGCACGTCAACGATCACCGCCTTGGCCGCTTTGTATTCCTCTACCAATTGGACCGCCCTTGTCTGAAATCGCGGATTGTTGAAACTGGGGACCTTGATGTAAGCGATCCGGTTTTCCTTGAGCCATTGCCCCTCGGTCGCCATGGGAAGCGCGAATTTGAAACTGCTGGTGGGACGGTCGATGGCGATCGTCTTGCCGCTTTCCAGCGTAATGTTGAGCGGATCGGGCAACAGATAAGCCTTCGAGAAAAACTGGGTCCGGGCGCTTCGTTCGCTCGACGCGGCGATGTACTTTTTGTTTTCTTGAAAGACCGCCTCCGCGGGCTTGTCGTTGATCTTGGCAATGACCTCGCCGGCCTTGAGGTCCGGATTCGTGCTGGAAACGGCGACCCACTTGTTCTCGATATACTCGATTTTCCATCCGAGCGAGCGTCCATGTTTTTCAAGAAACCAGGGGTCCCAGAATTCGGTGTGGCCGTTTTTCATCGACGCGACAAAGGCCATGCAGGCCAGATCGAATTCCTTGCGGTCCTTGGCCGCGAGGGCTTCCTTGAGGAAGGACCGGTAGGCTTGGTCGAGCTTGAGATCGGGCACGCCTTGAAAATGCGCAAAATAGATCTGCAAAGAGGAGTATATCTTCGACGCGATGAAGGCCCGTTCTTCGACCGTGGGATCTTCATTGGGCTTGGATGCCGGCGCGGTTTGTCCGAGCAGCGAGTGGGCCGGTAGAGCCAGGATCAGGAATAACAGAGGCCCCGGCACCCGCCTGAAGGGCGAACGAAGTCGATCGACAATCAAGGGAGCGATGGGCATCGAAACTCACCTGCATTCCAAGCGGCGTTGGACATGCGCTACGGTGTTGCAACTCTCTGGCGGACGCTAGCGAGGCGTTGCGCTCGCCGATGAGATTTTTATAGCCGCTTTTTTCTCACTGGAGATGTCCTGGAAGCTTACGGGCGGCAGCAGGGACCCGTCCAATGCCCCTGGCTTCGGTGGACTCAAACCGGGAAATCCGGGTGTTTTGTCCTCCTTGGGCTCAAGTGTCTTGAGAAATTCGGAGGCTTTTTTGCCGGCATCGGTGTCGGGGAATTCAAACGAAACCTGTTTCAAAGCCAATCTGGCTTTCTCCAGGGCGGTGAGCGCCGCCTGTTCCTTGCGTTCTTTTTCCTTGAGTTTCTTGCGCGCTTCGAGCTGGACGGTGGCCCTCAGGACCGCCTGCTGCAATTCCTCGGGGCTCATCAATTCGGCCAGTTGCTTGTGGAGTTGTGCGAATGTCGCCGCCGGATCCTCTTTTTTCACCACGGGAAAGGGGTCGAACCCAAATGGTGGGGGCTCAGCCTGCGAGCCCTTTCCGGCCGTTGGCGCGGGCTCTTTGCTGGCGCCAGGGAGATTCGCGGGAGGATTCGCCGGGAAGGGAATGGCGGTAGGAATGGGAGCTGCCCGTTTGGAAGGCTCGAGGGTCGACATTCCGGATTCCTTGGAGTGACTCAATGCTGCAATACCTTCGGCAGGGTTTGGCGCCGCTGGCATTGGGCTTGCCGCATTCTCCTGATGAGGCGCGAGGTTCTCCACCGGCGCCCCCAATGCCACGGCAGAGATATTGGGCAGGAGCGGCGGCAATTCCTGCAGGGAACCATCACGAGACGCCAATTGCCCCGGAGCTTCCCCGTAGGGTGCGGAAAGCTTCGCGCTTTTGTCCTTGGCATCCCCTTCGGAAAACAAAGGGGCAGAGAGCGAGATAGACGGCTCCCGTTTGTAGTCGGTTTTGCGTTGGTCGTGAGCGCCGGCGGGGGCACTCCAGGTGCTCACTGGCAAGTCCGCCTTCGCCTGTTTCCAGGACATGTCCGGCTCGCTCGCAGCAAGAGCATGCGCCGACGACGACTCGGTATTTTTCTTGGAGGGTTCCTCATTGCGCAGATGACAAAGGAAAAGCGCTTGACCCAGGCAGGCAATGAGCAAAACGCCAACGAACCCTGCCATGACTTTTTTGAAAACCATCGGTTCCCCTCCTGGGTCGGATGACTTGCTGTCCGCCAAAGACAACCGCCCATGCTACCCGGCCCCATGGGAAGCGGAAAAGGGAGAAAAGGAGAGAAAAGAAAACAAAAAGAAAACAAAAAAACCCAGGCCAATGGCCCGGGGTGGAAGCGAAATCGATGAGCTCGCTTGAACGCAAACCAGCCGGGAGGATGGTCTGCGTTCAAACCCTTCCTTAATGGTTCAGCAGGAATTCGTTGCTGTTGAGCAGGGCCCAAAATACGTCTTGATAGGGAGCCATTGGGTCTTTTTCGCGAGTGCGCATGGGCAGCGCCTGGGCGATTTTCTTGATCTCCGCCGCCTTGGCCGGGCGGTTGTAGGTCGCCAGGAACAGGTCGTTGATCACTTGCTGGCTGTTCGAGGAGGATTTCATTGCCTTGGCCACCGTGCCCTTGTCCTTGCGCGTGATCGCATCGTTGATTTCGCGACCGTTCATCATGAGCAGCGCCTGCACGACGGTGCCGTTGAAATTCACTTCGTTGCCTTCGTCGTCGCCGAAGTTGGATACCAGCTTGTTGAGCCAGGCCTCGCGCAGTGCGCGGCGATTGTCCTTGGTTTCCGATTGCGCCGAACCGGTGGCGACCATGAGCGATTCGAACATCTGCTCGGGCGAAAGCGACTTGAGCGGCATGCGGCTGAACAGGGCTTCGGTCTCCACCTTGTCGTTGGTGCGGTTGCCGGCATAGCTCAAATGGTAGGCATGGCTGTTGGCGATCCAGCGGATCAGCCGTTTCAAGTCGTAACCATAGTGCTTGAAACGCTTGCTCATTTCGTCGAGCAATTCGGGGTTGGAAGGCTGGTTTTGCTCGTTGAAATCATCGACCGGGTTGGTGAATCCGCGACCGAAGAAGACCGACCAGATCCGATTGACCGTGGCCTTGGGGAAGTTGTCGTGGTTGGTGACGAATTCGGCCAGTTGCTCGCGCCGGCCGCGGCTCGATTCGGGATCGAGCTTGGTTCCATCGAGGAAGGTCGCCTTGGTCGGCAGGATGACTCCGTTGCGCTTTTCATAAAGCACCATGGCGTCGGAGTTGATTTTGCCGTTGTCCGAAATCGACAGCACGGGCATCGATTGCATGCGCCGGTTATCGTCGGCCGGCGGCGTGCCCTTGCGTTCGACCTGGCGCAAAAAGGCGTTGATGCCCCAGAAATCCTTTTGTTTGACGCTGGGGTTGAAAGGGTGGTCGTGGCACTGGGCGCACTGGGTCTGGACACCAAGGAATAGGCGCGTGATCCGCGACGTGATCGGGACCATCTCGAACTGGCCTTCCTGTTCGCGCTTGGCGGCGGGAACGCCTTCGCCCAGGTGGGCCAGGTAGAAATTGACGGCCGGGTTCTTATCGTTGTCCCCCTTGGAGACGATCAGCTCCTTGACCAGTTGTTGATAGGGGGTGTTGGAGGCGAACTTATCCTCGAGCCAGGTCTGGGTATCCTGATGGTATTTGCCGCGGCCGAATGTGCCTGCGCGGGTGAGCAGCCAGTTGGTGAACAAGGTCGCCCAGTGCTTGGGGAAATCTTCGTGGGCCAACAGATCTTCGATGAGCATCGAACGGCGCGATGGCGCATCGTGACTCATGTATTTCTTGATTTCTTCAGGCGTGGCGATGCGGCCGATGATATCCAGCGATGCGCGGCGGATGAACTCGTAATCGTCGGCGAACCTGGCGGGCTGCACCTTCTGGGCTTTCCAGGAATCGGTCAGATGCTGATTGATGATCTTGACCGATTCGGTCGTAATGGTCAGTTCTTCAGGTGATCGGGCATAAAGCTTGATCCGGTGCGGCTCGATAACAATCGGCGCCGACTTACCCGCTTTACCTTCTTTCCCTTCTTTTCCTTTGGGCTTGGCATCACCCTCGCCATCCTTGGATTTGTCCTTACTTTTGTCGGAGTCTTTGGCCCCTTTTTCGTCCGATTTGGAATCCTCTGTGCCAGATGTTCCCTTGGTTTCCTTTTTGGTCTTGGGTTCATCGTCCGCCCAGGAACCCGATACACAAAGCACGGTGCCGAGGGCCAAACCGGCCGCCAGCAATCCTGCCCGCAACCATCCGAGGGAGACTGCACGATTTCGAGGCGCAGACACAACGACCCCGTCCAAAGGACCGGGGCCGTTTCGAAACTTCAGATTGTCCATGAGACGCCCCTGGAAAGAATCTTTTGGGCAAGGACGGACCGACTGAGTTATTAAACGCCTCAGCCTGTCTCCAGCCAACTGCTCCTTTCGTTGGGTGGCGCGGGAAGCAGGTTGGTTCCCGATTCCCGCGCGAATTGTCTACTTTCTCTCTGCTTTTCCTTTGTTTTCCCTTTGTTTTTCCCCCGCCGGGATCAATTGCGATCAGGGTGCGTAGCGCACGCCTTCCTTGTGGTGGCGCTCAAGCAGGTCGGTGTGCATCTTGGCCTCGATGGCAGGCAGGCGGTCTCGGACTTCGAAGAACGACTGCATCAGTTCGCATTGCGAGTATTCCGAGTCGATCGCATCGGTGGAGCAGGACCATTCCACCAGCGACTGCGCCAGGGCGTCGAGGTCTTCTCCGGGATCTACTTTTCCGAGGAACTGGGCGTTGGGTTGTATCGCGTTTTGATTAAGCCAGCTGTAAGTTTCCAGGGCGGTTTGCCAGTTGAGTTTTGCGGTGAGCAGATCGTCGCAGAGTCTCTTTTTGAGAGAAAGCCTCTCCTTCACAAGCGCCTCTTTATCGAGCAGAGTGATTCCCCATTCCTTGCTTTGGCGCATGTTGTCGAAAAGACTCAGGTATTCAGGCAAATGAGGAACGATCGAACTCCAAATGTGAAACCCCAACCAGGACATGGAAAGAAAGCCAACCCCGCAAACCAACTTCCGACTCCAACTCAAAAACAGAAAGCCAGTCATCCCCAACTCCGGGTATTTGCCCTGAAAGAACCGGCTTCGACCGGTAATCCCTACCCAAACCAAAGTTCAGGCAAGTCATTCTAGGAGGGCATTGCCTTCAATCTGCCAGGAAATGATCAAATACCGTGCCAACTTCTTAGACCTTTCATCAATTCTGCCCGTTTCTGACCAATTTTTCATGGATTACTCAAATCTCTGGCGATTCGTCGCTCCATCCACAGGCGACACCGCCTTGTTTCTGAGCAATATTGCACGAATGCTTGGGTAAGGTTGGGCAGTTTTGGAAAACAGCGCGGCCACCGGAATGCACCCGGGAAATGCAAAGGGCTACCCCCTCTGGGGGTAGCCCTTTGCAAAAAAACGATGGTTCTGCCAGACTGAGGCCCGAAGCTAGTTGCCCGCCTTGCCCGTGGCCAGCTCTTCCGCAAGCGCGGGAGCTTCGTAAACCTTTTTCAAAGCTTCGGTTATGGCTTGCGAGCAAACCGAAAGCGCCCGGGCCTGGGTATCGCTGTAAGCGAAATCCAGCACAAGCGACTGAATGTTACCATCGAATATCAGTCCGACGACTTCGCCTTCCTTGTTGATGACCGGGCTGCCTGAATTACCGCCGATGATGTCGGCCGTCGAAACGAAGTTGAACGGCGTTTCGAGGTTCAGGTACTCCTTGCGCTTCTGCCAGAGTTCCGGCAGATCGAACGGGGGCTTGTTCTTCTGCTCGGCCGAGCGTTGGTAAAGCCCCGCGAAATTGGTGATCGCCGGAATCTTCTTGCCGTTCTCCTCGTAGCCGGCGACCGATCCGTAGCTCAGACGCAGGGTGAAGGTCGCGTCGGGATAGGTGTTCGTGCCGTCAAGCGCGAAGCGCACCTTGGAGATTTTCAGGTTCGCCTGGCTGGTGACTTCCTGAACTTCGTTCTCATTGCGTTTGCGCAAAGCCCGCGCCTCGCCGTCCATTGCCTTGGCCAGCTGGATGAACGGATCCTTGGAGGCTTCAATCGCTTCGGCCCCGCCTTGATAGAGCTTCTTACGTTCGGCGACATCCTTGAGCTTCGATCCCAACACCAGTTCTGAGGCGCGAGCTTGGGGCGATTTGCCCGCAAGAGCCGCCTTCACGACCGGGCTTTCCAGGCCCAGTTCCTCGGCGAGGAACGTCAGGCTGTCGGCCAGCTTCACGATCTCGAATTCCTCGTGGATCGCCTCTTCCGAGAAGAGGCCCAGTTCCATCGATTCCTTGTTCGAGTCGATGTATTCGCGCAGTCTTTCCGCCGCGGGCTTCGACTTTTCGGCCGCCGCGCGCACCAGAGTGCGGGCGATACCAAACAACTCGGAATTGAACCCGGCTCCCCCTTCGATCAGGGTGTAGGGCTTGATCAACTCCTTGCGGATGCTCTGGGCCTTGGCGATCTGGTCATAGGCCTTAAGGGCTTCCGCGAATTCAGGCTTCGCGGCGGCGGCGTCCCTCAAGCGCTTTTCTTCGGCGATCTTGCGGGCCATCAGCTGAGGATCCATGAGGCCCCCCTGCCCGCCCACGCGCGCCTTGCGGCTATTTTGCACGCTGAAGAGCAGTTCCTTGGCCTGGCGAGCGTTCTCTTCGCTGCGCGCGCTGAAAGCGGTGAGCAGGACTTCGGCACGGTAAAGGCGCTTGAGCAAGAAGGGAAAGCCGACATCGCGGGCGTATTCCAGTTCGGCAACCGTCGCCAAACGGGTGGTCCGGCCCGGATGGCCCGAAACGAAAATCAGCTCGTTGTCCTTGCAGCCATCCTTGGACCACTTCAAGTAGTGCTCGATCTTGGCCGGCTTGCCATCCTCGTAAACGCGAAAGAAGGCGGCATCGAGGTCGTAGCGAGGGTATTCGAAATTGTCCGGATCGCCGCCAAAGAAGGCGATCTGCTGCTCCGGCGCGAACACCAGACGCACATCGGTGTACTTCTTGAAGCGGTACAGGTGATAGACGCTGCCCTGGTACAGGGTGGTGACATTGGAACGCAGGCCGGTCTTTTTGAAAGACTCATCCTCGATCTTGTTGATCACCGCACGGCGCGCCTGGGCGCTTTGGGCCGCGGTCGCTCCCTCCTTGACGGTGCCGTTGACTTCGGCGGTGACATCCTCGATCGAGATGAGGACGTTCAGTTCCATCGCCTCGCACTTGCCTTCTTCGGCGCGAGTCTTGGCGTAGAAGCCGTCGCGCAGATAGTTCTTGTCCTTGGTGCCCATTTTCTGCAGGGCGTCGGCGGCGACATGGTGGTTGGTCATGACCAGGCCGTCGGCCGATACGAACGAGCCGGAACCGCCGCTGTTGAAGCGCACCGAAGCGCGCTGGACATGAGTCAGCCACTCGGGCGTCGGTTCAAAACCATACTTGTCCTTCAGCCGGGACAAGGGAGGGTTGGTGTACAACCACATTCCCTCGTCACCCAGCAAGGGGGAATCGGCTGTCATTCCCATCATCAAAAGTCCCCCGGCGATCCAGGATTGCCACGTGCGACCAAGCGATCGCCAAAGAGCTGTCATCAGTTTCACTCCTCGAAAAGAAGCGCGGTTCATGGAAAAAGGGTTAAAACAGGAAATGCGAAGCTACCGCTTCTACGGTCATTCTTAGGCCGGCGTTTCTTCCGTTTTCTCGGCGGGAATGATCCAGCCGAAACCGACGAAGGCCAGGAGGATCGCCAATGCGGCGAAGAATACCAGCGTGGGAATCACCGACGGGGGCAAAACGAGCCTGGTTTCGGCAGGCAACGTTTCCACATCCTTGAAGGTGACTTTCTTGCCGGCGTTATATTCACGCAGACTGCTTGCGAAATATTCCCGCCCCTCTAGTTTTTGAGCCACCATTCCGAAGGTTGTGTCCCCCTCGGTTTTCGTTTCCTTGCCCCGCAGATCGTAGATCACCGTGCCCGAAGGGATCGAGATCTTGCGATCGAACGTCCCTTCTTTCTTATTTAGGACTTGGATTTCTTGAGCGAGTTTTTGGATCGCCTCGGGTTTGGCCTTGGGGCCAAGCTGGGCTTTCGCCGCTTCTTCCGAAAGCTGAGCAACGGTCCCCGCTTGATGGGCGGTCCAGGCGCCGTATTGCCACTGACTCAGATCGCGAGGCAACGTGTCGCTAAATGCGGTGAACGCCAGAATCACGCCGCCGATCGAACCTCCGGCAATGTATCCGGAAGCGAGCAGCACGCCCGGGCTTGTTTCGGTTTTGCGCAGAATCTCCAGTTCGGCTGCCGCCTTTTCCTCGTCCGTATGGGCATTGGCAAGCAAGGCCCGAGCCTTGCCCGTCATGACCGCGTCCACGATGTACCGTACGAGCCCGCCAATGAAGATGGGCGCCGACACACCGATGGGCACATAAAGCCCCACGGCAAAGGCCAGCGCCGACACGCCGCACATATCCAAGACGAAGGCGATGATGGCGCCCATGGCCACCATGCTCCAGTTGAGATCCCCCTTGAGCACGCCGTTGATGATGATGCCCATAACCTGCGTTTTGGGAGCTTCAAATTCGCGCTTCACCACAGTGCCGTCATCGCGTTGGGAGAGCTTGCCCATGATTCCGGAATCTTTCACATACACCGGCTTCCCCGTTGCGGGATCGATCAGGAACGCCGCGGGTTTGTCGGCTCGATCCTTACTCAATGCTTCGATTTCTGCCTTGCGCGCGTCGGTGGGCTTGTAGGGAACCCCTTCCTTTTCCGTGACTTCCTTGGTGAGCAGATCATTGCGTGTATCGAAAATCAGGTACTCTTTCCCCTCATATTTTTCCTTGTCGACCAACCGCGCCATTTCTTCGGTAGAAAGCGTGATGTTCACCAGATTTTCTGATTTCGAAGAATAAACAGTGCCCGCGTCATTGAACAGGAGGAGCGTGCCGCCCATCACCAGGCCCGATATCAACGCGCCAATCAGGATGGCGTATTGCATCGCCTTGGGAGTCGCGCCCAAAAGGAAACCTGTCTTGAGGGATTGAGCCGTGGTGCCGCCATTACTTGCCGCCACGCAAACGACCGCCGCGATGCTCAACGCTAAAACCCTTTCGGTGGAGGACTTCCAACCCAGCCCCAGGAAGATGAGGCAGGTCAGCATCAAGGTTGCGACCGTCATGCCGGAAATCGGATTGCTCGAACTGCCGATTTCTCCGGTAAGTCGAGAGGAAACGGTGACGAACAAAAAGCCGAAGACCAACACAAGCAGACTACCGGCAACGGCGCTGATCCAGCCGACCTGTCCGGAAAGGAATACCGTCAAGAGAACCAAAAGTAGCACCGAACCACCCAGCACCGCCCCGAGAGACAGGTCGTTCTCCGTGCGATCGGGTTCGGATCCCTCGTCTTCCTCTCCCTTACGCCTCGACATGCCGCCAAGGGAGCGAACGATGATCGGCAGGGTTTTGATCATGCTCAAAATGCCGGCGGTCGCGACGCAACCCGCACCGATGTAGAGCAAGTAATTCGACCGAATTTTGTTGATGTCCATGTCCTTGACCAGCATCTTCCCCGGCGGGACGATCGCCTGGCTGGGATCGCCGAACATGGCGATGAGCGGAATGATGACCAGGTATCCCAGAAGGGCACCGGCCAGCATGATCGCGCTGGTCCGCAGACCGATGATGTAGCCGACGCCAAGCAGCTCGCTGGCCATATCGGTCGTGAATACCGCGGCCCGATTGATGAAGGTCAGGGGCAGGCTGACCGCGGTTTGCAACATATTCAGACCTTCGGTCACGAATTTGTGAGCCAGGGCCAGGCCGAATCCCATGAATACGGTGCCCCCCGTACTTCCCCCTTTTTCGCCCGAGATGAGCACCTGCGCGCAGGCCGTACCCTCAGGGTAAAGCAGAGTACCCGGTTGTCCGGGCGCGCCATGCATGCGCACGATGAAGGCACGCCGCAAGGGGATCATGGCGAGAATGCCCAAAATGCCACCCAGAAGCGCAACCACCATCACTCGGCCGACATCCAACTGGAATCCAAGGAGCAAAAGCGCCGGCATGGTCACACCGATGCCGAATGCAATCGATTCGCCGGCCGAACCCGCCGTTTGCACAATGTTGTTTTCGAGGATGGTGACCTTGCTCAAACCGAGCATGCGGCTGAAGGTTCGGAAAAGCGTGATGGCCAAAACCGCCACGGGGATCGAGGCGGAAACCGTCATGCCGACCTTGAGCACCAGGTAAAGCGACGAAGCGGAAAAGATGAGCCCAAGACAGGTGCCCACGATAAGCGCCCGGAATGTAAATTCCGTGGGGCTTTGCTCCGGACCAACGTAAGGTTGAAATTTGGGCTGCGATCCGGAAACGGTGGACATGCTTTTCACCCCGAGACTGGGTTTCACAATAAAGTGATTATGTAGAATTTGTGGGCCCCTGGCAGGATGGCGGAAATCAACTGACCCGGTATGCCGCTTTGGACCCAGGCAGGAATCACGGGACCGATATGGAATCAAATCAGGCGGGCGGGCCACACGGCGGCGAGACAGGTCCTTTGCTCTTCAAGAAAAAGTCGGGCGGAGAAGGCATTGCCCTGCTCATCATGGGAATGGGACTTTTAACCACCGGGTTTTTCACCGGCTGGATCTATTTCCAGATCCGAGAAGGGATTGGACCGGGCAAAAGCAAGGACAAGCCGGTTCCCATGGCAATCACGCCGATCGCTTCCAACGACGATCCGCTGTCGATCCTCGGTTCGGAAAACCTGTCCTGGAAGGTGGCGGCGACAAAGGGCAAATTCGGCCTGCTTTTGCAGTTCAAGGGCACTCCCACCCAGGGCATCACGTTTGAGATCAAGGAAGGCGCCAGCCCCGCTCTTCTTCTCCTGGTCCGTCAAAAAGTGGTCGCCAACGAAGAAACCTGGACTTTGGCCCTGGGAAAACAAGATTCCCCCAGCCACCAGGAAAGACAAACCGTCAAGGTCTTCCCCCGAGGCGCGGAAAAGCCGATTGCACGCGTCGGCCCCGTCCCCCTCTCCGCCACCGAACCGGTCGAACTGGCCGTCATGAAGTGGACGCCCACGGCAAACGATCCCGCCGATGCCCCCGTGCAGGCCACGATTCTTTGGTATCCGCCCGCCGCGCTGGCGCCCGCCGAAGCCAAAAAATCCAAATAAACCAAAAAGGATTCAGGAGAATCACCCCTTTTTCGGCCAGCTTTTCGGCCAGCCTCGTCGGGGCTTAACCGACCTGGGTTAAAGGGGGATTGTTGGGGAAATTGATTCGTTTGCGTGGAATTTGGCCGAAGGCTGTTTTCCCTTCGGGTCCAGGTTCAGGCTCATTTGCCTTGGTGTTGCCCCGGTTCATCCGATAAAATGGGCTGACCATCCCTCCATGACATGATTCCCGACCTTTGGGGATATCCCGGTAATGATGCAACGTGTTGCTTTTTTGGTGCTGGCCGCCAGCGCCTTTTGGATTTCTGTCTCTGTTGTCCATGGCGACAAGCCGGAAAACACCGGCAAGGTCACGGAATCTCAGTTTGAAAAGGAAGTTTGGCCGCTGCTTCAGGCCAAATGCCTGAAATGCCACTCGGAAAACAAACCCAAGGGAGGATTGCGGCTCGATTCCCGCGAAGCCGTGCTGAAAGGCGGCGATGCCGGCCCTTCGGCAGTCCTGGGCAAGCCCTCAGAAAGCCTGTTGATCAAGGTGATCGACTATAGCGGCGACATCCAGATGCCTCCCAGCGGCAAAATGGCGGATAAGGAAATCGCCCTGCTTCGCAAATGGGTAGAAGCCGGCCTTCCCTGGAAAAAAGGGATCGGCGCCGACCCCGCGAAATCGGCTGTGGTCGAGCACAAACCCAAACGGATCGAAGCCAAGGACTACTGGGCCTACCAGCCGCTCAAACGCCCGGCCGTGCCTGCCGTCAAAAATGCCCCCTGGGTGCGCAACCCCATCGACTCGTTTGTGCTTGCCTCGCTGGAAAGCAAGGGGATCAACCCCGCTCCCGTATCGGACAGGGTGTCGTTCATCAGGCGCATCACCTATGACCTGACCGGCCTGCCTCCCACGCCCAAGGAAGTCGACCATTTTGTCAATGACCAATCGGCCACTGCGTACGAAAGGCTGGTGGACCGACTGCTTGAAAGCCGCCATTACGGAGAGAAGTGGGGCCGGCACTGGCTCGACCTGGTGCGCTTCGCCGAAACCAACGGCTACGAACGAGACGGAGTCAAGCCGTTCGCCTGGCGCTACCGCGACTATGTGATTCGCGCGTTCAATAACGACAAGCCGTTCGATCGCTTCATCCAGGAACAACTTGCCGGAGACGAACTGCCGGGTGACGATCCGGACCGAATCATTGCGACCGCCTACCATCGCCTGGGCATCTGGGACGATGAACCGGCCGATCCCCTTCAGGCAAGATTTGACGAGTTTGACGACCTCGTTGCCACGACCGGCCAGGTCTTCCTGGGCATGACGATGAACTGCGCCCGCTGCCACGATCACAAGATCGATCCGATTTCCCAAAAAGACTATTACGGCTTCGTGGCCTTCTTCGCCGATATTCCGAGGTTTTCCGACGACCGCAATCCTTTTTCCGCCAACTGCTTGACCGACATCACTCCGATGGAAAAACGGAAGGTTTACGAGGCGGAAATCGAAGCGCGCAAGAAAAAGATCGCCGAGCTGCAAAACGAATCGCGCAAGATCGAAGATGCCGGCATTGCCCGCATGGGCGTGGAAGATCGCGACGCCGCCGCCGCGAACGATCGGCCCGCGGTGATCAAGGCACAGCTTGCGAAGCACCTCAAGGCCGAAGAAAACAAACGCTACCGCGAGATCAAAAAGGAAATTCAAAAACTGGAGTCGCAGAAGGCGCCCGAATCGCAAGAGTTAGCCCTGTCGGTCAACCATTGCAATCCTCGACCGGAAGCCATCCATGTAATGATCCGGGGAAATGCCCATTCTCCCGGCGACAAGGTGGACCCGGTGTTCCCAAGCGCCATCGCCGATCAGGCGCCGGTCATTCCGGCACCTGGCGTTGGGGCAAAGACTTCAGGGCGGCGCACGGCGCTTGCCAACTGGATCGCGAGCAAGGAAAACCGATTGACGGCGCGCGTGTTTGTCAACCGCCTCTGGCAGCACCATTTTGGCAAGGGCATTGTCGCTTCGACCAACGATTTCGGTCAGTTTGGCGAGAAGCCCTCCCACCCCGAACTGCTCGACTGGCTCGCCTCGGAATTCATGGAGGGTGGCTGGAAGATCAAGTCGATGCACCGGGCCATGCTCTTGAGCGCAACCTACCGGCAATCGGCCCGTCCCGATCCCACCACGCTGGCCCAGGCGGAAAAATCCGATCCGGCCAACAACCTGCTCTGGAAATTCCCCATGCGCCGCCTGGGCGCCGAAGAGGTTCGCGACAGCATGCTGCAAGTCTCGGGCAACCTCGACAAGCGCATGTCCGGTCCGGGAATTTACCCGCCCATTCCGCTTGAAGTGCTCGCGGGGCAGTCGGTGCCCGGACAGGGCTGGCCGACTTCGCCGGACTGGGAGGCGAACCGGCGTAGCGTCTATGTCCATGTGAAGCGCTCGCTGCAACTTCCCATACTTTCGCAGCACGATCAGGCCGATACCGATAGCTCCTGCCCGGTGCGCTACACGACCGTGGTTCCCACCCAGGCCCTGGGATTGCTTAACAGCAAGTTTGTGCAGGATCAGGCCGTCGTCTTTGCCAAGCGCCTGGAAAAGGAAGCGCCTGGATCGATCGAGGAGAAGGTCGCCCTGGCCGTGCGGTTGACCACGGGCCGTCAGCCGACGGAGAAGCAACTTCAAGTGGACCTGAAACTGATTGAGGATCTGAAAAAAGACCATCAGATGACCGCGGAAATGGCGCTTCGCCAATTCTGCCTCTTCATCCTCAATACCAACGAATTTTTCTACCTGGATTAAGCGAAACTCCAGCAAATAGGCCAATAGAAAACAGAAAAATACAGAAAAATTGGAGAGCCGAATCGATGAATCAGAATGACCGGCAGTTTTGTCGCCGCACCCGGCGCGAGTTCCTCTGGCAATCGGGCGGCGGTTTTGGCGCGGCCGCGCTCAGCGGCATGCTCGGCAACGATTTCTTCGCGCGCCAGACCCACGGCGCCGACGCCAAGCAGGCCTTCGTCAATCCGATGGCGCCAAAGGAGCCGATGGGCGATCCCAAGGCCAAGGCCGTCATCTTCCTGTTCATGTACGGCGGCCCCAGCCAGGTCGACACCTTCGATTACAAGCCGAATCTGTACCCACTCGATGGCAAGACGATTCCAGTCAAAACCTTCGGCCGCGGCGGCCATCGCAATCAGGGCCGCATCGTCGGTCCCAAATGGGCCTTCAAGCCTTATGGCCAGTGCGGCAAGATGATTTCCGACCTGTTCCCCAATCTGGGGCAGTGCGCCGACGACATCGCCTTCATCCATTCGATGTATGCCGAATCGCCCATCCACGGCTCGGCCATGCTCATGATGAATTCGGGACGCATTTTGAGCGGCCACCCGGCAATGGGCTCGTGGATCACCTATGGCCTGGGCAGCGAAAACCAGAATTTGCCCGGCTTCGTGGTCATGCTCGACAAAACAGGCGGGCCGATTTCGGGCCCGAAAAACTGGGCGTCAGGCTACATGCCCGCCGCCTACCAGGGCACCGTCATCAAGGCCGACAAGCATCCGATCCTGCATCTGCAGCCGCCCAAGGATCTGACCGAAAGGGCGCAGCGGCGCCTGCTCGATACCTTGCGCGAGCGCAATCAGGACCATATGGCCACGCGCCAGGAAAATAGCGAACTGGCGGCACGCATCGCCAGCTACGAGCTCGCCTTTCAGATGCAGACCCATGCGCCCGAGGCGGTCGATTTCACCCGCGAAACCAAGTCCACCCTTGAGGAATATGGCATCAACGGCGGCCGCACCGACGACTTCGGCCGCAAGTGCTTGCTTGCTCGCCGCCTGGTCGAACGCGGTGTGCGCTTCATCCAAATCTATTCCGGCGGCGCCCACAACGACGACAACTGGGACGCCCACTCCGACATCATGGTCAACCACACCAAGCATGCGGGCAACACCGACCGGCCGATCGCGGCGCTCTTGCGCGATCTGAAGCAGCGCGGCTTGCTCGAGTCGACCATTGTCGTCTGGGGCGGCGAGTTCGGCCGCCAGCCGACCGCCGAGTATGCCCAGGGCACGGGACGCGACCATAACTCCTATGGCTTCACGATGTGGATGGCGGGGGGCGGCATCAAAGGCGGCACGAGCGTCGGTGAAACCGACGAACTCGGCGGCGCCGCCGTAACCGACCGGTTCCATGTCAAGAACCTGCATGCAACCGTGCTCGATCGCATGGGACTCGACCCCAACCGCTTGAGTTATTTCTATGGCGGCCTCGACCAGAAACTGGTCGGTGTCGAATCGGTCGACCCGATCCGCAAGATCATGGCGTAGGGTCCCCCGGTAAAGTTCTTCCCATCGTCGAAAAATCCATGAAAAAACCGGAGGCAGTGCCTCCGGTTTTTTGTTTTTAGGCTTCTTTATGATCCCCGCAGTGACTCACTCTCGATTGCACCTAGAGGTGTGTCCACCCGCCGCGCTTAACTGAATGAACCAAGTGATTCGATGCCGTAAGTCTTCGAACAAACCCTGCCAAGAACTCTTACCTGGAGCCTATAGATGAAATTCAACAAAATCGACACCGCGCTCGTGGTCATCGATCCGCAGAACGACGCACTAAGCGAGTCGGGCGCTTCGTGGGGTTTGGTGGGGCAGAGTATTCAAGAGAACAACACGGTCGAGAATCTCTCCCGACTCTTCCAAGCCGCGAAAGATCATGACTTCGGCGTTTTTATTTCTCCCCATTACCTCTACCCGCATGATCAGGGGTGGCAGTTTGGAGGAACCGTCGAGCACATGATGCTGGAAGGCAAAGAGTTCTACCGACCCGACCCCCTCGCCCTTGAGGGATTTCCTGGCTCGGGGGCCGATTGGCTCGACCGTTACAAGCCGTTCATACAGGACGGAAAAACCGTGGTCGTCAGCCCCCACAAGGTGTGGGGGCCGCAAACCAACGATCTCGTACTGCAACTGCGCAAACGCGGCCTATCGAAGGTGGTCTTGGCGGGAATGGCGGCGAACCTGTGCGTCGAGAGTCACTTGCGAGAGTTGGTCGAGCAAGGGTTTGAGGTGGCCGTGATTAAGGATGCCACGGCGGGTCCGCGGCACCCGGTGATCGGCGATGGCTACAAAGCCGCACTCGTGAATTATGGTTTCATTGCTAATTCCGTCCTGTTGACGGACGAGGCCGTGGACGCCATGCGCAACAGGTGAGCTTGATCGAACAACCCCTACAAGATCGGAGAGACGTGATGGCAGGAAAACTTGCGGGCAAAGTCGCCCTCGTAACCGGCGGCAGTTCTGGGCTTGGGGGCAGTCGTGTTCCTGGCGTCTGAGGATAGCAGCTACATGACCGGGGCGGAATTGTTCGTCGATGGCGGAGCACCTCAGATTTGATTCACGCTTTACCGGGTCGTGGTTTTCAATCCGTCCAGCAACTTCCTAAGGGCCTTCAGGTCCAGAGGCTTGACCAAGTGAAGGTCGAATCCCGCTTCCGCGGTCTTGCGGCGGTCTTCGTCCTGCCCCCACCCGGTCAAGGCGACGATCACAAGGCCCTTCCCCGGCCATTGCTTGCGAATACGGCGGCACGCCTCGTAACCGTTAATCTTGGGCATCCCGAGGTCCAGGAAGATGAGATCGGGGCGGAACGCCGCCGCCGCCTCGACGGCGGCCTCGCCGTCGTAAGCGGTGCAGACCTTGAACCCTAACATTTCGAGAAGCTCCGCGAGCGAGTTGGCCGCGTCCGCGTTGTCATCCACGACCAGGACACTGCGAACTTGTGGCGACTCGACCTCTTCGACCACGTCCTCTTTGACTACCTCCTTGGTCCCACTTGCCCCGTCGGCCACCGCCTCCGCGACGGGCAAGGTGACCACGAATTCACTGCCACGGCCCTCGCCTTCACTCTTGCCCTTGACGGCGCCACCGTGCATTTCGACCAGACCCCTTACCAGTGACAGCCCGATGCCCAAGCCACCGGTGGTCTTTTCAAGCGAGCGGTCCACCTGCACGAACATGGCAAATACCTTGTCGAGCATGGCCTGCGGGATTCCGATGCCATTGTCCGCGACCGAAACTTCCACGGTGCTCTTATTTCGGCGAACGGTCAGTCGGATGTGACCGCCGTGGGGAGTGTACTTGGCACTGTTGGAGAGCAGGTTCGAAACCACCTGGGCCAGCCGGGTCGCGTCCCCGTCCACGAAGATCGGCTCGTCTGGTACCACCACATCGAGTTTATGGGCGGCCTGCTCGATCAATGGGCGGCTGGTTTCCACGGCGGCGTCGATGATTCCGCGCAACTCGAGCCGCTCGATGCGCAGTTCCAGCTTGCCTCGCGTGATACGGCTCACATCGAGCAGGTCGTCCACAAGACGCACCAGTTGTGTCAATTGCCGGTCCATCATCATCAACCGAGCCTGGTCGCTCGTGCCGTTGCTGCCGGCCAGTTTGAGGACTTGAAGGCCGCTCCTGATCGGAGCCAGCGGGTTGCGTAATTCGTGAGCCAGGGTGGCCAGGAATTCGTCCTTCCGTCGATCGGCGTTCGAGAGGTCGGTCGCCAGCCGGCGGAGTTCCTCTTCGGCACGCTTACGGTCGGTAATATCGTGGGTCGAACCGGCGACAGCCTCGACCTTTCCGTCCGCCCCAATCACGGGTGCAAAGATGTACTCGTACATCCGCTCGCCAAGCCGGCTGGTGTACGGCATGTCATCCCGGAGGGCCTGCTTGGTATCGATCACCTGCCGAATTTGCCGCTTGAGACGGTCGGCCAGGGCGGGCGGGTAGTCGAGTTCGAAGAAATCGCGCCCGACGGCCTCGTCCAGCCGCTTGCCCCACAGGGCAAGGAGAGCGGCATTGATGTACACGAACCGGCCATTGAGGTCAAAAGTAAAAATGAAGTCGGGCGTACTCGACAGGACTGCCGCGAACAGCCGCCGCTCCCGCTCGGCGATGGCGGCGAGCCGGGCGACCTCGTCCTCGGCACGCACCCTCTCGACCGCCGCCCAGGTCCGCTCGGCCGTGTCCTCGGTTATGGCGATCTCGGTCGCAGTCCAGGTCCGCACCTTGGCGGCGTGGACGGCGAGGCCGGCGACCAACTCCCCGTTCTTGACCAGAGGGACGCCAATGTACGACCGGATTTGGACGCCGGCGAACGCCTTCTTCTCGCAGTCGGGGCGGGACGGGAAGGCATTCACGTCCGCCTCAACGGCGGTCCGCCCAGAACGATAGATGGCAAGTTGGTCCGCGCCAAAGGCCGCGATGGCGTGTCGTCCTACAACGGACGGGACGCCAACGGCGTAGTCCTGTGCTACCACATACTCGTCGCCGCGCGCCTCGAAATAGACGACGCGGTTGGCCCCCAGCCGCTCGCAGAGCAAGCGGCTAGCCTCGGCTTGGACAGCGATGGGGTTGGACAAAGGGCGTATAGCGTCGGCCAGCGTCACCAGGAACGAGTTTCGGGCCTCGCTCGTACGGATCGTCTCTTCGGCCTGCTTGCGGGTCGTAATGTCCCGGAACACCAGCACGCAGCCGACGACTTCGCCTTCCTTGTGCCGGATGGGCGCGGCGCTGTCGTCAATGGGTCGTTCGGTACCATCCTTGGCGATCAGGACCGTGTGATTTGCCAGGCTGACAACGACGCCATCTCGCAGTGCTTTGATCGCCGGGTTTTCCACCGGCTGCCGGGTGGCCTCATTCACGACGTTGAAAACGGCGGTAAGCGGCTTGCCCATGCCGTCGGCGTTCGTCCACCCAGTCAGCGCTTCGGCCGCTATGTTCAGGTTCGTCACTCGAGCGGCGGTGTCGGTCGTGATGACCGCATCTCCGATGCTCGCAAGGGTCGTCCGTAGCCGCTCCCCCTGTTCGGCTGCATCGATCAGCAATCGCTCGACCCGATGGCGGGCAACCCGCATGGTGTGGCTCATGACCACGATCGCCATGCCGAGAGCTAAATAGATGCTTAGACCAAGAAGAACCTTCAGATCGGTGATGGGGAAGGAGTAACGGGGCGGGGCGAACAGGCAGACAGCCACCAGCCCACCACCGACCAAGGTCAAGACGGCTTCCCGCGTCTGAGCGATGCCGGCGACCAGCACGGCCGCCAAGAAGTAGGTGGTGTAAACATAGTTGTCGCCGAATAGCGGGTCGAGGGCCAGCCGGAGCAAGGTGGCGCCCCCGATGGCAACCGCTACGGCCACGTAGCCCAGCCAGTCCGGATAGGGCCGACGGTCCCGCGGGCCAATTCTCGCAGTCGAGTCCATAACTCCGCATGTCCCCAGGCGAGCGGCAATTCCTAAAGGAAGCTGTTTTACGCACTTTCTTTGGCGGCGCCCCGCCAATTCGGACGGATCCGGTCATGAAGAGTCTAGATAGCGACGGCGGCATTCTTGCTGTTCGGCGCTCCTTTTTGTCCCTTAAAGCGGAACCACACAAACTCAGCGAACATACCCAGAGCGACTCCGGCCGTGTAACGGACCAGATCGATCCACAAAAACCCGTGTCCGAGAATCAGGCCGCCCAAGGTGGTGTTCCTAACGGCTTCAAGCCACGGGGGTTGCCACATCTGAGAGATTTCAATGCCTGTGGCAAAACCGATGGCCATGCCGCCGACAACCCAGGTGGAGTGACGGGCAAACAGCCAACCAAAACCCAGAAACACGAGCAAGGCCCAGAGCGCATCGCCGGCATGGTCGGCCACAAACTCAGGCAGCATCGCGCCAAAGCGGCGCGACGACAGCCCGAGAATCATGACCAGACCAACCAGGAAGGCGTAAAGCCAACGATTGCGCCGCATCTCAAGAGAGCCGATCACGGGATTCCTATCGTGGGAAGAGCGTCTGGGAAGTCTCTATTTCGCCCAGTCGAAATTTCCTGCGATCCCGAGGCGCGCATTGCCATGAAAGGAAGTGCCGATGAAAAAAGCCTTGGCCCAATGGGGCCAAGGCTTTCATGCCTACAAAGAAAATAGAAGCCAGTTTATTTCTTCTCTTCGGCCTTCTTTTGTTCTACTTTCTTTTCCGCTTCTTTTTTTACTTCAGCCTTCTTTTCTTCGGCCTTCTTTTCCACAGCCTTTTTCTCTTCGGCCTTCTTGGGTTCGGCTTTCATATCGCCTTTTTTGCCGTCTTTCTTTCCGTCCTTCTTGCCATCCTTCTTCATCTCGGCCTTCTTCTCTTCGACCTTGGGCAGCGGGGGAAGGTCGTCGAGGCCGCGGTTGACTTCGGTTTTGGGCAGGACCTTTTTCAAGGCAGTGGCGCCTTCCTTGGTGACCTTGGTCTGCCAGACATAGACGGCGCGCAGTTTTTTGAGGTCTTCGAGGTTCTTGAGACCCGCGTCGGTCACGGCAGTGCCATAGATATTGAGGTATTCGAGATTGCTCAGGCCCTTGATCGAGGCGAGTCCCTTGTCGGTGATCTTGGTCTTTTCCAGGTGGAGGTGCGTCAGGTCCTTGAGGCCTTCGAGGTGCTTGGTCAAATCGTCGGTGACGGCCTGGCCGCGCAGATTGAGACGAACCAGACCCTTGATGTCCTTCAGCGGTGCAAGCTGGGCGTCGCCGAACTTCTCGATCGTTTGCAGATAGGAGACTTCCAGGCGCGGGTCGTTTTGGGCCAGTTCGAGCACCAGGGCGCTTTGTTTGCGCAAGGCCTCGATCGCCGCGAGTTCGGCGGGCGAGCGCACAACCTTGGCTTCCTTGGCGGCATCCTTTTCCTGGCTATCAGGGGCAAGGAAGGCGCCCAAGGGGTTGTTCAAGCTCAGGCAGCCCAAAAGCAAGGCAACGACAAAACCGGTACCGATCAAGCCGCGAAACGCCGAGATGTTCATGGCAAATCCTTCGAACAGGAGAAAACGGAGAATGGCGCCAGGGGTGGGAAGGCCCGCCGGTTCGGCGCCACGAACCGGCGGAGGGGGAGAAAATGGGTGCGTGATTCCAGCCCGCTTAAGCCTTGGCTAATTCCTCGCGCACCTTTTCCAAAAGCTTCTTCGTGGCGACGATGCCTTCGATTTCGCCGAGTTTGCTTCCCTCGTATTCGATGCCGACGAAGCCCTTGTAACCGGCCTTGAGAACGATCTTCATCATCTTCACATAGTCGGTGTGGATTTCATTGCCTTTTTCGTCGAAGTCGTGCGACTTGGCGCTGACACCCTTGGCGAAGGGCATCATCTCGTCGACGCCCTTGTAGCGGTCGTACTCCTTGCCATTGCCCAGGTTGAAGTTGCCGAAATCGGGCAGCGTGCCCACTCGGGGATTGTTCGCCTTCTTCATGACGCCGGCGAGCCATTCGCCGTTGCTTGAGAGGCCACCATGGTTTTCGACAATGATGTTGATGTTGTTGGCCGCGCCATATTCGGCGAGCTGGGACAGGCCGTCGGCGGCGCGCTCCATCTGTTCTTCGAAGGTTCCGGTCGAATAGGCGTTGACCCGGATCGAGTGGCAACCCAGGATTTTGGCGTTGTCGACCCATCGGTGATGGTTTTTCACTGCCGTTTTCCGCTTGGCGGTGTCGGGGTCGCCCAAATGGCCTTCGCCATCGCACATGATCAGGACGCCCTTGACGCCCTCGCTATCGCACTGCTTTTTCATCGTTTCAAAATAGGCATCGTTATTTTTCTGGTCTTTATAAAACTGATTGACGAACTCGACTCCGGTAATGCCAAATAATTTGGTGATTTGCGGGTAATTGGCCGGATCGAGCTTCTTGCCGAAATAGGCCTTGTGCAGTGACCATTGCGCCAACGAGATTTCAAACGACTTGTCTTGGGCCGCTGCCTTCACCGCCGGGGCCGCCGATGCGCTGATCCCACTGCCAAGCAATCCTCCGGCAACAATTCCGCCCGAAGCTCCAAGGAACCGGCGACGCGACATCGCGGCGGTCAAATGCGTCTGGGAGAACATGATGGACCTCTAATGTGGCTGATTGGAGAGCGGCACGACAGGAATGAAGGCGAGGGATCGCCTCATCCATTTCTTGAATGACTTCTTTTAAAATACTCCCGACTCGGCAAGCGCCCAGCCTAGTTTGAGGCAGCCGTTTGCTCGATTGTGCACCGCCGGCTGCCTATTTGGCGTCTCGCACCTGTACAGAATTTTCTCACCGGCTGGCCTCCTTTAGCGACATCCGGGGCAATTCCCAGGCTGGACAGAGAAAAACATGAATCATTTTGAGAAAAAAGGGCGGTCTCAGGCATCTTTCGTGAACTTTAGTGAAAAGGAACAGACTTTGCTGAAAAAGAGTTGCCTGGCAATCCAACTGGTGTTAGCCTGTCCAGTATACAAATGGTCACAGGCTGCCCGGGGAGAACCAAGCTTGAAAACTTTAGCTTTTTTTCCGAACAAAACCGCGAGCTGCGGCGAATTAAAGGAGACGGACCTGGGAGGATGCCCAGCTTGCTCGGGAAGGTTAATTCCGGCAGGTAGGGAACTCAGGTGCCACCGATGCGGCTTCGCTCTATGTGAAGGCTGCGGATCTGGTGGAGAAAATTTTGAAAATTTTCCGACTTCCATGGAAAAAATGAGCTAGGGATAGATTGGAATGTCCCGTATCGAGATCGGATTTTCGCCAACGGGACTTTAAGTTTTTGGTTTCTTTTTTCTAGGGGTGTTCGTGGTTGTCCGGCAGGAGCCGGTTTTCATCAAGGAGGACGAGCCATGTTAGTGTTGAGCCGCAAAGTTGGTGAACGAATCGTGATCGGTGACGATGTGGTGGTCACCGTGGTCGAAGTTTCCGGAAATAGGGTTCGCGTCGGCATCGAAGCTCCCCGTTCCAAGCAAGTACTTCGCTCCGAAATCATCGAAACGGGTCTCCCCGAACCGGCCGGCAAGAAACCCTTGCGCACCAATCAACGCATCCGTGAGTCCGTGGGCGCCCACAACTAGATTCCGGCCCACCGTTATCCACTCCAACGGCCCCTTCGGGGGCTTATTTTTTTGGTATCTTGGTTTCCCGGCCACCACTCGTCGGTTCAAGCACTGCGAACGACACGATCCCAAAAAGCATCCTTCCAAGCAAAACAAACGATTGGGCGGTTTTGGGGGTTTAGCATAAAGCTGAGACCAGTCCCCGGTTTCACCGTGATGCTCTGGCTCACTCTCAAAGGAACCCCCACCCATGCGCCGTTACCCTCCCGTGTCCCGATTCGGGACGCTTCCGCGTTTTCTCGTCGCCGGATTTTTCCTTGGCTCCACGATGATTTGGGCCCAAACGCCCTCCACCACGCCCGCCTCGAATAAACAAACCAAAGAGGCAAAAGAGGCCAAGACCGCCGAGAAGACGGTCGCAAGCAGGATTGCCCAGGTCACGATCTATCCCGATACGGCCCTCGTGACTCGGGAAGTCACCGTCCCCGAAGAAAAAGGGCTGTACGAACTCATCGTCTCCCCGCTGCCCCCCGCGGTCGTCACCAATTCGCTCTACGGCGAAGGCTCCGAAGGGGTCCGCGTCATGGCGACGCGTTACCGCTCCCGCGCGGTCGAATCGGACACCCGCAAGGAAGTGCGGGAAATCGTGGAGCAAGAAGAGAAGCTGCAGTTGGAAACGATGCGGATCCAGTCCGAATCGAAAACGATCGAAGCCAACGCCGCCTTTCTAACCAAACTGGAAGGGTTTGTCGCAGCCAGCACGACCAACGCCACCGAAAAAGGAAAACTCGACAGCGAGCAGGTCACCAACCTGTCGAATTATGTAATGGAATTGCGGAAAACGCAGAGCAAGGCGATTCACGACTATGCGGTGAACACCCAGGAAATTCAAAAGAAGCTAGCCTTTTTACAAAGAAAGCGCGCCGAAGTGGCGGTTGGCTCCAGCCGCACCGAACGCGAAGCGGTGCTCGTGGTCGAGCGCACCGAAGCCGGTAAGGGGTCGGCACGGCTGAGTTATCTGGTCGACAACGCCTCCTGGAAACCGCAATACCGCCTGCGCTCCGGTTCCGATGCCAAGGGCCAGGTGGTGAAGGTCGAATACCTCGCCGCCATCGCCCAGCACACGGGTGAAGATTGGAAAGGGGTCAAGCTGGTGCTCTCCAATGCCCAGCCCATGCTCAATGCCGCGCCTCCTAGCCTCAGAGCTTTGGCCGTGGGGGTCACGAGCATTACCGGTGTCGCCGGGGCGCCCAACATGCCTGGCGGTTCGGGCCAATTCGGTGGAGGTCAGATCGGCGGCGGGCCCGGAATGCTTGCGCCGGCCCAGAGCGGACCGGGCGGCTTTGGTCAACAGGGGGGAATGCAGGGCGGCGTGCAAGGGGGTGGAAGAAATGGCGATTTCAATCGCGACAACCTGAAGAACGCGCTCGAGGGGAAAACCGATCAGCTAGAAGTCGCCAACCCGGGCGGCTTCCAATCGGCCCAGGAACTCGAAGGCGCCGCACGCCAGCTGCGCTCCAAGGCGCAAAACGACCTCAACAAGCGCAACGACGCCGCAAGCAACCAGATCTTCAACTACGCCGGCGCGCTCGATCAGGCCAAAGACCTGGTGCTCGCGACCGAAGAAAAAAATTCCGGCAAGCCCGTCTCCAGCAGTGGCGGTGACGGCCCCTCCATCACTTACCGGCTGGATGGCAGCACCACGATCTCCTCGCGCAACGACGAACAGATCCTCGAAGTCGCGCGCCTCGACCTGCCCGCCGAAACCTTCTTCAAGGCGGTTCCCGTGTTGACCCGCAGCATCTACCGCCAGGCCAACCTGACCAACAACAGCAACCTGGTGCTCTTGCCCGGTGAGGCCACCATGTTCCACCAGGGCGACTTTGTCGGCCGCATGGGCATCCCCCTGGTCGCCGTAGGCGAGTCGTTCACCGTCGGCTTTGGCGCCGAGCCGCAATTGCAAATTCAGCGCAGCTTGATGGAAAAGGGCAAAACCACCCAGGGGGGCAACCAAGTGCTCAAGTACGACTACCGCATCCTGGTCTCAAGCTACCTGAAGGAAAAAGTGAAACTCCAGGTTTGGGATCGCCTGCCCTGGGCCGAAGGGGAAACGGTCAATGTCACCCTGGGTAAAACGACCCCCGAACTGAGCAAGGACGGCATGTATCAACGAGAGGAACGGCCTCGCAACCTCTTGCGCTGGGACCTCGAGGTGGAACCCGGCCAAACCGGCGAAAAAGCCCAGAAGATCACCTATGAATTCAAAATGGAACTGGACAAGAAACTGACGATCGGCAGCTTCATGAGCCGCTAATCGCCTTCGATTCCGTCGAAAGTACGCCCGGGCCGTTCGGCCCGGGCGTTATCTTTTGACCCGATTCCCCTAAGTCATCCTTTGTCCTCCCGCCTGATGTTTGGGGAAATGTTGAAGTGAGTGCATTCGATTTTGGTCTCATCGTCCTGGGATACTTCGTGGGAAGCATTCCGTTTGGCCTGATTGCCGGCTTCTTGAACGGCGTCGATATCCGAGTGCAGGGATCGGGGAATATCGGCGCCACCAACGCCGGCCGAGTCCTCGGCTGGAAAACCGGTATTTCTGTATTCCTTCTCGATTTTCTCAAAGGCGCTTTTCCCCCTGCCCTCGCCCTTTATTTTCAAGCACCCGTTTACGTGGCGATCGCCGCGGGCCTCGCCTCCTTTTTCGGGCACATCTTTCCCATCTGGCTTAAATTCAAGGGAGGCAAAGGGGTGGCGGTCGGCGCCGGCGTCGCGGCGGTGGCCTTGCCCCTTCCGTTCTTGATGTCGCTGACCACCTGGGCGCTTTTGCTTTTGGCCTGGCGCACCGTCTCGCTGTCGAGCATCGCGGCAGCTCTCGTGCTTGCCGGCACCGCGCTCTCGGCCGCCGACCCCTTTGGCCCCGAACTGTTTTACCGCACCCTTTTCGGGTTGATCTCCTCCACCTTCGTGCTGGTCAAGCATATCGGCAACATCCAGCGGTTGCTCGGCGGCTCGGAAAACCAGATTTCCCTGTCTACCTGGCTCGATGCCTTGCGCCGCATCGTCCACATCGGTTCGATCGGCGCCTGGGTCGGCATCGGCTGGTTTTTCACCTTCGTCGTCGGCCTGGGTTTATTTGCCGCCTTTGGAGATCTCGCAAGTGCGCCCGGCGACGAGCGCGTCTGGTGGTTGCCGGTGCCGGCGATTTTTCAGCAGCCTTCACCCGGCGCGCCGTTTCCCGATCCCTTGCGTAAAGAGCAAGGCAGCCTGATCGCCGGGCAGGCCGTTTCGGTGCTATTCCCCCCTTATTTCGCGTTTCAGTTCTGGCTGGCTTTGGCCGCGCTTTGCAGTTGCTTCGGTTGGCGTGAGCTGGGCAAGGTGCACCGGCGCCGCTTTGAAATCGTCGCCCTGGCCTTCCTTTTGGTCCTTTGCGGGTGGGCGCTTGAGAAAAAGGTGAGCGCCGGCCGCTTTGCGCGCAACGACACCTTTCACAAGGCGATCAAGACCGGCGAGAAAGCCGATTTCGAAGCCGCTACCGCCGAACGCGAGAGCTTCGGCCGCTTTCATGGCTGGAGCGTCCTGCTCAACCTACTCACCTTGACCGTCGCATCCGCCGGTCTGATTCTGGCGGCGTTTCCACCGCCTCTGGCGGGCACGGCCGAACCTTCGGGGATGGCCGAAGAAGACGATTCGACGATCAATCTGATGAAACAGTGAATGAAGTCCAAGGCGCCGGCCGAA
>Ga0208492_1000444_pt1 | contig 35310 bp, 25 predicted proteins | sample Subbioar_CSW14AB_FD_184820 | JGI IMG/M metagenome (GOLD analysis project Ga0208492, IMG submission 184820) | Serpentinite rock and fluid subsurface biosphere microbial communities from McLaughlin Reserve, California, USA - CR12Mar_CSW14AB (SPAdes) | ecosystem: Environmental > Terrestrial > Deep... | reverse complement strand
CAGGATCTCCTCGCCGGTCGCGAGGAGGTACTTTCCGAGCCTTGCCTCGGAGAATTTGGCGACGTTGCCTCGGGTGACGAGGTCGACGCAGTGGGCGGACCACTTCTCGCCGTCGAAGCCGCGGACCTTGCGACCGAGCGCCTTGCACTCCTCTGGATCGTCGGTGGCGAGAATGCGCGCGAGCATCTCGTCGTCGCCGAAGAGCCGCGCCTTGCCGGCCATCATGAACTTCTCGGCGGTCGTGTACGCCTGCCCGTCGACCTCGAACCGGCACGGCCACCATTGGCTGAAGACGCTGTCGGTGAGCGCACCATCCGCGCTCGGCCGGTGCCCCCAGAAGAAGCGGTACCCAAACGTGCGGCCCTCGCGAACGGCCGCGCGCAGCGACTCGAGATCGGTCGGCAGCATTTCGAGCAGGGTAGCTCGGACGCAGCCGTGGCATCCTCATCGTGTGAAGGGGCCGTATCGCGAACCGACCGCGAAGTTGCGCGGCGACACGCCGGACCGGCTCGAGTGCTGGCTGCGCGACGGCGACAAGGGGCGCTGGGTGCGCGTCGCGTACGTGAAGCTCTGGTTCGTGCTCCTCGCGTGCACCACCCTCGCCGCGACCAGCGCGCGGCTCGCGGCGTTGCCGCTCGGGCTGCTCGGTCTGCTCTGGGCCTCGCGCGATTGGGCGCAACGCAAGGGAACCGGCGTCGTGTTCACCATCAATCAGGGTCGGATCGAAGTGTCGCGCGACGGGGGCACCCTCGCGTTCGAGCTCGACGAGATCGAGGACGTCCGCCTCGACACCAAGAGCACCTCGAAGAACGTCACGATGGCGCGCGCCGACGGGGTGAACACGCTGTTCGGCTTCGCATCGAACCACAACATCGAGCTCGACGTCTCCCGCATCGAGCTCGCGATCGCCGGCAGCGACGACGTGCTGCTCTGCCCCGCGTACATCAACAGTTCGCTCTGCGCCGAGACGCTCCGGTCCATTCGGCTGTTCCTCCGTGCACACGGGTGGAAGCCGCTCGACGAGCGCACCTGACAGTCAGGGCAGCGCGCCCGTCTGGACGAGCAACGCCTTGGAGATCGACTTGCGCAGCGGCATCAGGCGGGTCATCTCGGACTCCTCGGGCGCGCCCGCCTTGCTCCGGACGAACGTCGCGTACACGAAGCGGTGGCCCTTGTGCTCGGTGTAGCCCACGAGCGCCAACCGATCGCGCGGCCGTCGAGGGTGCCGAGGCCCGTCTTGCCGCGGTAGGTGAAGTCGGGGCCGTGCTCGATATCGAGGAGCCGCCACAACAGCTCCACGTTCGCCTTCTTCACGGGGAGCTCGCCCGCGAGCATGCGGTGCACGAATTCGGTCTGCCCGCGCGGGGTGATGCGGAGCGGGCCGTCGAGCCAGAACTGGTCGATGGGTCCGCCGATGTCCTCGTTGCCGTAGTGGAGGTCACGCAACCACGTGTGCATGCGCGCTTCGCCGACGCGTCGAGCGACATCTTGAAAGCACGGGACGCACGAGACCTTCAGGGCGCCGCCGAGGTCGAGGTCCTGGTCCCAATCCTTCAACTTGCGCGGGGTGCCGTCCCACTTCCAGGTGTGGTGCTCGCCCTCGATGACGCCGGTCTCGAGGCCGATCAACGTGTTGGGGATCTTGAACGTCGACTGGGGGCGAAAGCCGGTGTCGGCGAGCGCCGCGTCGGTCGTGCGTGTGCACCCGGTGGTCTCGTCGCGGACGACGAAGGTGCCCTCGAGAGCGTTCTTGGTGAACGCGTCGCCTGCATCGAGTGTGGTGATGCAGGCGGCGACGGGCGGCGGTGGCATGCGGGGCGTGGTGCAGGCGACGAGCGCGAGAGGTAGGAGAGCGAGGGAGCGCACGGCGGGCACACTGAGGGGAACACGACGAGGCGGCAAGATGCCCGTCCTCAGTTGCCGGTCAGCGCCGCGAGATCAGATCGAGGCCAGCTGCCGGAACGCATCGATTGCCCGTTCGTAGGAATGCGCAGTTCCCTGTGCCCGTACTCGGGTTGCCTCGTCCGACGATCGGAGTCCGGGCGCGAGCGCCGGCAGCGCGAGGTCCCTCACGAACATCTCGGGCGAGAACATCCAACAATCGGCGTTGTGCAGCCACGCGCCGGCAACGCGGCGCTGAAGTCCAGTCCAAAGCTCGAGCAAGTCGGAGAAGAAACAATCCGTCTCTATGGCTGATCCCATCCAGATTGGCGACTCGTCCTCGAACTCGCCAACCTCGAGGACCACCGAACGATCGTCACGGCGCCACTCGAACAACGACAGTCCCGGGCGATCGTCGAAGGTCGTCTCCACCATTCCAGCGATGTCTCGAATCTCGGCGCGGACGCGGTCGAGCGAGTGCTCCGACAGTTCGTGAAGATCGACGCTCGACATCTCTCCCGCGACAGGGTTCGGCCCTGGAATCAACGATAGGCTTCGAAGCGGGGACAGGATCGAAGTGGTCGAGTCCGAGCGGCACAGTTGGTATCGGCGCTCGAAGTCGTCCATGCCACGGAAGTCTTCCCGCGTCCGAGTCGGAACGAAAGCGAATCCTCTTGCGCGGTCAGCGCCTCATCGGGTCCGATACGTGCTCCGCAATCATTCCAGGCACTTCGGGGCCCCTGGCGTGAGCGATCCGTTCTCCTCGGCCAACGGCGCGCTCGAGCACCCCACCGACGGTGCGCCTTGGGCCGCGCCCGCGAGTTGGCTGCTTCGCGTGGGCTGGCGACGAGCGCGTGGCTCAGTCGACGTCGATGCCGAGCTGTTGGAGGCACTCGCGCGCGCTCGGGTGGCCGTGGTCGTGCGCCAGTGAGCAATACGACACAGGCCGCTCGTCGAAGCTCATCGAGCACAGCGAGAGTACGGCACCTCGGTTGCACGCTCGACCCACATGGGACTGCAGCCATCGTTCCCGCCGCAGCCACACCGCACGCGGGCGGCGTGGGAGACGCTGCTCGTGACGATTCTGCTCGTGGTCGTGTTCTTCACACTCGTGTTCTGGTTGGGCGCGCAGCTGTCGGGTCGGCTGAACCCGTACGGAGGGTTCTGAGTCATGCGCCCGTCGAGTCCGTCGGAGCCGCAGTGGATCGGCCACCCGCCGCGTGCGCGGAAATGGATGCCGTTGCTCATCGCGAGTGCGATCGCATTGGTCTTGCTCGCGATGCTCGTGGCGTCGTACCTCGGCTCGACGATCTGGCCGGGAGTGCTCCGCTGACGATTGACAGTCGCGTCGCGACCTCGAGCGTGCGCCCTCATCCCACGAGCCGGGAGAGGTCATGCTTTCAAAGAGAGCCGCGCGAGCGTTCTTCGTCGGCGGGACCGCGGTGTGCTCGGTGGTGTTCGTCGGGCTCACGGTCGACACCTTTCGACAGATCCCCGGGCTGACGCACTCCTCCGCGATCACTCCTGCAGTCGCCCACGGCAAGGAGCTCTGGGACAAGAACAACTGCATGGGCTGCCACACCCTCCTCGGCGAGGGCGGCTACTACGCACCCGAGCTGACCAAGGTGTTCGAGCGCCGCGGTGCCGCGTTCATCCGCGCGATGATCAAGGACCCGGAGGGCATGTACCCGGGGCAGCGGAAGATGCAGAAGTACCCGCTCACCGACGCGGAGATCGACGACCTGATCGCGTTCTTCCAGTGGATCGGGGAGATGGACCTGCAGGGGTTCCCCCCGCGGCCGAGCCTGATGCCGATCGCCGTTCCCACCAGCACCGGTTCCGCCGTGGCCGGCGCCGCGAACCGGCCGCAGGTGTTCAACCAGCTGTGCATCGCCTGTCACGCGCTCGGCGGACAAGGCGGCGCGGTCGGACCGTCCCTCGATCTGGTCGGCTCGCGTCGCGACGCCACGTACATCAACAAGTGGCTGCACGACCCGATGTCGATGAAACCCGACGCCAAGATGCCGAAGCTCCCGCTCACCGAAGCGCAGATCGACGAGCTCACTGCGTTCCTCTCGCAGCTCAAGGCCCCGGTGACCCCATGAAATACGAATCCCAACGCGTCGCGTATTGGTTCTTCGCGACGAGCATGCTGCTGCTGTCGCTGCAGCTGGTCTACGGGTTCATCATGGCGTTCGCGCACGCCGGCTACGACGTACTGCACCGGGTCATTCCGTTCCACGTCGCGCGCTCGACCCACACCAACCTGCTCGTGATGTGGTTGCTCTCGGGGTTCATGGGCGCGGCCTACTTCATCATCCCCGAGGAGTCGGGGCGCGAGCTGTACTGGCCGAAGCTCGCGTACGTGCAACTCATCGCGTTCGTGGCGGTCGGCGTGACCGCGATCGTGGGGTTCCACTTCGGGTGGTACGAGGGCCGCAAGTTCCTCGAGATTCCCAGGCCGCTCGACTACCTCGTGGTGGTCGACGTGCTCGCGTTCGTGGCGAACATCGGGATGACCGTGTTGAAGGGCCGGCGGTTCACCACCACGTCGATGGTGCTCTTGTTCGGGCTGGTGTCGGCCGCGCTCCTGTACCTGCCGGGAATGATCCCGACCAATCACCAGACGGTGGACTCGTATTGGCGGTGGTGGGTCGTCCACCTCTGGGTCGAGGGCGTGTGGGAGCTGATCATGGGCGGCATCCTCTCGTTCCTCTTGATCAAGCTGACCGGGGTCGATCGCGAGGTGATCGAGAAGTGGCTCTACGTCATCGTCGGGCTGACGTTCCTCTCGGGGATCCTCGGCACCGGGCACCACTATTACTTCATCGGCACGCCTGGGTACTGGAAGTGGATCGGCGGCGTGTTCAGCGCGCTCGAGCCGCTCGCGTTCCTCGGGATGGCCATCTACGCGATCTCGATGGCGCGGCGCGGCGGGCGCCAGCACCCGAACCGCTTGGCGCTGAGCTGGACCGTCGGCTGTTCGATCATGTCGTTCGTCGGCGCCGGGTTCCTCGGGTTCGCGCACACGCTCCCGCAGGTCAACGTCTACACGCACGGGACGCTGGTCACCGCGATGCACGGGCACATGGCGTTCTGGGGCGCCTACGCGATGATCGTGCTCGCGATGGTGACGTACTCGATGCCGTTGCTCACCGGCCGGAAGGTGCACGACGCGCCCTCCGCGGCGCTCGGGTTCTGGGCGGCGAACATCGGCATGGTCTGCATGACCCTCGCCTTCGCGGTGGCCGGCGTCAGCCAGGTGTACCTCGAGCGTCGGGTCGGCATGGACTTCATCAGCGTGCAGAAGGAGATCGAGGTCCACTTCTACGGCGTCATCCTCGCGGCCTCGTTGTTCACCCTCGGCATCGCCAGCTTCGTCTACAACTTCATCCGGTACGGGTTGCCCCGCGGCGAGGTCGAGCCGTCGACCGTCGAAGCGCTCGCGGACCTCGCGGTGGAACCGGCGTGAGCGAGAGACCCTACTACCGCCCGATCGGGCAGGAATCGCAGCTATTTCGACATGCGTGGGAGAGCCGGCTGCCGCTCCTGCTCAAAGGGCCCACCGGCTGCGGCAAGTCGCGGTTCGTCGAGGCGATGGCCCATGACCTCGGGCGCCCGCTGGTCACCGTCGCCTGCAACGACGAGACGAGCGCGAGCGATCTGCTCGGTCGTTGGCTAGTGAAGGGAGGAGACACCCTCTGGCAGGACGGCCCCGTCACCGCGGCGGTCCGGTCGGGCGCGATCCTCTACCTCGACGAGGTCGCCGAGGCGCGCGAGGACGTCATCGTGGTGCTCCACCCGCTCGGCGATCACCGCCGCACCCTGTATGTCGATCGGAACAGCGAGAAGCTCGCGGCACCGCCGGAGTTCATGCTGATCGTCAGCTTCAACCCCGGCTATCGGCGGGGGTTCAAGGAGCTCAAACCGTCGACGCGGCAACGATTCGTCTCGCTCTCGTTCGACTACCCGGAGCCCGCAGTGGAGGCTGAAATCGTGCGCACCGAGTCGGGGCTCGACGCGTCGCGCGCGCAGAAGCTGGTCGCGCTCGCCGGCAAGATTCGCAAGCTCGAAGAGCTCGGGCTCGCCGAGACCGCGTCGACGCGCCTCTTGGTGGCAGCCGGGAAGCTGATGACTCGGGGGGTCGGGCCACGGCTCGCGTGTCAGGTCGGCATCGTTCAGGCGCTCACCGACGATCGGGCCGCTGCCGCCGCGTTGCAGGACCTCTCGGACCTGACGTTCTGATGGGCTGGGACGAGCGGCTGTTCGGCGCGCTCTGGCGCTGGCGAAGACGACCGGCGGAGCTGCGCGGAACCGCATCGCTCGCTCCACGCCGCGCCGAGCTCGGGTTGTTGGCGAGCGCGATTGCGGGTCGGTTGGTCACGCTCGGCAATCAATGGTCGGCCTCGTCGATCGGTGTGCCCGAGTCGCTGGCGCTCGGCGGCAAGCGTGAAACGAGCGAGGAGGCCTGGCTGCACCGGATCGCGTGGGACGCGACCGTGTTACGGCTCGGGCTCTCCGCCCCGCGCCTCAACGAGCCGGCGCGCTCGCAGGCAACGCTGCTCGCGATGCCAACGGTGATCGCCGCGATCGACGCGGACCTGCCCGCGATCGCGCCGCTGCGGGAGCGATTGTTCGCCGAAGAGCTGCGCGCGAGAGGGGCACGGGTCGAACGGCTGGAGCTGTTCTTGCGGGCACGTCTCGCCGAGGGAGAGCCGATCTCGGTTGCGAGCTTCGGCCTCCTTCCTGGTCCGCTCACCGAAGCGACGGTGCGGGTGGCGGCCATTCACGAGGACGACGGAGGAGGTGCGACCGGCACCGAGCGACGAGCCCCCACCGCACGTGCCCCGAAGCAGGTGCGTCGGGTCGAGCTTCCCGAGGACAAGCGCGGCGAGAACCCGCTCGTCCACTCGTTCGAGAAGGTGCACACCGCCGAGGAGTACAAGGGCGGACGCAAGTCGGCCGACGCCGAGGACGAGCTTGCGGAGCACGGCGAGGCGCTCGACGAGCTCACGCTGGAAGAGGTCGTGCGGAGCCGTCAGAGAGCGCGCTCGGTCTACCGCGCCGACGTGGCGCTCGACGTGGAGGTGACCGAGCTCGCCTCGGCGGAGGCATCGGGAATCCCCTACGACGAGTGGGACGAGGGTACGCGAACGTATCGCCGCGGGTGGTGCAGCGTGTTCGAACGGATCGCCCCCGCAGCCGACGCGAGGGTCGCGGCGCGCGAGGCACAGGCGATCGTCGTGCGGCATGCGCGCGAGGTGCGCGCGCTCGAGGCGGAGCTCGCGAGGATCGAGCGCGCGCGCGCGTGGCGTGGGCGACAGCCCGACGGAGTGGACGTGGACCTCGAGGCGATCGTCGAGCGCCACGCCGCGCTCGTCGCCGGTCACGCGCCTCCCGACAAGCTGTACGTGACGAGGCCACGGCGTCCACCGGACGTCTCGGTGTTGCTCCTCGTGGATGTCAGTCTCTCGACCGACGCCTGGGTGCGGGGCCATCGCGTGCTCGACGTGGCCAAGGAGTCGCTGGTGGTGATGGCCGAGTCGCTGGCCCGGGCCCGCATCGACACCTCGATCGCGGCGTTTCACAGCAACACCCGCCGCGACTGTCGGTACCTCGTGGTCAAACGCGAGGCCGAGAGTTGGGCGCACGGCATCGGTCGGCTCCTGCCGCTGGAACCGACCGGCTACACGCGGGTCGGCCCTGCGCTGCGACACGCGACGGCGCGCCTCGCGGCGACCCACCACCGAAGGAAGCTCCTCCTGCTCCTGAGCGATGCCAAGCCGACGGATCACGATCGCTACGAGGGTCGCTACGGGATCGCCGACGTGCGACAGGCGGTTCGCGAGGCGCACGCGAGGGGCATCGAAGTGTTCGCGCTCACCATCGACGCTGCCGCCGGCGCACACCTGCCGCAGCTGTTCGGACGAGGACGCTACGAGCTGCTGCCGAACCCGAGCGCACTCCCCTTGTCGCTCGGGAGAGTGTTCCTCGAGCTGTTGCGCTGACGCTCTAGAGCCCGTCGATCATCCAGACGTCGTCGTCGTAGCTCTTGACCGCGATCGCCAGATTCTTGCCGTCGGGCGAGGCGACCGTCTCGAGGATCAGGCTCGGCGACGCCGACCACAGCTTGCGAGCGCTGCCTTTGGCGCCGTCGAGCGCGCGGTAGTCGAGCTCGAAGCGGCCATCGGCTTCGCATTCGACGGTGACGAACAGCCCGGTGCCCCCGGCGTTCCAACTCGCTGTGATCGGATCGCAACCCTCGAGCACGTCGAGCGCTCTGGCGGGTGCGGATGGAGGCGTAGCGCCGTCGATCGCCCAGACGTTGACCGGGCCGTTCACCGTCGGGATCGCGAGGAAAGCGCCGTCGGGCGAGAGCTCCCAGAGGTAGTCCGCCGCCGAGGGCTTGGGGAGGCGCAGAACCACGCGACCACGCCCGTCGCGGGCGTCTAGAAGATCCAGGCGGGTGAACACCAGCACACCGTCGAGCATCTCGCTGAGCACGCAGCCGAGGGTTCCCCGCTGCGGGCAACGCACCCGCATCTCCCACGGCTGCGGCCGACCGGGGCTGCCCGGGTGCGAGATCGCGTTCGCCGAGAGCACTCGCTCGGCGGTGCCGCCCGCGAGAGGTGCGCGGAACAAATCCGGACGAACCCCTTCGCCCGGCGACACTGCAGCGAAACGCCAGAACAGCAACGTCGCGCCGTCGGGGGCGAGCTCTGGCATCGTCTCCCACGCGTCCGTCGAGGCGAGCGGGCTCGCGGCCGTCGAGTCGAGGGGCTGGCGGAACAGATCGAAATTGCCTGCGCGATCGGAGAAGAAGAGCACCTCACGACTGTCCTTGGTCCAGCCCGAGGGTCGCTCGTTGCGTTCGGTGAGCGTGAGCCGACGTGGCGCCTCGAGGCGGCGGTCGTGATCGACGAGCGCGCCGACGTAGACGTCGGTCTGGGTCTCGAAGCGGAGGAAGGCGACGCGCTTTCCGGAGGAGTCGGCGCTCAGCGCCCACGCGTTGGTGCCGACCCATCGGGTGCGCTGGCGCGGCGCGCTCGTGGTCTTTCCGGTGGCCACGTCGACGGGAACGCTCCACAGGTTCGCGCCTGCCTCGGCAGGCAACCATTCGGCGAGCGCGTAGAGCAGCTCACCGCTCGGAAGCCACGCGAGGCCGGCGTGGACGTAGTCGTTGTACAGACGTGGATCGCGGACTGCGACCACCGGATCGCCGCCGGCCACGGGAATGGTCTCGATCGTGGTGTTGGCGAGCGACGCGAAACACAGGCTCGCGAAGGCGATGCGCGACGCATCCCTCGACCAGGCGACCTCGCTGATGTTGCAGCCCTCGCGGTGGGGAATGAGCGCCTTCGCCTCGGAGCCAGCGTCCTCGGCGGACAGCGGCAAGACCCCGACGCGGTCGGACTCGGCATACGCGACGCGGGTTCCGTCGGGCGAGACGGCGAGGCCGGTGAAGCTCCCCTCGCCGAGACGACGACGTTTCCCGCCGTCGAGCTCGGTCCACCAGAGTTGCCGTGCGTTCACCCCCGGCTTCGACGCCGAGATCACCAGCGCACGCCCGTCCGAGGTCCACGTGACCAGCTCCGGGGAGAGCCCCGCCTCGATTGCGACGCGACGGAGCTCCACGCTCCCGAGCTTCGCGACCGCGAGCCCGCCTTTGTCGATGTAGGCGAGCGAGGCACCGTCGGGCGAGAGGGCCGCGTGCGCGACGTCGTTCTCGGGCACGTTCGCGGTCAGTCGTCGCAGCGGCAGCGGAGCCTCGGTCTTGGCGACGACAGGCGCCGACGCTACGGGCGCGACCGCGCGCTTCCCCGATTCACGCGCGAGGAGCGTGACTGCGAGAACGAGAACGCTCACGGCCGCGATGACGAACGCGCCGTAGCGAGGTCGGCGCGCGATCGGCTCCGGGGCGAGTGCGTCGAGGGCCTGTTCGAGCGCCGCGCCGTCGGCCGGGCGTGCGGCGGGATCGTCTGCGAGGCAGCGCTCGATCAACGCCCGAACGTCCGAGGGAACCTTCGCGAGGTGGGCGGCACGGGAGCCCACTTCATTCGGGGGCTTCCCGCTCAGCAACTCGAAGAGCAAGACTCCGAACGCGAACACGTCGGCGCGCGCATCGATCGGAGCGCCCTTTCGCGTCTCGGGGGCCATGTACGCGGGGGTCCCCGCCACCGAACGCGCGCTCGCTTCGGTGTCCTCGTCGCGCGCACGTGCGATGCCGAAGTCGAGGATCTTCACCGCCGAGTCCTCGCCGAGCATCACGTTCTCGGGCTTGAGATCGCGGTGCACGATGCCCTCACGGTGCGCGCGTGCGAGGCCTCGGGCGATCTCGCGGGCCACGCGGAGCGCCTCGGCGTGCCCGAGCCCGGCGCGGAGCCGCGCGCGCAGGGTCTCGCCCTCGACGAGCTCCATCGCGATGAACGCGACCCCGTCGGCCTCGCCAACCTCATAGATCGCCGCGAGGTTCGGGTGGGTGACCGCCGCGGCGTTGCGCGCCTCCAACAACAGATCGCCACGCGCGCGTTTGCGAAGCACCTTCAACGCCACGCGACGATGCAGCTGCTCGTCGACCGCACGGTAGACGACGCCCATTCCGCCATGCCCGAGGCGGGTCTCGACGAGGAAGTGCCCGAGCTTGCGCCCCTCGAGCGCGAGCTTCTCGCTCGAGGGCGCGAACGTCGCCGGATCGATCGACGGCGCGCTCGCCAGGGCGCGGAGCAGCTCGTCGAGCTCCGGGTCGTTCTCGGGCTCGAGATCGTCTTCCACGCCGGTCACTCCGAGCCCGAGCGTTCGGCCGCGATCCGCGCGCGCAGCGTCGCCTTCACCCGCTCGAACTGTTTGCGGAGCGCCGTCGCCTTGCGCGCGATGGCCGCGTCGTCGACGGCCTCGTCCTCGCCGAGGAACACGCGCGCGACCTCGTTCCAAGGCATGTCGCGATCGATGCGGAGCACCAGCAACGTCTGATCGTCCGGGTCGAGTGCCTCGCGCATCGCGCGTACGCGGTCCTTCGCGTCGGTGCGCAGATACGTCACCGTGGTGGTGCGCAGGCGCTGCTCGATCTCCTCGATCTCGGGGTGATCGGCGAGACCACGCCGGCGACGGGCGTGCGGGTCCTCGCGGAAGCGTTGCGCCGCATGGCGCGCGAGCGTGTACGCCCAAGTCCGGAACGAGCACTGGAATTTGAACCCGGGAAGCCCGGCCCAGACGTCCTCGCAGAACGACGAGAACACTTCGCCGGCGTCCTGCCGGTCTCGCATCAGGTTGACGAGGAACCCGAGCACCTCTGGACCGTAGGCCTCGAGCGCAGCGGTGGCCGTGGCCCGGAAGTCGCCGCGCGCATGGTGCGCTCGCAGCGTCGCTTCAAGGATCTCACGTTCCTCGGCCTTCATTGCTCGGCCGTCATGCTGCGTGATGCGCCCAAGCGTCAAGCGCCGGTCACATTGCGACCGAGCACTCTCTACCTCTGCGGAATGCTCTCCGTCACTTGACGCACATCCACTTACACCAGTACGGGCACTCCCCGGAGTCTCATGTCCTTCCATCTTTCTCGTTCGCTCGCTCTCGTTTCGGTGCTCTCGCTCACGGCCTGCGCGGCCAACTCCGATCCGGGAGCGCTCGACGAAGGGGCCAACGCCTCGACGGACTCGCAGCTCGCGTCCTCGCAGAACGCGTTCTCGTTCTTCGTCGCGACGAAGGCAGGACGTGGGTTCGCCGTCACGCGGCTCAATGGCGGGTGGATGCGCTGCGCGGGCGGCTGGTACGGCGAGAGCTGCCCGGTCGCGGGCATCGAGCTCACGACGACGGGGCTCTCCGCGACCGACGCCTCGTCGATCGTGGACGGTCTCGGTCACGACGCGCGGAGGCCGACCATGATCTTCGTCGGTCGAGTCGTGAGCTGCGCTGTCGGCCCGAAGCTCGAGGTCTTCGAGATGTGCGTGCCCCTGCCGCGCGGAAGCTCGACGGCGACGTGCTGCACGTCTCGCACGCACCGATGCAGGCTGTCCTGGTCAACGACTACGACCATGCACCGGCCTCGTCGCTGACGTTCGCCCGCGCGCCGAAGCTCGAGTCGTGTGGGCTCGTCGACGGCGAAGAGGTCTGTGCGCCCTCCTACGAAATCGCGCAGAAGGCCGCCCAGTCGAAGGTCGGTCTGCTCGTAATCGGTGGCATGCGGCGCGACGGAACCGTCGTCGCCTCGCAGTACTTCGTGAAGGTCGCCCTCGGCGAGAAACGCACGGTCAACGGCTTCGACTACTGCAAGTCCGGCCAGACCCAGTGCGACGACGGCTCCTGTCAGGACGATCCGGTCCTCTGCACCGCGCACACCGGCACCGGGCGCGGACAGTTCGAGGCCATTCGCTTCGACTCCGTGATGTTCCGCAGCTGGCTCCTATTCACCTCGCAGGCCACGACCACCGACTTCACGCGGTAGTCGACAGACGAAACGGTGTGGACCTCGTCCTGACAGCGGCGGCGCCGAGAGGCAGCAATAGACGGGGAAGGTTCGTGCGTCCTAATGGGGGCCCGACCGGAGTCGCGAGATCACGGCCCAACTTGCTGGGGTTTGGGAAGATCAGAAGATCAGGAGATCACAAGCGAGACGAGAAGGGTGCTGCCGCCTGAGGCTCGAGGCCCTCGGAGGCAAAGGGGCGTTTGCGTGTCGATCGGTAGACCTCACGACCTTCTGATCTTGTGATCTTCTGATCTTCTGTTTGAGCGAGGCGGCCGCCGCAAGACTGCCTCGAAGTTACTTGCGATGACCTCGGCGCCAGCCCTCGGCGACGTCACAATGAGGTCCGCACCCAAACGAAAGACGCCGGCGCGATGAACGCCGGCGCCCTTCCGTTGTGAGATCTTCAGCGAGCGACGCAGCTGACGATCGGTGCGCAGTAGTTCTCGGGCACCGGCTCGGGCGGCGGCGGGCAGGAGCGGTAGAGGGTCTCGACCTTGCACGACTTCGAGTTGGCCGCACAGGCCTTCTCGGTCAGCTTGGTGCAGTCGATGCGCGCGACGCAGACACCGGACGGGTTGATGCCGCCGTTGCCGTCGAACTGACACACCATGCTCGACGGGCACTTGGCGCCGTAGAACGAGCAGGTCTTGGGCGCATCGACGCAGATGCCCTGCGGGTTGATGCCGCCGTTGCCGTCGTACTGACAGACCTGGCCGTAGCGGCACTTGGTGCCGTAGAACGAGCACTTCTTCACGCAGACGCCCTGGGGGTTGATCCCGACGTTGCTGGTGATGTTGCAGGTGTAGCCGGTCGAGCAGGACGGGCCGTAGAGGCCGCACGTCTTGACGATGGCGTTCTCGGCCGAGTCGCTGGCCTCGTCGTCGCTGGTCTGGTCCGTGGTCGATTCGACCGAGCAGCCGAGGAGAGTTGCCGAGAATGCGGCGAGCAGCGCGCCGGTCTTCCACATCGAGATCATTGGAGTGCCTCCCAGAATTCACATACCCACGAAACGCCTCTCGAGTGAGGCGACGCTGATGTAGAGAGGGCTCGGGCGCGGTGTGACACGTGCGGCGAAAAGAAAGTAGAGTGCCCCCATGGCGAGTCTCCGGCCGGCCGGCGTGGCGTTGGCGATGTGCAGCCTGCTCGCGTTCGCGTGCGCCACGTGGTTCGAGGAGGTCCGCAACAGCCCCGGTGACGCCATCGCCGTCGGCTGCGGCTGGTGATCACCCCGTTGCGTCGGTGAACCACTTCGCCTTCAGGACCGACTTGAAGTCGGCGTCCTTCCTGGCGCGCGCCTTCACCGTGTCGCCGCCGAGGGAGATCGCGAGCTTCAAGGCCTTTGCCGCGTTGGCCTCGTCGCCGAGGAGCGCATACGCACAAGCGAGGTTGTAGGGCGGCAACGGCGCCTCGGGGTTGGCCCACGTCGCCTTCAAGAAGAGGTCGCGGGAGCCAGCCCAGTCCTTCTTCTGGTGCAGCCGGAAGCCGGAGTCGTTGAGCACGACGCTCGCAAGCTTGGCGTACGAGAGGCGCGTGATGACGAGCTCGTTGCACCACTCCATGCAGTAGAAGTGGCCGACGAACGCGAGCTCCTTGCCATCGGGGCTGGCCATCACGGCGTTCCACGCGCCGCTGTAGGGGACGTCGGGGATCTTGCTGTCGACCGCGATCGTCACGGGGAAGACCGGGTCTCCGCCCGCAACGCTCCCGCCCACGCGCAGGACGAGGCCGCCGTCCTTGCGCTCGAGCGTCGAGAGCGACAAGACCAGGTCCTTCGCATACGGCCACGTGGCCTTCACCGGCGGCGGGTCGAGCGTGTTGCTCGAGAGGTCCTGGTGCAAGACCAACGGGCCGCCCTCTTTGATCTGCTTCAGCTGCTCGGCGAGCGCGGTGCCGACGTACGCGCCCGACGGCCCCTCCTCGACCATCGCCCGCTCGGTCTTGCTGCCTTTGTTGAACGCACAGGTGTCGGCCAGCTCCGCCCCCTTGGCGTCTCCGATCGGCGTCAGGCGACCGCACGCGATCGCCGAGCTGCCGTCCTTGGAGTAGCCGACCATCGTCGCGAAGTCGCGCATGCCCAGCTGCAACGGCGTCGGATACCCCTTGATGACGAGCGGACCGGGAGGTCCGAAGTCGACGGCGACGAGGCCGACGCCCGAGGGCGTGAGCTTGCCGGTCGCGGGTGCGTCGGAGCTGGGCTCGGTCGGCCCGGCGATCGCGACAGACGCACTCGCGACGGGGTGCGGCTTCACCGGCCCGGAGTGTTTGGGACGCGGCGCACTGGCGATCGGAGCCCCGGACGCCAATGCCGATGCGCTGGGCGCGGCGACCGTGCTCGGAGGCTTCTGGCTCTCCGTAGAGGCACCCTTGCATGCGACACCACCGATCGACATCAGCACGACGAAGGAGAGCCGCATCGAGCCATGCTAGCGCACCGCTTGCGCCTTGAGGTCGGCGACCTCGATCCACGGGTCAGCGACCACCGTTTGCACCCAATCGGCCGGCGTGCAGGTAGCACGCCGGCACTCTCTCCCTCCGAGTCGATCGCCGGCGAAGACGAACGCCCCGTGCAGCGTCCGACCCTCGATGCGCACCTCCAGCCTGTCGCCCGACGTACGAACGTTCGCCGCGCGGGGGTCGGCACGCAGGCCGACGCGGAGCGCCTTGAGCGCGCTCTCTTTCGCGCTCCAGATCAACGTCACGGCACGGTCGCGCAGCTCGTTCGTGGGCAACCGCGCGCGCTCGTCGTCGTCGAAGAAGTCGAGCACCAACGCCTCGGCGCGCGGCACGACGTGCTCGAGGTCGCAGCCGAGCGCCACGTGACTCGGACCCACGCTCGCGAGCGCCCTACCCTGACTGTGGCTGATCGAAAGCGAGAGCTCCGCAGGCTCTCCATCGAGCAACGCCTCGGGCGAGCCATCGTCGCGCGCGCGCACCGACCATCCGGTCACGTTCGACGCCGCCCTCAGCGCTGCGTGTGCGGTCCACCGCCCGAGCCGGAAGTCGGCTCGGCGCTTGGGGACGTGGAGGCAGGCGAGCCTCGCGCGCTCGATCGGAGACATCCACCCGTCGTCGGGGGGAACGTCTTCGAGCGAGCGTGCGAGCCAGCCGATCATCAGGCCATCGCGCTCGCGAGCGGCGCGAGGAGCTTGGCGTCGACCGGTGAGGGCAGCTCCACCGTCCGATAACCCTGCACCTCGACGTAGACCTTGCCCGTCGCGTCGACGATGCGGGCGTCGAAGCCACCGTCACTCGGTACCGCGACCGCATACAACCGGGTACCGGCGTCGGGGGTCGGCAAGAGCGAGGTGACGCGATCGATGTGGTGTGGCAGCGCCATCCGCCCGCGCACGCCCATCTCGAAGAGGCCTGCGGTCTGGAAGCACGACTCGACGAGGCGAGGCGACGTGAGCAGCGGTAGATCGGCCGGCTCGTGATCGCTCGGGAGGTGCGTCGCGACCAACGCGGCGGCCCCGCCCCCGTCGCGCCAGGCGCGTTCGAGCACCTGGTAGGCCGGTCCGTGGAAGTACAGCTTGTAGATGTCTCCGGAGCCGACCTCCGTGCCGGTGGTCGCGCTCACCGGAGCGGCCGACTGTGCGTTGGGCTTCCCCCGCGCGAGCCGAACGCGCGCGCGGTAGTGGACCGTGGTCTGCGCGGGCTGGCCAGGAATCGGACGAGTTCCGAGGAGCTCGCAGTGCGCGACCACCTCCGAGCCCTCCGGCTGCAGCTGTGCGTGAACGGTCAGCGTGCGCGGCTCGCCGCGGTAGAACTTGAACGGCGCGACGAAGTCGACGTTCTCGACCGCGACCACCGACCAACCCGGCAAGAGCAACGCGGAGACCTCGGCGAACGCCTCGACGCCCATCACACCGGGCAGCACGGCGACCTGGTCGATCTTGTGATCGAAGAGGAAGCCCTGCTTGCTCGGGTCGAGGGTCGTCTCGACCGTGACGCCCTTGGCGAGCGAGACCGCGGTGAGTCGTCCGAGCATCGGACCATGCAGCGGCGCGAACGCGTCGACGAGAACGCCGCCATCGGGGTCGCGCTCCTGGGACAAGAGCCCGAGGGAGCCGGCCATCACGACCTCGCCGAAGGGATTTTCGCGCGTGAGCTCCTCGCGAACGACCGGGATGCCGATGCTCGGCGGCAACATCTCGATCCCCGCCGCTTCCATCATCTTGGGGATGGAGCCGCGCGACGCCATGCCGATGCTCGCCCAGGCCGTCCAGTCGATCGCGAGACCACGCGTGGTCGGGCGGGACGTGCGGAAGCTCGAGGCGAACTTGCAGAGCAGATCGTTGGCCGCGGAATAGTCGGTCTGCCCGCTGTTGCCGAAGCGACCGGCGATCGAGCTGAAGACCACCAGCGCGCCGAGGGGCATCTCGCCGATCGCACGCAGCAGGTGGAACAGGCCGTCGCACTTCACGTCGAAGATCAGATCGAACTCCTCGACGCTCTTGTCGGGGACCAGGCGGCTGATCTCGAGCCCTGCGGCGTGGACCAGGACGTCGATCTTTGGCGTTTCGTTGCGAATCTCCGAGAGCGTCCTTTCGATGGCCTCGCCGTCGCGCAGATCGGCCTGCATCCAGCGCGCGCGTCCGCCGGCGGACTCGACGGCGACGATCGCCCGCTTGGCCGCGAGCGCCCGTTCGAGGACGGCGAGCTCCTTCTCGACGAGGCCAGGCGTCGCGCGTTCGCCGCGCGCCTTCAGCCGCTCGAAGAGATCGCGCTTGAGTGCCTCGCGATCGGTCTCGGAGCGCTCGAGATCCGGATCGTTGCGATCGGGTTCGGGGACGCGATCGAGCAGGTAGAACGTGCCGCCCGACGCGGCCGCGAGATCGGCGGTGATCGCCGAGGTGATGCTGCCCGCAGCGCCGGTGACCACGAACACCTTGGCTTCCGGGAGGCGCGCGGTGGCGTCGCCGCCTTCGTGCTCCTCGAAGCCGATCGTCCAACGGAGACCGTCCTTGCGGCCGACCTCGACGATCGCCGGATCGCGGAGGGTCTCTTCGAGCAGCGCTGCCGCCACGGAGACCGCGGTGGCCTTGGCCTCGAAGTCGACGCACTTCACGACCGCCGCGGGCTTCTCGCGCGACAACGCCTTGGTGAATCCGGTGACCGCGCCGCCGAGCGGGAACTGCGCGCCGGCCGGATCGTAGCCGTGCTGACCTCCGAGGCGCGTACCGGCGACGAAGAAGGCGCCGGGGGCGTCGAGGCAACCGTAGAGCGCGCGCATCGCTGCGTGCGCGAGCTTCACCCGCACGTGCACCGCAGCCTTCCACGCGGCGAGGTCCATCTCTCCGATGGGACGTTCCCCGTCGAGCGCGGGCAGCCAGAAGACACCGGCGATCGGTCCCTCGCTCGCGAGACGCGCTTCGAGCTCGGCACGCTCTGGCGCATCGGAGATGCGCAACACCCGGGCACCGCGCACGGTCAAGTCCGCCGACAGGACGTCGGCGACTCCGCCTGCGTCCGACATCACGAGGACCCGCTTGCCTTCGAACGACGCGCCGGTCTCCTTGCACCGTTCGAGCGAGGGCCGGAGCACCGGCACCGGGACCCGGCGGGGGAAGCGGCTTTCGGTTTCGACGGCCGGGCGAGGCTCGGGCGCGACCTCGTGCACCGGAGCCGCAGGTTTTTGCGGGCGACGCTCCAGCACGAAGCGGATGACGTGTCCGAGCGTCGGGTAGTCGCGCAGCTTGACGGTGTCGTCGCGGGGGATGTCGTAGGCCTGCCGGATCGTCGCGAAGACCTCGGCCTGCTTGACGGTGTCGACGCCGAGGTCGGCTTCGAGATCGAGGTCGAGCGCGAGCATGTCGCGCGGGTAGCCGGTCTTCTCGGCGACCAGGGCGAGCACGCGCTCTTCGACCTCGTCGACCGTCGCCCTCGCGTTCGCGTTCGCGTTCGCGTTCGCGTTCGCCTTCAGATCCGGCCTTCGCTCACGCACGAAGCGGATGACGTGTCCGAGCGTCGGGTAGTCGCGCAGCTTGACGGTGTCGTCGCGGGGGATGTCGTAGGCCTGACGGATGGTCGCGAAGACCTCGGCCTGCTTGACGGTGTCGACGCCGAGGTCGGCTTCGAGATCGAGGTCGAGGGCGAGCATGTCGCGCGGGTAGCCGGTCTTCTCGGCGACCAGGGCGAGCACGCGCTCTTCGACGTCGTCGGACTTCGCCGGCGTGGCGGCCGTCTTCAGATCGAGGCGGAGATCGGGCCTTCGCTCGCGCACGAAGCGGATGACGTGTCCGAGCGTCGGGTAGTCGCGGAGCTTGACGGTGTCGTCGCGGGGGATGTCGTAGGCCTGCCGGATCGTCGCGAAGACCTCGGCCTGCTTGACGGTGTCGACGCCGAGATCGGCTTCGAGATCGAGGTCGAGGGCGAGCATGTCGCGCGGGTAGCCGGTCTTCTCGGCGACCAGGGCGAGCACGCGTTCGGCGACGTCGTCGACCTCAGGCGCAGGCGCAGGCGCAGGCGCAGGCGCGAGCGCAGGCGCAGGCGCGGGCACGTGCGCGGGCGGGCGCTGGTCCTTGAAGCGGAGCGTTCGGTGGACCACCTCGAGGACTGGCGAGTTGGAGCCTGCGATCGACGAGAGCCAACGCTGGTAGACGCTCGGGTCGGCGATGCGTTGTTGGAACCCGAGGGCATTCGGACTCGGGCGCGGGACGGTCGAGGTACCGGTCGAGCGACGCATCAGCGACATGCTGATCTGCGAGCCGAAGCCCGCGGCGAGACGCAACGCGAACTCGATGGGGTACGAGCCGCCCTTGGAGAGGTTGAGCGGGCCGAGGTCCGGATCGACCTCCTTGAAGTTGGGGACCTTCGGCACGACGCCGGTCTCGAGCGATTTGACCGCGACGACGTCCTCGATGCCGGCGCCCATGGCGTGGCCGGTGAAGCCCTTGGTGTTGGCGATGACGATGCGATCGGCCGCGGCGCCGAACACGTGCCGCAGCGCCGAGATCTCGGCGGCCGCGCTGCCGCCGCGCGCGGGCGTGTACGTCTCGTGCGACACGAACACCGCACGCTCGGCGATCTGCTGGCGTGTGAGGCCGAAGCGCGCCTCGGCCCCGCGGACCAGCGACTCCATGGTCGACGTGATGTGCTCGACGTCGAGCCGCGTGCCGTGGAACGCGCTGTTGGCGACGACGGTGCCGAGCAGGTCGACGATCGGAAGGAGCCCGCGCTCGGCCGCCGCGTCGCGACTCTCGAGCACCAGGGCCGCGGCACCCATGCCGACGATCATCCCGTGCCGACGCCGATCGAACGGCGTGGCCGCATCGGCCACGGACTCGTCGGTCGCGGCGGCGCCGGCCGCGAGGAAGCCGGCGCCGAACCAGCCGAGCAGCCGATCGGAGGTGATGTCGTCGGCGGCAATGACCACCACCCGACGACACCGTCCCGCGGCGATCCAGTCCTCGGCGAGCGCCGTCGCCTGGGTCGTGCTGGCGCAGGCGGCGTTGATCTGCGTGTTCGGTCCGCGGGCGCGGATGTACTCGGCGAACTGCGAGTGCCCCATCGCCAGGACCTTGAAGAGGAACCGACGATCGAAGGCGAACGGCTTGCCGGCGATCTCCCGCTCGACCTCGCCGATCCGTCGATCGAGCTCGAGCGAAAGCGCGTCGGAGGCCGTGAGCATCGCCCGGAGGCCCTGGAGCTCGGCGAGGCGCTCGCGACGCGCGTGGTCCTCGTGGAACCGATCGAGGTCGCCGATCAGCTCGTTGTACCCGGGGAACGCCGACGCGAAGATGACGCCGGTGTCGTCGCGCATCGACTCGGGGAGCGCCCAGCCATCCGGCAGCCAGGTGCCCTTGGAGGTCGCGCGGAACCGGGGGACCAAGGGAATTCCTGCGTCCCGCAGGGCGTCGATGCCCGCGGCGATCGCCATCCGGGTGGTCACGTCGAACGCGTCGGCGCGATCGGCCGGGACGCCGAACTCCGCGGCGAGGTCGAACGCACCGCCGCGGCCGGCGAGCTTGATGACGTCGGCAGGGTCGTCGATCGACTCGAAGATCGGATCCTGCCCCTCCTTCTTCACGAGACGGGTGATGTGTTTGTCGACCATCGCCTTGCGCAGGCGATTGGGAATGCTGTCGATGAGCTGCTCGCCGGCGAGGATGCGCGCCACGTTGGTGTCGTCGAACATCCGTTCGGTGCCGGGCAGTCCGAGGGCCGCGCCGGTGATCACCACCTCGGTGCGCTTGGTGCCCCCGCTCGGTGCGCCACGGGAGAAGCCGGCTCGGTCGAGCAGATCGACGAACATCTTGCCGATCTCGGAGAAGCGATCCGAAGCAGGCTGAGCGACCCGCGGCACGATCGGGGCAGCAGGCGCGACTGGGACCACCTCGGGGATCGACTCGGCCGCGGCCGCGCCGATGCCGCGCGAATACAGGCCGCACAAGGCGTGGTTCAAAGCGACCACGTCTCCGTGTTTGGGGTGGTTCGTCGCGAGGGTGAGCACGTCGGGCTCGTCGCCGAGCACGTCGTCGGCGAACCCCTGGAGCGCGCGCTTGGGACCGACCTCGACGAACACGCGGGCGCCCTCGGCGTAGAGCGTGCGCAGGCCCTTCACGAACTGGACCGGCGACGCCACCTGGTCGCCGAGGATGTCGATGATCTGCGCGGCCGTCGCGCCCGAGGGGTAGAGCTCGCCGGTGGTGTTGGCGACGACCGGAACCTTCGGTGACGCGAGGCGCAGCCGGGCGAGAACCTTCTTCAGCGGCTCGCTCGCGGGCGCGACGATCTTGGTGTGGAACGCGTGGCTCACCGACAAGGTGACCACCGGCATCCGAGCCGCCGAGAACTTCTCGATCGCCTGGGTCACACCCTCGGTCGAGCCGCCGAGCACCACCTGCTTGGTGCTGTTGATGTTGGCGGTGACGACGTAACCCGGCACCTCGGTCAACATCTGCTGGATCTTCTCGAGGGGGCCGACGACCGCGGCCATCTTGCCGGCGTCGCCGACCGCGACGTGGCTCATCTCCTTGCCCCGCGCGCTCACCGCCTCGAGCGCATCGGCGAACGGCATCACGCCGGAGGCGACCAGCGCGCCGTACTCGCCGAGGCTGTGTCCCATGACCAGGTCGGGCGACACGCCGTACGAGCCGAGCACCCGGGCCAGCGCGAGGTCGACCGAGAGCACCGCAGGCTGGGTGATCGCCGTCTGGCGCAGCGACTCCTCGGCGGCCTTCACCGCGGCTTCGTCGCGGGGATCGACGAACACCAGCTCGCTGAGCGACTTGCCCAGCGTCGGGGTCATCAAACGATCGGCTTCGGCGAACGTCTCCCGGACGAGCGGCTCGCGCTCGCGCAGATCGCGGAGCATGTTCGCGTACTGCGAGCCCTGGCCGGTGAAGAGGAACGCGACCTTCGGGGCCGGACCGCTCCCGCGGAAGATTCCCTGTGCGCGCAACGCCTTGAACGCGGCGGGGCCGGTGGCGAAGGCCTTTTCGGCCTTGGTCGCCTTGGCTGCGAGCTCGGCCGCGTCGCCGTAGTCGATGGCGATGCGCTCGTTGGCGCGGAGATCACGCTCGGCGGGCGCGGAGACGAACGGCGCCTTGCCGGCCTCGGCATCCTTGCGAACGGAGACGAGTCGCTGCAGCAGCTCCTGCTCGCTCGCGGCACCGAGAACCAACGCGCCCCGCAGCGGCGTCCTTGCGCTCATCACTCGCTCCTCCCCCGTGACCACGCCTTCACCAAACCCACGCCCGCGCACCTTCGTATCGAGCCGGCCCGGCACGTACTCCTCGAGCACGAGGTGGAAGTTCGTCCCACCGAAACCGAACGCGCTCAAACCCGCGGTGCGAACGCCGCTCGCCGGGCGCTCCCAGGGGCGCAGCTCGGTGTTCACCCGGAACGGCGACCTGCTCCAATCGACGTTGGGGTTCGGCTTCCTGTAGCTCAGGCTCGGAGCGAGCACCTTCTCGTGCAACGAGAGCACGGTCTTGAGCAAGCCCGCGGCGCCCGCTGCGCTCTTGAGGTGGCCGATGTTCGACTTGACCGAACCGAGGGCCACCGAGCCCGGTCGCAGACCGCCGCCGAGCGTCTCGGCCAGGCTCTCGACCTCCACGACGTCTCCCACGGGGGTCGACGTGCCGTGCGCCTCGATCATCATCCCTTCGGTCGGCGCGATGCCCGCGTTCTCCCAGGCACGTTTGACCGCGAGCTTCTGTCCGATCGGGTTGGGTGCGGTGATGCCCTTGCCCTTGCCGTCGCTCGAGCCTGCCATGCCGCGGATCACGGCGTAGATGCGATCGCCGGCCTTCTCGGCGTCGGCGAGGCGCTTGAGCATGAACAACGCGGCGCCCTCGCCCATGACGAAGCCGTCGGCCCCTTCGGCGAACGGCCTCGTGCCCGTGGCGGAGAGCGCGCCGATCTTGGCGAACTTCACGAACGTGCTCGCGCCCATGTTCCGGTCGACGCCGCCGGTGATCACTGCGTCGAACTCGCCGGCGACCAGGCCGTCGCGCGCGGCGCTGATCGCGGCCAGCGCGGAGGCGCAGGCAGCGTCGCAGGTGAAGTTCGGCCCCCGCAGGTTGAACGTGTTCGCGATGCGTCCGGCGATGCAGTTCGAGAGCTCGCCGGGCATCGTGTCTTCGGTGATGGGCGGCAGGTGCGTGCCAACGCGCTGGTGGAACTCGCCGAGGATCTTCTCGCGGACCGTGAGAGGGAGCTCCTGGAACGACGTCGCTTCGGAGAGCCAGCCCGCGAGCTCGGGGAACATCGCGCGGAACGATGTGAGGTAGTTCTTCTCACCGCCCATCGCGTTGCCGAGGATGACCGCGGTGCGCTCGAGATCGAGCGGGCGGTCCGGGTAGCCGAAGTCGACGAGCACTTCGCGGGCGCAGGCGAGCGCCCAGCGCTGCCCTTCGTCCATCGCCTCGACCACGCGGGGCGGGATGGCGAGCTTCCACTTCGCGGGCTCCCAGGGCGCGTTGCGCACCCAGCCGCCGATCTTGGAGTAGGTCTTGTCGGGCGCAGCGTGATCGGGATCGAAGTAGAGCGCCGGGTTCCACCGGTCTTCACGGACGTCGGTGATGCTGTATCTGCCTCCCTTCACGTTCTCCCAGAACGCGCCGGCGTTCGGGGCGTCGGGAAGGATGGCGCTGACGCCGACGACTGCGATGGCGGAGTGAGAGGTGTCGTTCATGACTTTCGCCCGTAGATTGCGTTGGCGACTCGATCCATGTCCTCGACGAGACCGATCTGCGCGCGGGCCGCGCCCTCGAGATCGATCGGCCGGCGTGCAGGTAGCACGCCGGCACTTCCTCCCTCCGAGTCGGTCGCGGCCGCGAGCGGCGCGACCAGCCCGTCGGTGAGCCCGCCGGCGCCCGCGATCCAACGGGAGCCCTCGGAGACGACCTTGAGCAGGGCCTCTCGCGCGTACACTCGAGACAGCGCAGCGAGCGTCTCGGCGTCGAACCGCGCGTCGGCCTTGGGGTTCTGGCCCTTGCTCCCCGCAAGCGCCGCGCGGCGGGCGAACGAGCCGGCGCACTCGGCCCACGCGATGAGCTCACCCATGCGCAGCAGCACGTGCTGGTGACGCGTCAGCCGCGCCGCCCGACAGCGTTCGAGGATCTCCCCGAGCGCACGCAGGCCGTGGGCCGCGATCGCGGCACCGACGTTGGGGTTCTTCGCGTGGAGCGCATCGAGCTCCTTGGCCCGCTCGGCGTAGTACTGACCGCGCGTCTTGAGGTGCAGCTGCCATCGATCGCGCGCGATGGTCATCTCCAGGATCTCGGAGGTGCCCTCGTAGATCGTGGTGATGCGCACATCGCGCTTGTACTTCTCGACCATGTACTCGTGCGTGTAGCCGTAGCCGCCGAGCGCCTGGATCGCGGCCTCGGCCGCGGCGTTGCCGCCTTCCGAGCACATGTACTTCGCGATGGCGCCTTCGGTGTTGTACTGGCCTTGCATCCCGTGGGTCGCGTCGATGAGCTCCGCGGTCTCTTCGACGTACGATCGCCCCGCCTCGAGCTGCGCCACCCGCGGCACGATCAGCTTGTGGGTGTAGCCCTGCTTCTCCGAGAGCCGCGTGCCGCCCTGGATGCGCTCGACCGAGTAGGGAATCGCGCGATCGAGCGCGCCCCAGCCGGCGCCGAGGCCGAACGACGCGACCATCACCCGCGTGTACCCGAACACCGCTTGAGCCTGGAGGAGGCCCTGCCCTTCGACGCCGCCGATCAAGCGATCGGCATCGACGTACACGTCTTCGAGCGAGAGCGGCGCCGTGTTGCTCAGGCGGATGCCGTGCTTCTCCTCCTGACGACCGGCCGAGAACCCTTGCGCGCCCTTCTCGACGACGAACCACGACGGCCCGCCCGGGGTCGAGGCGAGGATCGTGTAGAAGTCGGCGATGTTGCCGTTGCTGATCCACTGTTTGGAGCCGGAGATCCGGTAGCCGACGACGGCGCCGTCCTTCTCGACCGGCGTCGCCGTGGTCTTGAGCGCGCCGAGATCACTTCCCGCCGAGGGCTCCGTCGCGCCGTAGGCGACGAGCGCTCCTTCCTCGGCGATCTTGGTGAGCCAGAGCTGCTTCTGGGCGGGCGTGCCACCGACGCTGATTGGATCGCTTCCGAGGAACGTCGCGAGCACCGACGTGGCGACGCCGAGGTCGACGTGGGCGAGCGCCTCGCACGTCCGGTAGACGTCGAACGTCGAGCCGCCGAGGCCCGAGTACTCGGCGGGAACGAACAACAGCTGGATGCCGAGCTCGCTGCCGTACATCCGGCGGATGACGTCGAGCGGGACTTCGTCCTTTCGATCCCAGGCGAGGAGCTTGTCGTCGCCGAGCTCGCGGTGTGCGAACTCCTTCAACGAGCCGAGGACACTTTCGAGAGATTCCTTGTCGAGCCCAGCAGCCATCACTCGGCTGTAGGCGTGCGTGCGCTGGCCCGTGCTGAGGTTCGTCAGGTTTGTGTCACAGCGCAGCGCGTCGTCTGCGCGGATTCGGTGCCACCTTTCCTACGCACTGGCATTCGTCATGACGCTGCTTTGTGAGCGTCCCGTGACCGCGCTAGCCGCAGAGACCATGACTGCGCCGATGGTGACCCCCGAGGTCCTCGATCTGCTCGAGCGGAGCACGGCGATTCCGCGTGGTCTCGCCTTCGTTCATCGCGCGCCGCTCGACAGCGTCGCGATCACCCTGGGCGTGCACCCGAGCGTCGTCGAGCACGCGTGCGACTGCCTCGATCACGCCGAGCAGCGCGCGATGTTGATCCGCCACTTCGTCCTCGCGCTCGAGCGCCGGCGTTCGCGCGTCCCGCCCGCCATCGTGCGCGAGCCGGTCGAGGATCCGGAGCAGCTGATCGCCGACGCCGAGCATCACGCGCTCGGAGTGCAGTTCCTCTTGTGCGCACCGTTCGAGACGGCGGCGATCACGTTCCGAATCCACCCTGCGGTCGTCCTCCGCGCGCGTGAGATCCTCGCTGCGCGTGGCGTGCTGCCGGAGGAAGAATAGTCGGAGTCAAGAGCCGTCGAAGAATTGCCCCCGGACTGAAGTCCGGGGGATTTTCCGACAGATCTTCAGCCCGGCGGCCCACCGAGCGACAACAGAACGAGCAGCGCTGCGGTGCGGCGCGCTTCGACGACCGGTCCGACGACCCGCGCCTGCCCCTTGCCGCCGGGGCCGAAGACCTGCGTTCCGTGCGACGTCATGTGCACCAGACCGTCGTCGGCGACGAAGATGCGGACGTCCTTCTCCACCAGCGCGCCCGCCGCGTCGTAGTGCGCGTCCGACGCCTTGCCATCCATGACGATCTCGAGCTTCGAGTTGCACGAAAAGGCGACCTCACCCGCGCCCACCCGCACCCGATCGCGATCGATGCGCCCCATCGGCCTCCGCCCCTTCCCGAGGTGGACGAGCTGACCATCCGCCTCGAGCACGCTCATGGGCTCCCATTCCTTGCCGTGTTCGAGCGCCTGCAGCTCCAGAGGCCGCACGGGCCAGCAGGCACCGGCCGCGCTTGGAGGCACGGACCCGCGTGCACCGACACAGGAACACATCGAGAGGACCAGTACGAGGCACGAGATACGCAGCACGTCTGGATGATACGCGGTCGGGATATCCTCCGGAGCGATGCTCCGACGTGCGCTGCTTGCCTCTGTCTCTGTCGCCGCCCTGGTCGCCTCCGCCACCGCGCGCGCCGACGGGCCGGGGCTCGGCAACCTGACGTACGGCGAGGCGGAGGTCTTCAAGCAGATCGCTCGGCTCGACACGAGCAACGGCGCGCCCCGGGCCCACGGGACGATCCACATGCACCGCGGGTACCTCGCGATGGTCTACGCGCCCGACTCGGGCAAGTCGTTCGGAGGGTTCTCGTTCTTCGACCTGTCGAACCCGCGCGCGCCGAAGCTCGCCTTCAAGAAGGACGACGACGAGACCCACCCGATGCGCGAGGCGCACGGTTGGGGCTTCTTCGGCGATCTCGCGTTCCTCCAGAGCATCCACGGATTCTTCGTGTGGGATTGGTCCGATCCGCTCGCCCCGAAGAAGGTCTCCGAGGCGACGCTCCCGGGCATCACCGAATCGGACTACGGCACCGGCGCGTGGTGGCTCGCGGTCCAGGCGCCGTACGTGTTCCTCGGCGGCTCGGCCAACGGGCTGTACATCGTCGACGTCTCCGATCCGAAGAACCCGAAGATGGCCGATCGCGGGGGCAAGCCGAACCCGATCCCCACCGCGCAGCTCGGAGGGTTCCGGACGGGACCGGTGTTCGCCGTCGGCAATCTGCTGGTCGTCACCTCGAACGACGAACCGGGGTACACCACGCTCGATATCGGCGATCCGCTCCAGCCGAAGATCCTCCGGACCAAGAAGCTGGGGATGCCGAGCGCCTACAGCGCCGTCGTCAACGGCAACCGCATCTACGGGCTCGGCAACGACAAGAAGATCTTCGTCCACGACATCGCCAACCCTTCGTTGATGTCGCTCCTCGGTGCGAGCCCCGAGGCCGGGGACGACAAGGGCGGCTACGTGCAGATCCAGGACGGGTTCGCCCACGCCGGCATGGGCACCACGTATGCGAAGTTCGATTTGCGCAACAAGGACGCGTTCACCCTGGTCGGCACCGGCACCTCGGGGATCAAGGGCCGCGACGAGGACTTCGCCAACCCGCTCGGCAACCTGGTGCTCGTCGCCAGCGACCACGGCGACGGCACCACGATCATGCCGCACCAGGCCGCGCCCGACACGACGGCGCCCGAGGTGAACATGGTCGTCCCCAAAGCGGGGGCGACGCGGCAGGTCCCGACCTCGCGCGTGGGCGTCACCTTCAGCGATGCCGTCGACACGAGCACGCTGAATGCCGCGAGCTTCGTCGTCCGCAAGGCCGGGGGCACGCCGCTGGGCGGGAAGATCAGCTACGGGATGATGATCGCCAACTTCGCGCCGGATGCGCCGCTCGAGATCGACACGACGTACGAAGTGGTGGTGAGCGGCGTGAAGGACCTCGCGGGCAACGTCATGAGCAAGCCGTTCGTGTCGACGTTCTCGACCGGCGCAGGAGGCGCTGCCGGCTGCACCATCGAGGGTCCCGGCCCCGCGCTCGTGGGCAAGCCGGCCGCATTCAAGGCGACGACGGCGGCGGGGAGCGGGCTCTCGTACACGTGGGACTTCGGCGACGGATCGGCGTCGCTCCCGGCTTCGACCTCATCGAGCGCGTCGTTCACGTGGAAGGACCCGGGTCACTTCACGGTCACCCTCTCGGTGAGCGGCAAGGATCTCGACACGTCGTGCTCGCTCCTCCAGACGGTGACCCACCCGCTCTCGCCGAAGCCACCCACCAAGTCTTCGACGATCGTCCTCGACGAGTCGCGCAAGCGGGTGTGGGTGGTCAACCCCGATGCGAGCTCGGTCACCGCGCTCAGCCTCGACTCGTACGCGAAGGAGCTCGAGGTCCCGGTGGGAAAGCACCCGACCACGCTCGCGGTCGCGCCCGACGGGACGATCTGGGTGGCGAACGAGGACGACGCGACGATCACGGTGCTCGACGGCCAGAAGGCCATCGCCACCCTCGCGCTGCCCTATGCGTCACGACCGCACGGGATCGCCTTCTCGCCGGATGGCCTCGCCTACGTCACGCTCGGCGCGACGTCGCAGTTGTTGAAGCTCGACCCGAAGACCCGCGCGGTGCTGGGAACGCTGGACGTCGGGCCCTCGCCGCGCGGGATCGCGATCTCGGGCGACTCGAGCCGCATCCTGGTGACGCGGTTCCTCTCCGACCGCGACATCGCCGAGGTGACCGACGTCGACGCGACGAGCTTCACGGTGAGGAGCAAGCTCGAGCTCCCGTTCGACAAGGGGCCCGACTCCGAGTCGAGCGGGCGCGGGGTGCTCAACTACCTCTCGTCGGTGGCCATCTCGCCCGACGGACGTCGCGCGTTCGTCCCGGGCAAGAAGGACGACATCGTCCGTGGCCTGCGCCGCGATGGCAAGCCGTTGACCTTCGAGAACAGCGTGCGCACCTCGCTCGCGCAGCTCGATCTGGTCAAGGGCGAGGAGGACCTCGTCGCCCGCGTCGACTTCAACGATCGCTCGCTCGCGCAGGACGTCGTGTTGAGCAAGCTGGGCGACGTGGCGTTCGTGGTCACCACGGGCGGAAACACCGTCGAAGCGGTCGATCCGTTCAGCGGGCAGTTGCTCACCTCGATCGAGAAGGTCGGCGCGGCCCCGCGCGGCGCGGTGCTCGATCCGACCGGTACCAGGCTCTTCGTGCAGGCGTTCGTCGGGCGCGAGGTGAGCGTCTGGGACGTGAAGGGCATCGTCGAGTTCACCGACAACCAGTTCAAGAAGCTCGCGGTCGTGAAGACCGTCGAGGTCGAGCCGCTCCCGCCGAACGTCCTGCTCGGAAAGAAGATCTTCTACGACGCCTCCGATGAGCGAATGAGCAAGGACAAGTACCTCTCGTGCGCCGCGTGCCACCTGGACGGTGGGGACGACGGCCGCGTCTGGGACTTCACCGACCGCGGCGAGGGGTATCGCAACACCACGTCGCTGCTCGGCCGGCGGGGCGGTCACGGACGGCTGCACTGGAGCGCGAACTTCGACGAGGTGCAGGACTTCGAGAACGACATCCGCAACGCGTTCTTCGGACAGGGCTTCCTCCGCGACGAGGACTGGAAGACGCACGACAAGACCCTCGGCGTGAAGAAGGCGGGCCTCTCGCCGGAGCTCGATGCACTCGCGGCGTACGTCGCCTCGCTCGACACGGTGCACGCGAGCCCCCACCGCAACGGCGACGGCTCGCTCACCGACGACGGCCTCCGCGGCCTGAAGGTGTTTCGCGAGAAGGGCTGCCCCCGGTGCCACGGTGGCCCCGATCTGACCGACAGCACGAAGGGCGAGCTGCACGACGTCGGAACGATCAAGCCGGAGTCGGGCAAGCGACTCGGCGAGGTGCTCACCGGCATCGATACGCCGACTCTTCGAGGCATCTGGGAGACGGCGCCGTACCTGCACGATGGGTCTGCCGCGACGCTCGACGAGGTCCTGGTCGCCCAGGATCCGCAGGGCAAACACATCGGTCCGCTGAGTGACGACGAGCGCCGCTGGCTCACGCTCTATCTGCAGCAGATCGATCAACACGACGACGAGGGCATCGACCCCGACGCCTTGCTCGATCGGGGTGGGTGCGGGTGTCGAACGAGCGGGCACGGCGCCATGGGGTCGACGCTCAGCGCGCTCTCGATCGCGGCCATTGCGCTGTTACGACGACGCCTGCGTCCTCGCTGACGCGGCGGGCGACGGTGTGCATCGATCAAACCCGAACAGCGTGAGCAAGAGGACGAGGAACACCCCCGTGCTGGCCGCGACCAGCATTCTCGTGGAGCGGCTCGTGCGAGGCGCGACGACGTGGCGTGCGGACGACAACGCCTGCAGGACCTCTGGAGCGACCGGCGCAGGAGGCGGCGTGCGCATCCGTCGCGTCGGTTGTTCGGAGCGCTCCGTCCGACCGAGATCCCACGCAGGCGGCGGACGGCTCGCGCGAACGCGCCGCACCTCGCGCCGCATCTGCTCGGCGCTGCTCCACCGATCGGTGGCCGAAGGACGCGTCGCGCGGTCGACCAGGTCGACCAGGCCCCGATCGAACGCCCCGCGAGCGCTCGCAAGCGACGGTGACGGCTCCCGGGCGATTCGCGCGAGACGCTCCATCGTGCACGCTCCGGGATGCAGGTACCGGCCCGTCGCAAGCGTGAAGAGGGTAGCGCCCAGCGCGTAGAGGTCCGAGCGCTCGGACGCGTCGAGGCCCCGAATCTGCTCCGGCGCCATGAACTCGATCGTGCCCAAGATGACGCCGGCCTCGGTGATCGGCGCGACAGCCTCGTCGTCCGTCAGTCGCGCGATGCCGAAGTCGAGAATGCGGACGCGATGCTCGTGATCGAGGAGCAGGTTCTGGGGCTTGATGTCCCGGTGGATCACCCCCCTCGCGTGGGCGACGACGAGGGCGTCGAGCACCTGCTCCGCGACGTCGAGCAGCTCGGACTGTCCGAACGACGGACCAGCCAGCGTGTCGAGCGACGTGCCCTCGACGAGCTCCATCACGAGATAGCAGTCGTCGCCGTGCTCCTCGTCGTCGAGCACGTGAACCACGGCCGGGTGCTCCACCCGGTTGGCGATGTAGGCCTCGCGTCGAAATCGCGCACGTTCGTGCTCGCTCGTCGCGAGGTCGGAGTGGAGGACCTTCACCGCGGCGCGCGAGCCGTTCCGGTGACGCGCCTCGTAGACGGCGCCCATCCCGCCAAGCCCGAGCAGGCGCTCGAGGCGCCACTTGCTCGCGAACACCGCACCCAGGCGGGATTCCGCTGCGCTCCAGCGTCTCGATCTCGTACTCGTGGTGCGCATCAGGGCTCCGTCCGTTCGTGCGGAGGATCTCAAAGGCCGCAGACGCGGTTTCGGCCGGCTTCTTTCGCGCCGTACATGCGACGGTCCGCCAGCGTCACCAACTCCTCGGCGTGGTCGCGTTCGAGCTCGCCGCGGGATGCGACGCCGATGCTGATGGTCACGCTCGCCTCGGCCGGCATCGTCTCGACACCGATGCGAAGTCGTTCGGCGAGCCGCATCGCATCGGCGTGCGCGGTGTTGCGCGCGAGGACCAGCAGCTCCTCGCCGCCATAGCGACCAAAGGTGTCGTCGGCGCGGATCACGCGCACGATGCGCTCCGCGATCGCGCGCAGCACTCGATCGCCGGCTGCGTGACCGAGGCTGTCGTTGACGTGCTTGAAGTGGTCGACGTCGATCATCAACAGGGAGAGCTCCGACCCAGTCGACCGCGCGCTCGCGAGCTCCGCGGTGAGCACGTCGAGGAAGCTGCGTCGGTTGAGAACGCCCTCGAGCAGGGGATCGCTCGTCGAAGCCTCGTACATTCGCTGCCGAAGGCCCTGTTCGAGGTCGTCGACCATGTCGAAGCGCAAGAGGACGTGCGGTCCGAGCTGGATGTGATCGCCCCGGCGCAAGCGCACCTCGTCGACCCGCACCGCGCGCACGAAGGTGCCGTTGGTCGAACCCAGATCACGGATGGCGAACGAGCCATCGGGCAGCCTCCGAATGCGCGCGTGCGCGCGGCTCAATGCCAGGTCGTCGAGGTGCACCGTCGAGCTCGGGTCGCGCCCGATCGACACCTCCTCCGAGAGCAGGGTGAAACATCGTCCCGCGCGGGGACCACTCAGCACGGTGAGCGTCGCGCGGTTCGAGCGGAGTTGCTGGGGGACCGCGAAGGCGAGCGGGGTGGTGAACCTCCGCCGCTCGATGGCGGGCATGGCGACCGCGATCGGTGCCACGACTGCCTGCATGGCGCGCGCGGTCGGGTAACCGACCGGCCGAACCACGGGGTGACGATCCGTGGCGTCGACGCCGCTCGTGCCAGGCACGTCGCACACGACCCGATCCCCAGCGCTACCCTTCATGGCTAGCTTCCTCCCATCGTCCATGCGCCGCTCAGCAAGCAGCGCGCCGGACTGGGGGCGCGGATCGCGATCACCGTTGGGTCACCCCATCCGCGCACGTGCTCGCGCACCGCGCGCCAACGGGACGATCGAGACATCGAGCCTGCGCGCCTGCATCAGCGGGAGCCAGACACCCGCTCGCGGCGCCTGAGCCGTAGCCGACGGGAGCCGACCGACTCGACTCGACTCGCGAAGGGATTGCGAGGCGCGCGCGCCGTTCGCGCAGCGCCTCGCAGGCAACGACACCAGCCTACCGGTGGAACGTCACTCGCCGGCAGCGGCGACGACCTCGATCGCCTCCGGCGTCTTCTCGCGCGAGCCCTCGATCGTCTTGCGCAGACCGACGATCAGGACCGGTCCGACCAACGTCGTCAGGCCGATGATCAGCCACATGATCCAGCTCTGACGCGCGCCCTGCGGCGGGCAGTACTTCGCGAGCAGGAAGCCCGACATCGGACCGACCGCCATCTTCGCGAAGAACATCGGCAGCGACGACATGCCCATGTACGAGGCCTCGCGCCCACGGGGAGCGATGGTGGCGGTGTACTCGTAGAGGCGCGGCGACCAGAGGCACTCGCCGATGGACAGCAGCACGATCATGCCGAGGATCGTCGGGTACGACGGGCCGAGCACCAGCACGAACGGGCTCAGTGCCGAGACGATGGCGCCGAACACGATGACGTTGAACGCCGAGTAGTGGCGGGTCATCGCGGTGGCGACCGGCACCAGGATGATGATCAAGATCGGGTTGATCGCCTGGAAGGCTCCGAGCGGGAACGCCTCGCCCATCTCGCGGAGCGCATACTTCGGGAACGTGAAGTGCGAGTGGGAGAAGATGAGCTTCACGAAGACGAGTAGGCCGACGAACAGCATGAAGCGCCAGAAGGTCTTCTCGCTCATGACGCCGAAGGCGACCTTCAAGGGGTTGCTGGTCTGCTCGGCCTCTTTGACCGGCTCGTCGTCGGTCTTGGCCGCGACCTCGGCCACTGCGGCGGTCTTGGGCGGCGCGAAGAGCCCGCGGGCGTGGAGCATCCACACGCCGAACGCGGACAGGATCGAGATGGCCACCGCGCCCATCCAGAGCATGCGCGGCGTGACCTTGTAGCCGAAGAGCGTGCCCGAGAGCTGCAACACCACCATGCCGGCGACGAAGAACATGAAGCCCATGAAGGCGCTCGCCATGCCGGTGCCGGCCGGGTAGGCCTCGGGGTGTTTCTCGAGGTCGATGCCCTTGCGGAGCGTGAGCGAGATCGCGAACGACACGATCGCGCAGACCGTGCCGACGGCGTAGGTCAGTCGGTACTGGCTCAGCTGCAGCGCCCCCACGATCGGGAACGCGATCACCTTCGGCGTGGGCATCAGCGCCTTGGACACGTCGATCAAGACGCCCGCCACGGCCGCCGACACGTTGAACGTGACGTAGTAGAGCGAGAACCCGAAGGCGCGGGTCTGCGCGCGGGTGTAACGACGGATCGCCGTGTTCATCACCGGCGCACCGCCCGCGGTGCCGATGGTGAGCAGCATCAAGCCGGCGAGGCCGAGCCAGCGGGTCTGGGCGAACGCCATCGTGCCGCGGGCGAGCATGCTCGCCGCGAAGGCGCCGATCAGCGTCTCGCGGAAGCCCCACGAGTCGGCGAAGAAGCCGATGAAGAAGGTGATGACCGAGAGGGTCATCGAGTAGACGCCGACCCAGCTGCCCGCCTGCACGTCGCTCAACCCGAGGTCGCGCGAGAGCCAGAGGGTGACCGTGTAGAGCAGCGAGAACGTCGCGAGCATCTCGAGGAACTTCGCGAAGTAAATGATCCAGAGCTCCCGGGGAGACTGGAACAACGCGGCGAGATCCTCTTTGAGCGGACGCTTCTCTTTGGCAGCTAGGGCAGACACGGTTCCTCCGGTCGCCGAGGCTAGACCGGAACGCAACCTCCTTCACGTCCGAGTCGCGCGCGCCGTCGAAAAATCGCGCGGTGCGGTACGCTTTGCCCCGTGGACCGTGACTTCTGGGAGCGAACGGCACGCCGGTACGACCTGTCGATGCGGTTGCTCGGTGGCCCGATTCCCCGCGCCGTCGCCTGCACCCAGGCGGGGGTCCGCGGCAAAGGCCGTGTGCTCGAGGTCGCTGCGGGAACGGGGCTGTTCACCCGAGCGATCGCGTCGGTCGCTCGCGAGGTCGTCGCCACCGACTACGCGGAAGCGATGGTCGAGTTGCTGAAGGCGCGCGTCGCGGATCTCCCGAACGTTCGGGTCCAACAGGCCGACCTCTACGCTCTACCGACCGAGCCCGGCTCGTTCGACGCGGTGGTCGCAGCGAACGTGCTCCACCTCGTTCCCGATCTCGGAGGGGCGCTTGCGTCGCTGAAGAGCGCGCTCGTTCCGGGAGGCACGCTGATCGCTCCGACCTACTGTCACGATCAGACGCGGCTGTCGCGGACGATCTCGCGCGTCGCGCACCGGTTTGGTTTCCCCTCGCACCGTCGGTTCGACGACCGCTCTCTGACAGCGGCGGTCGAGCGTGCGGGCTTCCGCGTGCTGCGACGCGACGTGATCGACGGACTGTTCCCGATCGCGTTCGTGGAAGCGGTACGCGAGGACGGGCCCTGAGACCGCAGGCACGTTGCGATGGTACGCTTCCTCTCGTGTCGAACGCGAAGCGCCTCCACTACTCGTACGACGAGTATTTGCGACTCCTCGAGGTGAGCGCGTTCAGGGTCCGCAGCAAACGCTGGCTCGAGACCTGGCCAAAGCTCCGTCTCGAGCCAGAGTGAAGATCTGTCGAAAAATCCCCCGGACTGAAGTCCGGGGCACCGACAGCTGACCTCAAATCCCTCGGACTCACCGACTCGCTGGGCTGGCCCGAGGTTGTCGTCGCAAACTGAATCTCGTGTCGCACGTGCGAGAAGTTGTGCCGATCGGCGATCGCGGTTCGTCAACGAAGGACTGCACTTCCTCGCTCGAAACCCCCGCCAGCCCGGAGGGCTTCGTCTTGCTGTCGGTGCCCCGGACTTCAGTCCGGGGGAATTCCTGACGGCTCTCGAGTCACT
>Ga0208492_1000443_pt1 | contig 35337 bp, 29 predicted proteins | sample Subbioar_CSW14AB_FD_184820 | JGI IMG/M metagenome (GOLD analysis project Ga0208492, IMG submission 184820) | Serpentinite rock and fluid subsurface biosphere microbial communities from McLaughlin Reserve, California, USA - CR12Mar_CSW14AB (SPAdes) | ecosystem: Environmental > Terrestrial > Deep... | reverse complement strand
GAATTTAACGGAGATCTCTTTATGTGGACGGCCACGTAACCCGGGAATGGAAATGATCTCATTCTCCTGATTTTCCTGTGACAGCGCTGATCCGAATTTTACTTTTAACTGTTCGGCCTGTGTCCTGATAATTCCACAACCCTCTTTAATATCATCGGTAATAATATTCCCTCCAAAAGGAATAACCGCCGTGTGGCGAATAATGCCATCATAAAAAATAGCAACGTCTGTTGTTCCACCGCCTATGTCTACCAGCACAACTCCCGCTTCCTTTTCCTCATCACTCAGCACGGCATCGGCGCTGGCAAGCGGTTCCAGGTGAAGATCCACAGTTTGCAAGCCTGCACGATCCACGCATTTGAAAATATTTTTTACAGCGCTTACCTGTCCTGTGATAATATGAAAATTTCCTTCCAAACGGATACCAGCATGGCCGATAGGGTTTTTAATTCCTGATTCACTGTCAATAATATACTCTTGTGGAATTACATGAATAATTTCTTCGCCAGGGCTCATCACCAAACGGTGCATGTTGTCGATCAGGTTATCAATATCTTTCTGGTTAACCTCATCGTCAAGGCTTTGGCGCGTGATCATACCGCGGTGCTGCATACTTTTAATGTGCTGGCCCGCAATCCCCACTATAACTTCTCCGATGTCCACGTTTGCTTTATCGGCAGCCATGGTTACCGCTGTTTTAATAGAAGCAACTGTTTGTTCAATGTTCACAACCACACCACGATTAACACCCAGGGACTCAGCTTTACCGATTCCAAGGATCTCCACCTTGCCAAATTCATTCTTGCGACCTACAATTGCGGCAATTTTTGTTGTTCCAAGATCTAATCCAACTACCAGCTCAGAGGCCAGGCTAGGGTTTGGGGTCGTTTTCTTTTCCATACTTTTATTTTTTGGTGCACACCACCAGGTTTTTATATTTTAAATTGACAGTGGAGTATTTTGTCCAGCTATCTGATTTATTTAATCCTTCCGTATAAAATAATTTTAGCTTATTAAATTTCTCGGCGATATTGTTCGCATCACCGAAAATAATCTTATGATTACCAACTGCAGGAAACAATTCCAGTTCCCTGTCCTTGTTCACATAGATCTGGTGAATGAGCTGTGTAAGAGTAGAATCGCTGTTAATGAAATCTGACACGTCAAGTATGTCATCCAGCAAACTTACTTCCTTAAACAATTTACTTTTCCTGATCTGGTCTACCGAAAACTCATACCTTCTTGCATACGGCTCCATAATTTCTCCGTTTGCGACAAGAACGCGCGCCGAGTAATTCTGGTTCAGGGGCATTAGTTTACTTTGGGAATCTATATAATAACTCTCGCCGTTTTTATTAATGATCCTGAGAACCGGAGTGCGCTGAAGGATCTCCACCTTTATTTCCCCGTTCATATCCGCCGATACTTCAGCATTTTCAATCGCCGGATGGGAATTTAATGCTTTTTCGAGTTCAGGAATATTGATATTCTCATACCTGCATAACAGGAGCGAATCGCTTCTTTCCCTGAAAAACTCCTTTACATCATTTTCACTGAGAAAGAGATTTTCATCATTATTGTGAATACTTACATTTAATGTTTTCGCAATAATGTTCTTTTCACTTTTTGACACAAATGCAAGTGAGCTTGTAAGACCTGCAATTGCAATACTCCAAAGAACGGCAACAAAAATTTTCCTATAACTTATTTTTCTCAATTTATTTTCCTCTACTTAGCTCAATGACAATTTATTTTCTCAACACTTCCTCAATCGGTTCAATCAATGAATCAATATCTCCCGCCCCCATCGTTATTAGCACCTCCTTTTTATTCTTTTCTATCTCCACCAGCACTTCTTTTTTTGACATCAGCTTTTTGTTTTTGAGCTTCATCTTATCCAGTAACCATTGGGAAGTTACACCTTCAATCGGTTTTTCCCGGGCCGGATAAATTTCCAGCAGGATACATTCATCCAGCATATCCAGACTTTCCGCAAAAGCATCTGCAAAATCTCTGGTCCTGCTAAACAGGTGCGGCTGAAAAATACCGGTGACTTTTTTACCGGGGTACAATTTTTTAACCGAGCCGATAGTAGCTTTTAGTTCTTCCGGATGATGCGCGTAATCATCTATGTAAACCACCTGTCCGGTTTTTACCCTGTAATCAAAACGGCGCTTTACCCCGCTGAAAGAACGTAATGCCTCCTTTATAACATCTCCTTTTATTCCCAACTGCTGCGCTATCGCAACTGCAGCAATTGAATTCTCCACATTGTGCAAGCCCGGCAGTCCAAGCGTGACGTTGCTTACAGACTCAACAGGACTTTTAATGTCATAAAAAAACTGTGCATTCTCAATACGTATCGATTGTGCACAATATTCGGTATCTAAATTTAACGAGTAGATGATCCTTTTATCAGTGAGCCTCAAATCGTTATCAACATTTTTCTTAACAATCAAAGTGCCGTCTTTTTTCACCTGTTTCGAGAATAAAGTATATCCCTCTTTTACATGATTTGCATCTCCGTAAATGTCCAGGTGATCGGCGTCAGCACTCGTAATAAGGGCAATTTGGGGATGCAATGTCAAAAAAGAACGGTCATATTCATCAGCCTCTACAACTACATAGGCATCTCTGTCGTTAACATCACCAAGTAACAGGTTTGTATTGTAATTTTTTGAGATCCCTCCCATAAAAGAAAAACAATTGATCCCTGCACTTTTTAAGAGATGGGTTACTAACGTAGTAGTGGTTGTTTTACCATGAGTTCCCGCGATGGCAATGGTTTTAAACTGGCGCGTAATTTCCCCAAGTACCTGCGCTCGCTTTAAAATAAAGTATCCGCTGTTAAGAAGGTGCTGATACTCCGAATGTTCTTTGGGAACCGCCGGGGTATAAACGATCAGCACTTCTTCCTTTTTATACTTTGCCAGGAGGCTTTGTAAGTTTGTTACATTCTCTTCATAGTGGCAGTCAATTCCTTCTGCCTCCAGCTGTTTACAAAGACCTGATGCGGTTTTGTCATAACCCGCAACTTCTTTCCGGTAATGGTTAAAAAAACGGGCCAGGGCACTCATGCCAATGCCTCCAACTCCCAGGAAATAATACAATTTATAGTTTAGTATGTTCATTATACGGATAACCGGCTAATTTTAGAACCTCCATGGCAATCATATTCGCTGAATCATAAAAGGCCATTTTGCTGATATTATTACAAAGTGTTACCTGCCTGGCTTTATCAGAAATAAGTCCGAGTGATGTTTCAATCAAACTATGATGCGCCTCGCTGTCTTTTACCAAAATTGCCGCTTCTTTATTTACAAGCGCCATCGCATTTTTGGTCTGGTGGTCTTCCGCAACATTTGGCGAAGGCACAAGGATACAGGGAATCCCGATATTACATAATTCAGAAACTGAACTTGCGCCGGCGCGCGACACCACAATATCCGCCGCCGCATAGGCAAGGTCCATTCTTGAAATAAAATCGAGGGCGTAAATATTTTTATTCCCGTAATTGCGGGTTTGTTCCACCGCAGTTTCATAATATGTTTTTCCGGTCTGCCAGATGAGCTGCACTTTTTTTTCAACCAGCTTTTCCAGACCCTGACCAACCGACTCATTAATAGTTCTGGCACCCAGACTTCCCCCAATCACCAGGATTGTTTTTTTCTCCGGATCCAGCTTAAAATAGGATATGGCCTCTTCCCTCTTTGTCCGGACGTCTTTTAAATCCTGCCTGACAGGGTTCCCGGTCAGGATAATTTTATCTTTCGGAAAAAACTTTTCCATGCCTTCATAAGCTACACAAATTTTACTTGCTCTTTTTGCCAACAGCTTATTTGTGATCCCCGCGTATGAATTCTGCTCCTGTAACAGGGCCGGAATGCCCTTGCCTGTTGCGGCCCGCAGCAATGGTCCACTCGCATACCCGCCCGTGCCGACAACAACATCCGGCTGAAAATCTTTTATGATCTTCCTCGTTTTTAATAAACTGCGTATGATAAGAAAAGGAAGTTTTAAATTTGCGAGCGTTAATCTACGCTGAAGCCCCGCGATAGGTACACCAATAATTTTGTACCCGGCGTTTGGAACTTTTTCCATTTCCATTTTACCAAGAGCGCCGACAAATAAAATGTCGACATCCGGTACCAGTTTTTTAAGCTCATTTGCGATGGAAACTGCGGGAAAAATATGTCCTCCCGTTCCACCACCGCTTAATATGACTTTTAGCTTTTTCAAGATCTGACAGATGTTTCAGTCTATACGACTAAAAAGATTTTTAAATGAATTATGCTGTTTCCAGTTTTTCTTCGCCCTTATCTTCTGCACCTCTGCTAACGCTAAGTATTATACCCAGGGCTATCATGGTGAACCAGATGGAGGTTCCCCCCATGCTTATTAGTGGCAGCGGTTGTCCTGTAACCGGAAACAGGTTAACCGCGACAGCCATATTTACCAGGGCCTGGAAAACGAGGCTGAACGATAACCCAATGGCAACGAGCCCGCCAAAAGGTTTATCATTGTCCCGCATTATTTTAATTCCCCTGTATAATAAGATCATATAGAGGAATAATAAAAGAAAACCGGTAAATAATCCGTACTCTTCGATAATGATCGCATAAATAAAATCAGAAGATGCCTGCGGTAAAAAAGCTCTCTGGGTGCTGTTTCCTGGCCCTTTCCCAAAAACCCCACTGGCAATTGCTATTTTCGCCTGCTCGCTCTGGTAATTACTTTCAGTATCCCCTTTGGAAAAATTTTCTATCCTGGCCTTCCATGTTGTAGCCCGTTTACTTGGAAAAGTTTCCGGAACAAACCAGATCCATGCGAAAAACATACTGCCAACCAATACACAAATTCCCACTATCTTCAGAATGATCCTGATGTTAATACCTCCAACAAACATTAAGATCAGACAATTAAAGAACAATAAAGCGGCCGTTGAAAAGTTGGCTGGTAAGATAAGAGCGCATACCAGACCTATCGGCAAAATCAGGTGCCGTAAGACCGGTTTAAACTCCTGCAGGTCTTTTGCTTTGATCGTGAGTGTTCTTGCAACATATATTAAAAGCATCAGTTTTGCGATGTCGGAAGACTGAAACGTCAATCCCAGTCCCGGGATCTCGATCCAGCGTGAGGCCTCACCGGCGCTAACTCCTTTTAATAAAGTATAGATCAATAATGGGACCGAAAGAATAAAACCGATCTGCGCCACCTTGCTGAACACCGTATATTTTATTTTATGAAACACATAAGCAATACCAAACCCTAATGCAATTATGACAAAATGTTTCACTAAATAATACTCGGAATTCCCCTGCTTGAATTTATGCGCAAGGGTTACAACGGCACTGTAAACTACCAATACAGACAGCAGTGAAAGTATGAACATGATCGCCCATATGACCTTATCTCCTTTTAAGTAGTTAAAAAGTTTCATTCTTCTGGTTTTAATTCCCGGATCTAAAATTTATAGCGCTCTTACCGCTGCTTTAAACTGCATTCCTCTGTCTTCATAGTTCTGAAACAGATCAAAACTTGCGCAAGCCGGCGATAACAACACTACGTCGCCTTTTTTGCCGATTTTGTATGAAGCTGCAACCGCATCCGAGGCATTGTCTGTTTCAACAATTGTCTCCACCACATCTTTAAAAGCCGCTACAATTTTCTTATTGTCCTTTCCAAGACAAACAATTGCTTTTACGCGGGCTTTTACCAGGTCATGTAATTCGGCATAATTGTTGCCTTTGTCTTGTCCGCCACAGATCCAGACTACGGGCTTTTCCATGCTTTCGAGTGCATACCAGGTCGAGTTTACGTTGGTTGCCTTTGAATCGTTAATAAATTCAATTCCATTAATAGAAGCGACAAATTCCAAACGGTGTTCTACGTTCTGGAAATCCTGCAGGCTTTCACGGATGATCTCTTTGCGTACATCCACGATACGGGCAGTCATTGATGCTGCCATGCTGTTGTAAACGTTGTGTTTACCTTGTAATGCTAATTCTTCAATTGTCATAATTAAGGGATTTTGGTTTGGTTTATAATTAAGGGTTATTTGGTTCTCATTTAAAAATGCGCCATCGCCTTCAATTGGTTCTTTGATGCTGAATGGCACTTTGGTCGCGTTTATTTTGTGCTCGCTCATGTAGTTGGTTATTACTACATCGTCGTGGTTATAGACAAAATAATTGTGTTTGCTTTGGTTTTGAGTGATCCTGAATTTGGAAGCCACGTAGTTTTCGAATTTATAATCGTAACGATCCAAATGGTCCGGGGTAATATTTAAGAGCACGGCTATATCGGCAGTAAAATCAAACATTCCATCCAATTGAAAACTGCTGAGTTCCAACACATAATAATCGAAGTTTTCCCGCGCTACCTGCAATGCAAAACTTTTTCCCACATTGCCTCCGAGTCCAACATTGTAACCGGCTTTCTGAAGTATGTGGTAGGTTAGCATTGTTGTGGTTGTTTTACCATTAGATCCGGTAATGCATATTTTTTTTGCGTTTGTGTAACGTCCCGCAAATTCGATCTCAGATATAACGGGAATAGATTTCGCTTTCAGCTTCTGAACAAGCTCTACCTTGTCCGGAATGCCAGGGCTTTTTACCACCTCATCGGCGTTCAAGATCTTTTCTTCTGTATGTACCCCTTCTTCGAACAAAATATTTTCTTCTATTAACTGTTTTTTATACTTTTCTTTTATCAGGGACTTATCACTGACAAATACATCAAAGCCCTTTTGTTTAGCCAGTATTGCCGTACCAACTCCGCTTTCACCACTTCCCAGTATCACTAATCGTTTGCTCACTTATCTTAATTTCAACGTTACGAAGGTTAATACGGCCAGTGCAATCCCGATAATAAAAAAGCGCATTACAATTTTGGATTCGTGGAACCCAACCTTTTGATAATGATGATGAAGTGGAGCCATTTTGAATAAACGGTTGGCCTGGGCATATTCAAGGCCACGTTTTTTTCGTTGATATTTAAAATAATACACCTGAAGGACCACCGATAGATTTTCAACCACAAATACACCACATAAGATCGGAATGAGTAATTCTTTACGGATCGCGATCGCATAAACCGCTATAATACCTCCGATAGCAAGGCTTCCCGTATCTCCCATAAATACCTGTGCCGGAAAAGAATTATACCAGAGAAATCCAATGCATCCTCCAATAAAGGCAGCGATAAATACCACGAGCTCACCGGAATTCGGGATGTACATAATATTCAGGTAATCTGCGAAAACCGTATTACCCGAAACATAAGCGAGTATACCAAGCACCGTACCTATAATTGCACTGGTGCCCGCAGCGAGTCCGTCAATTCCATCTGTAATATTGGCTCCGTTGGAAACCGCAATGACAATCAGGATTACCACGGGAATAAAAATGATCCAGCCATATTTGAGGCAGTCGTCACATAGCCACGAAATAAATTTTCCGTAATCCAGTTCATTGTTCTTTGAGAAAGGAATTGTTGTTTTTAGGTTTTTGGATGGCACTTCAGCGTATTTTGGTGGTGTTACTATTTTTTCAGTTCCTTGTGAAATTGAAATAATATCTGTTTTACCTTTTGAAACTCTTTCTTTAACAACTACGTCAGGATGGAAATACAGAACACAACCCACTATCAATCCAATACCAATTTGTCCGATAATTTTGAATTTTCCCTTTAATCCTTCTTTATCTTTTTTAAATACTTTGATATAATCATCAAGAAAACCAATAGCCCCAAGCCAGACCGTGGTGATCAGCATCAGGATCACATACACATTATGAATTTTTGCAAACAACAAGGTTGGGATTATGATCGCTCCGATAATAATAAGACCACCCATCGTCGGTGTTCCTTTTTTCTGGGTCTGTCCTTCCAGTCCCAGTTCGCGGATAGTTTCCCCGATCTGTTTACGGCGGATAAATTCGATGATGCGTTTGCCAAAAAGCAGGGAAATGATCAGGGAGGTGATCAGAGCCATGGCAGCACGAAAAGAGATGTAATTAAATACACCGGCTCCGGGGAAATCGAAGGCTTTATCCAGGTAATTAAATAAATAATACAACATCTATATTCCGAGGTTTTTAATTGTTTCCTTTAATATTTCCAGGTCGTCAAAATTGTGTTTCACTCCTTTTATCTCCTGGTATTTTTCATGTCCTTTTCCTGCGATGAGAATGATATCTCCTTTATTGCTCAGGTTGCATGCCGTGCGGATCGCCTCTTTCCTGTCTGTGATCCGTAACGTTTTTTTTACATCCGCCGGACTGATCCCCTTTTGCATCTGGTCCAGAATGGTTTCAGGATCCTCGCTCCGCGGGTTGTCGGAAGTAAGGATAACCTTGCTGCTATACTCGCATGCGATCGCTGCCATTACAGGGCGTTTTGCAGCATCCCGATCACCGCCGCAGCCAACCAGTGTTATTACCTGCTCATTCCCGGTGCGGATATCTTTGATCGTTTCCAGCACATTTTTTAAAGCGTCCGGCGTATGGGCATAGTCAACAATTCCGATAACACCGTTTGGTGATTTTATATACTGAAAACGTCCTTCCACGGAGTTAAGGTTGCTCAGCGCGGTAAGAATATTCGTCTTGTCCTGTTTTAAAAGAATTGCCGTTGCGTATACTGCAAGTATATTGTAAGCGTTAAATGTTCCGATCAGTTTTACCCAGATCTCCTGATTGTCAATATTTAAGAATAGTCCGGCCAGGTGATTTTCTATGATCCTGCACTTAAAGTCCGCAATCGTTCTGAGTGCATACGTACTTTTATTTGCTCTTGTATTCTGGAGCATGACCATGCCATTCTTGTCATCCCTGTTCACAAGGGCAAATGCATTGTGAGGAAGCATGTCAAAAAATCCTTTCTTGGCTTTTATATATTCATCAAAGGTTTTGTGATAGTCCAGGTGATCGTGTGTAATATTCGTGAACACTCCCCCGGCAAAAACAAGACCAGCAATACGATGCTGAACTACCGCGTGTGAACTTACTTCCATAAATACAAACTCACAGCTCTGCTCGGCCATTGTATGCAATAACTCGTTCAGAGATAAAGCATCGGGTGTTGTATGTGTAGAAGGAATTACAGTACCGTTAATTTTATTCTGCACTGTTGATAATAACCCAACAGAGTATCCAAGGGATTTAAATAAATTAAACAACAAGGTAACCGTGGTGGTTTTACCATTTGTGCCGGTTACTCCAACAAGTTTTAGCTTTTCAGATGGATTATCAAAAAAGTTGCAGGCTATGATCCCCAAAGAGTATGATGAATCGGAAACCTTAACGTAGGTAATCCCCTCTTCTTTATCTTCTGGAATATTCTCACAAACAATTCCAACTGCTCCTGCGTCAATCGCCTTCCGGATAAACTGGTGCCCATCTACGGCTGTACCAACCGTTGCAACAAACAAACAACCCTTTTTTACTTTACGCGAATCCGACACAACAGATGAAATAGCCATGTGCGTAGAGCCAATGACCTCTTCCAGCCTTACTTTGTATAATATTTCGCTTAGCAACTTCATTTCCTGTTTCTTTATCTTCTATCTTTTGTCTTGTTTCCGGGCTCACTTGAGTCCCTTTAGTCCTGGTTCCCTTTGTTTCTACCCCAGCGTCAGCACAATCTTATTTCCTTTACTAAATCTCTGCCCTGCTTCCATGCTTTGTTTTTTTACGCTTCCAAAACCTAAGAGCTTAACATAAAAACCATTGTTCTCAAGCAGGAATAAAGCGTCTTTAGCTGAAAGTCCCGACAGGTTTGGCATAATTCCTTTTTTTAATTGTGCTTCTAAATTGACTTCGGAAAAAATCCATTTTGTTGAATCAGATTTGATGCGGCGCACAAACCTTTCCGAGCCCGTACTCTTAATTGGAATTTTAAACGATTCTGCTACAGAAGCCAGTTCAGTCGATTTAGCCGTAATAACTTCAGGCGCCTTTGTAAGAAGCTTATTTTTATTGTTCACCGGTTCAATACAGTTTAAACTGCTCGAATACACTTTTTCCGCGATTTCCTTAAACACAGGTCCTGCAACTGCCGCTCCATAATATACTCCGTTGCTTGGCGAGTTAATTACCACAATACAGGTATACAGCGGATTTTCAGCCGGAAAATATCCTACAAAGGATGCCTGGTAACTTCTGTCGCCTACGTCGCCGTAAGCCGTTTTACCACTTCCTTTTCTCACACCAATTTTAGCGATCTGCGCGGTGCCTGTTTTACCGCCTACCTTAAATGCGGTTATGTTGAGAGCTTTCCCCGATCCATTCGCCACCACACCCTCCAGTAATTTTTTCGCCTTGCGGATGGTTTCTTTTTTTACGATCTGCTCTATCAATACTTCCGACTCAAATTTTTTAACTACAATTCCATTGCGTCGTATTTCTTTTACGAAGCGTGGTTTCACCATCCGTCCGTCGTTTGCAACGGCATTATACAAGGTCAGGGTTTGAAGAGGTGTGATAAGACTTTCATATCCGTAGCTTAATTGCGGCAAGGTAACCCCCGACCAGTATTTTGTTTTGGTTTGCGGGATCCGGGGAATTCCTTCTCCAGGAATGGATAATCCAAGTTGTTTATTCAGGTGAAAGGAATTCAGTTTATTTGCGAATTGCTGTGGGTTTTTTGAATAGTATTTTGTGATCAGCTTTGTTACGCCAACATTTGAAGATGTTTCGAAAACGCGCTGAACTGTTAGTACCGGTGCCTCGGGTGCATGCGCGTCTTTTACCGTTTTATTATAGTATGTACACTCACCGTTACCCACATTTATTTTTTCATCCAGGCTTACTCCATATTCATCTATCACGGCAAGAAGTGAGGCCAGCTTAAAGGTAGACCCCGGCTCGGTCGGATAACCAATTGCGTAGTTAAAGCTCTCGTTATAACTTACGCTGTCTCCATTACTGCGGGTCAAATTAGCAATGGCCTTAATTTCTCCTGTCTTTACTTCCATTAATATAGCGCAGCCGTGCGAAGCATCATTTTTCTGAAGTGTTTTCAGAAGCGCGTGTGTGGCAACGTCCTGCAGGTTAATGTCGATTGTGGTGTAAAGATCACTTCCGTCTTTTGGTTCTACTTCGTTCTCATCGTTGATAGGACGCCATACATCTCCCGCGATCTTCTGCATTAAACGTTTACCGCTCACGCCCATCAGCACGGTATCAAAAGCGCCTTCGAGTCCCACCGGTTTTATACCTAAACGCGACATGCCAATAGTCCTTCCTGCCAGCATCTGGAAAGGACGTTCACGACGGTTCGTTTGAAGCGTGACAAGTCCGCCGCGCCTCCCTTTTCTGAAGATCGGGAAAGTCTTTAATGTTTGAAGGTCCTTATACGAAACGTTCCTTTTTAGTAGTACATAACGATCATGGCCTTTGCGTGCTTTATTCAGGATCTTCAGGTACTCGCGCGGAGTCTTGTCATGAAACAACTCAGCAAGCATTAACGCCAGGGAATCACGGTTAGCCTTATAGAATTTTTCAGTAATAGACGGCGCGTTAATATCCACAGCTACTTCATAATAAGGTAAAGAGGTAGCAAGCAGCGCCCCGTTAGCGTCGAAAATATTACCGCGTACGGCCTCCATGTCCTCCACTTTTGTAGTAAAAGCTTCTGCCTTGGCACGCCACTCTTCACCTTCCAGGAACTGGATCACACAAATGCGGTACAGGATCCCAAGAGCAAACACACACATAAAAATGTAAGTGAGATACGTTCGTGTAAGTATGTTCTTTTTATTGTCCAAAAAATTATTTGTTTCCTTTATATAATTCTATACTATCTACTTCTATTTTGGTCGGTGGTACAAGCGGCTCTTTTAATCCCAATCCTTCTGCCGACTTTGCCACTTCACTTTGTTTGCTCGCAAACATTAATTCACTTTTGGTGGAAATATATTCTGAGCGCAGTTCCTTTAACTGGTTTGAGACTTTATTCACTTCGCGGATCTTGTCGTCTGCATAATACCCGTTCGCGATGTAAAAAATAGCGATCAGCGCAAGGAATAAAATGAATGGAAGGTGTTTTAATGTGGATTCGTTCGTGAGAAAGGTACCGCTGAATACAGAAGACAATCCTTTTGCCAACACACCCTTTTTCCTGGGTTTTTGGGGTTTCTCAACCTTCGACTCGATTTCTTCCGCAGTCAGTCTTTCTTCTATCGGTTCAGGCTTAACCGGCTTATCTCTGAATTTGTTTGCCAATTTCTTTATTTCGTGTTAGTATTATTTATTTTGACTTCGAGTTTTTTCATGGTTCCCTTTGGTCTTGTTCCTTATAACTTCTGCGCCACTCTCAACTTCGCACTTCTTGCTCTCGTATTGTTCTTAATTTCTTCTTCACTGGGTAAGATCGGCTTGGAGGTTAGATTCTTAAAGATCTTTTTACCGGTTCCGTAAATAATATCTTTCTCTTCTATCCCTTCCACATTTCCCGACTTAATAATATTCTTTACCATCCTGTCCTCAAGGCTATGATAAGAAAGCATCACCAGTCTCCCGCCGCTTTCTAAAATATCAACGCATTGTGTCAGGCATTCCTTTAGCGCTTCCATCTCCTGGTTTACTTCTATTCGCAGCGCCTGGAAAACCTTTGCCAGGTATTTATGCTCTTCGAATTTCGGCGTGCAGGATTTTATCACTTCTTTCAGGTCATTGGTGGTGGAAATTTCTCTTTCACTTCTTGCGGCCAAAATCTCGCCGACCAGTTTCGCAGCGTTATGGATCTCCGCGTACTGCTTAAAAATCCTTATGAGTTGTTTGGAATCGTACTCATTCACAATTTTTTTTGCAGTGAGTGCATTCTGCTGGTTCATGCGCATGTCGAGCTCCGCGTCAAAACGAATGGAGAAACCGCGTGAGGCTTCATCAAACTGGTGTGACGACACTCCGAAGTCACCAAGGATCCCGTTTACTTTGGTGATCCCATACAAGCGCAGGTAATTTTTAAGGTACCTGAAATTTTGCGGGATCAAAGTAAAGCGCGGATCTTTTAATGCGTTTTTCTGCGCGTCGGCATCCTGGTCAAAAGCAAACAGTTTTCCTCTTTCACTTAAATTTTTTAAGATCAAAGCCGAATGTCCGCCGCCGCCGAATGTCAGATCCACATACACACCTTCGGGCTGAATGTTAAGATGATCAATACAAGCTTGTAAAAGAACGGAAGTGTGATACGAAGGATTATTCATCTCCTCCATCGTTAAAGTTTAGCCCACCCAAAACATCTTCAGCCAATTTTTCAATGTTGATATCCTGGCTAAGGAAATCCTCATATAATTTTTTATCCCAGAGTTCGATCACATTGTTACTTCCCAGAACTTTGAGATCTGATTTTATATCTGCGTAGTCGGTTAATGATTTTGGTAACAATAAACGACCAGAATTATCTGCTTCCACATTTGTTGCGCCACCGGTAAATTTTCTTACAAACACATCGTTCGCTTTTATAAGTCGGTTCAGTTTGCTTAATTTTTTATTCAGTTTTTCCCACTCACTTAAAGGATATAAAACCAAACATTTCTGGTGCAAATTCCTGTTGATCACAAAACCTTTTTCAAAAAGCGCTTCCAGTTGTTTCCGTAGGTCTACAGGGAACATGAAGCGGCCTTTTGCGTCCACTTTACAATCATATTCTCCAATCAGACCTGTCATGACTTGATTTATAAGGTTTTAGCAAAAATAAACATATTTTTACCACTTTTTACCACTTTACCCCATTTTTTACCACTCTGTTGAAAATTCTGACCCTATTAACACTGTTCATAAAGTGGCCGTTTTATCAAATATTAATTAACAGGACTTTCGAAAGCCTTGTCAGCACTTAAAAAGTGATTTTGAACAGGAAGGAAAAAATGGTTAAAAAGTACAGAAATGGGCCGGGGTTATTAACAATTGAGTTAACAAATCAGGGATTTGGCTTAACGAGATGAAAAATCGGGATTTTCTCAAAAACCTACTCGAATCGGAACCTGATCGGGATATTAAACTGAACAGGAACAGTCGTTCCGTTACAAGATCCTGGCTTCCAGCTGGGCATTTTTTCTACCACATTTAATGCTTCCTGGTTACCCATCCCATTAAAAGAATTAAGGATTTTTTTATTGCTCAACGTTCCATCGGTCTCTACTACAAAAGTCATATACAGAGTAAAACTACTGCAATCAATATATCTTGGATAAATTAAATTTCGGGAAATAAATATCATCATTGCTTTCGCTCCTTCAGGGAATTGTGGCATAGTATCGGCTAAAAAATAAATTTCTCTTTTGAAATGGAATCGAATCGTGAAAGACAACACGTTGAATCTTTTATTAGATCTTTGGCGGCACTGACCTCACCAAAGCTGTAAAGCGAAGACAAGAAAACAAAGAATAAAATTTGCAACCATTTCATAGCTACCATTTTTTTTCGCCACAGATATCGGAGATGAATCATTTGTCCTGCAGCTTTGCCTGGCTTACTTTCTGTGTAATCTGCGAAATTAGCGGCCCTTTATTTATGCGAATCATTCTTCTTTAAACGGCGATCCGGAGAAAATAGTATCAGCTAAATAAACTCTTCCCGCTTAAAATAATCGATGATGGAATCGATAATGAGTTTGTTCTGTTGTTTGGCGTCCAGGAAAGGCAGATGTTCTTTTAGCTTCCAGTGCGGCCAGCCGTCTGCGTCCTTGCCCTCAAATTCATAGAAACCATAAGGCTCAAGCAGGGTACAGATCGCCACATGCATCACTTCCAGCTTCTGATCCTTTTTATATTTTTTGAAAGGTTTGCCTAATTCCTGCAAACCTATTAAGAATAAAATAGAATCGTAATCTACTTCCGTCTCGAAACGTTCTTTTAATTTTTTTTGTAGGATCTCCCAGTCACTTGCCATTGGCCATTTCTTTTTTTGCCACAGATTACACTGATTTCGCTGATTATTTTTATCCGCTATATTTTCACTTATCGATTTCAGATCTGTGCAATCCGTGAAATCTGTGGCTTATTTTTTCTAATCTATTTTTCTACACAATCTGTCCGAAGGACTCCTTCGGGGTGACTTACTCTTCTTCTTTTTGTTTGTTGCTTATTTAGCTTACAGTTTCATCTGTGCCTTCTGCGCAATCTGTGGCCTATTTTTTTGTTCAATCCGTGAAATCTGTGGCTTATTTTTCCTAATCTATTTTTCTACACAATCTGTCCGAAGGACTCCTTCGGGGTGACTTACTCTTCTTCCTTTTGTTTGTTGCTTATTTAGCTTACAGTTTCATCTGTGCCTTCTGCGCAATCTGTGGCTCTATTCTTCCTCATCCGTGTCATCTTTCCTGGTTTCCCTCGGCGGCCTGTTCTCATTGATCTGGAAATCTATAAACTCGAGTATTTCTTCTTTCCCGCTTTTCTTTTCTGCTGATGAAATAAATGTATTCGGCATTTCTTCCCACTCTTTTAAAAGTTCTTTTTCAATATTTTTAATATTTCTCGCCAGTTCACTCTTCGAATTTTTATCCGCCTTGGTATAAATGATCGAAAAAGGAATTTCATTTTCCCCGCACCAGCTCATAAATTCAAAATCTATTTTTTGTAAAGGAAGCCGGCTGTCTATCAGGATAAACAAACATACCAGCGTTTCTCTTTTTTTACAATAGTCATAAATGATCGTTTCAAATTTGGAGCGATTGTCTTTGCTTGTTTTTGCAAAACCATATCCGGGTAAATCTACCAGGTACCAGGAATCATTGATGATAAAATGGTTGATCAGTTGCGTTTTACCAGGCGTTGCTGAAACCTTGGCAAGTTTGCTGTTATTGCACAACATGTTAATAAGGGAGGATTTCCCAACATTACTTCTTCCAATGAAGGCGTATTCCTGCAACGTGGGTTTGGGACAACCAAATATGCTTGAGGCACTTTGTTTAAAAGTTGCTTTTTTAATTTCCATTTAGACTCCGTAATCCTTTCTCTATCAAATATGAATTAAAATGCCGCTCTTTTTTACTATCGTACACATCTTTAATAGTCACTAAAATACCAGTCTCCTCTACCCCGCCAAATGTTGGGTTTACAGCTGTTCCAAAGCTTTTCATGGTCGGGCTCAGATTCATGTACGCGTTCATAAGCGGTGGAATATTTTCCCCCAGTTCGTGGACGTGTTTATGTAAAATAGCGTGACCTTCTTTGTAAGGCTGCCCTTCCAGAAGTTTTACAAAGGCATCTGTGTTTGTTTGTTTTTTGATCGCATGGATTGGCCACACCAGCTTTTCCCTATCCGGGAAATAATATGCCATAAACGCGAGGATATAATCGCGCGCAGTCACATTAAAATCCGTATACATCGTTACTTTGCCATAAAAATGTTTTTGAGATGGATTGTCGATCACAAGGGCTCCGAGCCCATCCCATAAATTATCAAGGCTGAAAAGTCCTTTGCGCCTGTTTTCCCCTGGCTGATATAAGGGCTGGATGAAAGATCTCCCCAGCTCTATGGTTTGATTGAGGTAGTCTTTATAAAATTTCTCACTGAACTCAAACAATTCGGTCGTCGCGAGATTTACTTTCCCGTTTATAAATTCCGCGTCCTTACAAAGTATAAACCTGTATGCCCCAACAATTTCCTTGTCTTCCGGGTTCCACACCAGTAATTGCTGGTACGGGTGCGCGCTTGTATCAAACTCATCAATGTCGATATCCTTACCCGTTCCGCCACCCGCATGACGAAATGTTACTTCACGCAACCTTCCTATCTCGCGCATTACATTTGGAGCATTGTGATAGGTAATAATGTATATTTCGTTATTTCCATTATTGGCTTTTCGAACATAACGCTCCCCCGTCAGTTCGTCTAACAAGGCTTCTTTGCTTACCGGGTCAATGATCTTTTGCATAACTTACTTTGTAAATATACAGAAAGTGTTTTAAACAACAATTGCACCCTTGTCCGATTTTGTACGAAGCAGCTGCATAAACGCCTGTTTTACAGGATTTTTTTAAAATAAATAGGATACAGGGGTAAAATTTTATAGTTATCTTTAAACCACATTTTTGTAATTTCTGTTGCCCGTGCTTTTATACAGAACCCTTATACTCCTCTTTTTTTTCTTTGCCCTGGAACTTTCCTTCGCGCAACCTACTTACCAGTTTGCCCTCACTACTACCAGCGATATGTGCCTGAAAGCATCTGCCGGTATTGAGATAATTGGCACTGAAGCCGCTGATTCCGTAAGAATTTCCTGGAGCAATGGTGAAACAAATACCAAACGGGTATATGAGCTTAAAAGCGGTGAATATTCTGTTAATGTCTGGATCAGGCATAAACAGGATACGGTATTTCTGATAAAAGATACAACGTTCTATTTTACGATTGAGAAAGAATTATGCGCGGTTACGGTAGATAAATATTTTTCTCCCAATGATGATAAGTACCATGATCTGTTGATCATCAGTAATACCCAATACTATCCCGATTTTGAGCTGAGCATTTTTAATAAATGGGGCCAACAGGTCCATCATCAGAAAAAAGAATATACGCCCTGGGATGGTACATGGAACGGAATACCTATGCCGGACGGAACTTATTTTTATGTGTTTTTTTATGACAGCGCTAAAAAAAAGGATCTTATTAAAGGCGATATTACCATTCTGCGTTGACCTCTGAGCTTCCGCCAATTGCTCACAAGACGTTTCAGTTCTTCACTTTTTATTTTAAACCGCTTCTACTTTACTTCGTCCCACTTAAAAACAAAAGTCTGCCACATCTAAGCGGCACCTTTTAATTTATCTGCCTTATAAATAATTTTACTTCAGAATAAAAACTGTAAATAAACTCATGAAACACATTGACCTAACCTTTAAACCCCATATCCATGAGTTACCTGATCAACAACCAGCAAAAACTGAACGATATCATTTTTGCTAACCGCAACAGAGAATACGGAGCATACGTGATCCGCTCCAGCTACGGCAACACAGTTTTTAAATCTCTCAGTTTTATGCTCACCGGAGTTGTCACCGTGATGTCGCTTGCCTATTTCTTAACCCATAAAAACAATAATGATCCCGGACAAAACGGGGTGCTGGTGGTGCATGACAGTATTTACGTTATACCGGTTATCTTTCCCGAAAAAAAAGTAGAGCCGTCAACGGCGACTGAAAAAAATAATCCGCCGCCGCCCGCCGTTGAAAACACAGATCCTGCTGCAAGCACAAGTACTGTGATAGACGAAGCTGCTGTTGAAAGTACAGTAACTACTACAACTGAACCGCCGGTAGAGTCAACCACAGCAACCGTTGTCGGAAATGGTACCACATCTGTTATAAGTTCGTCCCTGACTAACGGTGGTGGCGGTGGTGACACTGACTCGTCCTTAGTTGTGGACGACTGGAAAGTGGATTCCCCTCCAGTATTTGAAGGAGGTCCGGCCGCCCTGCGCAAGTTTGTAGCAGAACATCTTAAATATCCGACATGGGCTTCTTCTGAAGGTCAGGAAGGAACTGTGTACGTAAAATTTGTCGTTGATGAACATTGTAAAGTCGGAAATTTAAGTCTTCTTAACTCTATTGGCTATGGCATGGACGATGAAGCCATACGCGTTGTATCGCTGATCCCAAAATTTAAATCGCCTGCTATGGTGAAAGGTATTCCGGTAAAAGCCTATTATCAGATCCCGATCCGCTTTCGTTTTAAATAATAAAATAAATCTGTAAAACCGGTAAATTATAAATACCACAAAACCGGTCTATAGCCATAAAGAAAATTTCTTTGTGGCTTTTTTTATTGCAGCTTATTATTTTAATGTGCTGTTTTTTAGACAATTAACATCAAAATCAGATACATAGTTTGCGAATACATAATATTCTTATGTATCTTTGTCTTATGTAATTGATTACACTACTATGATCTACTCTTCAGAATTAATAAAAGGCACACTTAAAACGATTGTTTTAAAATTGCTGGCCGACAATAAAAAAATGTACGGTTACGAAATAACCCAGAAAGTAAAGGAGCTCACGAATGATAAAATTCAGATCACTGAAGGGGCTTTATATCCTACTCTTCACGCGCTGGAAGACGATAAGCTCGTAACCACCGAGATTGAATACATCGGCAAGCGGGTCCGCAAATATTACAGCCTGAGTCCGGCCGGTAAAACAAAAACAAAAGAAAAGGTGAGCGAGCTTGCCGATTTTATGAACACAATGAAATTTTTGCTGGATATAAAAACAAGATCCGCTTAAATGTACCGCATCTCTGACACACAAATTGATTATATCCTCAGCGACATTCGTGCACGTGGCGTTGAGATGGAGGACCTGCAGTATAACCTCCTGGATCATGTTTGCTGTATTATTGAGAACAACCTCGAAGAAAACGGGAACTTCGAGAACTTCTATCATGCAACCATTAAAACATTTTATAAAGATGCGTTATGGGAAATTGAAGAAGAAACCATCTCCCTCTTAACCTTTAAAAATTATTACGTTATGAAAAAAATAATGATCGTAAGTGGAGTATTCTCCGCTCTGACTATGATACTGGGCATTTCCTTCAAATTTATGCATTGGCCCGGAGCTTCCCTGTTCTTATTCCTTGGAATAACATCCGGTAGCCTGGTGTTTATTCCTCTTGTATTTACTCTTAAAGCCAAAGAAAAACAAAGCGCAAAGGATAAGCTGGTTCTTGCAATTGGCGGCCTTGCTGCGGTCCTGATCAGTCTCTCCATCTTGTTTAAGGTAATGCATTATCCTTATGCGAACCTGATGAGCTATATTTCTCTTGCTATCATGCTGGGCCTGTATTTACCAATTTACTTTTTCAGCGGCATTCGCAGGCCCGAAACAAGAGTAAATACAATAACATCTTCTGTTCTCATTATTCTCGGTTGTGGATTGTTACTGACGCTTGTAAGGACGCCAAGATCTTCATTAATGATAGATATTAAGAACACCCGTAATTTTATAAGAAGCCAGCAGATCCTGAAAACAGAAGAACGCCAGCTAATTGCCCTGTTTAAAAATGACACGACACGTCTTGTTTCGAAAGACCTCAGCAGTAAAATAAACAAAAGTTGCGAAACTCTTAAAATGTATATAGTAGAACAGGAAACCGGGGTTTCCGAGATCGCGGAAGATTTTGAAATGAGAAATGTTTTCCTCCGGGACCATTCTTATGGATCGAATCCTTTTTTAGAAAATGAACAGGCAAATAAAGAGTTTCATAATCTTACAAAATTAATTGATGAATATAATTTCGGGATTGTGAGAAGTAATATTTATAAGATCCCTGTAAAGGATTCCTTTGTTCAGTATTTCTCGAAAAATCCTTCTTATTTTGGTTCCATCAGTACACTCAGCCTGCTTGACCAGCTTACTCAGATCCAGATGTTCGTTCTTCAAAATCAGAGAGAATTAATAGCCAGTAAATAAAAAAAATCCGGCTGTTACTTAATCGTAACAGCCGGATTTTAATGCTCCGCAGACGGGTTTAACCCAAAAGCTGTTTCACCAATGCTGAAACAATTTTATTATCCGCCTTCCCGGCAAATGCTTTTGAAGCGGCACCCATTACTTTTCCCATATCTCCCGGGCCGGATGCGCCAACAGAGGCGATGATCTTAACAAGCTCCGCTTTAATTTCAGCTTCCCCCATTTGTTTAGGAAGATATTCTTCCATTACCGAAGCCTGGAACGTCTCCACCTCTTCAAGGTCCGGACGATTCTGCGACCTGTAGATATCCGCCGATTCCCTGCGTTTTTTCACTTCCTTTTGCAGGGCTTTATTTATGCTTTCATCTGTTAATCCTTCAGGAGATGTTTTCAGTAAAAGGATCACTGATTTTATTGCGCGCAGCGCTTCCAGCTTCTTCGCGTCTTTCGCCAGCATTGCTGTTTTAATTTCACCGTTTATTTTCTCTTCTATGTTCATTGTTATAATTTTAATGTGATACAAAAATAAAAAAGCCATCCGGATCAGGATGGCCTTTTAACTAATTTCTTTTTAATTAGTGACTTACCGTTATCTTACCGGATTTCAGGATCCCGTTATCACCTGAAGAAATGGTATAGAGGTAAAGCCCCTTGTTAAATGAAGATACGTCCATCTTTACTTTCCCGTCGTTCAGATTTTGTTTTTCAACCAGCTTGCCGGTAATATCATAAACCGATACTACCTTAGCTTCCGTGAGTGTTGATACAAAATTAACCGATGTATTGGAAGGATTTGGGAATACTGTAAAGTGCGTGTTGTCCGCGTAATATTCTTTAACCGAAACATCCGTTGGCGTTGGTACGACCACTGCATCTTTATTACGCGCAACCATGGTCTGTGTGGTGGTTGAATTTCCGGCCAGACTTACGATCACCGCTGTTGCGGTTGAAATGGTAAATACCGGGGCTTTAATTCCTGAACCGTAATAGTTATAATTTATCTGCGTAACTGTGGCGGTAGCAAACGTCGAATTAATGAACAATGTCTGACTTGTAACAACCCTGAGTGTATTTGTAAAAGTGGAGTTTGTGCCAGGAAGTGAAATTGTCCCCGTTCCGTCAGCTAAAACGCTGCTGTTTCCACTAAATGAACCGTTCAGAGAAAGCGACGGGATATATAACGTGCCGCCAATAGCTGCCGTAGCTGTTGTATTCAGGGTCATAGGGTAAGATGCGTAAATTGCCGGGGAAGTGTAGGTAATATTCCCAACGATCGCCCCAACCGAAATATTTCCGCCATAATACGTTAGTGAACTGGATGATGAAGCGAGATAAGCCGCATCATTGGTTGCAGAGGATACTCCCCTGTTCGCAGCCGTATAAGTTGGCGGGTTTGATAACGACACCGTCGCATAAGTTCTCATCAGGTTGCTGTAAGTGGTGATACTTGCGAAATTCCACATAGCGCCCGCACCCGAAGCTCCCGGGCTGGTTGTTGTAGAATCACACCGGTATATGGTGTAGGTATCTCCGTGCGCAGGTGCATTATTAGCCTCGGTCAGCTGGGCATTCACTGCAAAAACACCGAAAATAGAAAGAAGGGAAAAGTAGATTTTTTTCATAAATGAGTAATTAGTTATTCAAAAATATGAAAAAATCCGGCTTCTTCAACAGTATTTTGAAGAAAGTGCCGTGCAGCAGGGTTTATTTTAACAGGAGAGAGCTGTCGCCATAACTTAAAAACCTGAAATTGTGATCCATGGCGTACTCATAGATCTCGCGCCACCTGTCACCGACAACTGCACTGATCAAAAGGAGGAGTGTACTTTGGGGCTGGTGGAAATTCGTGATAATACCCCTGGCAATTTTTAGATCGTAAGGTGGTGCGATCAGGATCTGGGTATGACAAACAAGTCTTTTCATTTTCCCTTTATCCATCCAGGCCAATAAAGCCTGTAAACTATGTTCGGGATTGATCTTTTTCTCTTCAAGGACATAGATTTCCCATTGTTTGACCTCAAGGTCTGCGAGTGTTATTTCTTTATTCAGGAAGGCCTTCACCCCCATCCAATACAGGCTCTCCATTGTCCTTAACGAGGTTGTGCCGACAGCGATCACATTTTTTCCAATGCTTAACAAAAGATTTTCTATCGTTTCCCTATCCACATCTATCCATTCGGCATGCATTTCATGACCAGCCATACTTTCAGCTTTTACTGGTTTAAAGGTTCCCGCACCCACATGCAGGGTAAGAGAAAGACTGCGGATGTTTTTGTTCTTCAATTTATCCAGTACATGCTCTGTAAAGTGCAGGCCGGCAGTTGGCGCCGCCACGGAGCCTTCTGTATTGGCATAAATTGTCTGGTAGCGCTCAAGGTCGATCTCTTCGCTGTTCCTTTTTATATATGGTGGAATGGGAGTATTTCCCATTGCCTCCAGAACTTCAGAAAAATGGAGCGCGGGAGGGTCCCAGTAAAATTCAACCACCACATGTTGTTCCTTTCGTTCTATCAATTTTGCAAAAAGAGTAATTCCATTCCGGGTCAAGGAAAGATCGTCATTCTTCCAGCGTTTCAAATTTCCAACAAGGCAATTCCAGCGGATAGTCTTCTGAACCGACATGGCCTGTGTAAGTTCAAGGTCCTGGGTTTCCGGTTCAAGGCAGAAGATCTCGATAGCCTGATGCTTTTCGTTTATAAAATTTAAGCGGGCACGGATAACTTTCGTGGTATTAAAAACAAGTACAGAATCCTTCTCAAGGAAAGAATCAATATTCCTGAAAACATCTTCCCGGATCTCCTTATTCCTGTATACAAGCAGCTTCGATTCATCTCTTTTTTCAAGGGGATAAACGGCAATCCTGTCTACCGGTAATTCATAGCTAAATGCATGAATGGAAATATCCCGGGGATCCGCCACTATGCGATATTCATTAACCGGATCACTTTTTCGATGTCCTCCGGGGTATCTACACAATGGCTGTCAAAATCAGTTTCAGCGCAGGTAATTTTATAACCGTGTTCCAGCCACCTCAACTGCTCAAGTGATTCAGCCAGTTCCAGGGCCGAAGGTTTTAAACGGGCAATTTTTTCAAGTACATCGGTCCTGTAGGCATACATTCCAACATGACGGTAATAATCAAAGTGCCTATGCCATTCTTTTTCATCCTTGTTTTTAATAAAAGGAATAACGTTGCGGCTGAAATAAAGCGCTTCTTTATTTGAATTTAAAACGATCTTCACTTCACCCTTATCAAACAATACCTCGTGACTGGTACATTTGATCATTTGCGTTGCGATTTCCACCTTTCCATCACATACTCCGGCAAGCGAGCTTATTTGCAAGGGATCCAGGAAAGGTTCATCACCCTGAACATTTACCACATATTCAAATTTCTTACCGTGCAGTTGGTAGGCCTCAAAACAACGGTCGGTACCACTTGGATGGTCGGCAAGGGTAATAACCACCTGAGCTCCAAAACTTATGGCGTGAGCAGCAATGCGTTCATCGTCGGTTGCAACGATCACCTCCGCCAGCAGCCCGCATTTCGTGGTTTGTTCATACACCCGCTGAAGCATGGTTTTTCCTTTGATCATAGCTAAAGGTTTGCCTGGAAAACGGGTGGAAGCATAACGGGCGGGAATTATTCCGATAATGGACATGATAAAAAAAATTAAATCCCAAAAAAGGGTCTTATCGGACAAAAATAACTAAAAACTATTATTTAATTTTATTGTTTTATAAGACCTTGAAATATACTGTTACCATACTTTCCTTTCTGCTGCTTTTTTTCACGGTATCTTTCAGAAACAGGAATGATATTAAGCCAGCGAAAATCCTTCACCAGATGTATGATTCCATTAAGACGATCAGGACCCTGCGTGAAAATGTAAAGGCCATTGAGCGGGTGGATTCAAAATATGTTACCGCCAGGTCTGAAATAAAATTACAGACGCAGCCCAGGAAAGTATATTTTAATAACAAGGAAAAGAAGATTGAGATTTTATATGATTCGGAGGTTTCACAGCACAAGGCCCTCGTGAAAGTACACTCCTTTCCATACGTTACACTGACACTTGATCCTTCGGGAAATCTGATGCGCAAAAACCAGCACTACACACTTAATGAGCTGGGATACGCCTTTATAGGGAAATCGGTTGCCCTTACTATCAACAAGGATAAGGAAGGCCTGAATAATTTTAAATACCACGGCAAGGTGATAAAGAATGAGTATAACTGTTATTTCCTGGAATACGAAAACACGAATTATACTTACGCGAATTACACCGTTGGTGAAAAGGAAACTGCAAGCTTAATTGCTTACAAATTATGCGTGAACGATTATTTGCTTCGCAATAAAAATGATCTCTTAAACGATTTCGGGTTCCTTAAAAAGGGAACGGTTTTAAAAGTTCCGACCCTTTATTGTAAAAAAGCCGTATTGTATATTGACGACAAGCTGCTTTTGCCGGTAGCGCTCAGCCTCTATGATGATATGGGTCTTTTTGAAAGTTACGAATACACCAACATAGAAATAAACAAACCCTTTAAAGCCAACGAATTTAGCAAAAGCAACAAGGAATATGGATTCTAAAAAGGCCCCGGAACCAACAGGCAAAAGGAGAACAAAACAAAGAGTTCTATAACTCCTTCATTAGCACTTTGTACAATTCAACCATTCCTTCCACATCCTTTTTGTGAACTTTTTCATCTGGCGTGTGGACATTTTCTTCTGCGGCGCCAATAAAACACCAATCCCAGGGGTACTCCGCCATTTGTAGCTCCTTCGCATCACTGCCGCCAGTCCCTTCTATTTCCAGCTGGTGATCGCATTTGTTTTTTTCTGCTATTTCAATTATACGGTTAATAAAACTTCTTCGTGGGATCAGGCTGTCACGCATACTTATCACGGGTCCTTTTGCATAATGCACCCCATCCGAGATCCAGGAAACATCAGAAATAAGACCCTGATCTATCTCATATTTTTCCTGGAGGTATTTTTGCAGGTACGATACACTACCTCCCCCGTGTTCTTCCCAACTGCTGAACACAATCGCGCCATTCTTCAACGTTTCGGCCACACGAAGGGCATTGTACACCCCCAGCCTGTTGTCCATATAACAACACTGGATGTAATTTTCATCTTCGCGCCAATTGGCTTTAAAAACAAGTTCGGTACCTCTTTCAAAATTACGTTTGCCCCTGTATTCCAATCCCGGATAGCCGGTTGTTTTTTCTTTTACAGCTATAAGTTCAACTTCCTGCCTGCCTTTTTTATCCGTTCCCACAAGCTTAAAACCCGCTTTGGTCACTGGTCCGCCAATTTTTACCAGCTGTCTGCCATAACGTACTGTAAATCCAATACTGTCCATATGCGCGAAAATCGCCGTGCGGGGTTTTCCGAATATTAAAATAATATTGTCCTGAAATCCTTTACCGTGAATTATTTTTGGCTGATGTTTCCAGCTTTTTGAATTCTTTTTTATGTAATCGAGAATAAAATTTTTCATTCCCACTTCATTGCCGCTGGGAGCATGCACCTGACACATCTCTTTAAGGAGGATGTATTTGCTGTCTTTAATTTCTTTTTTCATGTTTGTTTTTTTTAACACAGAGCCCTTGAAGGCTCCTTTTTCCGGGTCTCTGTGTTTAATTTATCACGCCAAATGTAAAAATTCCAGCTGAGTCGTGTAAAGTTCTTTGGCTTTGGTTTCCAGCTTTTCTGAATACAGTTTTTTTACCTGGAAAATAATCGCATTTGTTCCTTCATAGGTAGTGGACAGGATCTTTGCATCACAGTCCTTCAACAGACGCATCACCTTGCTTAACGCATCAAAATCAAACCTGATCCTGTATTCAAATAAAATAAACTGTTCGCGGATCTCCGCCTTTGATAATACATCTGCCGCGGCATTCCTGTATGCGTTGATCAATCCACTTACCCCTAAAAGTGTGCCTCCGAAATAACGCACCACAACAATCAGCACATTGGTAAGATCATGGGCCTGAATCTGTGCCAGGATCGGCTTACCGGCGCTGTTTGCCGGCTCACCGTCATCGTTAGCCCTGAAAGCCGCTTTATCAGCGCCAAGTCGCCAGGCATAACAATGATGATTGGCAGAAGGATGTTCTTTCTTAAGTGCCAGTAAATGGTTTTTTATTTCCGCTTCTGTTCTAACCGGCCAGGCAAAAGCCATAAATTTTGAACCCCTGTCTTTAAACAAGCCTTCTGCCGGCCCCATTACCGTGAAATATGAATCTGAGAAAAGCATCAGGCCAGTTACATTTTAATACTACCCCTGGTAAGGTTTTATTCGTAAATTTAACCCTATTTGCGCAGAAAATTAAAATTTAGTTATTTCGTTTTATGGTAAAACAGTTGTGCTTCACGGTGGTTCTGATCTTTTTCCTTTCGCAGGAAAACCATGCCCAGCATATGTATTACAAAAATCCGGATGTAAACATCGTCAGGCAGTTCAACGATTCCGCAAACAGGGTTATAAACCTTGACTCCAACAGCCTTTTAAGAAAACAATTCAATTATATTTTAAAATTCTACCCTAAAATGAGGGTTAAGAATATTCTTGTCAAATATAACAGATCTTCAACCGTTGCGAGAGTTAAACCAAAATTTGCTTCTATTTTTAAATTGCCGGGGCAAAGGGTATATACCGTTTATTTCAGCAAACAAACTAAAACCACGTTAGACAGTGTATTGCTGGATAACCTTGGTTTTAATTCGCAATTGGGGCTGATTGCAACCCAGATGAGCGTTATTGAAGATCTGAGCACCGGTGGTTTTTTTAATTTCCTTGCTTTTTATTTTAAGCAATTTTCGCGTAAAGGCAAAAACGCTATTAAAAGCGAAGCGGAACTGAAGACACTGGAAGTAGGCCTTGGATACCAGCTGCTGGCGCTGAACAGAGAATCGGAGGAAAAACTACAGATAAATAACTGGACAACAATAAAAGGATATTCCAATTATTTCAAACATTACCGTAACCGGTCCATGAAGCCTCAGAAGATCATCAATTTTATGAACGATATGCCAGTGTATGTGAGCCACAGTTACAAATAATCCGCTTAACCACAAAGCACACGAAGCATTTCACAGGGTGCGTAAAGAAAATTTCAACTCACTTTATAAAAACCAAAAGTCACAAAGAATACACATTAACACCTTGGTGTTTCTTTGTGTAAACTTTGTGACCTCTCTGTGGTTAAGTATTAGCAGGCCTAACGCAGGTAAAGCATTTCCCTGTATTTCGGTAAAGGCCAGGTAGCATCGTCAATAATAAACTCAAGCTTATCCACTTCGTAGCGAATGGTTTCGAAATAAGGTTTTACTTTGTCGCAATACGCATGTGCCTGTTTTTTCGCGGTATCCAGGTTATTTGCCTTTTTACGCTCTTCACGCATTGCTTCGGCAGCTTTAATGATAGTTGTCACACGTTCGCTGATCTCTTTCGCGAGTTCTATCTGCGTATCGGCAGCTTTTTTAAAGTCACCTACGGATAGAACATTTTTTAAACCGTTAATATTATCCACCAGTACTTTCTGGTATGTGATAGCAGCAGGAACGATCTGGTTATTCACCATGTCCGCAATGATCCGCGATTCGATCTGGATCTTTTTAGTGTAGGTTTCCAGGTAAATTTCGTAGCGGGATTCCTGTTCACGGTGATTTAAGATTCCGAGGTTCTCAAACAGGTGTAATGTTTTTTTGCTGATGAATGATTCCAAAGCGCCGGGGGTGGTAGGGATATTGGACAGACCACGTCTCTTAGCTTCGGCTTTCCACTCATCTCCGTAACCATTTCCTTCAAAACGGATTTTTTTAGATTCAATGATGTAGCGTTTCAGTACCTGGAAAATAGCATCGTCTTTTTCCATTTGTTTTTTGTCCATCATGGTATCCACATCGTTTTTAAAATCGATCAGTTGCTGTGCAACGATTGAGTTTAGCACGGTCATCGCTCCCGCACAATTTGCAGAAGATCCCACCGCGCGGAACTCAAATTTATTCCCGGTGAACGCAAAGGGAGAGGTCCTGTTCCTGTCGGTATTGTCTAACAGAATATCGGGAATTTTACCAATACTCAGTTTAAGCGCTGTTTTTTCTTCAGGACTTAATTTTTTGTCACCCACACTTTTTTCAATTTCATCCAATACTTTATTAAGTTGTTCTCCTAAAAACACACTCATAATAGCCGGAGGCGCTTCGTTGGCGCCAAGACGGTGATCGTTATTGGCAGAGGCGATACAGGCACGCATCAGATCCGCGTGTTCGTACACAGCCTTAACGGTATTGATAAAGAAGGTGAGGAACTGTAAATTGGTTTTCGGGGTCTTGCCCGGTGACAATAGATTTTTTCCGGTGCTGGTAGCAAGACTCCAGTTGTTGTGTTTCCCGCTTCCGTTTACACCGGCGTATGGTTTTTCATGCAGCAATACCCTGAAGTTATGGCGGATCGCTACTTTCTCCATCACATCCATTAACAGCTGGTTATGATCTACCGCGATATTGATTTCTTCAAACACGGGAGCACACTCAAACTGGGCAGGCGCTACTTCATTGTGACGGGTGCGCACAGGAATTCCCAATAAATGCGACTCATATTCGAAGTCTTTCATAAACGCCAGAACGCGCTCAGGAATTGATCCCCAGTAGTGGTCTTCCAGCTGCTGACCTTTTGCAGAAGCGTGTCCGAAAAGCGTGCGCCCTGTTTGTTGCAGATCGTAACGGATGTTATATAAAGCGGCATCGATTAAAAAGTACTCCTGCTCCCAGCCGAGGGTACCAATAACTTTGGTTACATTCTTGTCAAAGTACTGGCATACGTCTGTAGCAGCCTTATCCAGCGCAGATAATGATTTTAATAACGGTGTTTTAAAATCAAGTGCCTCGCCCGTATAGGATACAAATACAGTTGGAATACACAAGGTATTACCCCAGATAAAAGCAGGTGATGTCGGATCCCATGCCGTATAACCACGTGCCTCAAAGGTGCTGCGCACCCCCCCGTTCGGGAAAGAAGACGCATCCGGTTCCTGCTGTACAAGTTGTGAGCCACTGAAACGTTCTACCGCACGGCCACCACCGATCGGTTCAAAAAATCCATCATGCTTTTCAGCTGTGGTTCCGGTAAGAGGTTGAAACCAGTGCGTATAATGTGTTACTCCTTTGCTTTGTGCCCAGGCTTTCATGGAAGATGCCACCTGGTCGGCAATTTTACGATCAAGGGTTACTCCTTTTTCCATCGCTGCCTGAACGCTGGTAAAGCCTTCTTCGCTTAAAAATTCACGCATGGCATCAATGCCAAACACATTGGCGCCAAAATACTGGCTCACCTGTTTCTCAGGATGAGAAAGTTCGGAAGGCTGGCGGCTCACCACTTCCTGCATTGCTAAAACTCGTCTTGTGCTCATATTTTATAGGGGTGTTAAGTGAAATAATCAATTATTCTGCAATAATAGATCAAAAAACAGGGGGGTGCAAGTAAAAAACAATACTTTTTAAACAAATTTTGAAAATTTAAGGGGGGGGGTACATATAAAATGGAGATAATTTGATCAAACACCACAGAATACTTACCCCAAAAGCGCCTTGTTGAGTGCCAGCGAAACATCTGCCTGTGCGTTGGCTGAAGAATTCACTTAGAATTATCAACTGCCCGCAATGCGCTCTGTCAAAGCAACCAGAATTTTCCACAAACGAAAAAACCCTCGCTCTGTCAGAGCAAGGGTTCAAATCTTTGTAAAAGAAAAGTTTAGTGGAGTACCATTTTCTTCATGCTGTTTTCTTTATCACTCACTACCCTGATCAGAACCACCTGGTTATGCGCATCTAAATTAAGATATGTATTTGTAATGGTCCCTTCTATCTTAATATCCTCTGTCAGTTTCTGACCCACACTATTATACACGGAAATAGTTGCTTTTGTATTCTCAGTAAAAGTCGTTTTTACGAACGCGCCTTCTGCATCCTGACTAATGTGGATAAAGCCTGATTGTTTCAATTCCCCCACCGAAGCAGGGTTAAGCTGAGAATCTCTGCATACGGTTAATTCAAATCGCGGTGAAGTGGTGGTATCACTTATCGTAAAATTATAGCTTCCACCTTTAAGATCGGTAGTTATATTTAATAAATTATCTTTTAACAGGATACAATCATGGACGTCATCCGTCTCCTGCGCTGAAATAGTATAGGTGCCGCTGGTGCTGACCTTTACCAGGACGGGGATTTTTACATCCTGAGTTAAAGGTGGGACAGACTGGATGGAATAGTCATCATTTGCAGGGTCTTTGCTGGAAATAGTGGTGTATTTGCTATAAGGTCCGGGGTACCCTGCATAGCCGGGAGACTCAAAGATCTTATGCGCATCCCATTCCGGATCAAAATAGCCTGTAGCTTCAGGGTGGATCCTGAATGCCGTCTGATCCGCATCAGTTGCACCATTTATTTTTAACCTGAAAATGTTTCCGATAGCTTGTGATGCCGAAGATTTTAAAAGCGGATTTAAATGTGTATTGTTGCTGACCTTGACTGCTTCATCAAAAACAAGGCTGGTACTCGCCAAGGCCTGCACATAGAATCCCTGCCCCGCAGGTATTATATTGTTAGCACCATTTGCATGAGAACTTACCCCGGCAACATAAGAAGTGGAAGCCCCTCCGGATATATCGGCGTTCCAGATATAGATCGCATTATTGATCCCTACGCCACTGTTATCAAGTACTTTCGACCACGCAATGGGACTGGCATAGGGATTGGAAACCAGGTTGTAGCCGCTGCTTAATGCAATCATTATATTACCCGTAACAACTGCGCCGGTATTAATGAGCTTCAGATCATTGCTTCCGAACTGTCCATCTCCAACATACACCCAGAACCCTTTTCCCGGAAGTAGCGGAGAGGCCGAATAAACCGTTGTATCGTATTGCTGTAAAGCCTGATCCCAGGCCACTATAGACTTAAACCAGTTAATGGTGTAAGCCGGTCCATAATAACATCCTAAGCACGTCATCGGGATGCCATTTACAGCTCCGCTTGAAAAATATGTATCCCAGTCTGAAACATGCTGTCCTGCAATACCTCCAATCCCGAGATTTGCCCAACCAGTGGTGCCACCGGGAAGAAATGTTTCCACGGTAAGGCTTCCGGTTACCGAGCCTGAATTACCGACTCTCCCTATTCTGCTTTTGAGTGTGCTTGTAGAAACTAAAGTAATGTTGTTGTTGGCATCGAGCGTTCCGGAAAGAACAGAAAGACTATCCGTGATCTTCAGCCTATTGCCAATGGTCAATAAACCTGAACTGCTGTTTAGTACAAGTGTCTTTAACGTATTAAAACCGGCATCCATTACCAGGGGACCATTGATGCCCGACGCATCGATCCTGAGGGAAGAGCCCGAGGTTCCAACGATCTTTCCGCCAAAAAAATTTACAGCAGCGTTTGATCCTACAATAAATGAATGCGCTCCTAATTCTAATCCGCCCGAATAAAAATTCGCAGCTGCGCCGTTCACTATCAGGTCTGTACCCAGGGTTACATTATCCCCGTTAGATAAACTGAGATTCAGTTCAGCAATAGATTCAAAACCAGGTTTAAAAAACAGGGTACCTATGTAACCGGCTGAACTCAGGGTTAAAAATGTCTGTAACGGATCGCCCTCCATCTGGCCGGTTCCGGCAACAAGCCCATGAATATCCAGGGTTCCGTTGAGTTGAAAAATATACCCCGCGTTGATTGTCAGGATCCCATTGATGATCACTGTATTCCCGTTTAAGCCTGTGTTGTCATTTATCACTACGTCAAAATAAGAGGTGCTGTGCGGCATATCCGGGGCGTTTGTACCGAAAATAATCGTGCTTCCGTTGTTAAATACCGGTGAGGTAAACGGAGAAAAAGGGAAATTCGATTCTACATCGAGGGTAGCGCTTGGAAATACATTTATGAATTCAGTACCAATAGACGAACCGTTAGCCAGCACAAACGAGAGTGTCGTACTGGCATCGCCTACGTTCACAACCTCAGCTACGCCTAGGTTCCAGGCGGAATTTAAAACAACTGTTGAATTATTTACGATGTTCCAGAAGTCGCCCAGCGTAAAACTTGCAGGTGTCGTTCCCGTTCCGTTTTGTGCACTATTCCAGTCAGTAAGCACTGTCACGTTTCCATTGGGGATGAGGTAATAATTTACATTTTGCGCCGGGAAAGAATTGCAGAGACAAAGCAGCAAAAAAATGTAAACGTGTATTCTTGTTTTCATTTTATACAGACCAGTCTGCATTATGAAGCTGATCTGTATGTGTAGCCGCAAAACTTATGCCCGCGAAAATTCAGGCGGTATCTGTGGAAGTAAAACCTCTGCGCCTCTTTTATGCAAAAAAGTCCCCTTGTTGTCTGGTAACAAGGGGACTTTTTGTATTAAGAAAATTTTAATGAATGACCATTTTTTTGGTACTGCTCTCTTTATCTGTAAGAACCCTGATCAGCACCACCTGGTTATGCAGATCCAGGTTTAGGCGGATAGTAGTTGCAGCTCCTTCCACCTTAATATCCTCACTTAATTTCTGACCAATAATACTATAAACCGAGATCGTTGCTTTGGTATTCTCGCTAAAAGCAGTCTTTACAAAAGCACCCTGCTCATCCTGGCTAATACTAATGAGGCCTGATTGCGTCAGCTCTTTCACAGACACAAGGTCAACATACGGATCACGGCACAGGATCAGTTCAAAACGTGGGGTTGAAGTTGTATCACTGATCGTGAAAATGTAGTTGCCGCCCTTAAGGTCCGTGGTTACGTTCATTAAATTATCTTTTAATAAAATGCAATCGTTAATATTCTCAGATCCTATTGCATTAATGGTATAGGTACCCGCTGTACTTACCCTTACTAAAACAGGGATGCTGATACTCTGTGTTAAAGAGGGAATGGATTGAATGGAGTAATCGGAATCAGCCGGATCCTTACTTGAAATAGTTGTGTACTTGCTGTAAGCTCCAGGATAACCGGCATAACCCGGCGATTGAAATATTTTGTGAGCATCCCAGCTCACATCAAATCCGGGAGTTGCATCCGGATGAACACGGAAAGCCGTTTCATCCCAATCATACACGCCTTTTAATTTTAAATGAAAAACCTGTCCAATGTCATTTGCTGAAGCCGTTTTCAACAGAGGATGCGAACCGGTGTTGGAACTTGTCTTCGCGCTTTCTGTAAAAACCAGATTGGTCGCGGAAGTTGTTTCCACATAAAATCCCTGGCCCGCGGGAATGATATCCGTAATTCCGGTTGAGCCACTTGGATTTGAAACGCCTGCAACAAACTGAGCAGTATTATTAATATCCGCGTTCCACACATAAATAGCATTTGCCAGACCAGTTGAAGTTCCACCACTCGCGGCAAGGACAGTTGTCCAACGAATTGGGCTGGCATACGGATTAGCAACTAAATTCATCCCTTTTGCATTGTTGGTTCCCGTTGTAGACGTTAACGGAATGGTCACTGTAGACTGTACCACAGGGCCTGTATTAACTAATTTAAGGTCATTGCTGGTGGATTGTCCGTCTCCAATATACACCCAATAACCTTTCCCTGTAACAAGCGAAGAGCTGGCGACAATCATGGTGTCATAATCCTGCGCGGGTTCGCTCCATGCCGCGATAGAATTAAACCAGCTTGAAATAATAGATTGACTGTATACACAGCCGGTACAGGTCATTGGAATTCCGTTGGCTCCTCCACTGGAGACATAAGTATCCCAATTGGCAACTGTTTGTCCTGTAACCCCGCTCACTCCCAGGTTGGCCCAGCCTGTTGTACCGCCAGGGATAAATGTCTCCACCGTCACATTACCTGAAATGCTGCCGCTTGTTCTGCCCACTCTTCCTTTCAGAGAAGAAGTCGACCGAAGGGTCAGGCTTCCGCCGGTATTTAATGTCACATTGGTTTGAGCGGCGATCGAATCCAGGACAATTATAGTTCCGCTTAATGTTATGGCCCTGGATGAGCCGGTATTGTACCCGTTAATTGCCCCGAGCGTTGCCCCTGACAGGTCTATTGCCTGCGCACCGCTTCCATCTAATCCTATAGCACTCGTTGACTGAAGCGTAAGCGTTCCTGTTTTCACAAGATTGCCACCGATCCTGATCTCGCCTGTTGGCATTGTTACCGCCCCTGTAGACTGTATGTTCAGATTACTGAAAGCTACGGCTGTTCCACTAAGGGCTGCGGTACTCCCATACATGTTTACGGTGGATGTTCCTGCGGTAAGGGTTCCCTGCGTTCCGGTCCAGTTACCTGTTAAATTTATATGACCGGTCAGTGTGATGTTTCCGGAAGTATTAAATACAAAACTGCTTAATTTATGACGTGAGGAGGCGTTACTTCCGGTCAATCCGCTTATAGAAATGGGGCCGGCACCACTAAACGTAAATACCGCAGTGTTTGTAGAAGGGTTTCCCGTACTCGTTCCTGTAATATTTAAGTCGCTTAAAATGCTGATGTTCCCCTGGTAGTTAAACAACCTGTTTAGCCCGTTAAGATTCAGGACTGAACAGGTGGAAGTGCCAAAAGCAACATTTCTGTCACTCGAACTTGTTCCGTTAGCCGTAATATTCAGCTGGCTAAAAACCAGGGTTCCCGAAATCGACGTCGTTCCATTTGCCGCGTCAACAAAGAAGTCAACAAGCCCATTATTATGCGTGAAGGTCCCACCTGTTAAGGACATGTCATTTCCGATCACAAAACCTGTAGTAACATCGTTTGTTGAAATAAAAGTTCCATCTGCCTGGGAAAAGCTCCCATTCACGGTTGGCAGACTCGACAAAGCATTAATTGTACCGGTATACCCGGAATTGATGCTAAAATTATTCACATTAATGTCAACATTCAAGTTGCAACTCCTGG